>Ga0066256_1000103_pt1 | contig 373787 bp, 327 predicted proteins | sample ThiBio_1000_biof_FD_87107 | JGI IMG/M metagenome (GOLD analysis project Ga0066256, IMG submission 87107) | Wastewater bioreactor microbial communities from Cape Town, South Africa - Thiocy_expt_1000_biof (version 2) | ecosystem: Engineered > Bioreactor > Thiocyanate-remediating >... | reverse complement strand
ATCACCGAGTGTTTCATGATGCCTGTCTCCTTGAAGGGTTCGTCCGTCGTATTTTCGTTTGCAGCACCTGGATCTGGTCGTCGGTCAGGTCGATTTGCCAAGGCTGACCAGGGGCGAGCTGTCGCCCCTGAAGATGCCCTTTTTTGAGCCATTTGAACACTGTTTGCGCGGTTACACCGATAGCATCGGCCGCGCCTTGTACCGAGTAACTCCCATCCGGCCAGCGTGACGGATTGTTCCCGACGCCGTTGATTTTGACCGTGGGGATACCCCAGCGCTTGCGCAGCAAATGGATGGTGCCGTGATCGAACAGACCGCCTCGGCAATTGGGCAACCCTTGAGCGTTGAGATCGGCCGCAATCTGGGCGTCCATGCAGCCTGCGGCATTCAGTTCGCGGATCTTCTCCTCGAGCTGTTCTGCGTGTGCCGCCTCGTTATAGGATTGTGTGCCGCGCATCACCCAATGCTCGGTTGAAGCACCGGTTTGCCAAAGGATACGGACCCAGACCATGCCTTTGGCCCGGCGCTGGTCAACAACCACCTTGTCGATGACCAGCCGTATGATTGCCTTGCGTTCGGCATTGCCGATAGCGCTCCACAGTTCCGGCAGTTTGATGCCCATGGTTGCGATGCGGGCACGGTCCTCAGCGCTGAGTACTGCCGATTGTTCAGCCTTCCATCGCTGATAATCCTGCTCGACCCTCTCGGCCTCACGAAGTTTGTCCTCCCAGATGCTTTCCAGCGAACGCGCCACCAGGCGGTTCTCGGGTTCTACCACGCTATATTGGCGCCGGGCACGCTCTGCCTCATAGGCTGCGCGTTCGCGCTTTAGCGCCCATTGACGTTCGAGCGCATGGGCATCGTCGTCGATCTCGTCGAGCGCCGCCAGCGTTATGGCTAGCTGGTCGGGTGACAGCGCCGCGAGGAACAGGCGTTCGACCGCTGCCTCAATTCCGGGCGCACGTACCTCCTGACAGTACTGGCCCGCGCACATGCCGGCTTCCGAATGGCAGCGATAAACCGGATAATCGCTTTTTGGCCCCGAGTAGTTAAGCCTCATATGGCGGCCGCAAATGCCGCACATGACAATGCCCTGAAGAAGCGCGCGCCCTCGACGGGGCGCACCGCGGTGTCCAGCACGGTAATTGCCGACATTGTCAGCAAGGTGATCGCTGATGCTCATATATTCCTCCCAGCTGACATATGCTGGATGCGCATCCTTTATACAGACCTCCCATTCCTCGCGCGGCACTGCCTTGGTCGGGGACAGTGATTCCGGTCCACGCCGTTCCGGTGCTGCGCATCTGCGACCATAAACATATGCTCCTGCATAAGCGGGGTTTTTCAAAATGGCGCGTACGCGCGCGTCGCTGGCATCGCGCCAGACCACAGCATGCGGTGCAGGCCCGCGAAGTGGCCGAACCGGAAGCGCAAGAGTAGTCTCGCGCAAATAACGCACGACTGCCTTAGCGCTTCCCAGCCTCACAAAATTCTCAAACACCAGCCGGATTCGCGCCTGCACCTCGCCATCAGGATTTAGCATGATGCCGCCGCCTGGCACGTGCGTCAGTCCAGCGGGAAGTGGCATGCGCAATTCGCCCCGCGCCGCCTTTTGGCGCTCCCCTTGGTGCAGCCGCTGGCGGATCTGGTGAAGCTCAGCCTCGCTCATGATCCCCGACAGCCCCAGCAGAAGTCGATCATGATAAAGGCCAGGATCATAAAGTCGCTCGGCGTCCGCGATCAAGACGCGGAACATCGAACATAGCTGGAGCAGTTGGTGCCAGTCGCTGTTATTGCGGGCAAGGCGTGACGCATCATAGCTGAGCACCAACCCGGCATGGCCAAGGCCGACTTCTGCGATCAGGCGTTGAAAGCCAAAGCGCTGATGGGCATCAGCACCTGACTTGCCCAGATCGTCGTCGATGACCTCAATTCGATCACGCGGCCAGCCCAGGCCCATCGCACGATCAACTAGCCTATATTGGAGCGCCGTACTTTCCTGATGGTGTCGGATTTGGCCGACGCTTGATTGCCGAACATAAACATAGGCCAGCTTCGCGTGATGGGCGGTGCTGATCCGATCATCTGAAGGAAGGGTGCTCAACATCGGGATCACCGGCGCGAGCGCTTGTCGTCGCGCGTAATGCCCGCGCGATCTGAACTGCAAGCCTTCGTCGTGTCAGTTCCGGCAGATGAATCCAGACATTCGGCAGCGTCGGCGGCACGCCTTTCATTCTCGTCATTGCGGCTGTCCTCATCCAGATGCAGCGATAACGCTTCAATCTGCCTAACGACTCGCAGAAGCACCGCTCCTGAGACCAACGGAGTTGATTTTGAGTCGGGCAGAGCCTCAACCAGATCGGTAGCGGTTCGGCAGATGTTTTTTCTACTGCCGTTCGGTGTTCGAACCGTCACCCAGCGTGAACCTCGATCAGAAACCAACTGGAGCACTTCAAGTTGCAGCCCAAACAGTGGGTCAGTCCGCGACGTCACAGTCACATGAGTGATAAGTCGATCAAGATCAGGGGTATTCCCAATTCCTTGGCTCACCGAAGATGCTGGCCCACTCGCTGAAGCTCAGGTTGGTGGTGATCACCACGCTGGTGCGCTCGTAGAGTTTGCTGAGCAGGTGGAACAGCAGGGCCCCGCCTGACGGGCTGAACGGGAGATATCCCAACTCATCCAATATGATGAGATCAAGCTTGAGCAGCCGATCGGCCAATTGTCCCGCTTTGTTGGCCGCCTTGCAGCATCACGACCACGGCAGCGCTGGCGGGATCATGACGCATGGCGCATCTCCCTCAGCGTGTCATAGCGACATACATCGGCTTTGGGCTTCTGGCCAAGGCGCAGAGCCTGCGGTGCATCGATGGGTGGCGCTGGTGGCGCCTTGCCGTCAATGAGGCGATGCAGCACGTTGAGAACATGGGTTTTGGTTGCAACCCCATCCTCAAGCGCCAGTTCGACGGCGCGCAGGACGGCCTGTTCGTCATGGTGCAAAACAAGGGAGAGGATCTCGACCATCTCCTTGTCACCGCCAAGCCGCTTGAGCAGTTGGGCCTGCAATCGCCGGAATGCCTCGGGCATCTCGAGGAAGGGAGCACCGTTGCGCAATGCGCCGGGTTTGCGCTGAACGACTGCCAGATAATGCCGCCAGTCATAGATCGTGTGTCCCGGTTTTTGGTGGGACCGGTCAATGATCCGCGCGTGCTCGCACAGGACTTGTCCTTCCGCGACGATGACAAGCCGCTCGGGGTAAACGCGCAGACTGACGGGCCGATTGGCAGCGGTTGCGCTCGAAGGCGATCAGGCAGGTGGGGGACACGCGCGTGGTCTGCTCGACAAAGCCGTCGAAGGGCCGCCCGATAGGCATTAGGCTGGCCACCTCTTCGGCGTGCACATCGGCGATGGTGCCGGGTAGTACGCCGTGCTGAATGTCGGCCCACTGCGCGATGCACTGCTCCTCAAGCCAGTCATTGAGGGCGGCGAGGTCTGGGAAGCTGGGCATGGGTTGCCACAGGCGGCGGCGGGCATCCTGAACGTTCTTCTCGACTTGTCCCTTCTCCCAACCCGAGGCTGGATTACAGAAATCCGTCTCGAACAGATAATGGCTGGCCAGCGCAGCAAACCGGGCGTTGACTTGGCGTGCCTTACCACGGCCGATCTTGTCGACCGCTGTTTTCATATTATCAAAGATCCCGCGTTGCGACACACCGCCCAGTACCCGGTATGCCTGCGTCAGGGCGTCAAACAACATCTCGTGCGTCTGCAGCAGGTAGGCCCGCACGATGAAAGCGCGGCTATGCGAAAGCTTGGTGTGGGCTACCTGCAACTTGACCGGCTTGCCGCCCAGAACGGCGTAATCCTCGCTCCAATCGAACTGGAAGGCTTCACCGGTCTGGAAGGCCAGCGGCACGAATGTTCTGCGCCCGCTGGTCTGCTGCTCATACTGGCGCTCACGCTTCCAGTCCCGCGCAAAGGCCGCCACGCGACAGTAAGATCCATCATACCCCAGCACGACGAGATCAGCGTAAAGCTGCTTGGCCGTCCGCTTCTGTTTGCGCGACTTGCCTGCCTCAACCCGCAGCCAACCCGTCAGTTTCTCGGCAAAAGGGGCCAGCTTGCTTGGCCGGGCGGGTACCTTGAACGCCGGTTCAACCGCGTCGGCCCGACGATATTTGCGGATCGTGTTGCGCGACAAGCCGGTGCGCCGCTTGATCTCGCGAATGGGGGTGCCTTGGCGGGCCGAAGGCTATGCGCAGCATAAATGCCAGCGGCGGATCACACTGAGTGGGTCCATGTCGATCACTCCGATGCCTCCCGACTGTCAGCCGGAGGCGAGGAAAGCATGGGTCAATTCTCGGCGCTACTCAACAGCCAGATGTTTCGACGACGGGCATACGGATCTCTTTTTACATAATATAGAATATCGGTAATTTGAACCGCAGGGTCCCGGCGAGGGCCAAGCCCCATCAGACCCGGCAATACCTCCGCTCAACTCTTTTGGCGATCACGATCCTTCGCATCGATCAATTCGCCAATATCGGCGCTTTCCATCCCATGCTCGATCAGAAATGGTCCCAGATCCCCGGCGCGTGCGGTGTTTCCGTCATCCTTCATCACGGCGCAAATCACCGCCGCATCGCCGACACCGGCCATCCGGCACAATTCCACCGCCGCTTCGGTTGCCGACGGACGCGCGGCAACCCCGCCGCTGCTGGCGATAAGCGGAAAGACGTGGCCCGGCGAGACAATGTCCTGCGCGCTGGCTGTGGCCGACGTGGCCACCTGGATCGTCATGGCCCGATCAGCGGCGGAAATGCCCGTGGTAATGCCTTCCCGCGCTTCGATGGAGGGCGCAAAAGGCCGCCCGGTGCGCGCCAATGTTCCGGTATCCAGCAGTGTCAGCCCAAGGCGCACCGCCCGGTCCGGCGTAATGGCCAGACAGATCAGGCCCCGCGCATAACGCGCCATAAAGTTGATCGTTTCGGGTCGCACCAGACTGGCCGCCGCGACCAGATCGACATCGCCCCCGCGCAATCGGTCCCCGGTCAACAGGATGATCTCTCCACGGGCCAAAGCCGCCAGCGCCGGTTCCAGCCCGCTCATGCCGCCGCTCCAGCAAGGCTGCGCGCGCCCATCACGACCTGACCGCCCACCGTGGCCAGTTGCGTCGCGATCCTTGCGTCGGTGCAGGCCCCCTGCGCATCGAACAAACCTTGCGATGTGCGCACCGTCGCGCCCAGCGGCGTGGGCCAGCCACGCAGCGCATGGGTGATCGCACGCAGTGTCATCATGGTGCTCATTGTCGCCTGATCGCCATAGGCCGTGGCGATCAGGCCAACGGCGCGGCCGTCCAGATAGGGCCGCGCGTCCCGGGCCAGATCTTCCAGATAATCCAACGCATTCTTGACCAAACCTGAGACGGTTCCATGATAGCCGGGCGCGGCGATGATGATGCCGTCGGCCTGTCGAACGGCTTCGACCAGTTCGGCGCCCACCCCGGCCTGATGCCCTGCTCCGCGATAATGGGGCAGGACACTGAGATAGGCCCCGCCGAAATGGCTGACATCCGCGCCCGCCTCCCGTGCGGCCTTTCCGGCCAGCAACAGGGCGCTTTCCGTGGTGCTGCCGTTTGTGACAGTGCCGCCAATGCAAACTACTTTCATGGTCACGCTCTCCTCTCCGCCATATATTTTTCCAGCCGCGCGGTCTGGTGCCCGTCAAAGCGCAGCCCCAGTTTGGTGCGCCGCCACAGGATGTCGGCGGCTTCTACCGCCCATTCCTCGCGCATCATCCAATCCACCTCGCGGGCGCAAAGGCTGTGGCCGAAATCCTCGCCATCCTGCGCGGCGGAGGCCCCCACCGGCCCATCCTGCGCCAGCACATAGGTTCCATGACACCGCACCAGTCGTCGGATCGTCCGCTCCGGCAAATCGGGGCGCCGCGCGCGCAGGGCGGCGATGAGATCCTGCTGCCCTTCCTTGGGAAAATCGCCGCCCGGCAAGGCCGCCTCATGCGTCCAGGGCGCGCCGGTGATCGCCGGAACCAGCGGCGCCAGACGATCGACCGCGCTCGCTGCCAGATGGCGGTAAGTGGTGATCTTGCCTCCGAAAACCGAGAGCAGAGGCGCATCACTTCCCTCACCATCGGCGCCCCCGTCCACCTCGAAGCGATAGCCGCGCGTGGCCGCCTCCGGCCGCCCGGAACCATCGGAAACCAGCGGGCGGACCCCGGAATAGGTCCAGACCACGTCATCCGGTGTGATCTGGCGCTGGAAATATTCATTCACCCCGGCGCAGAGATAGGCGATCTCCTCCTCGCTGGCGCGCACATCGGACAGCGGCCCGGTGTGATCGCGGTCGGTCGTGCCGATCAGGGTGAAATCCTCTTCATAGGGGATGGCGAAAAAGATGCGGCCATCGGCAAGCTGGAAGAAATAGGCTTTCTCGTGGTCGAACAGGCGTGGGACGACGATATGCGATCCGCGCACCAGCCGCATTTGCTGCTGCGTCGCCTGCCCCGCCTGGCCCAGCAGATCCAGCACGGCCGGACCGGCGGCATTAACCACGGCTCCGGCGGTGAAGGAGCCCTGCGATGTTTCTATATGCCAAAACCCCTCATCCCGGCGCAGCCCTTCGACCTTGCAGCGCGTGCGGATATCCGCGCCGCGCATCTCCGCATCGCGCGCATTGAGCACGACCAGTCTGGCATCATCCACCCAGCCGTCGGAATAGACGAAGCCCTTGGTATAAGAGGGTTTCAGCACCTGCCCCTCGGGGTTGCGGGTCAGGTCGATGGTCTGTGTGGCGGGCAGCGCTCGCCGCCCGCCGATATGGTCATAGAGAAACAGGCCAAGCCGCAGCAGCCAGCGCGGACGCAGCCCCGACCGATGCGGCAGGACAAAACGCAGCGGCCAGATTATATGGGGCGCGATGCTCCACAAAACCTCGCGCTCGCTCAAAGCCTCACGCACCAGCGCGAATTCGTAATGTTCCAGATAGCGCAGCCCGCCATGGATCAGCTTGGTGCTGGCCGAGGACGTGCCCTGCGCCAGATCGCCCTGTTCGAGCAACAGGACGCGCGCGCCGCGCCCGGCGGCATCGCGGGCGATCCCCGCCCCGTTGATGCCCCCGCCGATGATGGCCAGATCATAGTCCGGTTTCATGGGATCACCCCCTTCATTGAATAACCCAGAAGGCAAAGCCGAAAGCGACAAGGAACGAGGTGGCCGTCGCCGCCAGCACCGGCAGCACCGAGTTCCATCCCAGTTGGAGAATGAGGTCCGTCCGGGTCCGCATCGCCGTGGCCGTCACCGCCAGCAGCAGCAACCCTTTGGACAGCAAAAGCGCATTGGCCGAAATCAGTGCGGGAACGGCCACCAGCGAATGGCCGACCACCAGCGCCAGAAAGGCCAGAATGAAGGGCGGCAGTGCCAGCGCCTTCCATGGAGAAACATCATCGCCGCGCGCATCGAAACGCTGAATGACCACTGCGGCCAGCGCCACCAGCGGCCCCAGCAGGGCGACGCGGGTGAGCTTGACCACCGTGGCCGCCGCGCCTGCGGCATTGGACACGGCATAGCCGCCGCCAATCGACTGCGCGACATCATGAATGGCCGCGCCGGTCAGGAAACCGGCCTGACGCGCGTCGAAATGGGCCACGCGGGCCAGTTCGGGATAGATCGTCATGGCCAGCGCGCTGGCAATCGAGACGACCACCAGCGTCAGGGTAAATTGCGCCTGGCTGACCCTTTCGCGCCCGACCACGCCATAAAGCGCCAGCGCCGCCGAGGCCCCGCAAATGGCCGTGGCGCCCCCGGCCAGAATGCCGATCGCCAGCCCCTGCCCTGCCATCCGCGCGCCCAGCAGCGCAGCCACGATCGCCGCCGTCATCACCACCAGCAGCGCGACAAAGGGCACCAGCCCCAGCGCTCCGATTTCCGAAAGCGTGACCTGAAAACCCAGCAGCACGATACCCCAGCGCAAACAGGTGCGCCCCACGAATTCCAGCCCCGGCGAAGTGCGCGGATCGGCCGAAACAAATTGCATCGCCAGCCCGAGGATTAACCCCATCAGGATGATCGGCATACCATAATGGTCGGAAAACCACGCGCCCGCCGCGCTGACAATCGCGCTGATGGCGACGCCGGGCATGAGCTGGCGCCATTTGGCCGGAGGAGCGGGCGGCGCGGGGGCCAAATGGGTTTCGCCAAACAGATCCCCTGCCCATAGCGGGGTGTTATCCTTGGCATCGGAGGGTGCCGGCATAGATTGCATCTTCCCCAAATGTTTTGTGCTTATGCTGCCTCGACCGAGAATCTGTCCCACGGTGTCACAACGCGCTTTCCTTATCCTCCAAAAGCGCTACTGTGCAAGAGCAAAGCGCCACGAATGCGCTCGGATTAGGGGAGAGATGGACCATGCAACCTGCCGCCAAGCGGGCTTCTTCCGGCGCGACCATGGCATTGGTCGCGCTGCTGTTTGCGGGCAATGCGCTCAATTATGTCGACAGGCAGGTGGTGGCCCTGCTCAAACCCACGCTTCAGGCCACATTCCATTGGAATGACGGCGATTTTGCGCATCTGGGTTCGGCTTTTCAATTTGCTGCGGCCGGTGCGCTGGTATTCGTGGGCTGGTTTATCGACCGTCTCGGCGTGCGGGTCGCCTATGGTGCGGCGGTCACCGTCTGGAGCCTGGCGGGGATGGCCCATGCCCTTGCCGCCAACGTTCAGCAATTCGTTACCGCCCGAGTCGTGCTGGCCATCGGCGAGACGGTCAGCACCCCTGCAGGCGTCAAATCGGCCACACTTTATCTGACGCCAGACCGCCGAAATCAGGCGTTGGGCATCATCAATACGGCTCCCAACATCGGCGCCATTCTGACACCGTTGATCATACCGCCTTTTGCCATGGCCTTTGGCTGGAAAGCCGCCTTTTTCGTGACCGGTGGGCTGGGTCTGGTCTGGTTGGCGGCATGGTGGTGGGGCACGCGTTCGCTCGAACCTGTGACCGAGGTGGCCGAACGTGCGCCCGTGAACTGGCGCGAATTGCTGGGCGCCCGCAGCAGTTGGGTGGTCATCGGCGCCAAATTCCTGACCGACGGGGTGTGGTGGTTCGTGCTGTTCTGGATGCCGGACTTCTTCAACCGGGTTTTCGGGATGAGTCAGGCACGGTTGGGCCTGCCGGTGGCCATCATCTTTTCTTTGGCGGCGGCGGGTGCGTTGACGGCGGGCGGCCTGTTTCCGCGCCTGCGCCGCAATGGGCACAGCGTCAATGCGGCGCGCAAGCGTTCGATGCTGTTCTTTGCGCTGGTGGTGCTGGCCATGCCGATGGCCTTGCTGACGCATAACGTGTGGCTGGCGGCGCTGTTGATCGGGCTGGGCCTGTTCGCGCATCAGGGTTTTTCGACCAATATCTTTGGCATGAGCACCGATATTGTCCCAGCCCAGCGCGTGGCCAGTGTGATCGCGCTGGGCGCTGTGGCGGGCAATCTGGCGGGCATGGGGGTGATCGAACTGGCGGGCTGGTCGCTTTCCAGCGGCTTTGGCTATACGCCGATGTTTATTCTGTGCGGCGGGGCCTATCTGTTGGCGCTGGGCTGGATCCATCTGGTGATGCCGCGGTTGGAAGCCGACTGAGCCATTCCCGCCCACAACAAAAAGGGGGCGCTCCGGTCTGGAGCGCCCCCTCTCTTTGTGCCTTGATTTTCAATCAGAAGTTATAGCGGGCGCTGATTCCGAAATAGCGCATCGCGTCGCGGGGGATCTGATAGCGATAGCTGCCCCCCGGCCCGCCGTTGATGATCGAGGCGGCATAGGCCTGGTCGAACAGGTTGCGCACCTGCGCCACGATCCGCCACTTGTCGGTGGGCGAAGCCAGACCGGCCTGAATATTGACCAGACCATAGGCCGGGATCGTGCCGAACTGGCGCTGCACATCATTGGGCGTGAAGAGCGACAACTGGCTCGACTGGAAATTGCCCGATGCGCCAAACACCAGATCGGCCCAGCCTTCGGTGCGCACGCGATGGTCGAGGCTGAGCGAACCTTTCCACTTGGGCGCATAGGCCAGCGGTGTGCCGGGCTGGATGATCGACGTGGCGGCCGCGCCGGGCGCCGCATAGAAGTTCACCACATGCGCATCCGTATAGGCCAGACCGCCGCTCAGCGTCGTATCCGGGCCAAGGCGCCAGGACATGTCGGCCTCGATGCCCTTGGTCGAAACCTCGCCCGCATTGGTAAAGCGGGTGACGACCACGCCTGCCACCAGATCCGGGTTATTCGCCTGGAAATTGTGATACTTGGCATAGAAGCCGGCGAGGTTCAGCGTCAGCTTCCCGCCAAACAGCGTGTTCTTGAGACCCACTTCAAAGGCATCGGACGTTTCGGGCGCAATCACATTGGTGCCCGAGGGCGTCAGGTTGAAGAAGATGTTATAGGCCGGGCCCTTATAGCCGCGCGCATAGCTGGCATAGGCCATCACATCGCGGCTGAGATCGGCCTGAACCACCGCCTTGCCCGAGAGATTGTCCTTCGAGGTGCCGGTGCGGAAGGGCACGCCGTTGGACACGCCCGTGTCATAGACGCCCTGATCGAAATTGCCGTTGATGCCCGGCCCGGCCAGCGTGGTGCGGCGGATGTGGAATACATCCAGCTTATCATGCGTATAGCGCAGCCCGCCGATCAACCGGACATGGTCGGCCAGCTTGAACGTTGCCTGACCAAAGACCGCCACGTTGTTGAAGGTCGAGCCGAAATCGGCCGTCGCGCTGGGGAAGGTCGAGGCATTGGCATTCGCGCTGCCGCAGGGGATCAGCACGCCCGTGGGCGCGGTTGCCGTGGCGGTGCAGACTTCATCATTGCGGGTGAAGATGCGCTCGGAAAACGCGCGCGAATAATAGGCGCCCAAGACATAGGACAGCCGGTTGCCCGCAGGCGAGGTCAGGCGCAGTTCTTGACTGAAAGTATTGGACTTTTGCGGACCGGTGTCGTGCAACTGGTTAAACCCGACATAGGCGCGGTCCAGCCAGTCGCCGTCGCGGATCTCGGTGTTGTTCCATTCGCGATAGGCGGTGATGCTGGTCAGCGTGTGGGTGCCGATGTCAATGTCGGCCTGCCCCGAAATGCCCCAGCCGTCCTCCTTGGTGCTGGTCACAAGGTTTTGATTGATAAAGCGGGTTTTGGCGCCCAGCGGCGTGGGCAACACATTGAAGGCGAGGCTGGTCGTTGGCGCGCCCGCACCCGTCAGCGCTCCGGTGGCAATGATGTCGGCGCAGCAATTGTCATTGTTGCGGTGATAATCGGCCGCCACATAGATCTTCACCCCGGTGCCGGGATTGTAAAGGAACTGTGCCCGGCCGCCGACATGGTCATAGCCGTTGACCATCGACTGGGTGGCCAGATTGCGAATATTGCCGTCATAACCACTGGCAAAGCCGGTGAAACGCGCGGCCAGATCCTTGCCCAGAGGAACGTTGAGCGCGCCCTTGACGCGCCATTCGTTGCCTTCGAAATAATTGGCCTCGATGCTGCCGGAAAATTCGTTCTTGGGCATTTGGCTGGTGATGTTGATCACGCCCGCGCTGGCATTTTTGCCGAACAGCGTTCCCTGCGGGCCGCGCAGCACTTCCATCTGGGCGATGTCGACCAGATCGCTGAACGCCTCGCCCGAGCGGGCATAGACCACGCCGTCCACCACGGTCGACACCGAAGGCTCGCCCGCGATCGAGAAAGTGGCCGTGCCGACGCCGCGCAGATAGATCGTCTGGTTGAGCGTGGTGCCCGATTTCTGGAAGTTGAGCGCCGGGACAAGCTGGGTCGCGCTTTCAATGCTCGGGCGGGCCGCGGCGGCCAGAGCCGCGCCGGTCAGGACCGAAACGGCTACCGGTACGCTGTGCAGCGACTCTGAGCGCTTCTGCGCGGTGACGACGATTTCTCCGGCAGAAGCTGAATCTGCTGCCTGCTGCGCCAGAGCGGGCGCGCTGCCCACGGCCAGAAGCGGCAGGCATAGCAAGGATGATAGTTTTGATTTCATGATAAAATCCTCCCCAATTGCGGGGGCTTGGGCAATCTTGCCTCTTCCCGCGATGGCTTCCCTCTCGCATTTTTTGACACTGCGATTGGTGGTTGATTTGCCTGCCGCGTGGCGATATGTCAAGCGGTGTCACATCGATCCAATGACGGATTGCCACGACCAAAACCAACGTTTGGATGAGCGATGCAGGTGCAATTTTCTCCGTTCAAAGACGGTTTTCAGCTGGATTTCGCCGGGCGGACTGTGCTTCGCCACGACTCGCAATGTCCTGCGCTGGTCATAGCGCGTGGCAATCCGTCGGTTGAGATGTATCGTGGCAATTTCCGTATCGAGGATGCGCCTTGCGACACCATCACCCCGACCGACTGGCGGATCGATGATGGCGCGGTCCTGCTGCTGCACGATGGCGCGCCGGTCGTCCGCATCGATCTGGATCAGGCCGCGCTGACTTTTCAGGCGCTCGACCCCGCTTTCGACCGCCTCTGGGTGCATTTCCATGCCGAACCGGGCGAAACCATCTGGGGCGGCGGCGAGCAGATGAGCTACCTTGCGCTCAATGGCCGCCGTTTCCCCATGTGGAGCAGCGAGCCCGGCGTGGGCCGCGACAAGAGCACCGAGCTGACCTGGGTCATGGATGAGACCGGGATGGCGGGCGGTGATTACTGGAACACCAACTATCCCCAGCCGACTATCCTCACTTCGCGCTGGCTGGCTCTCCATCTCGACGCCAGCGTTTACAGCGTGATCGACGCCAGTGTTCCGGGGCGAACCGCCTTTGAGGTCTGGGCCGATCAGGCGCGTTTCGAACTCTTCGCCGCCGATGGACCACAGGAACTTGTTGGCCAGCTTTCCCTTCGCTTCGGACGCCCCCGTGCCTTGCCGGACTGGGCGATTGGCGGGGCGATTGTCGGGCTGAAGCAGGGCGAAAAGAGCTTTGAGCGGCTCGAAGCCTTCATCGATGCAGGCGCCGCCGTCTCCGGCCTGTGGTGCGAGGATTGGGCGGGCATCCGCGAGACCAGCTTTGGTCGCCGCCTGTTCTGGGACTGGCAGCGCAGCGAGAAGCGCTATCCCGATCTGCCCGCGCGGATTAAGGCGCTGAATGAGCGCGGCATCCGTTTCCTCGCCTATGCCAACCCCTATCTGGCCGTGGATGGCGCGCTCTATCAGGAGGCGCTGAGCGGCGGCCATCTTTGCCGCAGGCTGGACAGCGACGAGCCCTATCTGGTCGATTTCGGCGAATTTGACTGCGGCGTCCTCGATTTCACCCGCGAGGAAAGTTGCGCCTGGTTTGCCGAGCGTATCCTGTGCCGTGAAATGCTGGACATTGGCATTGATGGCTGGATGGCCGACTTCGGCGAATATCTGCCCACCGATGTGCGTCTGGCGGGCGGCATGGACGCGATGGAGGCGCATAATCTCTGGCCAGTGCTTTGGGCGCAGGTCAATGACCGGGCGCTGGCCATGCGGGGCCGGCAAGGCGATGCGGTCTTCTTCATGCGCGCCGGGTTCAGCGGCGTTTCGGGCCATTGCCCGCTGCTCTGGGCCGGGGATCAGTCGGTCGATTTCACCCGCCATGACGGCATCGGCACGGTCATCACAGCGGCGCTGTCCGCAGGGCTGGTCGGCAATGCTTACAGCCATTCCGATTGCGGCGGCTATACCTCGCTGCATGGCAATATCCGCAGCGTCGAATTGATGCAGCGCTGGTGCGAACTGGCGGCCTTTGCCCCAGTCATGCGCAGCCATGAGGGCAACCGCCCCGATGACAATCTGCAATATGATTCAAGCCCGGAACTGCTGGCCAATTTCGCGATGTGGAGCAGGGTCCATGCCCATCTGGCCCCTTATGTCCGCCATCTGTGCGACGAGGCGGTGGCCACCGGCCTGCCCGCCCAGCGCCCGCTGTTCCTCCATTACCCGCAGGATGCATCGCTCTACACCCTTCAGGACCAGTTCCTCTATGGCGCCGACCTGCTGGTCGCCCCAGTGGTCGAAGAGGGCGCGACCCGTCGCCGCGTGACGCTGCCGGGCGGGCAAACATGGCGTCATGTGTGGTCCGGCGTGGATTATGCGCCGGGAACACATGACATTGCCGCGCCCATCGGCCATCCTCCTGTATTCTATCGGACAGAGAGCTCTTTTGCCGATCTGTTCGCCCAGATGGGGGGAATCGTGACGCAATGAGCGAGAGGTCCAATATTCGCGATGTGGCCGCATTGGCGGGGGTGGCGGTCAAAACGGTCAGCCGGGTGCTGAACGGCCATCCCTATGTCAGCGCCGCCATGCGCGAAAAGGTGGAGAAGGCGATGAAGGAGCTGGAATTCCGGCCCTCCATTGCCGCGCGCATCCTGACCGGATCGAAATCGAACCAGATCGCGCTGATCTATGACAACCACAGCCCCTATTACATGTTTCAGATCCAGAGCGGATGCTGGGATTATTGCAAGGCCCACGGCATCCGCCTGATCGCCCAGCCGGTCGATGTGGCTGATCCCGATGTGGACGATTCTGTGCGCGGGCTGGTAAGCGAAACGCATGTGGACGGGATCATCCTCTCCTCGCCGGTCACCGATTGCGTGGGCGTGCTTCAGGCGTTGGACGCGCTGGACGTGCCCTTTGTCCGCATTTCGCCCGGCACCAATCATGCGCTGACATCCTCGGTGTTCATGGACGATGCGCAGGCCGCCGATGACATGACCACGCATCTCATCAACATGGGCCATCGGCGGATCGGTTTCATCAAGGGCCACCCCAACCATATGTCGAGCGATGATCGCCTGTTCGGTTATCGCCGCGCTCTCGACCGGGCGGGCATCGCCTTTGAGCCGCAACTGGTGATGCCGGGCGAATTTGATTTTGAAAGCGGATTTGCGGCGGGCGGCATGTTGCTGGACATGGCCCTTCCGCCCACCGCGATCTTTGCCGCCAATGATGATATGGCCGCAGGCGTTCTGGCCATGGCGCATGGGCGAGGGATGGCGCTGCCCGAACAGCTTTCCGTGGTCGGGTTTGACGATACCACCCTGGCGCGCACCGTCTGGCCTGCCTTGACCACCATTCATCAGCCGATGGTCGAACTGGCCCGCACGGCCACCGAAATCCTCATCGCCGGGGGCGATATCACCCATCGCCGCCTGCCCCATACCCTTGTCGAACGCGCCTCGGTTGCGGCGCCTTTCAGGAAGAACCCATGAGCCTTTTGCCCCTCCCCCCCGCTGAGCGCCCTCTGGGGGCGTCCGGTTTGAATGTCGCTCCCATCGCGTGGGGCATGTGGCGCCTTGCCGAAGGCGGGCGCACGGCGGCTGATGCGGGGCGGCTGGTCCATGCTGCGCTGGACGCCGGGATCAACCTGCTCGACACTGCCGATATCTATGGTTTTGACGGCAAGGGCGGTTTTGGCGATGCGGAAAGCCTGCTGGGCGAGGTGATCGCCGCCGATCCGGGGCTGCATAATCGCTTTGTGCTGGCCACCAAGGGCGGCATCATGCCCCCCCTGCCCTATGACCAGTCGCCCGCCTATCTCTCGGCGGCCATTGATGCCTCGCTGCGGCGGCTCAAGGTCGAGACCATCGACCTCTATCAGGTCCACCGCCCCGACATTCTGGCCCATCCTGCCGAAGTTGCCCGCGTGCTGGACGACGCCGTGGTGGCCGGCAAGATCCGTAGCATCGGCGTGTCCAATTTCACGCAGGCGCAGGTCGCCACGCTCAACCATTTCCTGACCAACAAGCTGGTGGTCACTCAGCCCGAAATCAGCCCGTTGCGCATCACCGCCCTTGAAAACGGCGAGATGGATCAGGCGATGATGCTGGGCCTGACGCCGCTGGCGTGGTCGCCCCTGGGTGGGGGCCGTCTGGCCACGCCCGAAACCGCGCGCGATCTGGCCGTGGCCGCGGCGCTTGATGATGTTGCGGCGAACCGGGGCGTGTCGCGCACCGTGGCGGCCTACAGTTGGCTGATGGCCCACCCCGCCGGGATTATCCCCATCATCGGTTCACAAAACCCAGCCCGTATCGCCGAAGGGGCCGCCGCCCTCTCGGTCCAGTGGAGCCGGGAAGAATGGTACGGCGTGCTGGTCGCCGCACGAGGAGAGAGGCTGCCATGAGCGAAGAACAACCCAAGGGTCAACAGTGCGAAATCGCATGGTTTTCGGCCCTGTGTGACGATGACTATGAATTTCTGGGCGTGCATGACCCCTATCTGAAATCCAGTTGGGAGCATTGCCGCAACATCGTGATGCGCGCCGAAGAGGGCGGGTTCGACAATATCCTGCTCCCCTCGGGCTACAGCCTGGGGCTGGACACCACCGCCTTTGCCGCCGCCGTGGCGACGCAGGTGCGCCGGATCAAGCTGCTCTGGGCCACGCGCATTGGCGAGGACTGGCCGCCGCAACTGGCGCGCCGCATCGCCACGCTTGATCGCATCCTTGGCCCCAATGCCGACGGCACCGGCGGGCGGCTCAATGTGAACATCATTTCCTCGGACATGCCGGGTGAACAGATGGCCTCTGGCCCTCGCTATGCCCGCGCGACCGAAGTGATGAAGATCGTGCGTACGCTGCTCAACGGGCAATCGCTCGATCATGAGGGCGAGTTCTACAAGCTCAAGCTCGACCCACCGCGCATCACCACGATTTCGGGCAAGGCCCCTGCCTTCTACTTCGGCGGTCTGAGCCATGAGGCCCGCGAATGCGCGGCCGAGGGCTGCGATGTCTATCTGATGTGGCCCGACACGATGGACAAGGTGCGCGAAACCATCGCCGACATGAAAGCCCGCGCTGCCCGCTTCGGCCGCAGCCTGAAATTCGGCTATCGCGCCCATGTCATAGTGCGCGAAACCGAGGATGAGGCCCGCGCCTATGCCACCCGCCTTTTGTCCAAGCTGGACGACGAGGCAGGCCGCGCCATCCGCGAACAATCGCTCGACGCCAAGAATTTCGGGGTCCAGCGTCAAGCCGAATTGCGGCAGGCGGCGGGCAATGACGGCTATGTCGAAGATCATCTGTGGACCGGCATTGGGCGCGCGCGCTCGGGCTGCGGCGCGGCGATTATCGGTACGCCGGATCAGGTGCTCTCCAAACTGCGCGCCTATCAGGCCGAGGGGATCGAGGCCTTCATCCTGTCCGGCTATCCCCATGCGCAGGAAGCCGACCTGTTCGCCCGCCATGTCCTGCCGCATATCAAGCATGGTCCGCTGAATATCTGAAACCGACAAGAGGGGGCGGCATGGATCGCCCCCACCTCCATGCGGAGAGAGAAACCCATGCGCAGCGAGAATGCGAGCGATTTCCTGCTGGTGCTGGATGAGGGGACCACCTCGACCCGCGCCATTCTCTATGCGCCCGACGGCACGATTATCGGCGTAGCCCAGCGCGAGCTGACCCAGCATTATCCCGCGCCGGGCCTTATCGAACACGATGCCGGTGAAATCTGGACCCAGACTCTCGCCTGTGCGCGGATGATGGTGGAACAGGCGGGCGGGCCATCGCGCATTGCCGCCATCGGCATCACCAACCAGCGCGAAACGGTTCTGGCCTGGGACCGGCGCAGCGGGCAGCCTCTGGGCCGCGCCATCGTCTGGCAGGACCGCCGGACAGCCGAAATCTGCGAAGCCCTGCGCGCGGCGGGGCATGAGGCTATGGTGCGCGACAAGACGGGCCTCCTGCTCGATCCCTATTTCTCGGCCACCAAGATGCGCTGGATGCTCGACCATTGGCCGGCCGTGACGGCGGCGGGCGATGCTCTGGCCTTTGGCACGGTGGAAAGCTGGCTGGTCTGGAAACTGACCGGTGGGCTGCATATCACCGATGCCAGCAATGCGAGCCGGACCATGCTGATGGCGCTGGACGGGCCGGATTGGGATGACGATCTGCTGGCGCTGCATGGGCTTGCCCGCTCGGCGCTGCCCGAGATTGTCGATACGGCGGGTGTGTTTGGCCATACCTCGCCCGATCTGTTTGGCGCGCCCATCCCGATCTGCGGCCTTGCCGGGGATCAGCAGGCCGCCACCATCGGCCAGCAATGTCTGCGCGCTGGGCAGGTCAAGGCGACGCTGGGCACCGGCGCCTTTGTGCTGGCCAGCACCGGCACGGTGATCCCGCGCTCAAGCCATCGCCTGCTGGGCACGGTTCTGGCGCAGATGGGTGGTCGGCGGACCTATGCGCTCGAAGGTTCGGTGTTTGTCGCGGGCTCTTTGGTCAAATGGCTGCGCGATCAATTGTGCATGGTGGTGGCCGCCGCCGAGACCGAGACGCTGGCGCGCAGCGTGGCGGACAATGGCGGCGTCTGCATCCTGCCCGCGCTGTCGGGCCTTGGCGCGCCGCATTGGCGGGCCGAGGTGCGCGGCCATATTGCGGGCCTGTCGCACAGCACGGGCCGGGCGCATATCGTGCGCGCGGCGCTCGAAACCATTGCCCATCAGATGCATGACCTGCAAACCGCCTTTGCCGCCGACGGCGCGCCGTGGCATGATCTGCGCATTGACGGCGGCATGAGTGCTAATGACTGGATTGCGCAGGACCTGGCCGATATGCTCGACCTGCGTGTCGAACGTCCGGCGGGCGTCGAGACAACGGCGCTGGGCGCGGCGATGCTGGCCGGGGTGGGATGCGGTTTCTATGACGGGCTGGAGGAAGCGGCGGTTATGCGCAAGGGAGCCAAGACCTTCACCCCCGCCATGGCTGAAGGCGCGCGCGCCGCGCGTCTGGCGCAATGGCATGACCTGTTGGCCACCGAATTGGCGAAGCACGCGTAAGGAGCGCTTCTTGGGATGACACTTTTCAATCCGACTCTTTCGCGCCGAAATCTGCTGAGCGGTGTGGCGATGAGCGGCCTTGGCATGGTCACTCAGCCGCTTTGGGCGCAAACGGGGGCGCAGGACATGGTCGATCTGCACCTGCCCGACAAACCGTCCAAACGTCCGCTGACCAAGGCCTTTCCGCAAAAGGGCGAGATGATCCTGCAAAGGGTCCGCCCGCCCCTGCTGGAAACGCCGATGCAGGTGTTTGACCAGCATATTTTGACCCCCAATGACCAGTTCTATGTGCGCTGGCATTGGGCCAATATTCCCGAAAGCGTGGATGCCAAGGCCTTTCGCCTGACGGTGCGGGGCCATGTCGAACGCAAGGTGGAATTGCGGCTCGACGATCTGCTGCATGGTTTTGAACGGATCGAATATGTTGCCGTCAACCAATGTTCGGGCAATTCGCGCGGGCTGTTCTCGCCATCGGTGGCGGGGGCTGAATGGGGCCATGGCGCGATGGGCAATGCGCGCTGGACCGGGGTGCGGCTGCGCGATGTGCTGGACCGGGCGGGCGTGAAAGCGGGTGCGGTCGATGTCCGTTTCGGCGGGCTGGACGAGGCGTTGGTGAGCGAGGGGCCAAAGTTCCTCAAGTCGCTGGCCATCGATCATGCGCGCGATGGCGAGGTGATGATCGCCTATGCGATGAATGGCGAGCCTTTGCCGCTGCTCAACGGCTATCCTTTGCGGCTGATCGTGCCGGGCTGGTATTCGACCTATTGGGTCAAGATGCTCTCCGACATCGAAGTCCTGCCGCAAAAGGACGACAATTTCTGGATGGCCAAGGCCTATCAGGTGCCCAAGACGCCTTTCGGCCATGTTCCGCCCGGCACCGCCGATTTTCCCAAGGAGCCGATCAGCCGGATGGTGCCGCGCTCGCTCATTACCAATCTGGCCGAGGGACAGGTGGTGAAGGCGGGTGCCCCGTTGGCGATTTCGGGCATTGCGATGGGCGGCGATTGCGGCGTGGCCAAGGTCGAGATCTCCACCGATGGCGGTGCCACATGGCAGACCGCCGCACTGGGCGAGGATCTGGGGCCATATAGTCTGCGTCGGTTCACTCACCGCATCACCATGCCCGCAGGGCGCTTCACGCTGGCCTGTCGCTGCACCAACACCAAGGGTGTCAGCCAGCCTCTGGCGATGAATTGGAATCCGGGCGGTTACATGCGCGCGGGCGTCGAGACGCTGACGCTGGTGGCGGGAGAAAAGGCATGAAGGGCAAGCTGATGATGGGGCTGGCTCTGGCCGCCTCGGTCTGGTCTGTCACGGTAGGGGCGACACCGGCCAGGCAAGCCCCGCGCAAAGCCGCCGCGAAACCCGCAACGCCCTTTGCCTTTCGCAACGTCCGGGTGAGCCTGCCGCAGGATTTCGACGTGGAATATCCGGCGGGTGCCGGGGCCGATGCGGTCAATGCCAATTGCCGTGCCTGTCATTCGCCTTCGATGGTGCTGTCCCAGCCTCCCCTCTCGGCGGAAGAATGGCACAAGGAAGTGCGCAAGATGATCGATGTCTATAAGGCGCCCATCGCGGAAGATCAGGTTGGTGCGATCACCGGTTATCTCACGGCGCTGTCGGCGTCGGCCGCGAAATAGAAGGCGGCGGGCCGGGGGCAAACCCATTCTCAGAGCGTCTATACGGTTCTGTATAAGCGGCGTTTGACGCGGGCGGAAACCGGCCGTTGCGGGGGATTGTCCACCGCTTCGGGCCGGAATTGCAGGTCTGCAATCTGTCATAAACCGAGCGGGAGGCCATCTCTCTACTTGCACTGAAATGCATAAAATAACCTTTATAACAGGTAGATAGAACGCAATCTTTAACTGCCTTCTCCTGATCCGTCATGGGGAACGCCTCTCGGCCGCTGTCATCAAAGTTTCCCGGAATCGCTCTAGTCGCCCCCTGCAACAGCACGGGGCTGCCGCTCATTTATTTAATTAAATTGGCGTATTAAAAGGGGCGATATCAGATGCGTATTTCCGATCGGGTTTCCATGCTTGCCATGGGGCTGATGCTGGGCCTTTCCACACAGGCGCGGGCCGAGGATGCACCCGCTGCGCCCGCTCAGGCGCAGGACGCGCCCACCGATATCATCGTGACCGGTGCCGCCCGCGCTGAACGCCGTTTTGACGTGTCCTATGCGATCAACTCGCTGGGCCAGAACGACATTGCCAAAATCGCGCCCAAGAATTTCGCCGACCTGCTCGGCACCGTGCCCGGTATCCATGTCGAGGCCACCGGCGGCGAGGTTCAGAACATCACCCGCGTGCGCGGCATTCCCACTGATCGCGGCTATCTGATCTTTCAACAGGATGGCCTGCCGCTCTATCACGAAATTGACGGCGTGTTCTTCAACTCGGGCGAGGGCATGAACCGCTATGACCTGATGAGCGAGCGCGTGGAAATCGTGCGCGGCGGCCCCGCGCCGATCTATGCCAGCACCGCCGCCGCCATCGCCAACACGATCACCGTCACCGGCAAGGCGCAATCGGCAGGCAAGGCGCAGGTCACGCTGGGCGACACCGGCCTCTATCGCCTTGATGCGATGCAGTCCGGCCCGCTGGGAGATCGGACCTATTACGCCATCGGCGGCTTTCTGCGCCAGCATGACGGCTATCGCGACAGCGGCTTTCCCAGCGATCGCGGCGGCCAGATCCGCGCCAATATCAAGCATGACCTCGACAATGGCTATATCAAGGCCTCGGTCATGTATGTGAATGACCATAACCTGTTCTATCTGCCGATTCCGGTGGCCGATCCGCGCAATCCGGCCGTCTCGCTTGACCCCTATATCAACTATTTCAGCGGCACGATGAACTCGCCCTCGCTGCGCAATGTGGTGATCAAATATCGCGATGGCGTGGGCCAGACGCAGAGCCTGACGCGCGATCTGGCCAATGGCCGCCATATGCGCTTTTTCAATGCCGGGCTTGATTATCAGGGCGATTTCGGGGGCTGGCTGATCTCGGCCAAATTCGGCGCGACGCAGGGTAAGAGCAGCTTTGATGCCTTTTACTCCACCACCAACCCGGCCGACGCCACCACCTTTGCCAACAGCTATCTGACCGCCGCGCAGACCGCCTTTGGCGCGGTCACCCGCATGGGCTATGCGATTGCGGGCACCAATGGCCAAAGTGTCTATAACCCCGCCGCCGCCTCCGGCCTTGTCATGTCGGGCCAGTATCGCGCGGTGGAATCGAAATTCTACTCGGTTCAGGGCGACCTGAGCGTCACGCGCAAATTCGACACCCCTCTGGGCAGCCATGACCTGCGCGCCGGGCTCTACAGCTCGTTCTACGGCAACACCAATTTCACCGTCTATCAGGACATGCTGATCGAAGTCGCCGGTCAGCCGCGCACGCTCGATCTGGTCGCCTATTCGGCAGGCGGCGCGGTGCTGGGCTATGTTACGCAAAATGGTGTGCTGCGCTATGGCACTACGCTGGCCAATGCCAAGGCCGATGCGCGCATGATCGCCCTTTACGCCAATGACACCTGGGACATCACCGATGGTCTGCGGGTGGATGCGGGCATCCGGCGCGAATGGTATGGCTACACCGGCTTTGCCACCAACACGACCGCCGCCGATTTGGGCGATCCCACCACGCTGGCCGACAATGCGGTGCGCGCGCTCAACGCCACCGCCGTCAACCAGCGGCTGAACCCTTCGGCGACCAACTGGACCGTGGGCGTCAATTATGACTTTACCCGCCATCTGGGCGCCTATGCCCGCGTGTCCAATCTGGAAGTGCCGCCGCAGGCCAATGTCGTGGCCAGCATCAACCCGACCATCGTCCAGACCAAGGCGCGCCAGTACGAATTGGGCATAAAGGCCAGCTTCGGCCAGAACTACCTTTATGTGACAGGCTTTTACACCAAGTTTAACCCGTTCAACGCCTCTTTCGTCGCCTATAATCCCACCACGGGCCGCAACGATCAATCGGTGCCCTTCATCGGCGAGGCTGTGGCCAAGGGGATCGAAATGGACGGTCGCGTCGTGCCCGTCTCGTGGTTTGCCCTCAATGGCTCGATGACGCTGGCCGATCCGCAATATCGCAATCTGGCCAACAGCGCGGGCGCCGATCCCAGCGCGGTCAACGGCAAGCAGATCATTCGCGAGCCCAAATTCTTTGGCAACATCCGCCCCACGGTGAACCTCAAACTCGGCAAGGGCGATCTGGAGCTTTACGGGCGCTATGAATGGGTGGGCCGCCGCTATGTCGACCTGTTCAACCTGACCGCTCTGCCCGCTTATGAAACCTTCGGCGCGGGCGCCACGCTCAACTGGGGCGCATGGCGGGTGCAGGTGGTCGGCGACAATCTGACCAATGCCAAGGGCCTGACCGAGGGCAATCCCCGCACCGACCAGTTGGCCGGGCAAGGCGCGAGCGATGCCATTTACGGTCGCCCGCTGTTCGGGCGCAATGTGCGCCTGATCGTCGGCCTGTCGTGGTAATCCTCGCCTGAAAGGCGCCCATCGGGCCTCGCCGCGCCGGTCGCGGCGGGGCCTTGGGGCTTTCCGGCCAAGTGGAAGTGATAAGGATATGATGGGTAAAAATCCGATGCGCTGCCTCGTGTTGCTTTGCGCTGCCCTGATGTGGGCGCCGCATGTCGCGCTGGCCGCGAGCAGCCCTGTGGCGCCCGTCGTCCTGCCTGCGGCCGACCAGCCTCTGGCGCGGCGCATCGTGCCGCTGATGCATGATCTGGCGCAGGCGCCGGGGTGGCGCGCAGCCTTGCGCCGCGATGCCGATATGCAGGCGCTGGCCGCCGAGCGCGCGGCGCGGGTGACAGCAGCCGGGGAATGTACGCCGCAACCGGCCTGTCTGGCGCAAGCATGGCTGTGGAGCGAGACGGATCGTGACCGTGTATCGGCGGCGTTGGGCCGGATTGGCGCGGACCGGGCGCGGTTGACGGCTCTCGTCGGAGGGCGGATGCGCCCCTCGCGGCTTTATGCGCGCCATGCGGAATTGGGCGATGCCGCGCTGCTCGATGCGGCATGGCGCGAGGCGGCTGCCGGGCTGAACCATATTATCGCTGTTTATGCTCTGGACGAAAAGCCGCGCTTTCCGGTGATCGACAGCATGATTTTCGATATACGCGATGCTGCCTACCCTGCCCTGCTCAAATCCCATGCCGCTGTCACTCTGGCCGAGGGGCGCGGGGATGATACGGTTTTTGATCCCGCGTTGCGCTATGCGATGGGCCTGCTGGCGGCCAATGAGCGCGCCAATGCGATCGAATATCTGCCGCTTCCCTCAGGCCTTAATGCGCCCGCCTTCGCCGCCCTTCGTGCGACGAAGCAGACCGCCTATCCCTATTCGGCGGTGCTGGTGTTCGGTCATGGACCGGAAGATCCCGTCTCGCACACCGGCGTGCTGGGCCATTTGCGGCTGCGCCTTGCCGCTGCGCAACTGGCCAAGGGCGCGGCGCCGGTCATCATCCTGTCGGGCGGGCGGGTCCATCCCAACCGTACCGCCTATAATGAAGCGGTCGAGATGCGGCAGGAACTGATCTCGCTCTATGGCGTCTTGCCCGCGCAAATCGTGATTGAGCCCCATGCCCGCCACACCACGACGAACATGCGCAATTGCGCCCGCCTGCTGCTGGCCGCGCCTTTCGCGCAAGGCAAACCGGCTCTGCTCGTCACAGATCCGGCGACCCATGCCTATATCGGCGGCGAAGGCTTTGCCGCACGCAACCGCGCCGAACTGGGCTATGAACCGGGGCGCGTGACGGCGGGGCCGGATGTTCTTTCGCTGCGCTTTGTGCCGGACGCCCATTCCTTTCATGTCGATCCTCAGGACCCGATGGACCCATGAACAGGTTCCGCCTCGCCCTTGTCGCGTGTCTTATGACCGCAGCCCCCTTGCGGGCGGCGGAGCCGAAACCCTTGGTCGATCTGGTCAATCCTTTCGTGGGCACGCTGGAGGATTACGGGCAATTGACCCCGGCCGCCGTGGCTCCGTTCGGCATGGTGCAATTGGGGCCGGACACCGCGCCCGCCAACCATAATGGCTATGATTACGCCGCTCGAACCTTGCGCGGATTTTCCCATACCAGAGCGGTGGGCGTGGGCTGCGCAGGGGCGGGTGGCGATCTGTTGGTCGGGCTGGATTATGTCGGGGCACCCGAACTGGCGCGAATGGATAAAGCCAGCGAGCGCGCCGCGCCGGGCTTTTACCATTTGCGCTATGGCGGCGGGATTGTGGCCGATCTGGTGGCGACGCGCGGGGGCGGTGTTGCGCGCTTTACCCTGCCGCGCGCCGGGCGGGTGCGGCTGCGCCTCGATCCGGACCATGCCTATGCCAAGCGGATCAGCGCGACGTGGCTGACCAATACAACACAGGATCTGCGCGCCGAACTGGTGGCGGGGACGGTGTGCAATGCGGGGCGTTATCGCCTGTTCACGGCCTCTGCCCTGTGGCGCAACGGGCGGCGATTGGCCATGCCGATAGAGATCGGCCCGGACCGGCGCGCTTTTGTGGAGCTGAATGTGCGCCGGGGCGATGTGATCGAATGGCGCACGGGCCTCTCCTCGGTCGATGGCGATGGCGCCGCCCTTGTACGTGATATAGAGCTGGGCGCGCGCCGCTTTGCCATGCTGCAGGCGCAGACCAGGCGGCGCTGGCAGTCCTTGCTGGACCATTGGCGGCCCAGCGGGCCAACGCCGCGCCGAGCCCTGTTTGCCACTTCCCTGTTTCGCGCGCTGCAAACGCCGGTGGCGATTGCCGACAGCGATGGCCGCTATCGCGGCGCGGACGGGGCGATCCGCCATGCGCCCACCGGGCATCAGCGCTATGCCAGTTGGGCGATGTGGGACAATTACCGCACCTTGATGCCCTTGCTCGCGCTGTCCTACCCGCAACAGGCGCAGGATATTGCCGCCTCACTGGTTGAACTCTATCAGGCGGGCAAACAGCGCTGGGCCACCCGGCAGGAGCCTTTCCTGACCGTGCGGACCGAGCATAGCGGGGTCGCGCTGCTCGATTTCTATCGCAAGGGGATCACATTTGACGCCAAAGCCGCGCTGACCGGCATGGCGGCGGAAAGCACCACCCTCGCCCGCGCCACGCCCGATGAACAGATTGAGGCGGCCTATGATGACTGGGCAACCGGGCAACTGGCACAGGATCTGGGCGATGGCGCGATGGCTGAGCACTATGGCGAAAAGGCGCTGGCCTATCGCGCGATGTGGCTCGATGTGTTTCAGAACCTTGGCGCGGATGCCGATGTGGTCAAGGCACGGGGGCTCTATCAGGGGACGCTCTGGCAATATCGCTGGGCGCCGGTGTTCGATCTGCCCTGGCTGGTCGGGCAATTGGGGGCGGCGCGTTTCGACGCTGAACTGGCGCGTTTCTTTGCTGACGATCTCTACAACATGACCAACCAGCCCGACATTCAGACGCCCTTTCTCTTCGCCTGGCGCGGGCATCGGACGCAAAGCGACACGCTCGTCCATCGCCTGCTCACGCAGCCGGTCAATCACCCCTACACCAATGCAGGCAAGCGCCCCACCCCATGGCGCGGGCTCAGCTTCGCTCTGGCGCCGCAGGGGTTTGCCGATGGGATGGATGATGATGCGGGCGGCATGACGAGTTGGCATGTCTGGGCCTCGCTGGGCCTCTATCCGCTGGTGCCGGGGCGCCCGGATTATGTGGTGATCTGCCCGGCCTTTGACCGTATGCAAGTGCGGGTGGTCGGCGGCTGGGCGGATATTCGGCGGGAATTGGGCGCGCATTCAACGGCCCGCTGGACCGGCAGGGGTGAATTGTCGCGGGCGTTGGGGACGGTGCTGCCCCATGCCGATCTGGCCAAGGGCGGTGTGTTGAATGTGAATTGCGAGCGGGGGCTGTGACCGCCCGAGAGAATGCCATATCCAATTTTCATTATTGATCTGGCTTTTTGTTGAAATTGGCCCTACCAATGATTCCGCCCGACAGAGAAAACATAGTGGGAGTGGACAGGCATGGCACGGAAATGGAACAGCCGATGGGCCTATGGCGCGGCGCTGATGGTGATCGCAGCGGCGGGGGCATCGGGCGCACAATCGGCGCAGGCGCAGACCGCAAACCCCTGGATGACGGCAACCATTGTGGCCGAGCAGAAGAGCGCGCCAGATGACGCAGCCCGTGAAGCGGTGGCGCGGCGGCGCGCGAAACTGCTGATTTCGGCGATGACGCTGGATCAGAAATTGCAGCAATTGACCGGGGCCAAGCCCGAAATTTTGCCTGATCTGCCCGCCTGCCTCGGCGGGCGCCATGTTACCGGCATTGCCTCGCTGGACATCCCCACCTTCCGCGTCACCAACGGCCCGGTCGGTTTGGGTCAGAACGACTGCGTCTCGCCCGAGGTGGCCAAGACCGTGCTGCATATGCCCGGTTTTGGGGATATTTCCGCCGCCTATGGACATCCCAGCTCGGCCAAGGCAACTGCCTTGCCTTCGGCCATTGGCGCGGCGGCCTCCTTCGATCCGGCCGTGGCGGGCATGTATGGCGAGGTGATCGCTGCTGAAATGCTCGATCTGGGGCTGCATGTGTTTGAGGCGCCCGGCGTCAACCTTGCCCGCCTGCCGATCCTTGGCCGCAACATGGAATATTTCGGCGAGGACCCCTATTTGAGCGGCTCGATGGCCGTGGCCGAAGCCAAGGCAATCCAGTCGCGCGGGTTGATCGCTATGGTCAAGCATTTCGCCGCCAATGAGCAGGAAACCAATCGTCAGACCATTCAGGAGACAGTGGACAGACAGGCCCTGCGCGAGCTGTATCTGTTGCCCTTCGAAATGGCGGTCAAGGATGGCAAGGTTGCGGCGGTGATGTGCGCCTATAATTACGTCAACGGCCAGTCCTCCTGCGAAAATCGCACGATGCTCGACGATGTGCTGCGCAAGGATTGGGGCTTTACCGGCTATGTCCAATCCGACTTTTTCGCGATGAAGAGCACGGTCGCCACGCTGCTCAATGGCGCCGATCATGAAATGCCGCTGCCGCTGCACTGGGCCCCCGCCAAGATCCGCGCGGCGCTGGACAAGGGCGAATTGACGCAGGCGCGGATCGATGAGGCGCTGGAGCGCCGCTATACCCAGACCTTCAAATTGGGCATTTTCGACCGCAAGCTGGAGCGTCGCCCGATTGACTTTGCCGCAGGCGGCAAAAAGGCACGCGAGATCGGCGGCCGTGCCACCGTGCTGCTGCAAAACAATGGCGCGCTGCCGCTGCGCAAGGATCTGCGCAAACTGGTGCTGATCGGCAAGGCCAGTCAGGTCTATGCCCAGCAGGCCGTGGCAGGCGGCGCCGTGGTGGGCGAACCGATGGGCGCGGGCGGGGGCAGTTCGGACGTTGTGCCCGAATATACAGTCACCCCGCTGGCGGGCCTGCGCGCGGCGCTGGCGGATCTGGGCAATGCGGGGGCCTCGGTCCGGCTGATCCTTGTAGATGACGCCAACACTTCGGCCACCATCGACGGCCAGAGCGCCACTTTCGCGCAGGTTCAGGCCGAAGCCGCCACCGCCGATGCCGTGGTGATGATGGCGGGCACGATTTCGGAGGAAGGCGCCGACCGCGCCACCTTCACCGACCAGACGGGCCATCAACTCGCCGCCTCGGCTGCCGCAGGCAGCAGCCTAGACTGGTATACGGGCCGCTCGAACAAGATCGCCACCCGCGATGGCGAGAACCGCGCGAAGAACAGCGGCACCGTGGCGATGATCGAGGCGCTGGTTGCCAATCCCAAGGTCGCGGCCAAATCGGTGCTGGTGCTGAAAGACAATGCGGGCGTTGCCCTGCCCGCCTCGCTGGTCGGGGCCAAGGGGCCTGCGATTGTCGAGGCTTGGTTCCCGGGGCAGGAGGACGGCAATATCGTGGCCGATGTCCTGTTCGGGCGGATCAATCCCTCGGGCAAATTGCCGGTCAGCCTGCCTTTCACCGGCAAGGGCTTCCTCGATCACGTCAATGCCACGCAGTTCCCCGGTACGATGTCGGCCGATGGCAAGCTGCAGACCGTGACCTACAGCGAGCAATTGGCGATCGGCTATCGCTGGTATGACGCCAATATCGGCGGAGCCTGTCCGGTCAGTAACGGGGCCAACACCTGCCTTGCTTTCCCCTTCGGCCATGGCCTGTCCTATACCAGCTTTGCCGTGGGCAAGCCGGAATTGACCCGCACAGGCGGCGCATGGCGGGCCACGGCCAGCGTCACCAACACCGGCAAGCGCGATGGCGCGCAGGTGCTTCAGGTCTATCTGGGCCTGCCCGCCAGCGCCGACAAGGTGGGGGCGAAGCAACCGCCGCGCCGCATGATCGGCTATCAGCGTGTCACTCTGGCGCCGGGCGAGACGAAGCAGGTGTCGATCACCATCGACCCGGCGGCCAGCCACCATCCGATGGGCGTCTGGGATGAAAAGGCCCATGGCTGGGTCATCCCCAAGGGCGACTTCACGGTATGGATCGGGGCGTCCTCTGCGCCGGGCGATCTGAAAAAGGCAGGAATTATCGCGCCTTGACGCGATAGGGGGCAGGCGGCCTTGATGGCTGGCCGCCTGCCCTTCCCTTTTACTGCGCCGCGCCCTTGCCCGCGCCGCGATAGCGTTGCAGCCAATAGCCATAGGGATCGGGCAGCAGCGAGGCAGGTTTTTCCTCACCCAGTGCGATGGCTAGTTCATAGGGATAGTGCGGATTGGCCAGCAGCGCCCGGCCCATCATCACCACATCCATCTGCCCCTTGGCCACGGCCCGTTCGGCATCATGGGGCGCATCGATGCACCATGCCGAACCCACCGGCATGGCCAAGGCGGAACGTACCTGCTCGACCACGGGGACAAAGAAGGCCGGGCCCCATGGAACCTTGGCCTCGATCGTAGAAAAGCCCATGGAAACATTAAGGAAATCCAGACCGCCATCGCGCATTTTTGCCGACAGGTCGATGGCCTGCGCCAGCGTTTCCTCGTCATGGCCGTCATATTCCACCACGCCGAAACGCGCCGTCAGCGGCAGGTTTTCCGGCCAGACGGCCCGCACCGCCGCCAACGTTTCCAGCATGAAGCGTCCCCGCCCCGCCGCATCGCCGCCATAGGCATCCTTGCGTTGGTTGGCATGGCGCGAGAAGAAGCTTTGCGCCAAATAGCCATGGGCGAAATGCAATTCGAGCCATTCGAAACCGGCGGCGCGGGCGCGGCGGGCAGCGGCGGCGAAATCACCCTGAACACGGGCAATATCGGCCTGCGTCATTTCACGCGGCACGCGGGGCAGCACCCCGCCAAAGGCGATGGCCGAGGGCGAGATGGTTTCCCAATAGCGCGGATCTTCGGGCGCGATATGATCATCGCCATCCCATGGGCGGTTGGCATTGGCCTTGCGCCCGGCATGGGCGATCTGGATGCCGGGCACGGCGCCTGCGGCCTTGATGGCGGCGGCGATCCGGGCAAGGCCCGCGATGTGATCGTCGCTCCACAGGCCAAGGCAATCGGGGCTGATGCGGCCATCGGGCGAAACACCGGTGGCCTCGACAATCACCAGACCCGCGCCGCCGCGCGCAAGGCCGGTGTAATGGGCAAGATGCCAATCAGACACGAAGCCGTCTTTCGCGCTGTATTGGCACATGGGCGGCACCGCGATGCGGTTGCGCAGGGTAACATCCTTCAGGCTGAAGGAGGTGAAAAGTGCAGACATGGAGGGGTTCCTTATGCGGGGATATCGCGGTTTTGGCGGGCGGGGATCTGCCCGGCGGGGATCATTGCGTTTGCAGCGAAATTGTCTTCAAAATCAGTGGCATAGCCTGAAGGCCAAGAGACGGAATTCTGCATTCGAAAGGGTTTGCCCTGTTCAGAAGTGGACAGGGCGCGATGTGAGGCCTATGCCCTTATAAGGCAAATCGCGGTTTGAAATACGGCCCATCAGCATGAATGATATCAGACAGCTCGACTTCAATCTTCTCAAGGCTTTCGATGCGTTGCTGGTCGAACGCAGCGTCACCCGCGCGGCCCATCGGCTCAGCCTGACCCAGCCGGCGGTGAGCGGGATGCTGGGGCGGCTGCGCGTGGCGCTGGATGATCCGCTGTTCGTGCGCTCCAGCCATGGCATCGTGCCCACGCCGCGCGCGCTGGCATTGGCGCAGCCGTTGCGGCGGATGATGAGCGAGGTGGAATGCATGCTCACCCGCCCGCAATTCGATCCGGCGAGCAGCACGGCCAGTTTCTCCATCGCGGCCAATGATTATGCGCAACTGGCCGTGCTGGTGCCGTGGCTGGAAGGGCTGCGGCGCGAGGCGCCGGGCATCCGCATCGCCATTCATTCCCTCGATGATGCGCGGCTGATGGCGGGCTTTGAACAGGGGCAGGTCGATCTGGCTCTGGTCACGCCCGAGGCTGCGCTGCCTGATCTCCATGCCGTGCGGCTCTATGAGGAAACTTACTCGCTGGCCCTGCGCGAGGGGCATCCGGCGGCGGAACGCGACATCACGCTCGATGATTTCTGCGCGCTAGATCATGGGCTGGTGTCCCTGCGCGGCGAGGCGTTCATGGGCGTGGTGGACCGTGCGCTGGCCGCCAATGGGCGCGAGCGGCGCGTCAGTTTCTCGGCCAGTTGCTTTCTCGTGCTGGTGCAGGTTCTGGCGCGTTCCGATCTGGTGGCGACAGTGCCGACGCGCCTGCTCGATGGCGTGGCCGGACTGATACGGCGGCCGCTGCCGCTGGCGGTGCCGGGCTTTACCAAACTGGCCGTGTGGCATGAACGCAGCCACCGCGACCCGGCGCATCAATGGCTGCGCGCCAGCCTGATTGCCAGCGCACGGACCGACCATCACGAGGCATAGGCCCGGTTTCAGGCCGGGACAGGCAGGATCGCTGTCCAAAATTGCGCTTCCTGACCGACCGGCGTGTCGATCTTGCGCAGGAAGACCAATGTGCCGTCGGGCAGGATGCGGAACAGGCTGAAACCTGCCGGGGTCATCCCGCCCTCGCGCAGCGGCATATCAACCATGCTGGCCGCCGCCAGCATCCGTCCGTCGGGCGAAATGGCAAAGCTGCGGATATGAAAGCCGCGCGGATCAATACGCTGGACCAGCGTGGGCAGGCCGGTGCGCGGGTGGAGCGCAAAGACCGCAATGGAATTGTCGCCCCCGGCAAAGACCTTGCGCCCGTCCACCTCGACCGTCGAACTGGCGCGGTTGGACACATAGAGCGCATGGCCGCGCGGATGGACATGGATCGCGCCGACAAGGGTTGTGGCGCCCTTGGCATCCTGGGGCGGCTGGTCGGTGGTCGACAGGATACGTTCCGGCTCGGGCGCCAGATGCGCGCCCAGGATGCGATGGGTATGCAACTGGTTCTGCCGCTCGACGGCGACATAGGCGAGCGGCAGATGCGGGTGGAAATCGACATGGCGCGGGCCATAGCCCAGCCCGCCCCGGCCCCCGACAGCGATGCTTTGCGCGTTGCGCAGATGGCCGCGGTTGAAATCGAACACCTTAAGCGCGCCCGGGTCTTCGGGCTTCTTGGCCGAGGCATCGTTGCCCCGCGTCACCAGCACCACCGATCGGCCCCCCGGCATCATGCGGATCTGATGCGCATAAATGCCAAGGTCGAGCGTCTCACCCTGCACCATCATCTCGCCCACCGCGCCATCGGGCCGTATCATGTGGACCGACAGATTGGCGGGCGCATTATAGGCGCAGAGCGCATAACGGCCGCTGGGGTCCACGCTCATATGCACCGGGCGCTGGCGCAGCACCACCGGTTCGCCATGAAACGAAAGCGCCCCGCCCCGCCCGATTTTCAATGCCACCAGTCGGTGGATCGATCCGCCGCCCACCGATCCGCCCGGCGCGTCCGATGTCGCGACATAGAGAAACCGCCCATCCGGGCCTGGCCAAGCATATTGGATCGGCGAAGGCAGGGTGATCGCGCTGACCTCGCCGCTGGCGCCGGTCATCGTGTCGAGGTTACGCCATGCCATGACGCTGCCCGTTGCGGCGTAGAGCGTGTTGGCCCGGCGCGGGGTGGCCGCGAAGGCGGGCCTGCCGGTCAGAGCGGCGGCAGCCAGCCCTTTGGAAAAATCGCGGCGTTGGATGTTCATGTCTCTTCCCGAAGTGGCCCTTGCGTCCGGGCCGATATTTTTATTTGCACGCGTCGATAGGGGCAGGCGTCTGTTCCTGAACTACCGCTCAAACAGGCGGTCGGCCAGCGGTTCGCGCGCCTGCCAGCCTTTCTGCTCCAACTCGGGCGTTTCGGAAGGCTCCAGCGGGTAGCCGATGCACAAAAGCGCGATCAGCGACCAGTGATCGGGCACATCAAGCATCGCGCCCACCGCATGGGGATCGAGGATGGAGACCCAGCCCAGCCCGATCCCGCGTATCCGCGCCGCCAGCCACAAGGTCTGGATTGCCCCGACGCAGGAATAGCGCAGCATTTCGGGCATGGTGGCAATGCCCAGCCCATGGCCCGCGCTGGCTTGTTCATCACAGAACACGGCGAGCAATTCAGGCGCCTCGCGGATGCCGTGGAGCTTGAGCGCGAGATAGTCGTCATGGCGCGCCTCGCCCGCATAGCGCTGGGCCGCGCGCAGGTTTTCCTCGTCAACATGGTGGGCCAGCGTGTCGCGCAGTTGCGGCGAGCGCAGGCGCACGAAACGCCAGGGCTGGGAATGGCCGACCGAGGGCGAGAGCGCGGCCTGTTCGAGCAATTCGGCCATATCCCCTTCGGCCAAAGGATCGGGCGCGAAATGGCGCACATCGCGCCGCCAGCGCAGCAGCGTGTCGAATTTCTGCGCGAAATCGGCGTCGAACCGGGGCTGCGTCACGAGGTAAAGCCCTCCTTTCGCATCAGCTATATGTCGATGATCGGCCCCTGTCTTGCGGATAATGTCCCGCTCAGTCCTGATCCTCTTCGCCCACCACCCAGTCGTGCAGATCGGGAGCATTGCCGATGAGAGCCAGACCATGGGCGATCGAGGTCAGCTCATTGCCGCTGGCAAGGCGCCCATCGCCAAAACGGCGTTCGAACAAGCGCCGCACCGCCGGGATCAGCGAGGAGCCGCCCGTCAGGAAGACATGATCGACCTGATCCACGCCCAGCCCCGCGCGCGCCAGCACCGTATCGACCGTCTCCCCGATCCGCTGCAGGTCCGGCTCGATCCACGCCTCGAATTCCGCGCGCGAAACATCGGCCTCGATGGTCAGATCCGCATCGGCAAAGCGGAAATTGGCATGGGTCTGGGTGGAAAGCGCCCGCTTGAGCTGGCCCACCGCTTCATAGAGGGCATAGCCCAATTCCTGCTCGACAATGGTGATCATGCGCCCGATGGCGGCCGGATCACTGGCGCTGCGCTTCAACCGCGCCAATTGCTCCAGCGTGCGCCGGTTGCGCATCAGCGCCAGACGCGACCAGTCGCCAAAATCGGTGAAATGGCCGGCGGGGATCTCCAGCACCTTGTCAAACGAACGATAGGTGCCGCCCTTGCCCAGCAGCGGCAGCACCAGATGATCCATGATGCGATAGTCGAACCGGTCGCCCGCAATGCCGATACCCGCCGAAGCCAGCGGAACGCAGCGCCTCGCGGCCCCCGGCGCCTCGACCCGGACAAGCGAAAAGTCGCTGGTGCCCCCGCCGAAATCGGCCACCAGCAAGGTTGCGGGATCGCTGAGCCGCGAGGCAAAGCTGTAGGCCGCGCCCAGCGGTTCATAGACATAATGGACCGGCCGCCCCAGCATGGCGAACATCGCGTCATAGCGCCTGCGCGCCAGCGCCACATCGGGCCGCGACCCCACATAGCGCACCGGCCGCCCCACCACGACGCATTCGGGCCCATCCTTCATCGGATCGCCGCCATGCTGCATCAGATGGGTCAGGAAAATCTGCCCCAGCTCCTCAAACTTCAGCCGCTTTTCAAACAGATTGGCATGTTCGAAGGAAGCGCTGGCCGCCACCGATTTGAAGGATTGGAGAAACCGGCTGCCCTGGGGAAAATCGAGATATTCGGCAATCGCCCAAGGCCCCGCCTCATGCGCCAGCCCCCCGCGAAACGCCTCGTCCTGCCAGAAACACAGGGCCGAGCGGAACACCGAGGTGGGGCCATCGGGGGCGGCATATTCGATCATTTCGGCATGGGCCCAATCCGAGGCGCGGGCGATGACCGAATTGGTGGTGCCGAAATCGATCCCGATGGCGCGCGCCCCGCCCATGCCAACGCCCATATCAGCGAGGCTTTTTCGCAATGGCTGCGGTGAAATCGGGATCCTTGTTGGCCACCCAATCGACGAATTTGCGCACCGCCGGATTGGCCAGCAAGCCTTCGACATCCATGCCGTAGCGCTGCAATTCCGAATTGGTGAAATTGGTGATCAGCATCTGCTGGCAAATGCCGTGCATGGGCACGACATCGCGCCCGCCCCGGCTCTTGGGCACGGGATGGTGCCAGACTATCGTCGATCCGGTGGGCCGCCCGCAAAGCCAGCAAGGGACGGCCGGAGCGGGGGCCTCCTCTTCCTGATGTATATCGCCATAGGGGTCACGTTTCGAATGTTTGCGGGCCATGTCTGCTTCCAACTGGTTTGCCCCCCTATACCGGCCCGGTCCGGCAAGGCAATCATCTCGACCGGCACATCAACCGGGCGGCATACAGGAACCCAGCGCGCCGCCCTCGCACAGCACGCACATCGCATGGATGACGCCCGAGATCACCGGGTCCTTCAGCCGATACCAGCGCGTCTGCGCTTCGATGCGGACATGAACGACATCCTCGGCGCGCAGCATGGCCAGATGCTGCGACACCCCCGATTGCGACAGGCCGGTGATCGCCACCAGTTCGTTGACGCTCACCTCGCCCTCATCCATCCGGCACAGCATGAGCAGGCGTTCAGGATGGCTCATCACCTTGAGACGCCCGGCCATATGCGCGGCATGGAGTTTAAGTTCCGAAAGGTCCGATGGTTTCATACCGTCTCCTCGGAAAGAGAGACGCCATCATCGCGCAAGACCACATAGATCGCCGGGATCACCAGCAGCGTCAGCAGTGTCGAGGATGCCAGACCAAACAGCAGCGAGATCGCCAGCCCCTGAAAGATCGGATCGGTCAGGATCACGCTGGCCCCGATCATCGCCGCGGCCGCCGTCAGCGCGATGGGTTTGACGCGGATGCGCCCGGCCTCGATAAGCACCTGGCGCAGGCTCTTGCCGGGCGTGGCGGTATGGCGGATGAAATCGACCAGCAGGATCGAATTGCGCACGATGATCCCGGCCAGCGCGATAAAGCCGATCATCGAGGTGGCCGTAAAGGGCGCGCCAAACAGCATGTGCCCCGCCACGATCCCGATCAGCGTCAGCGGCACGGGCGTAAGGATCACCAGCGGCAGTTTGAAGCTGCCGAACTGACCCACCACCAGCACATAGATCGCCAGCAGCGCCACCATAAAGGCTCCGCCCATATCGCGGAACGTCACCCAGGTGATCTCCCATTCGCCGTCCCACAGGATCGAGGGGCGGCTTTCATCCTCGGGCTGGCCATGCATCAGGATGGCGGGTTTGGCCATGCCGTGCCCGGCCCAGTCATAAGCCTCCACCGCCCGGTCCACCGCGAGCAGGCCATAGATCGGCGCTTCATAGCGTCCCGCCAGATCGGCCATCACCATCGTCGCGCCCCGGCCATCGCGGCGGAAGATCGCCTGCCCGCCGGTTTCGCGCCGCGCATCGACCACCTCGCCAAGGCTGAGCAATTGTCCCGATGGCGTTGCGGCCACCGGCGTTGCCGCCAGCATGCCAGACCATTGGCGCTGGGCCTGATCCAGCCCGATTTCCACCGGCAAGGGATCGCGGTCCGCCCCGCGCGGCACATAGGCCAATGTCTGTCCGCCCATCAGCGCGCCGATGGAATCCAGCACCTGACCGCTGGACACCCCGTAATGGTCGATCCGGTCGCGGTCGGGCACCAGCCGCAAGGTGGGCCGCGCCTCGCCAAAGCTGTTGTCCGTATCGACGATGAAGGGCACCGAGCGGAAGATCTGTTCCAGCACCATCGCTGTCTTTTGCCGCGTGGCTTCATCCGGCCCGTAAACCTCGGCCAGCAAGGTAGCCAGCACCGGCGGTCCGGGCGGCGTTTCGACCACCTTGATGACGCCGCCCCTGGGCAGGGCCACCGCGCGCAGCCGCTCGCGCAGGTCCACGGCAATGGCATGGCTCGACCGGCTGCGCTCGCCCTTGGGGGCCAGAGTGACCATCACATCGCCCATTTCGGGCCGCGCGCGCAGGAAATAATGGCGCACCAATCCGTTGAAATTGAAAGGCGCGGCTGTCCCGGCATAGACTTCCATGGCGGAAACCTCGGGGATCTGGCGGGCGACGGCGGCGGCCTGTTCGGCGATGCGCCCGGTGGCTTCCAGCGATGTGCCTTCGGGCAGGTCGAGGACCATCTGCACCTCGCTCTTATTGTCAAAGGGCAGCAGCTTGACCGTCACCGCCTTGAAATAGAACATCGAGCAGGCCACCAGCGTGGCCACGCCGACACCCCACAGAAAGCGCTTGGCGCTGCCCCGTGTGGCGATGACGCGCGTGGCATAGCGGGCATAGATCGCCCCCAGACGGCCGCCGCTCTCGTGCTCATGTCCGTGGGCCAGCGCCCCGCGCGCAAAGCGGATCATCAGCCATGGCGCGATCACCACGGCGACAAAGAAGGAGAACACCATCGCCGCGCTGGCATTGATCGGAATGGGCGCCATATAAGGCCCCATCAGCCCCGAAACGAACAGCATCGGCAACAGCGCGGCCACCACCGTCAGCGTGGCGATGATCGTGGGATTGCCCACCTCGGCCACGGCGTCAATGGCGGCCTGTTGGCGCGACCGGCCATCGTCCATCCCCCAATGGCGCGCGATATTCTCGATCATCACAATCGCGTCATCGACCAGAATGCCGATGGAAAAGATCAGTGCGAAGAGTGAAACCCGGTTGATCGAAAAACCCATGATGCGCGAGGCAAACATGGTCAGCATGATCGTGGTGGGAATGACAATCGCCGTCACCCCTGCCTCACGCCAGCCAATGGCAAAGCCGATCAGGATAACGATGGACACCGTGGCCAGCGCCAGATGGAAAATCAGCTCATTGGCCTTTTCATCCGCGCTCTCGCCATAGTTGCGGGTGACATGGACGCTTACGCCCGCCGGGATCAGCCCGCCTTTCAGCGCCTCGACCCGCGCGACCACGGCCTGCGAGACATTGACCGCATTGGCGCCGTTGCGCTTGGCAATGGCGATCGAAACCGCAGGCGCCATCGACCAGTCCGCACCCTCGCGCGCCCAGCGCCAGCCATGCGCCTGATCCTGCGCCGCTCCCTGCTCGACCCGCGCGACATCGCCCAGCAGCACCGGCGCACCGCCCGCCGAACGGACCGTCAACCGGCGCAGCTCATCGGCGCTGGTCAGAGGCGCGCCGGCGGTGACGGCCAGCGCAGCCCCATCCTCGCGCACATTGCCTGCCGGGAACGACCGCCCGCCCTGCCGCACCGCCTCCATGACCGAGGACAAAGGCACATGCGCCGCCGAGAGCCTCGCCGGATCGGGAATCACGCGGATCGCCTCACGCTGCCCCCCGGTGATGAAGGTCAGGCCGACATCGTCCACCTTGGCCACTTCGGTCCGCAGCTTGGTCGCCAGCGTATAGAGGCTGCGCTCATCCCATCCCGCGCCTTTGGGCGTCAGGGTCAGCACAAGGATCGGTACGTCCGAAATACCGCGCACCGTGATCTGCGGCGGCAACACGCCTGCCGGGATCTTGTCGATATTCGCCTTGATCTTTTCATCCACACGGGTGGCCGCCGCCTCGGGGTCCTGCCCCACGGCGAAGCGGGCCGTGACCATCACGCCGTGATCCTCGGCCTGCGTGTAGACATGCTCGACGCCGTCGATGCTCTTGACGATCTGCTCCAGCGGCTTGCCCGCCAGTTCCACCCCGTCCGCCGCCGAGAGCCCCGGCGCGGCGACTCGAATATCGACCATCGGCACCTTGATCTGCGGCTCTTCCTCACGCGGGATCGTCACCGTGGCGATCAGACCGACAAGGATTGCGGCCAGCAGGAACAGCGGGGTCAGGGGCGAGGCGATGGTGGCCCGCGTGATGCGACCCGAAAGGCCCGGATTCATCGCCCCGCTCCCTGATCGACGCCGGCCAGCACATCGCCATCCCGGACGCCGGATAGAATTTCCACCATGCCGTTGGCGGCGGGCGCGATCTGCACCGGCACCTGCGATGGCGCGCCTTTGGCGCCGATCACGGTGGCGTAATCCAGCCCGTAGCGTGTGGAAATGAAGCTGCGCGGCACGATGATCGCGCGATGGGTTCCCGCTTCCACCTGGGCGGCCACGCGCCGCCCTATCAGTGCGGCGTCAAGGCCCTGCATCGCCACATCGGCGCTGACCTGCCCCGCCTGCACCGCCGGATAAATGCGCGTGACGGTGCCGTTCATGCCATCGGCGCGCACCTTGGCGCCGGGGCGGATCTTGGCCGCCAGCGCCTCGGGCATGTCCAGTCGCAGGACAACCGGGCCGGACGTGACCACCGCCACCACCATGCCCGGCGCGACCGGCGCGCCCGCAGGCACATCGGCGCGCAGCACGCGGCCATTGGCGGGTGCGATCACGGCGCCATTGCCCGCCATCGCGCGGATGCTGGCCTGCTGGGCGCGGGCGGCCTGGGTCTGAGCGCTGGCGGCCTGTGCGCCCGCCTCGGCCTGTTCCAGCCGTGCCTTGGCATAGACGCCATTGGCGGCCAGAAACTGCACCCTTTCCAGTTCCGCGCGCGCCTGCACGGCCTGCGCCTGCGCGGCGGCGGCCTGTGCGCCATAGGCGGCGGATTGATAGGAGAGCTGATTGTCGGTGATGCGGCCGATCACCTGTCCTTTATGCACGCTGTCGCCCGCCCGCACCGAAAGGGTGGAGAGGACGCCGGGAATGCGCGCCAGCACCTGCGCCTGATCCTGACTGGTCACCTCGGCCGAGACGCTTTGCCAGTCGGGCGCATCGGCGGCCTTCACCGTCATGCGCGGCCCGGCCGGAGCCTTGGCCGCCTCGGGCGCCGCCTGATCCGAACCGCCGCATCCTGCCAGAGCCGCCGCCATCGGCAATGCCATTGCCAGCCATCCACGCATCCGCCCTCTCCCTTGCTCGTTGGTTGTCTTCAGCGCTCGATCGGCAGGCCGGCCTTGGCCCAGGCGCCAAAGCCGCCCGCCAGATGGGTGTCGACGCTGGCCTGCGCGGCGGCGCATTTGTCCAGCGCCATGCCCGAACGCTTGCCGCCCAGACAGGTCAGCACCAGTTGCCGCCCCTCGACCGCAGGCAGGCGGCTGGGCTGGAAAGCGGAGAGCGGCATGTTGATCGAGCCGGGGATATGCCCGCCCGCAAATTCGTCCGGTTCGCGCACATCGACCACCATCGCCTGATTCGCGGCCAGCATGTTGGCCAGCTCATGAGCGTTGATTTCGCGGTGCCGGGCCGAATTTCCAAAGCCGAAGATCATGACATTGCATCCTTATGCCTCGGGCGGGATGGCCCGTTAAAAACATGCCTTGCTTATATGCTGCAAATATAATATTAGTCAAGCAGGATTGGAAGCGACGCCATGCAGGAGCCGCCCGAACCATCCGCAGATCACTGGGTCCGTATCGCATTGGGAGAGCCAAACCATGTCCTTGCCCGGAAACGCCATGCCCGGAAATTCCCTGCCGCGAATCGTCGTGCTGGGCGCGGGCCTCGGTGGCACGATCGCCGCCTATGAAATCCGCGACGCGACCAAGGGACGCGCCGAAGTCACCGTAGTTTCCGACAGCGAGGACTACTGGTTCGTGCCGTCCAACCCATGGGTGGCGGTGCGCTGGCGCGAGCCTGAGGCGATCCGGGTGCCGCTGGCGCCGGTGATGGCGAAAAAGGGCATTGGCTTTACCAGCGTGGGCGCGCTGCGCGTCCATCCGCAGGATCAGCGCATCGACCTGCGCGACGGCACCAGCATCACCTATGACTGGCTGGTGATCGCCACCGGGCCGGAACTGGCCTTTGACGAAATTCCGGGTTTCGGGCCGCAAGGCTATACCGTTTCGGTATGCCGGACCGATCATGCGGCCCATGCCGCCGACGCTTTCGACGCCTTTTGCGCCGATCCCAAGCCCATCGTTGTGGGCGCGGCGCAGGGGGCATCCTGTTTCGGCCCGGCCTATGAATTCGCGCTGATCCTCGACACCGAACTGCGCCGCCGCAAGATCCGCGACCGCGTGCCGATGACCTTTGTCACCAGCGAGCCCTATATCGGCCACCTCGGCCTTGACGGCGTGGGCGACACGAAGGGCCTGCTGGAAAGCGAGATGCGCGAGCGGCACATCAAATGGATCACCAATGCGCGCGTCGCCAGCATCGAACCGGGCATGATGCATGTCGAGGAAGTGGGCGAGGACGGCGCGGTCAAAAAGGCGCATGACCTGCCCTTTGGCTATTCGATGCTGCTGCCCGCGTTTCGGGGCGTCGAGGCGGTCCATGGCATAGAGGGTCTGACCAATCCGCGCGGCTTCATTCTGGCCGACCGGCATCAGCGCAACCCGACCTTCAAGAACATCTATTCGCTGGGCGTCTGCGTGGCGATCCCGCCGATCGGGCCGACCCCGGTGCCGGTGGGCGTGCCCAAGACCGGCTTTATGATTGAAAGCATGGTGACGGCGGTGGCCCATAATATCGCGTCCGAACTGGATGGGCGCGAACCGGACGAGGTGCCAAGCTGGAACGCGGTCTGTCTGGCCGATTTCGGCGACGGCGGCGTGGCCTTTGTCGCCCAGCCCCAGATCCCGCCGCGCAATGTCAACTGGTCCTCGCATGGCAAATGGGTCCATCTGGCCAAGGTCGGCTTTGAGAAGTACTTTCTCCACAAAGTCCGCTCCGGCACCAGCGAGCCGCTTTATGAAAAGCTCGCGCTCAACGTGCTGGGGATCAGCAAATTAAAAGAAACAACCAAGGAGAGCGTGCGATGACACTTGATACTGCTGTGATGCGTTTTGCCGGCACGGTCGTTCTGGCCAGCGCGCTGGCCGCCCATTTCATCCATCCGGCATGGATTTACCTGACCATGTTTGCCGGGGCCAATATGCTTCAGGCCAGCGTGACCGGATTTTGCCCGGCCGCAGTCCTGTTCCGGGCCATGGGCGTCAAGCCGGGCACGACGTTCAAGTAAGAGGGATCGGGCATGCGCCGCTTACTCATACTGCTGCCGCTGCTGGCGGCGGCTCCGGCATGGGCCAATGCGGCGCAGGCCAATGATCTGAACGCGGCCATCGCTGATGCCCTGGCCCATGCCCCCGCTCTGGCCGAGGCGCAGGCGGGGCAGGCCGAGGCCAAGGCGCGGCTGGACGGGGCGCGGGCGCAGGGCAACCCGATGCTCAGTGTCGAAGGACAGATTGGCGCCGGACGCATCGACAATGGCGGTTTCTTCGGCTTTACCGCGCGCAATGTGACGCCTCTGGCGCTGCGGGCGGGGGCGGAAATGCCGCTTTACGCCGGGGGCCGTGTGGCCGCCGCCATCGATCAGGCGAAGGGCGGCAAGGCCGTGGCCGATCTGGCTCTGGCCGATGCGCGTTCGCGCGTGGTGGTGGGCGCGGTGGCCGCCTATGCCGAAGTGCTCACGGCCCGCCGGATCGAGGCGCGGTTTCAGCAATTGTCGGCCGAGCTGGCCGAGGTTGAACGGCAGGCCAAATTGCGTTTTCGGGCGGGCGAGATCCCGGCCTCCGACCTTGCCGCCGCCACCGCGCGCCGGGCCGAGGGCGAGGCGGGCCTTGCCGCCACACAGGGCCGCCGCATCACCGCCGAGGCGCAATATGCGCGCGCCACCGGGCATGAGGCGGGCGATCTGGCCCCTCTCCCGCCCCTGCCCGCCACGCCGCCCACGCTGGACGAGGCCATGGAGAGCGCGCACCGCGCCAATCCGGCCCTGGCGCAGGCGGAAAAGGGCATCGACATCGCGCGGGCCGGTGTGCGCGGCGCGCGGGCCGAAAGCCTGCCCACCATCGGCGCCTTTGCCGAGGCCACGCGCACCCGCGACCAGTTCTTTCCCGATTACCGCGCCGATGCGATGGCGGTGGGCGTTCGGGGCCGTTGGACCCTTTGGGCGGGCGGGCGCACGGCTGCCAAGATCCACGAGGCCGATGCCGGGCTGGACGCCAGCGAGGCCCGCGCCCGCGAGGCTCGCGAACAGATCGATACCGCCATCATTTCGGCATGGACCGGCCTGAAAACCGCCCAGCGCATGGTCGATGCCAGTACGCTGCGCGCCACCGCCGCCGCCGAGGCGCTGCGCAGTGTGCAACTGGAGGCCAAGGTTGGCGCGAAACCCACGCTGGCCGTGCTGGATGCCGAGCGCGAGGCGACCGCCGCCGATGCCGGAAGGATTGAAGCCGAGGGGCAACGTCTGCTCGCGGCATGGCAGCTTAACGCACTGGCTGGCGCGCTGGCGCCGTAAAGGAGGTTTACCATGAACAAGGACTGGCCGCAGATGGCCAAGGATCTGTCGGGGGCGATCAAGGAAGTGCGCATCGGCGCGCCCGATGTGATGAAAAACTTCTCCGCCATGGCCAGCGCCGCCACCGCCAATGGTGCGTTGGACAGCAAGACCAAGGAGCTGATCGCGCTGGGCATTGCCGTGGCGATCCGCTGCGACGGCTGCGTGGCCTTTCATGCGCAGGCCGCGCTCAAACATGGCGCTACCCGCGAAGAGGTGATGGATGCCATGGGCCTTGCCGTCTATATGGGCGCCGGGCCAAGCCTGATGTATGCGGCGCAAGCCGTGGAGGCCTATGACCAGTTTGCGGCGGCCGCGAAATAGATCAGGCGCGCACGACCTCATCGGCGCGGGCGGCTTGGCGCGCTTTTAACAGATCGTGGCGCGTGACCATGCCGACCACCCGGCCATCGGCGGGGGACAGCACGGGAATGCGCCCCTTGCCCGTTTCCAGAATGAGGTCGGCCAGCGCGCCAATCGGTGTCTGCGGCCAGACATAGGGCGAGGAGGCATCCGAAAGGACATCGCGCAGGCACAGGTCTAGCTCCATTCCGCCGCTCTGCCAGTTCAGCGCATCCTCACGCGAGACCATGCCGACAAGGCCGCCTGCGGCATTGACCACCGGATAGCTGCGATGCCAAGCCCCATCGGCAAAGAAGGCCAGGGCCTCGGAGACCAGCGTGGTGTCGGCCATGGTCTGGGGTGCGGGGGTCATGATCCGTTCGACCTGAAACAGTTCGAGCGGATCGACGCTGTATTCCTGACGGATATGGCGGCCGCGCCGCGCGATCTTTTCGGTCAGGATCGAGCGGCGCATCACCAGCACGCTGACCCCATAGGCGCCGATGGCGCAGGCCATCGTTAGGGGCAACGCCTCGAAATGCCCGGTCAGTTCGGCGGCGAACAGGGCGCCCGTCAGCGGTGCGCGCATCGCCCCGCTCATGATCCCGGCCATGCCGATCATCGCCCAGACGCCTTCGCCCCCCGGCAGCCACAGGCCCGCCAGCGCGCCCAACGCCCCGCCCAGCATCAGCAAGGGCGCGAGCACCCCGCCCGATGTGCCCGATCCCAGCGCCACCAGCCAGACCATGGCCTTGACCGCCAGCAGCAGCGCAATCGCCCGTGCGCTCATCGCGCCATCGAGCAGCGCCTGAATATTGGCATAGCCCGCTCCCAGCACGCGCGGATCGATCAGCGCGCCCAGCCCGACCACCAGCCCGCCGATCGCAGGCCACCACATCCAATGCACCGGCAGGCGGTGAAATCCATCCTCCACCCGGTAGAGCGCGCTGGAAAGCACCCCTGCCAACGCCCCCTGCAGCAGCCCCAGCCCCAGCGCCGCCGCCAGCACCCAGAACCCGGCAGGCATAGTCAGATTGGCCGGAAACATCGGCCCGCCGCCAAGCCAAACCCCGCGCAGCACATAAGCGACCAGACAGGCCAGCACCACCGGCACAAAACTGCGCGGTTTCCATTCGAACAGCAGAACCTCGACCGCCAGCAGGATCGCGGCCAGCGGCGTGCCGAAAATCGCCGTCATCCCCGCCGCCGCGCCCGAGACCAGCAGCGTCTTGCGCTCGGCAGCGGTCAGGTGAAAGCGTTGGGCAAAGAGCGAGCCGATGGCGCCGCCGGTCATGATGATCGGCCCTTCCGCGCCAAAGGGGCCGCCGCTGCCGATGGAAATGGCTGAGGACAGGGGCTTGAGAATGGCCACTTTCAGCGACAATCGGCTCTCGCCATAGAGGATGGTTTCGATGGCCTCGGGGATGCCATGGCCGCGGATCTTTTCCGAACCATAGCGCGCCATCAGCCCGACGATCAGGCTGCCCAGCACCGGCATCAGCACGATCATCGCCGGATTGGCTCCCGCCGCCATGGTCGCAGGATCAGCCGAAAGGCGGCCATACCAGAACAGATTGGTGGCCAGCGCGATCAGCCGCAGCAGCACCCACGCCCCCGCCGCGCCCCCTGCGCCCACCACCAGCACGGCAAGGGCCAGCACGACCATGCGATGATCGGCGGTATGGTCGCGCAGATTTGGCAAATCAGGGGCGAAATGGGATGGTGGCAAAGGGGCAACGGACATAGATGGCTCCGGATTGTGCCCGGCGCAGATATATCGTAATACGATATAAATCAAGAAGAGGAAACGCCATGTCTGAACTGGAGGACGCCGATTACGCCCTGTTGGCGCAATTCCGGCATACGCTGCGCCAGTTTCTGGTGTTCAGCGAGGACAAGGCGGCCGGTTTCGGCCTGACGCCGCAACAGCATCAGGCGCTGCTGGCGATCCGCGCCGCGCCCGAAAGCGGGGCGACCGTCGGCTATGTGGCCGAAAGGCTGATCCTGAAGCCGCACAGCGCCAGCGGGCTGGTTGATCGGCTGGAAACGCAAGGCTGGCTGACGCGCGCGCCCTCGCCGCAGGATCGGCGTCAGGCCCTGCTGGTCCTGACCGACAAGGCGCGCGAGGCGCTCGAGGGGTTGAGCGCGACCCATCGCGAGGAAATCCGCCGCTTGCGCCCGATGCTGACCGATCTGCTAGATCGTCTGGGATAAGCCGTGCCGCAATGGCCCCAAGATGAATATTTTACGACAATTGTATTCAGATTGTCGGAAGTCAGCCTCCGCTAAAACCGCCCCATCGGCACATCGCCGTTACGGGAGAAGTGACATGCGGCATTGGATCGGAGCCATGGCCATCGGGGCGGCGGGCCTGATGATGGCGGGGAGCGCGCAGGCGCAGAGCTGGGGCGTCTATGTCGGTAGCGGCGCGCCGCCCTATGCGACAGGCTGGCGCGACGAAGGCGCGGACCGGATGATGAGTTTCATCTGTTCGGGGCAGCGCGCCCATGGGCTGGAAAACCGGCTGGATCACGAGGTGGACGAAGGCGATATCGACCCCGGCACCGCCAATCGCATCCACGCCGCCATCGACGGCCTTGAAAACCGCCAGCGCCACGAATGCGCGGAGGGCGATGTCCGCTCGGTCCGCGAGATCGGATGGCGCTATGACCGGATCGGGCAATGGATGGAGAGTGCCGCCCATGGCGATGACGGGCCGGGCTGGCGTCCTCGTTGGTAAACTTCAGAGATACTTGCCCAGTTCGGACAGCTGCGCCAGTTTCTCGCGCAGCTCCGGCGTCAGTTCGCCCAGCGTATCGGTCAGGTGATGTTCGATATGATGGGCCACCAGCCGCGTCTTGGCCTTGTCCAGAGCCGCCACCACGGCGGCCAGTTGCTGGGCCACATCAAGCGCGCTGCGGTTATCCTCGATCATCGCGATGATGCTGGCGAGGTGACCGTTGGCGCGCTTGAGGCGGTTGGTCAGGTCCTTGTCGGTGGCGTGGCTCATCGCGCCGGTTCAGAGCAGATGGCGCGCGCCGTCAAGCGCAATCACCGCGCCGACGATCAGGATCACCGCGCCTGAGAGCAGCGGCGCCTTGCGCACCGCATCGCCAAACCCGCTCCAGCGCTTTTCCAGATGGCGCAGCGAAAGCGCGGCCAGCACGCCCGAGGCCACCATCGTCAACGCCAGCCCTACCGAAAACCCCGTCACCAGCACCGCGCCCAGCGCCACCCTGTGCAATTGCAGGCAGAGCATCAGCACCGTGATCGCGCCGGGGCAAGGCACCAGCCCGCCCGTCAGGCCAAAGACCACGATCTGGCCCGTGGTGACCGAGCGGCCCGCAAAGCGGCGGCGGATGTCCTCGGCATGGGCCGCCTCATGGGCATCGACATAGCCGCCGGTGGCCAGTTCCAGTTCGTGGATCTCTTCTTCGGTCGGTTCGTGATGATGGTGGTGCCCGTGGTGGTGATCATGGCCATGGTGGTGATGGTCATGGTGATGGCTGTGGCCATGATGATGCTCATGGGCATGGGCCGCGTGCAGATCGGCCCGCGCGCGCCGGATCATCCAGATCGCCATGGCCACGATCACCGCGCCCGAGGCGAGCTGGAAATAGGGTTCGGTGTCCTCGGCCCGAAATGAGCCAAAGGCCCACATGCCCCCCATCGCCACCAGCCAAACCACCAGTGTATGCGAAAGCGTGGCCGCCAGCCCCAGCAGCACCGCCTGACGCACTGTGCCTTTCACCGCGATGATGAAGGCGGCCATCATGGTCTTGGAATGGCCCGGCTCCAGCCCGTGCAGCGCGCCCAGCAGGATGGCGCTGGGGATGAAGAGCCAGCCATGGGCGGCGTCCTGGGCGATAAGGGCGGTGAGATCGGTCATGGCGCCTGCACCTATCCCCCCTGGGGGGATATGGCAAGCGTGATATTGTCGCCCCTTGCCCATCGCCTCGGTTGACATGCAGGGCCCGAAGCGCCAAAGGGCGGCCACCCCCTGGGGAGTAGCCATCCGCATTTTCAGCGGAGCGCATGTCAACAAACTTGGCTTCGGCCATGGCATGTGCGGCCTTTACGGTTTGGCGAGACCATGGATCGGCATGCACTCGGGGCCGGGCGCGTGCCCGGTTCATGTATCCTATGCCCGGCCCTGTGGAATCTGTTCATGTCTTCTTTGACGATCACCATCGCACTGCTGCTCGGATCGGCAGTCGTGATCTATCTGGCCTGCGAATATTTCGTGAATGGCGTTGAATGGGTCGGCGAAAAAATGGACGTCGGCCAGAAGGCGACCGGCACGATTCTCGCCGCATTCGGCACGGCCCTGCCCGAAAGCGTGGTTACGCTGGTGGCGGTGGCCTTTGGCACGGGGGCTGCGGCCAAGGAACTGGGTGTGGGGGCGGCGCTGGGCGGTCCGTTGGCGCTGTCGACCATTGCCTATGCCACGGTGGGCGTGGTGCTGTTGCTGACGGGGCGGCGGTTGGCGGCATCAAGCGATATGGCGCATACTTTCCGCCATCTCAGCAAGGATCAGGGCTGGTTCCTCGCCATCTTTGCGGCCAAGATCACGCTGGGTCTGCTGGCCTTCGCGTGGAAACCTTGGCTCGGCGTGCTGTTTCTGGCGGCCTACGCGCTCTATGTCCGTCAGGAGCTGGGCGGCGAAGGCGATGATGCCGAAGAGGGTATCGAGCCGCTGAAATTCCAGCCCGGGCGGGCGGTTCCTGCCACGGCCATGGCTGTTTTTCAGGTGCTGGTGGCGCTGGTGGTGATCTTTGTGGCCTCGCAGATTTTTGTGCGGCAATTGGAAGCGCTTGGCCCCGCGCTGGGCCTGCGCCCGCAATTGCTGGCCCTGTTGTTCAGCCCGATCGCCACCGAATTGCCCGAAACGATGAATGCCATAATCTGGGTACGCCAGGGCAAATACAAGCTGGCGCTGGCCAATATTTCGGGCGCGATGATGATTCAGGCGACGATCCCGACCGCGCTGTGCCTGTTCTTCACGCCCTGGTTGCTGACGCCCCCGCTGCTGGTGGCGGCGGGCGCGACGATGGCGGCGATCCTCATCATGTTCCTTGTGTTTCGGCGCGGCATGGCCTCGCGCGGGCTGCTGGCGGGGATGGGGCTGCTCTATCTGGTGTTTGCGGGCGTCATTGCCGCGCTCCATCTGGGTTAAGCGGCGAGGGATCACGCCCCAGAAACAGGCGCGCGATCAGCGAGCGCAGCCAGACCACACCCGGATCGTCCTGCACCCGCAAATGCCAATATTGCGCGATGCCGATCAGCGGCGCGGCAAAGGGCGGATCGATCAGACGCAGCGGGGCCATACTGGCAAAAATGGCCCCAACCGCCTTGGGCACGGTGCTGATCAGATCCGAGCCGGCCACCAGCAGCGGTACGCTCATGAAATGGGGCGATTGCAGCGCGACACGGCGACGCAGGCCCATGTGTTCAAGCTGCATCTCGAACAATTCCTGACTGCGCCCGCTGGACGAGACGACGATATGGCCCAGCGCCAGAAAGGCTTCCTGCGTCCAAGGCGCATCCAGCGCCGGGTGCCCTTCGCGCATGATGCAGGTGAAGGGATGGTCGAACAGCTTTTGCGTCATGAAAGGCCCCTGCCCCAGATCGGGGAAATAGCCGAGCGCCAGATCGACCGCGCCCTCCCCCATCGCCTGCACCAGATCGGCCGGACGCAGCGACCGACATTCGAGCGTCACCTGCGGCGCGGCGCGCTCCAGTTCCCGCATCAGGCGGGGCAGGAACACCAACTCGCCAATGTCCGAAGTGGAGAGCACGAAATGGCGCGTCGCGCTGGCCGGGTCGAAATGGCGGCCCGCCAGAATATCATGCTCCACCCCATGCAGCAGGCGGCGCAGCGGGTCGCGCAGGCTTTCGCCCAGCGCGGTCGGGCGCATCCCCGCCCCATCGCGCACCAGCAATTGGTCACCCATCGCCCGGCGCAGTTTGCTCAGGGCAAAGCTGACATTGGGCTGGCTCATGCCCAGACGGCGGGCGGTGGCATGGACGCCGCGCTCCTCCAGCAAGGCGTCAAGCACCACCAGCAGGTTGAGGTCAAAGCGGCGATAGTCCATGCATCTTAATCCGTCTGGCTGATTATGATGATTATATCAAACAGTCTGACGGATTATGCCAGATGCTTCTAATCTCCCCGCAACCGCAGGGAGAGAGAAGCCACATGACCACCAAGCCATTTCTTCGCAACATCTGGTATGTCGCGGGTTGGGCCGCCGATCTGGCGCCCGGTGCGCGGGTGGCGCGGACGTTTTTGAACCGCCCCGTCGTCCTGTGGCGCAGCGAAGCGGGCAAGGTCTTTGCGCTGGACGACCGCTGCGCCCATCGCGCCATGGCGCTTTCGAGCGGTCCGGTGGTGGGCGAGGCGATCCGCTGCCCTTATCACGGCATGGAATTTGGCGGCGACGGACGCTGCACCCGCATTCCGGCGCAGGACAAGATCCCCGACATCGCTCGCGTGCGCGCCTATCCTCTGGTCGAGCGGCAGGGGTTGCTGTGGATCTGGATGGGCGATGCGGAGCGGGCTGATCCGGCGCTGATCCCCGATTATCCGGTGCATGAGGATCCCAAACTGGCCTGGCGCAGTTCCTATTTTCATGTGGGCGGCAATTGGCAATTGCTGGTCGATAATCTGATGGATCTCTCGCACCTGCCCTATATCCACGCCCACACGATCGGCGGCGACCCGGAATTGCATTTCCGCACGAAAACCCAGTCGGAAAAGCTGCCCAACGGCGTGCGCGTGATGCGCCATATGCCCGATTCCGATCCCCCGCCCACCTATGTCGCGGCCGCTGGCTTTACCGGCAAGGTGGACCGCTGGCAGGAAATCGAGTTCGAACCGGTAATGATCCGCATCCATACCGGCGCCTGCGATCCGGGCACCGGGGCCTATGAGGGGCGGCGCGAGCATGGCTTCTCGATGTTCGGCTTTCACGGCATCACGCCGGAAACCGAGACAACCACGCATTACTTCTGGTCGATGGCCACGAATATCCTGACCGACGGCATCCCCGACGAGGTGTTTGAACAGACCGCCCGCACTTTTGCCGAGGATATGGAAGTGCTGGAATTGCAGCAGGCGCGGATATTGGGCATGCCCGATCTGCCGATGATCGACATTGCCAGTGATGTGGGCGGGCGCCACACGCGCCAGTTCATCGCCCGATGTCTGGCGCGCGAGGAGGAGGTTTAGGCTCTAACCATGGGGGCGCAACGCCCAGGCCGAACCCTTAGCGGTGGCGATGGCCGCCCCCGCCTCCTCCGCCGTTGAAATGCGGCATGCTGGTTCGGGGGCCGGGCGTCATGGAGCCATGGAAGGGCTGATAATTATGCGGCCCGCGCGGCGCCTCGCGCATGAAATGGCCCCGGTCGCCCCGGATATAGACCCGGTCGCCCATGCCGCGGCGATAATAGAAATAGCCGTCATTGCCCCAATAGCCGTCATAGATCGTGCCGTAATAGCCGTCATACCAGCCGTTATAGGCATAGGGGCCGGGACCATAGGCCATCCGTCCGCCATAGGCATAATCATCCGCGCAGCCCGCCAGCGGCAGCGCGCCAAGGCCGAGAAGCAGCAGGGAGAGGGTCTTTTTCATCATCATGATCGCCTCCGTGATCAGGGCATCATCCTGTCGGCGCCCTTTTCTCTTGTGCGGCGGCGCAGGCATGACCAAAGCGGGACAGGCCATCAGGAATGGCCACCCGTTAACTCCTTATCCGACCCGCACTGTGACTTATGCCTGAATAAGACGCGCGCAAATGGGTAATTTCATCATTTCACCCGATCATCGCGTCAGGAATTTGATATCGGATGCCTGATCGATGCTCAGCGTCTGGACCTCTTCCTTGACCGCGCCGCTGGCGGGATCGCGGCGGAACACCTTGATCCCATGGCTGCGCTGATTAGCGATCAGGACAAAGCGGCCGTCAGGCGAAAAGGCGAACTCGCGCGGCTCATTGCCTTCGACAGAGCGGCGGTCGGCCAGTTGCAGCGATCCATCCTTGGACGACACTTTAAAGCTGAGCAGGTGATTGTCGCTGCCCCGATCGGTTATCGAGAGGAAACGGCCATCGGGCGAGAAATGCAGCGCCGCCGCGCTGACCTTGCCCGCGAACCCTTCGGGCGCCAACGCGATCGTCTGGCGCAGCGTCAGGCGGCCTTCGGCATGATCGAGCACCGCCACCTGCCCGGCCATTTCCAGTGTGACATAGGCATGTCGGCCATCGGGCGAAAAGATCAGGTGGCGCGGCCCCGATCCTTTGGGCATTTCGGTAAAAGGCTGGTCCCGCAGGGCCGACAGGGGCGTTTCGCGCCGCGCCGGGTCATAGCGATAGGCATGGATCCGGTCGCCCCCCAGATCCTGCACAAAAACAAAGCGGCCATCGGGCGAAGATACGACCGAATGGATATGGGGCGAGGTCTGACGGTCGAGGTTGACCATGCTGGCGCGATAGGTCTTGATCTGCGTGACCGGCCCCAGCGCTCCGCCCTTGCCCACCGGCAGCACCGACAAAGTGCCGCCCGGATCGGCCAAGACCGCGTAATTGGCCACGAACAGATAGCGCCCATCCTTGCTCAGACTGGCATAGGTGGGTTCGGCGCCCAGCGAGGACATGCGGTTGATGAAGGTCAGCCGCCCGCTTGCCGGGTCCATCCGATAGGCCGATGCGCGGCCCACCGGATCGCGCCCGCCCTCGCCATTTTCATCCACCGCATAGAGCAGCCGATGATCGGCCGAAGGCACCAGCCATGACGGGTTTTCCGCCGCCGTTACCTGCGCCGGGCGCGGGTCGATATGGCCGGTGCGGTCATCGAAATTATAAAGATAGATCCCCTTGCTCTGCCCGCCCGTATAGGTGCCGATCAGCAAGGGCGTGGCCATAGCGGATGAAGCGCCCAACACCAGACCGAGCGAGCCGAGCAAAACTTTGAAAACCATGACCTGTATCCTGCCAAAAGCGGCGATACAGGTGACCGCTTCGCGCTTCATCGTCAAGTGCGTCGCGCTCCTCATTCAAGTGCATCGCACTTCATCGCCAAGGCGCTTGAATGCGCCCCGGTTCAGGCCGATTCCCGAATGATCAGTTCATGATCCAGAATAACCGTGTGCTGCTCGATGGCTTCGCCGTGAAAGATCGCCTGCATCATCCGCACCGCCGCCTCGCCCAATTGCGCGGCAGGCTGGCGGATGGTGGTGAGAGGCGGCGAGGCGTAGGCGGCAAAGCGCATGTCGTCGAAACCGACCAGCGCGATGTCATCGGGCATACGCAGCCCCTTTTCGCGGATGGCGGCCTGCGCACCGATCGCCATTTCATCGCTGGCGCAAAACACCCCGTCGGGCCATTCCGGGCGTTCGAGCAAACTTGCCATCGCCTCATAGCCCGATTCCATCGAGAAATTGCCCACCACCACCCAATCGGCCCGCTGCTCCATCCCCGCCTCGCTTAAGGCGCGCTGATAGCCTTCCAGCCGGTCCGTACTGACCGTATAGCGCAGCGGCCCCGAAATCATCGCGATCCGTTTGCGGCCCGAGGCGAGCAGATGGCGCACCGCCATTTCCCCGCTGCGGATATTGTCGATTTTCACCCTCGGGCAATTGGGTCCGTAAACGCTGCCCTCGGCCAGAACTAGCGGAAAAGGCAAAGGCGAACCGGCATCGAAACTGTCGCGCAGCACGCTGGGCCAAAGCGAGCCGAACAGGATCAGCCCGTCGGCCACGCGCGAAGTGACCAGTTCGACATAGTGGTCGAGCCGCTCCTGTTTGCGCTGTGTCTCTCCGATCAGAACGCGGCAGCCCAGTTGATGGGCCACATTCTCGATATTCTTGAGCGCTTCGGCAAAGAAGAGATTGGAGATTTCCGGGATGATGACCAGAATGGTGCGGAACCCCGGCCGTCGCAATTGCTGGGCCATGGCATTGGGAACATAGTTGAAATGGGCGATCGCTTCGCGCACCCGACTGCGCCGGGCGGGCGTCACCTTTTCAGGCTCGCGCAGCACGCGCGACACGGTGGCCAGCGACACACCCGCGAATTTGGCGATGTCATGGATGGTGGGCGTATCGGACACGGGTCCATCCTGTCTGAGGCGAAGAGGTAAAGTGAAATATTAGAATGAAGAATTTATTTTTCAATCGCCATCTGCCGCCAAAGCCTCACATCTTATGCTCCTGCCCCATATCTTATGTTGCTTCAACACGGTCTTAACATCGCCTTTGCATCAAAGAAAACGGTGAACTGCGGGGCATGGGCGACGAAAGTGCGAATGCCGGGTGGTCCTTCGCATGGAATGGGTTTATCGGCCCGGTCATCAGGTCCGGCATGATGGCTTTGCGTTCAACGCGGCCGGGCGATTTGCACCGATGCTCTAAAAGGGGCGACCCGCATCATGATGGATCTCAACGATTTTGCCTTCTTTGCCGCCGTGGTCGAACATGGCGGCTTTTCGGCCGCATCGCGCGCCACCGGCGTCGACAAGGCCCGCCTTAGCCGCCATGTCGCAGCATTGGAGGAGCGGCTGCATGTGCGCCTGCTCCAGCGCTCCACCCGCAGCGTTGTGCTGACGCAGGCGGGCAAGAGTTTCTATGAAGGCTGCATGCTGGTCATCGACGGGGCGCGGGTGGCCTGCGAAAGCGTGCTGGAATTTCAGCGCGAGCCTTCGGGCACCATCCGCATCGGCAGCCCGGTCATCATTTCGCAGAATTTCCTCGCCCCCATCCTTCCACGCTATCTGGAGGCCCATCCCAAAGTGTCGGTCGTGATCGAATCCACCGACCGGCAGCTCCATCCTCTGGAGGATCGCTTCGACGTGATCCTCTCGGCGCAGGCGCAATTTCCCGATTCCAGCAGCCTTGTCGCGCGTGAAATCGGGCGGATCCGGCGCATTCTGGTCGCACAGCCGGGCTTTCTTGAGCGGCACCCGGCCCTGCGCGATCCGGCCGATCTGATCGATCTGCCCATCATCGCGCGCCATACCGATATGGTGGATGAAAGCGCCCGCTGGACCATGCTCAATGAAGAGGATGTGGCCTTCAAGCTGGATTTTCAGCCGCGTCTGGTGACGGGCGATCTTCAGATCCAGATCGAGGCGGCCTGTTCGGGGCTTGGCCTTGCGCTGCTGCCCGAACCGCTGGTCGATGCGCGTTTGGCCGGTGGCGATCTGGTGCGGGTGCTGCCCGATTGGTTCACGCCGGAATACAGCCTGTTTATCGTCTATCCCACCCCGCGCGGCATCCTGCCTTCGGTGCGCAGCTTCATTGATTTCGCGATGGCCAATATCACGGTCGGGCCGAAAAAAGCCCGCGGACCAGCGGACGGGGCTGGTCCGCGGTGATGGCGGCCAAGGGCATTGGGGGGTGGATGGAGCGATGGCCCGGAGGGGGGAACCGGGCCATACACACCCTTGGCCGAAACTTATGCCTTAGAAGCGATAGGCGACGCCTGCGAAGATCTGGTGACGGTCAAACCGGCCATTGCCTTCGCTGAAATCGCTGTAACGGTATTCGACGCGGGCCGAGACCTTGTCGGTCAGCTTGCGTTCCACACCGCCGCCCAGCAGCCAGCCATCGCGGTCATCCGAACCATGGATGTTGCCGATATTCGCACCGGTCAGCGCGTTGGAATAGCCGCCGCGGACATAGGCGAGCGTCTTGGGCGTCACCAGATAGCCGGCGCGCAGCGAGAGATCGACCGAACGCTTGGGCGAGATCGAGGCCAGCCCGTTGCCAAAGCGCGAGCTGATCGGAAAGTTCACTTCGGCCTGCGCGCCCACCACGATGCGGGGATAGACTTCCTGGTCATAGCCCATGAACACGCCCAGCGTGCCGGTGTCGCTGGTCTGGGCCAGAGGGGTGACGCCAAGGGCCGTGCCGGGGTTGCGCACGTCATTTTCTTCCCAGCCGCCCTGAACACCGACGAAGGGGCCGGTGAAACCCTGAGCATTGGCGGCGGCAGCGGGGGTGGCAACAGCCGCACCGGCCAGAGCAAAAGCAGCAGCGGCAGTATAGATGACAGAATTCATGATATTCCTCCTGCGCCCGCTGTCTCTTATTGTCCTTTGGCCCGGCTTCCGATCCTGCGGAAAACCGTTGAACCATCGGGGGTTGGCAGCGGGTGTGAGCGCCAAATGGGCCTGTCGCGGCCCGATGATAAGACGGCAATTGCGTGAAGGATTGTTGTTGGAATGATGCTAATCCGCGCCGAGCCGGTTGGGCTGGCTCTGGCCATTGCGCGGGGGCGGCCAGAGCCCTGCGCAAGGGTATCGGGCGCGGCGAAAAGGGCGTTGGTCTTACGCCTGCGGGCTTGTGTCGTAATTCCCCTGCGCGGTTCATATTCGGCTAATCTGGCGGAGGCTCCTCCCGGTTTTTTTGAAAACTGAGCGGTGACATGTCCATATTTGACCGGATTTCTTATGCCTCATCCGATTTGGCGATCGATCTCGGCACGGCCAATACGGTGGTCTATGTGCGCAACAGGGGCGTGGTCATCGCCGAGCCTTCGGTGGTCGCCCTGCAGACCATCCAGGGGGTTCACAGCGTGCTGGCGGTGGGCGATGACGCCAAGCTGATGATGGGCCGCACGCCCGAGAATATCAGGACCGTCCGCCCGCTGCGCAGCGGGGTCATTTCCGATATTGATGTGGCCGAACAGATGCTCAAACATTTCATCCGCAAGGCGCAGGGACAGCGGGGCCGGATGCGCGGCAGTCCCGAGATCATCGTCTGTGTCCCCTCGGGCTCCACTTCGGTAGAGCGGCGCGCGATCCGCGATGCCGCCTCCAATGCGGGCGCGCGCAAGGTCTGGCTGATCGAGGAAACCATGGCCGCCGCCATCGGCGCCGATCTGCCCGTCACGCATCCGATCGGCTCGATGGTGGTCGATATCGGCGGCGGCACGACCGAGGTGGGCGTGATCGCCACGGGCGGCATCAGCATGTCGATGTCGGTGCGCGTGGGTGGCGACAGAATGGACGATGCCATCATCTCCTATGTCCGGCGCAGCCACAATCTGATGATCGGCGAGTCGACGGCCGAGCGCGTCAAGCTGCAACTGGGCGCCGCCCAGCTTTCCGATGGGCCGGTGCCCACAACCATCGTCAAAGGGCGCGATCTGGTCAGGGGCGTGCCGCTCGAAATCACGATCTCGCAAGCCGAAATCGTCGAGGCGCTGGCCGAACCGGTGGGGCAGATCGTGGCGGCGGTGCGCAGCGCGCTGGAAAACACCCCGCCCGAAATCGCCGCCGACATCATCGACGGCGGGATCATCATGACCGGCGGCGGGGCGCTGCTGGCCAATCTCGACCGTCTGATCGCATCGGAAACCGGCCTGCCGGTCAAGGTGGCCGACAATCCGCTCGATTGCGTGGCGCTGGGCGCCGGGCATGTGCTGGAGGACCCTTCGTATCGCGGCGTGCTCCATGCCACCTAGGCCCAAGGGGCGGTGCGGGGCGGGCGCAAGATTCTTTTAATAAAAATTCCATACAAACACCTAGGGTCGCATAAAGCATCAGGACGGTTGTATTGGAATCTGGTCACGCCTTGGGCGGGGCATGGGTGCGCGGGCGCTCTGCCCGTCGCTTTTGCCGACGCTTGCGCCGCGATGCCTCGGGCGGGCCGACGATGGAATTCGCCCTTGTCGCCCCGGCCGTCGTCGCCCTGCTGCTGGCCATCCTGCATATCGCGTTGATCTATCTGGCGCAGGAAGGGCTGGAAACGGCGGTTGAGGCTTCCTCGCGCCTGATCCTGACCGGCTCGGCCCAAACGCTGCAACTGGGCAGCGGGACGGGCGCCTATACGGGCATGAAGGCCGCTGATTTCAAGACCGCCGTATGCAGCGGCATTTCGGGCAAGGATTCGAGCGGCGCGGCAGTGACCTATCCTGCCTCGCTGCCGCCCTTTCTGACCTGCAACCGGCTCTATGTGAATGTTCAGGTCGTGCCCGCCACCTGCACCACGCCTACCATCACGACGCCCAACTTCACCTATGCCAACGGCACGCTGGCCAGCACGGGCACCGGCTATGGCCAATCCAATTGCGCGGGCACGACCAACACCAACGGCGGGATCAGCGGCACCCAGAAATCGCTGGTGATCGTTCAGCTCATCTATCTGTGGCCCACGGTGTCGGCCCCGCTGGGACTGAATTTCGTTAATCAGGCCAATGGCAACCGGATGCTGGTGGCCACCTCGGTGGTGACGGTCGAGGGCTATCTCTGCGCCACGGGGGTGACCTCATGCTAGACCGTCTGGCGCGCAGCCGCGACGGGGCGGCGCTGATCGAATTTGCCTTTGTCCTGCCGGTGCTGCTGATCCTGTTCATCGGCGGCTATGTGGTGGCCGACATGATCGCCTGTTCGCGCAAGGTCACGGTGGCCACGCGCGCGCTTTCCGATCTGGTGGGGCGCAATGTGTCGCCCTCCAGCACCGTCACCTCGGCCACACTGACCACCTATATGAACTCGGCCCAATTGGTCATGACGCCGATGCCCGCCGCCCAGACCACGCTGCAGATCACCAATTTGCGCGTGTGCGACGCCACACATGCCTATGTCGTGTGGAGCCAGGCCCAGACCAACGGCGCCACCGTTAACTCCTCGCTGACCGCCGGGACCGTGGTGTCCATTCCGGCCAATCTGGTCACGGCGCCCATGGTGCCCACCTCGCCCGATGGCTCGAATGTCTGTCAGAACACCACCAGCGGGGCCAACAAGGTGATGGTCGGCACCGCCGGCGGCTATCTCTTTCTGGGCCAGATCAGCTTTACCTATACCCCGCCCATCGGTCTTGGAACGCTCGCCACCACGAAGCTGAGCGATCAGGACTATATGATCCCCCGCCTGCCATAGGTCGCGCGCCATGAGCCTTCGTTTCGCCCCCCTGACCCGTTCCCTGCGTCTGACTCTTGGCCCGTTGCGCCGCGACGGGCGGGGCAATGTGATGGCGATGACGGCGCTGGCCATCATTCCGCTGGTCTTTGCCACCGGCTTTGGCGTGGATTACAGCCGGGCGCAAAGGTTGCAGACCAAGCTGAACGCGGCGGCCGATGCGGCGGTGCTGGCCGCGGTGGTTCCGCAAATGCTGAACCAGACCGACGCGGCGGCTCAATCGGCCGCACAGAACATGTTCGATCAGCAGGTCAACGGCCTGAGCGGGCTGAGCAGCATCAGCCGCACCGTCACCATCAGCAGCACCCAATCGGGCAGCCTTGGCACATTGCGGGTGGCCAAGATCACCTATACGGCCATTTCCAGCAATATTTTCAGCAGCATCCTGCATGTCCCCACCCTGCCCATCGGCGGCAGCGCCAGCGCCAGCGCGTCCCAGCCGCCCAGCATCAATTTCTACATCGCGCTCGATACTTCGCCCTCAATGCTCCTGCCCACCACCACCACCGGGATCACCAATCTGACGGCGGGCGCGCGCTGGAATGGCGAGCAATATTATTACGGCCGCGTCGATGGCTGCGACTTTGCCTGTCATTCGAACAATATGCACCAATGGAACGCGGGCACCTATGTGGTGGATTCCAGCTCGCGCCCGATCTATCTCAACAACAACACGTCCAGCAGCATCACCTTTTACCGCGTGGCCTGCGACGGCACCGTCTATGACAATAACGGGACTAAACTGGGCACGGGCGGGTCGATCAGCGGGTCGGCAACCTATTGTTCGGGTTATAATCCAGCGGCCAATCCGGTCAATCTGACCTACCTGCCCACAGGCGCCTCGAAAACCACCACGGTCAGCGTCAATTTCCCCGACACATGGTGGCTGGCGCGCAATTACAGCACGGTCAATCCCGGCCAGTCGGCCATCACCCTGCGCACCGATGCCGAAGGCGATGCCGCCGCCAGCGTCATCCAATATGCCTATCGCGTCGAACAGCAATATGCGACCGCCAGCGTGCCGCCGATCTACAAGATGCAGTTCTTCACCTTCAACGTGGGCAATCCGGCGCCGCTCTCCACCTCGCCGTTCGGCACGATGACCGATGTGGCCACGCTGCAGGGTCTGACCTTTCCGAACATGGGCGCGCAGGCTCCCCTGCTGGCGGCCAATTCCTATTGGACCAACCTGAGCACCTATACCGGCAACGCCGACACCAATTTCACTTCGATGTTCACCTGGATGCAATCGACCATGCCCAGCACATCGGGCAGCGGCACGCAGGCATCGCCGCAAAACGTGCTGATTCTGGTGACCGACGGGTTGGAGGATGACAATACGGGCGACGGCATAACCCAGCTCAACGCCAACAACATCTCACAATGCAACGCGATCAAGGCGACCGGCACGCGCATTGCGATTCTTTACACACAATACCTGCCCGCCACGATCAACTACACGCTGCATCCCACGTTCAACAGCACGGCCGCCAATAACGTACCCTATATTCAGCAGCAGTTGCAGGCCTGCGCTAGCCAGAATGCCGATGGCACCTATCTGTTCCAGACCGTTTCCACCGACGGCAGCGTGTCGACCGCGCTCAACACGCTGTTTGCCATGGTGGTGCAATCGGCAAGACTGGTGAAATAAAGCGCAAAGGCGGCTCCGGCGGGAAGGGCCGAGGCCGCCTCGCAGGGTCTGACAGGGGAAATCAGACCGCAGGGTCAGAGAGCTGGGTCAGACGGCTGGGTCGTCATCAATGGGCGAGTTGAATTCGTGCCACAGCCCGTTGATGATGCCAAAGCCCACCGCAAGGCCCAGACCCAGCACCCACGTAAAATACCACATGGTGTGTTCCTTTTTAGTAGAAATCAGGGTTCGAGCGCACATCGCCCAGAGTGATCCGCCCGCCCAGCATCTTCATCACCCATGCCGTGTAGCCCAGCACCACCGGCAGGAAGATGACCGTGACGATCAGCATGATGAACAGCGTCATATGGCTGGACGAGGCATTCCACACCGTCAGGCTGGAGCGCGGATCGATCGAGGACGGCAGGATGAAGGGAAACATCGAGCAGCCCACCGTGGCGATGATGCCCGTCGTGGCCAGCGCCGTGCCTGCCAGATTGAGCCAGCCCCGCCGCGCCGTGATGCCCGCCAGCGCGACCAGCGGCCCGACAAGGCCCAGAACCGGCGCCAGCACCATCCATGGATGCGCGCGATAATTGCCCAGCCATGCGCCGGGCGCGGCCACGCTGGCCGAGAGCAGCGGGTTGGACGGACCTTGCGTGTCAACCGCGCCGTTGATCGCCATGCCCATGCCCCCGTGCGCCACCATCAGCCCGCCGACCAGGAACAGTGCGATCGTCACCACCGCCGCGATCCGGGCTATGGCGCGGGCGCGGACCAGCACCGGCCCCTCCTCGATCTTGACCGCGAGCCATCCCGCGCCATGCAGCGCCAGCATGGCCACCGAGAGCAGGCCCGTCAGCAGGGTGAAGGGCGTGAACAGGCCAAGCAGCGAGCCTTCATAGGTCATGCGCAGATCGCTATCGAGCCGGAAGGGCGCGCCGATCAGCACATTGCCCACCGCCACGCCAAACACCAGCGCAGGCACAAACCCGCCCACGAACAGCGCCCAGTCCCAGCGGTTGCGCCAGCCTGCATCGGCATGTTTCGAGCGATATTTGAACGACACCGGCCGCAGGATCAGCGCCGCCAGCACGAGGAACATGGCAAGGTAGAAGCCGGAGAAGCTGACCGCATAGACAAAGGGCCATGCGGCAAAGATCGCCCCGCCGCCAAGGATGAACCACACCTGATGGCCCTCCCAATGGGGCGCGATGGCGTTGATGACCAGACGGCGCTCCTCATCGCTGCGCCCGACAAAGGGCAGCAGCGCGCCCACCCCTAGATCGTAACCATCGGTGAGAGCAAAGCCGATCAGCAAAACGCCCAGCAGCGCCCACCAGATGACCCGCAGCGTTTCATAATCAAGCGGAATATGCATGGATCTTCCCCCTTATTCGGCGGGCAGCGGGGCAAAGCCCTGCGCGGCGGCCATGGGTTCGTGATGTTCCTCCGGCCCTTTGCGGATCGCGGCGATCATCAGGCGGATCTCGATCACGGCCAGCGTGCCGTAGAGCGCGGTAAAGCCGATGATCGTTGCCCAGATCTGCGGCACGGTCAGCGAGGATGCGCCAAGGAAGGTCGGCAGCACGCCATCGACCGCCCATGGTTGCCGCCCGATTTCAGCCAGCACCCAGCCCGCCTCGATCGCGAGCCACGGCAGCGGGATCATGAACACCGCTATCTTCAGGAACCAGCGCTTGGAAAACCGGCAGGCCGAGGCGCAATAAAAGGCCATGGCAAAGAAGGCGATAAAGCCAAAGCCGAGCGCCGCCATCCCGCGAAACAGGAAGAACATCACCGGCACGTTGGGCACCGTGTCCCATGCCGCCTTCAGGATCTGCTTGTCGTTGGCCTGGCGCGGATCGGGCATATAGCGCTTGAGCAGCAAGGCAAAGCCGATGTCGCGCTTATGCGCCTCAAAGGCGGCGCGGGCGGCGATATTGCCGCGATCCTGCTTCAGCTTCTCCACCGCATCATAGGCGATGATCCCGCTGTGAATGCGCTCATCGGCGCGCAACACCAGTTCCTCGATCCCGTCGATCTTGCCCGACAGGCTGCGCGTGCCAATGATGCCCATCACATAGGGCAGCTTGATCGCGCCATGGGTGGTGCGCCCCGCCACATCGGGCAGGCCGATCAGCGTGATCGCGGCGGGCGCGGGTTCGGTTTCCCACATGGCCTCGATGGAGGCCAGCTTCATCTTCTGGTTGTCGGTGAGCGCATAACCGCTCTCGTCGCCCAGCACGACCACCGAGAGCGCCGAGGCCAGACCAAAGGCCGAGGCCACCATCATCGAGCGGCGCGCCACATTGGTCCATTTGCCGCGCAGCAGATAGATTGCCGAAACGCCCATCACGAATGTGGCGGCGCAGACATAGCCCGCGCTGACCGTATGGACGAATTTGGCCTGCGCAACGGGATTGAACAGCACCTCTTTAAAGCTGGTCACTTCCATCCGCATGGTTTCGGGATTAAAGGCCGCCCCCACCGGATTTTGCATCCAGCCGTTGGCGATCAGGATCCACAATGCCGAAAGATTGGTGCCCAGCGCCACCAGCAAGGTGACAAAAAGATGCTGAACCCGGCTGAGCCGATCCCAGCCGAAGAACATCACGCCCACCATCGTGGCTTCGAGGAAAAAGGCCATCAGCCCCTCGATCGCCAGCGGGGCGCCGAAAATGTCGCCCACATAATGCGCGTAATAGGCCCAGTTGGTGCCGAATTCGAACTCCATGGTCAGGCCCGTGGCCACGCCCAACACGAAGTTGATGCCGAAAAGCCGCCCCCAGAAGCGGGTGATCACCCGCCAGATCGGCCGCTTGGTTATGACATAGACACTCTCCATAATGACCAGCATGAAGGAGAGGCCAAGTGTCAAAGGAACGAAAAGAAAGTGGTACATGGCTGTCAAAGCAAATTGCAGCCGCGATAGTTCGATAACCGCCATATCCATCGGACATGTCCCCGTTGGGGCCGCGCAACAGGCGCAGCCATTGACCAGCGCATCAGGCGCAAGGCAGGCAAATGGCAGGCGGGCGTATCAGACAGACTCGCTTGCTAATTGCAGGCGATGCTAATATGAGCATTTTGTAATATGGTCAACCCCCTTTCCCTCGCCCGGCCCCGCCCTGATCCCGCCTCAAGCCTTTGGTGGATCACGGATACTGTCGGCGCGATAGTCGCGGCGCTGGGGCTGGCATGGGTGATTGCGGGCGCGACGGCGGGCCATATAACAGGTTTTGCGCCCTTTGTCCTGCTTGCGGGCGGGATCATCCGGGCGCTGGCCCAATCACAGGCGCATCACAGCGGCATCGCTGCCGCAATCCGCGCCCAAACCCGCTGGCAGGCGATTCTACTGCCCGCCTTGCTGCCCACACGGCTGATGCGGGGCAGGCTGGTGGGTGAGGATATGCATTTGGCCATTGAGGCGCCCGTTGCCACGCGCGGTTATGTCGCGCGCTATCTGCCGCTGCGTCTGGCCTCGGGCGTCTCGCCGCTGCTGGTGATGCTGGCCGCATGGCCCGCCAGCCATGTCGCCGCCGCGATCATGCTGGCGACGCTGGCGCCCTTCATTCTGGGCATGGTGCTGGCCGGGACCGCCGCCGCCCGGCGGGCGCAGGCCCAGCATCAGGCGCTGGCGCGGCTGTCGGGCCTGTTCATCGACCGCCTCCGCGCGCTGCCCACAATCCTAGCCTTTGGCGCAGAGGAACGGATGACCCGCCATTTGGGCATCAGCGCCAGGGATGCGGCGCAGCGGACACTCTCGGTGCTGGCGGTCGCCTTTGCCTCGGGGGCGATCCTGGAATTCTTTGCCGCGCTCAGCGTAGCGCTGGTGGCGGTCTATTGCGGCTTTTCGCTGCTGGGCCTGCTGCCCTTCCCCGCACCCGAAAGGCTCGATCTGGGGCGGGCTTTCTTTGTGCTGGCGCTGGCGCCCGAATTCTATCTGGGCCTGCGCCGCCTTGCCGCCGCCTATCATGAAAAGCAGACCGGCGAGGCCGCGCTGGCCGCGATGGATGAAGCGTTGGGCGTCCTGCCCCCGCTGCTTCCCGCGATTGCCCCGCCCCGGCAATGGACGGGCTGCGGCGTGGTCCTGACCCATCGCGAAGGCGCGCGGATCGGCCCGCTCGACTGGGATTGGCGCGGGCCGGGGCTGCATGTGGTGACCGGCCCCACGGGCAGCGGCAAATCCTCGCTGCTGCTGGCGCTGATCGGTCAGGTTGCGGTGAGCGAGGGGCAGATTTTGGCCGATGACGGCACTTTCCTGCCCGGATCGGCCAATCCCTTCATCGGCTGGGCCGGTCAGGCGGTGGCCCTGCTGCCCGGCACGCTGCGGGGCAATCTGGCGATGGGAAAAGCCGATGACGGGGCGATGCTGGCGATCCTGAACAGGATGGGGCTGGGCGCGATGCTGGCCGCCCGCGGAGGGCTGGATATGGTCATCGACCATCGCGGTTCGGGCCTTTCGGGCGGAGAGCGGCGGCGGATCGGTCTTGCCCGCGCCATTTTGTCGGGCCGCTCGATCCTGCTGCTCGACGAACCCACCGCCGATCTCGACCCGGCCACGGCCGAAACCATCCGCATCCTGCTGGCCGAAATCGCGCAGAGCCGCATGGTGATCGCCGCGACCCATGACGCCGACCTCATCGCGCAGGCCGCGACCCAATGCCCCATCGACCGGGAGATCGCCCGATGAGCGGCCTGCTTGACGCCCCGCTGGCCGGACAGAAACGCGCGCTGCGCTGGGGCATGGTATGCGCGGGCGGCGCGGCCTTGGCGGCGATCGGCCTGCTGGGGGTGGCGGGCTGTTTTCTGGTCGGCGCGGGCGTGGCGGGGCTGGCCGGGCCGCTGGCGGTCGCGGGCTTCAACTATCTGCTGCCCAGCGCGGCCATTCGCGCCGCCGCCATCACCCGCACTGCGGGCCGCTATGGTGAGCGTATGCTGGGCCACCGCGCCGCGCTTTTTGCTCTGGCCGAACTGCGGGCCCAATTGTTCGCCCGCGTGGCGCAAGGGGCGCTGAACGGCCGCGATCCGGGGCGCAGCGGCGCGATGGCCGCCCGGTTCGGCCGCGATGTCGATCTGCTGGAGGATGCCGCGATCCGGCGAGTCGCTCGTGTCGGCGGCTGGACTGGGGGATTGGCCGGGCTGGCGATGGTCGGCCTGCTGGGCTGGGGCGCGGCTATGGTCATGGCGCTGGGCATGGCCGCGATGCGCCTTGTCTCCCATTGGCTGGCGGCCAGACTGCCCGCCTTGCAGGCGCAGGTGGCGCAGGCCCATGCCGCCGCGCAGGCCGATTATGCCGATATGGCCGGGCCCGCCGCCGATATTGCGGTTTACGATCTGGCTCCGCAACTGGCCGCCGCGCTGGAAAGCAGCGATATGGCGCGGGCCGAGCACGCGCTCGCCCGCGCCGAGGCGGTGATCACCGCCTCACAGACCATTCTCGCCAGCGTCATTGTGGCGCTGATCGCGTGGAGCGCGCAAGGTGGCGCGCCCATGCTCGCGCTCGGCCTGTTGGCGGCGATGGCGGCGCTGGAGATTTGGGCCGGGCTGGCCGCCCATGATGCCCGCGCGCCCCAAGTGCGTCAGGCCGAGGCGCGGTTGCAGGCCATGGAGTCCGCGCAGACGCCTCATCCGCCTGCCCTAACCTCGAATCCCGCGTTACATATCGCGGGACGGGATTTCGCCCCCGGCGCGCGCATTCTCCTCTCCGGCCCCTCGGGCATCGGCAAGACGCGGCTGCTTGAAACGCTGGCGGGTTTGCGCGAGGACGCGCCGCAGGTCTTGCGGGTGGATGGGATCGATCCCCGGACCTTGGGCCTCGCGGGTTTGCGTGGGACTTTTGCCGTCATGACACAGGATGCGCCGCTGATCGCGGGCAGTCTGGCCGACAATCTGGCTCTCGCCCGCCCCGGCATCGACCGGGCGGCGATGGAGCGGGCGCTCTGGGTCGCCTGCGCGCAGGATATTGTCCCGCTTGATCAATGGCTGGGCGGGGACGGGGCGCGGCTGTCGGGCGGCCAGAGGCGGCGGGTCGCTCTGGCGCGGGCCTTGCTGGCAGGGCGGCCTTGGCTCTTGCTCGACGAGCCGAGCGAAGGGCTGGACCGCGAGACTGAAGCTCTGTTGTGTCAGCGCCTGAAGCAATGGCTGGATCAGACCGGCACCGGACTGGTCCTTGTCAGCCATCGTCCGGCCATGGCGCAACTGGCCGCCGAGACGGTCAATTCCGCGTTTCGCCCAGATGCTGCAAATAGGCAATGATATCCGCCCGATCGAGCCTGTCCTCAATCCCGTCAAACTGCATCGAAGTGCCCGGAATCATCTTCTTGGGGTTGCTGATCCAGCGATCGAGGGTTGCCGCATCCCACTTTCCGCCCTTGTCGCGCATGGCCGCCGTATAGCCGAACCTGACGCTGTTCGTGCCCAACGGCTTCCCGTAAACGCCGATGAGATTTGGCCCGCCGCGGTCCGTGGCTCCATCCATATAGGAATGGCAGGCGGCGCATTGCCGAAATTTCGATGCGCCGATTTCAGCATCGGCAACGCGCATAAGATCGTCCAACGTGGGATTTGCGCCCGCAGCACGCAGACGCTCTTCGCGGCGATCATCCTTGCATCCACCGGTTGCCGTCAAAGCGCCCAAGAGCAAACCATGCATCAGTTTCGTGGCGAGGCGCCCGAGAATTGGTTTGCGCAATGTCTGCATGGATTGGACTGAGGCGGATTTTGTGAGGCGATTCATGCCATTCGCGATGCTCTCCCGAACGCGGATTGTCCAGTCCGCGCCGGAATATAGGAGGCGCCAAGCCCATGCAGCAGTCTTTGTCCGATCGAATTGGACGGGCTGGATTGTTGAAACGGCATATTGATCACAGCAATCGCGCCCTATGATTTGACGCTGCCCCGTTCGCTGGCCATCATGCCCCGCATGACCAGTTTTCCACTTTCGCGCCGGTATGCGCTCATCGGAACGGCAGCCATGCTGGCTGGCGCGGCTCGCCCTTTTCCCGCCCTTGCGGCGCAGAATGGAGGCGAGCCGATTGGTACAGGCTCCCCCGCAGCAACGCTGCTGGACAGGCTGGCGTGGGAATTGCTGGAACGGACCCCCACCGGGGCAACCTCGCTGGGCGTGGATACGGGCGCGCATGCGGGTCTGCGCGGCAAGCTGGATGACCGTTCCCCCGAGGGCGTGGCCGCCACCCGCGCCTTCCTTGAGGATGCTCTGACGCAGCTCGACCGGGTGGAGCGCAGCGGGCTGGACGCGGGCACGCTGACCAGCCTGATGGTCACGCAAACCGCATTTCGCACCGCGCGCGAAGGCATGGCCCTGCCCTATGGCGATGCCACCATCGGCGGATGGCGCAACACGCCTTATTGCGTGATCCAGAATGTGGGCGGCTGGATCGATGTGCCTCAGGTGCTGGATGGGGATCAACCGGTGCGCGATGCCGCCGATGCGGACTGTTACCTGCAAAGGTTGGCCGCCATGCCCGCCTTGCTGGACGGGGAAACGGCGCGGATCGCTCATGCGCGCGGCATCGGGCTGGTGCCGCCGGACTTTCTGCTGGACAAGACGATCGCCGGGATGACCCGCGCCATGGCTGAGGCCGCACGCATCAACGGCCCGCTGGCAGGGCCGTTGATGCGCAAGGCGGCGACCGTGCCCGGCCTTGATGCTGCGGCGCTGGGTGCGCGGGCGCAGCGGATCATCACCCAAGGCGTGATCCCCGCGCTGGAGCGGCAATTGGCCGAAATCCGGGCCCAGCGCGCCATTGCCACCGGCGCGGCCGGCATGGGTGCCCGCCCGCATGGCGACGAATGGTATGCCTGGGGCTTGCGCGCCAGCACCACCACGCGGCGCACGCCGGAGGAGATCCACGCCATCGGCCGGGCCCGTCTGGTGGAACTGGGCGCGCAGATGGACACGATCTTGCGCAGCCTTGGCCTGACGCAGGGTTCGGTCGCCGATCGCATGAAGGCGCTGCAACTGCGGAGCGACATCACCTTTGGCACGGACGATGCGGCGCGGGCCAAAATCGTGGCCTATATGAATGGCAAGCTGACCGCGATGCGCGAACAATTGCCCCGCGCCTTTCGTAAACTGGCGCGCGGCAATCTGGAAATCCGCCGCATGCCGCTGGCCGAGGAACCCGGCGCCCCGGCCGCCTATGGCGGGCCGGGCTCGATTGACGGGCGGATTCCGGGCAAGATCTGGGTCAATCTGGGCGATCCGGCGATCCACAACCGGGTCAGCATTCCCGATCTTGTGTTTCACGAAGGCATCCCTGGCCATGTGTGGCAGGGTGAATATGCGCAGGCGCTGCCGCTGATCCGCTCGATCCTCGCCTTCAACGCCTATTCCGAAGGCTGGGCGCTCTACAGCGAGCAACTGGCGGACGAACTGGGCCTCTATGACGATGATCCGGCTGGGCGGCTGGGCTATCTGATGGGCCTGTCATGGCGCGCGGCGCGGTTGGTGGTGGACACGGGCATCCACGCGCAAGGCTGGAGCCGCGAGCGGGCGCTGACCGAATTTGTCGCCGCGACCGGTCTGTCGTCCAGCAACGCGGTGAGCGAGGTGGAGCGCTATTGCGCCTGGCCGGGTCAGGCCTGCGGCTATATGCTGGGCCAGATCGAGATCAACGCCCAGCGCGAGCGCGCCCGCACGGCTTTGGGCGGGCGGTTTGATTTGCGCGATTTCAACCAGACGGTGGTGGATGGGGGGAATGTTCCGCTCGACGTGCTGGCCCAGAATGTGTCGCGCTATATTGCAACCGGCAGCGGTTGAACGGGAGGCCCCCATCTCCGATCTTTCCGCCCACGCGGGCTTTCTGATGCGCATGGTTTCGAGCGTGGTGTCGAAGGAGTTTGCGCGCAAGCTGGCCCGTGAAGATGTGACCGTGGCCGAATGGGTGATGCTGCGCGCGCTTTATGGCCGCGATGCGCTTGCCCCCAGCATGCCGGCGCGCCAAATGGGGATGACCAAGGGCGCTGTCAGCAAACTGGCCGAGCGGTTGCTGGACAAGGGCCTGATCGCCCGGACCGACAATCCCGAGGACAAGCGCGGCCACAGCTTGTCGCTCACACCCGCAGGCATCGCCAAACTGCCGGATGCGGAGCATGAGGCGCTCAAGTGGCTGCTTCAGACGCTGATCGATGGCCATGCATTGACCGCCGCGCCGGTGGACTGACCTGAAAGGACGATAATGGACGCCGCCCTGGCCGCCGTTGCGCAACAATGTCTTGCCGCTACCCATGCTGGCTCGCTCGGCTTTACCGCCATTGTTGGAACGCTGATCGAGGCCGGTTTTGAAGGCTATGCCGTCGATTACCGTCGCGGCGCCCAGACCTTTTACCTGCCCGATGGCCAATGGCTCGATTTCCCCCTGCCCGATCAGGCGGGGCCGGTGGCGGCGGCTTTTGATGCGGCCACCATGGAGGCCCAGATCCGCTGGGCCCAGTCGGGCGATCCGGCCTACAGCTATCAGGCCTTCAGCCGCCATGTGACGGCGGCGGGCTGTGCGGGTTATCTCGTTTCCTTCCCTGGCCGCCGTGTGGTCTATTACGGCCGCACGGGCGAGGTGCATATCGAGCTTTTTCCGCAATGATCTCTCGCTGCGGCGCGGACGATCCATTGCCCGCGGCATCAACGCCTAGACGCGAATGACCACCTTGCCCAACTTGGCACCTTTGGCGGCATAATCCAGCGCTTCATTGGCTTCCTCGAAGGAGAAACGGCGGTCGATGACAGGGCGGACATTGTGCTCGACCATCTTGTCCATCATGTCCTTGAACATGGCGCGGCTGCCCACGACGATGCCCTTCATCGTCAGGTCGCGCATGATCAGCAGCCCCAGACGGCGCGGGGCGGCGGCATTGACCCAGACCCGGTCCTTGTTCACCGGGCTGGAGCCGACCGACATGATCCGCCCGCCTGAGGCGCAGGATTGCAGACAGCCGTCCAACTCGGCCATGCCCACCGTGTTGACGACCAGATTGGCGCCCTTGCCGTCGGTCAGGTCCATGACCGCATCATGCCAATCGGGATGCGTCCTGTAATTGATGCCCGCATCGGCGCCGATGTCCTTCATGCGGGCGATCTTTTCATCGCTGGACGAGGTGATTATGACCCGCGCGCCCATCATCTTGCCCCATTGCGCGGCAAACACCGAAACGCCGCCGGTGCCGATGGTCACCATCGTCTCGCCGGGCTCGATCTTGCCGGTTGCCACCACGGCCTGCCACGCGGTCAGCCCGGCGCTGGGCAAGGTGCCCGCGTCTTCATGGCTGAGCGCATCGGGGATCTTGATCAGCGCCTCGGCCGGCACGACCGCCTGTTCACGCAAAAAGCCGTCGAGCGTCTGGCCATGGTCCACCAGTTTCATGCTCTCGTTCCACGGGCCATCGAGCCACAGCCGATAATGCGGCATCGTCACCCGGTCGCCGATCTGAACCTGCGTCACGCCCTCGCCCAGCGCGATCACATCGCCTGCCATGTCGCAAAGGGGAATATGTTGCGGCGCGGAGGCCGAGCGCTCCATCATCCCGGTCGATATGATATGGAAATCGCGCGCGTTCGGACCGGTCGAACGAATGCGCACCAGCGCCTCGCCGGGGCCGGGGGTGGGATCGGGGCGTTCAACCAGACGAAGCCGCCGCGTTTGGGCAAAATCGCCGACTTCATAAGCTCTCACGGATCAAACCTCCTGCTTCGCCGCCACCCCACGGCCTTGTGCATCAGAGGTAGATGGGCCAATTTCATCCTTACCGCGCCATATTCCTCATGCTCGCTGTTCGGATGCGGTCTATGCGCCAGCGCCACCAAACGGATATGCCCCGCCCAACGACAAGGGGCCCCGGCGATCCATCGATCGCCAAGGCCCCAGGCATGGCCCGTCATCCTCCGCCGGAGACGGGCCCCAGCGCTGTCCTGCGGGTATTTAGACCCCGTCAACCGCCTTGCTGACCAGCACGTTGACCGAAACGCGGCGGTTCTGTGCCTTGCCTTCGGGCGTGTCATTGCTGGCCAGAGGATCGGCCTTGGCCATGCCGGTCGGGGTCAGCATGCGATAGGGCTTCCAGTGGCACGCCTGCTGGAGATAGTTGATCACGCTGCTGGCGCGCTTCTCGCTCAATGTCTGGTTGAAATCGTCGCTGCCGGTCGCATCGGTATAGCCTACCACCAGCAGAAGCGCATTGCTCACGCCTTCGGCCTGACTCGCCGCATTGCAAAGCTCGGCCTTGTCCTGCGGCGAGAGAGTTGCCTTGCCGGTGTCGAAATGGACATTGGTCGTGCTCTTGACGTTGTAATTGTCAATGTCTGCCATACGCCCGCGCAACGCCTCAGTGGCCGCCTCGTTGGAGGCAAAGCGCTGGTCGGTGCCGTGGCGGACCATGTTCGCCATCTTCAGATCGCCCTGACGCAGCGTGATCTGGCTGGCCAGCAACCCGCCGGGAAACTGCATCGTGCGCACCGTCACCGGCAGACCGTTGAGCAAGGCCCCGCCGTCCATCTTGTTGCTGCCGAACAGGCCCTTGCTGGCCTTGATGACGGTGGCTTCATTATAGGCGATCACCGATTTGGTGCCATCAGGGCCGGTAACCTGCACCCGATTGCCCCCGCGCGCCGAGATAAAGCCCTTGATCTCGGGCCCGGGCGTCATTTGCGAGGCATCGGGGATGGGGGTGCCGTTGACGGTGATATCAGCCTTGGCGGCCTCGGGCGATTGGGCCGAAACGGCGGCCGCCATGGTCATCGCACTGGTGGCCAGCAGAACCAGAATTCCCGACTTTTTGGACATGACACGCATCACACAACTCCTTTTCGAATTCCACCAGAGCGGCGTGTCAGTTCGATCATTTCTGGTGGATGAAGGTTGCATTCAAGCATTAGTCAGGGAGGACAGAACGGTTACAACTTGCGACGAATTGTGTCTGGACGGACGTTTTTGGAGCGATTTCGACTCATTCGACAGCCGCTGATCCACCATACCAGGGCACGCAAAGCCGCCCGAGCAGGCCCGACAGGACCAGCAGAATCGCCGCCCAGCGCCGCGCCCAGTGTGATCGCCATCTGGATCAACGCCACGATCAGCTTGGACACCGGGACGCCCAGACGATTGCCCGCGATATCGAGCAGCGCCGTTTCCACCGCGTATTTGGCGAAATGGTTGCCGCGCCAGTTCATCGGCCATTTCCTCAAAAATTGATGAGGCGCGGCATCAGTACGGCGCCCCCGGCGCGCTCAGACGCAACGCTTCACGCAGCGTTGAGCCATTTTCATGATGGCGCGCCCGACACCTGCAGGCCCGCCGGAACGCCATAGCCCCATTCCTGATACATGCGCGCGATCACTGCCCCCATCAGTTCCAGTTCGGGCGATGTGTCTCCTGCACGGTGGCTCAGGATAATCGGTGAGGTCGCCGGTTCGGCCAGCTCGCGATAGGCGACATCATGGCTGCGCGCGCGACGCACCGATTCCGGCACGATCGCCATCCCTTCCTCGGCGGCGACCAGCCCGATGGCGATCTGCAATTCACGTGCCTCATGGACGATGCGCGGTTCGACGGCATGGTCGCGGAACAGCGAGATGACCTGATCGGCATAGCTGGGGCGCGGCGAGCGGGGATAAAGGATCTGCGGCTCGTCGGCCAGTTCCTTGAGCGAGACCGGCCCTTCCTGCCGGGCCAGAGGATGATCCATCGGAAAGGCTGCGATCAGCCTTTCGTGGCGCAGGATGATGCGGCGCACCGCCGGATCCTCGAAACGGATGCGACCAAATCCGATGTCGATCCGCCCGTCCTTGAGCGCGGCGATCTGATCCAGCGTCGTGCTTTCCACCAGCACCAGTTCGACATCGCGCGCCGCCTTGCGAAATTCACGGATCAGTTCGGGCAGCCGCGCATAAATGGTCGAGGCGACAAAGCCCAGCACCAGCCGCCGCCGCTTGCTGGTGGCCGCCGCGCGCACCATGGTCTGCAGATCCTCCATCCGGGCCAGCATCTGCAAGGCCTGCGAATAGAGCAGCTTGCCCACCGGCGTCAGCCGCAGGGGGCGTGTGGTGCGGTCCAGCAGGGGCGAGCCGACATCGACCTCAAGCTGTTGTATTGCCCGCGACAGGGGCGGCTGGGCGATATGCAGCCTTTCGGCGGCGCGGTGGAAATTGCCCTCCTCGGTCACGGCGACGAAGTAGCGCAGGAGTCGCAAATCGATCATTTCATACCTCACAGGTATCAAGGTGACACCGCATTGATCTTTGTCGAGGGGCGCCGAAACCCTTAATCAGATCCCAAGACAACTAACCCTTACGGAGAGTCGCCGCAATGGCCAGCCTGGATCTTTCCGATACCTATATCGTCGATGTGCCGACCATTCGCCCGCATGTGCTGGCCATGGCCACCATGCATTATCAATCGATGGTCATCGTCCGCCTGATCGATTCCGATGGGGTCGAAGGCATTGGCGAAGGCACCACCATCGGGGGTCTGAGCTATGGCGAGGAAAGCCCCGAGAGCATCAAGTCGGCCATCGACACCTATATCATCCCGGTCCTGCAGACCTGCGACATTGCGCAGGTGGGCGCGACCATGGCCAAGGTGGCCAAATGCGTGCGCGGCAACCATTTCGCCAAATGCGCGGTGGAAACGGCGCTGCTCGATATGGCGGGCAAGCGGCTGGGTGTGCCGGTGTCCGAGCTGATCGGCGGCGGACGGCGGCGCGAGAGCCTGCCTGTCGCATGGACGCTGGCCAGCGGCGATACGGCCCGCGACATTGCCGAGGGCGAGGAGATGCTCGACCGCCGCCGCCATCGCATTTTCAAGCTGAAGATCGGCAAGCGGGAAGTGCGCGAGGATGTCGCCCATGTCGGCGCCATCTGCAAGGCGCTGGGCGACCGGGCCAGCGTGCGCGTCGATGTCAACCAGAACTGGAGCGAAGCACAGGCCAAGCTGGGCATGGCGATGCTGCATGATGTGGGCTGCGAGCTGGTCGAACAGCCCATCGCGGGCGACGATATTGCCGCCATGGCGCGCCTCTCGCAATCGCATCCCGTCGCGCTGATGGCCGACGAGGCGCTGCATGGCCCGCGCAGCGCGATGCGCATAGCCACGGCCCATGCGGCAGGTGTGTTCGCGCTGAAGATCGCACAATCGGGCGGGCTTTTCGCCACGGCGGAAGTCGCCGCCATCGGCGCGGCCTCGGGCATCGGCCTCTATGGCGGCACGATGCTGGAAGGCGGGATCGGCACCATCGCCTCGGCCCATGTCTTTGCCACATTGCCGGAGCTTGCATGGGGTACCGAATTGTTCGGCCCCCTCCTCCAGACCGAGGAAATCCTGTCCGAGCCGCTGGCCTATGGCGATTTCTCGCTGAGCCTGCCGCAAGGCCCCGGTCTGGGCGTCACGCTCGACCTCGAAAAGCTGGCGCACTTCCGCCGTGATCGCACCGCCCCCACCCTTCACCCCATCGGCGCAGGAGCCTGAACCCCATGTTGTTCATGGTCGAAATGGACGTCAACATCCCCCACGACTTTGACCCGGCCACAGCCGACCGGATCAAGGCCGAGGAAAAGGCCTATTCCCAGACGCTTCAGGCATCGGGCGTGTGGCGCCACATCTGGCGCAAGGCCGGGCTCTATTCGAATGTCTCGATCTTTGACGTCGAGAGCAATGCCGCCCTCCACGATCTGCTGATCGCGCTGCCGCTTTACCCCTTCATGATGATGAAGGTGACGCCGCTGTGCCGCCACCCCTCCGCCATCCATGAGGATGACCGTTAAACACTTTGCCGGGAGAGTATAAAATGGACGTAAGCTTCGTAAAAACCCCCGAAATTCAGCAGTTGCTCGACCGCGCCGCGGGCGTCAACGAGAGCGGCGGCAATCCCCGCTTCAAGGCCATCATGCGCGATCTGTTTCAGTCGGTGATGGAACTGATCGTGCGCCATGATATTTCGGAAAGCGAATTCTGGCTGGCGATGAAGTTTCTGGCCGATGGCGCGGGCGAGATCGGCCTGATCGTGCCGGGCACCGGCATCGAGCATTTCCTCGACCTCTATATGGACGCCAAGGATGCCGAGGCGGGCCTGACCGGCGGCACGCCGCGCACCATCGAAGGCCCGCTCTATGTCGCGGGCGCGCCACTGGTCGAGGGCAATGTCAACTTGAGCACCGATCCTGACGAAGGCACGCAGGTGCTGCACATGACCGGCGCGGTGACTGGCCCCGAGGGCGAGCCGGTGCAGAATGCGATCCTCCATGTCTGGCACGCCAATTCGCAGGGCTGGTATTCACATTTCGACCCCACCGGCGAACAGACCCCGTTCAACAACCGCCGCCGGATCAAGCTGGGCGCGGACGGCAAATATGCGTTCCATTCGAAAATGCCCAGCGGCTATTCCGTGCCGCCCCAGGGCGCGACCGATCAGTTGATGCAGGCGCTGGGCCGCCACGGCAATCGCCCGGCCCATGTGCATTTCTTTATCGAGGCGCCCGGCTATCGCACGCTGACCACGCAGATCAATTTCGGCGACGATCCCTTTGCCGCCGACGATTTCGCCTTTGGCACCCGTGAGGGCCTGCTGCCGGTGCCCAACCGTCAGGGCGACGCTGCCTATATCGCCTTCGATTTCCAGCTTCAGCGCGCTCATGACGCCGGTGACGAAGGCTTCTCCTCGCGCAGCCGGGCCGAGGCCCAGCCTGCGGTCGAAAACGCCTGAGGGGAGAGGGACAATGGACGAAGGGCTGATCGGGCGCATTGCCGGCGCCGTGGTGGATGATCCGGCAACCGGGATCTTCCGCTGCCGCCGGGATGTTTTCACCGACCCTGAATTGTTCGAACTGGAGATGAAATATATCTTCGAGAGCAATTGGGTCTATCTGGCCCATGAAAGCCAGATCGAGAACAAGAACGACTATCTGACCGCCTGGATCGGGCGCACCCCGGTGATCCTGAACCGGGCCAAGGATGGCGCTCTGAACTGCGTGGTCAATGCCTGCGCGCATCGCGGCGCGAAACTGTGCCGCCGCAAGCGGGGCAATCAGCCGCTCTTCGTCTGTCCCTTCCACGGCTGGAGCTTCAAGACCGACGGCAAGCTGCTGCGCGCCAAGGACGCCAGCAGCGGGGCCTATCCTGAAAGCTTCAACCACGAAGGCTCGCATGACCTGACCCGCGTTCGGGTGGAAAGCTATCGCGGCTTTATCTTCGGCTCGCTCAACCACGATGTCCTGCCGCTGGCCGACCATCTGGGCGAGGCCAGGGTCATCATCGACCAGATGGTCGATCAGGCGCCCGAGGGGCTGGAGGTGCTGACCGGCAATTCCACCTACACCTTCGACGGCAACTGGAAGATGCAGATGGAGAATGGCTGTGACGGCTATCACGTCAGCTCGGTCCATGAAAACTATCAGTCCACCATGGGCCGCCGCGCCGAGGGCGGCACCAAGGCGGTCGATGCCAACGGCTGGTCCAAGGCCCCGGCCAGCGGGGTCTATGGCTTTGAACATGGCCATATCCTGCTCTGGACCCAGGTGTTGAACCCCGAGGTGCGCCCGGTGTGGAACCTGAAAGCACAGCTTGAGGAACGTCTGGGCTCGGACAAGGCGCGGTTTATTCTGGAGCAGACGCGCAATCTGGCGCTCTATCCCAATGTGTTCCTGATGGATCAGTTCTCCACCCAGATCCGCGTGGTGCGCCCGATCGACGTGCATACCACCGAGGTCACGATCTATTGCTATGCCCCGCGCGGAGAAAGCCCCGAAGATCGCGCCCATCGCATCCGCCAGTATGAGGATTTCTTCAACGTGTCCGGCATGGGCACGCCCGATGATCTGGAAGAATTCCGCTCCTGCCAATCGGCCTATGAGGGCGCGGGCGGCCTGTGGAACGACCTGAGCCGCGGGGCCAGGCGCTGGATCGCCGGGCCGGACGCCAATGCCGCCGCAATGGGCATGAACCCTCTGCTGTCGAGCGAGCGCAGCGAGGACGAGGGCTTGTTTGTGCGCCAGCATGAATTCTGGGCGCAGATCATGATCGAGGGCCTGACCCGCGAGGGCCATGGACTAATGGAGGCGGCACAATGACCATCGCTCTCGAACAATCCCTATCCCATGCCGACATCTGCGCCTTCCTCTACCGCGAGGCGCGCCTGCTGGACGACCGCGATTTTGACGCATGGCTGGAATGCTATGCGGACAATGTCGAATATTGGATGCCGGCATGGACCGATGATGACGCGCTGACCACCGACCCGCAGCGCGAGATCTCGCTGATCTATTACGCCAATCGCAAGGGGCTGGAGGACCGGGTCTATCGGCTCAACACCGAACGCTCCTCGGCCAGCACGCCCGAGGCGCGCACCGCCCATTTCATCGCCAATGTCGAGGTTTTGGCGGTTGCCGATGGCGCGCTCGACCTGCGCTACAACTGGCATACGCTCAGCCACCGCTATCAGCAGACCGCGCAGTTTTTCGGGACGACCTTCCTGACGCTGGACACGCGCGGGGCCGAACCGAAAATCCTGAAGAAAAAGATCGTTTTGAAAGACGATTACATTCATCAGGTCATCGACATCTACCACGTTTGAGGAGCAAGCGCTGTGATCTTTGAGGGACGTTTCGCGGGCAAGGTGATGGTCGTGACCGGCGCGGCGCAGGGCATCGGCGCGGGCGTGGCAACCCGCGCAGCGGCCGAAGGAGCCAGCCTCGTTCTGGTTGACCGTGCGCCCTTTGTCACCGAGGTCGAAGAGGCCATCATCGCGGCAGGCGGCAAGGCGATCTCGGTCCAATGCGACCTTGAAACCTATGAAGGCGCGGCCCATGCCATGGCAGCGGCCGTCAAGGCGTTTGGCCGGATCGACATCCTCGTCAACAATGTCGGCGGAGCGATCCGTATGCGCCCCTATGCCGAGTTTGCGCCCGAGCAGATCGACGCGGAAATCCGCCGCTCGCTGATGCCCACGCTCTATGGCTGCCATGCCGCGCTGCCCGCCATGCTGGCGCAGGGGGCGGGCGTGATCGTCAATGTCTCCTCCAATGCCACGCGCGGCATCCGCCGTGTGCCCTATTCGGCGGCCAAGGGCGGGATCAATGGCATGACACAGGCGCTGGCCATGGAATATGCCGAAGCGGGCATTCGCGTGGTCGCCACCGCGCCGGGGGGGACAAAGGCGCCCCCTCGCCGCACCCCGCGCAACGCCGAAGGCGACAATGCGCAGGAGCAGGCATGGATGGCGCAGGCGGTCGAACAGGTCACGCAATCGGCCTTCATGAAGCGCTATGGCACGCTGGAAGAGCAGATCGCCCCGATCCTCTTCCTCGCCTCGGACGAGGCCAGCTATATCACCGGATCGGTGCTGCCCGTGGCGGGCGGCGATCTGGGCTGAGGGAGTTCATCATGCCTTTTATCGATGTGCCGGGCGCACGGATCTATTGGAAGCGCGATGGCCGCGATGATGCGCCCGCGCTGGTGCTGCTCAATTCCATCGGCACGGATATGGATCTGTGGGATGGGGTTTTGCCCCTGCTGCGGGAACATTTCGCCCTGCTGCGTATCGATGCGCGGGGGCATGGGGCATCCTGCACCGAACCGGGGGATATGTCGCTGGCGATGCTGGCGGACGATGTGCTGGCGGCGGCCGATGCGGCGAGGATCGGGCGTTTCGCGCTGGCGGGCGTCTCGCTGGGCGGGATGATCGGTATGGAACTGACCCTGCGCGCGCCTGAAAGGATCAGCGATCTGGCGCTGATCTGCACCTCGGCGACGATGGATGCGGCATCATGGAACGACCGCATCGCCAAGGTCCGGGTCGAGGGTATGGCGGCGATTGCCGATCTGGCCATGGGGCGCTTCCTGTCCGATGCTGCCCCGCCCGCGATCAGGGAAAGCGTGCGCCGACAATTGCTGACGATGGAGGCCGAGGGCTATGCCGGATGCGGCGCGGCGATCCGCGACATGGATCTGGCCCAGCGTGTCGCGGGCATCGCCTGCCCCACGCTCGTCATCACCGGCACGCGCGACACATCCACGCCTTTAACCGGGCATGGCGAGCATCTGCTGGCGCATATTCCCGGCGCAAAGCACTACTCGCTCGAGGCCGCCCATCTCGCCCCGCTGGAGGCGCCCGAGGCGCTGGCCGGGGCCTTGCTCTCATTTCTGCAGGTTCAGACCCATGGGTAAAGCCGATATTGTCATCGTGGGCGCCGGACATGGCGGGGCGCAATGCGCGATTGCCCTGCGGCAAAACGGCTTTACCGGCACAATAACCGTGATCGGGCGCGAGCCGGAATATCCCTATGAACGCCCGCCGCTGTCCAAGGAATATTTCGCGCGGGAAAAGACATTCGAGCGCCTCTACATCCGTCCGCCCGCATTCTGGGCGGAAAAGGATGTGGCCTTTATGCTGGGCCGCGAAGTGGTGGCGGTGGACCCGGCGGCCAAGATGCTGACGCTCGATGATGGCGCGACCTATGGCTATGGCCGCCTTGTCTGGGCCACCGGGGGAGATCCGCGCCGCCTTGGCTGCGCCGGGGCCGATCTGGCCGGGGTGCACGCCGTGCGCACCCGCGCCGACTGCGACCGGTTGATGGCGCAGGTGGACGAAGGCATCCGCAACATCGTGGTCATCGGCGGCGGCTATATCGGGCTGGAGGCGGCGGCGGTTCTGTCCAAATCGGGCTTGCGCGTTACCCTGCTTGAAGCCCTGCCCCGCGTGCTGGCCCGTGTGGCGGGCGATGAACTCTCTGCCTTTTATCAGGCCGAACATCGCGCCCATGGCGTCGATCTGCGGCTTGACGCGGTGGTCGAAGGGCTTGAAGGCGAGAGCCGTGTCACCGGCGTCAGGCTGGCCGATGGCGAGGTCATTCCGGCCGATGCGGTGATCGTGGGCATCGGCATCGTGCCTGCGGTCGGTCCGCTGATCGCGGCGGGCGCGCATGGCGGTCCGGGCGTAGTGGTGGACGAATATTGCCGCACCAGCCTGCTCGACATCTATGCCATAGGCGATTGCGCCTCCTTTGCCTGCGCCTATGCCGGGGGCGCGGAAATGCGGGTGGAATCGGTGCAGAACGCCAATGACATGGCGACCTGTGTGGCCAAGGCGATCTGCGGCGATCCCCAACCCTACAAGGCTTTCCCGTGGTTCTGGTCGAACCAGTATGACCTGCGCCTGCAAACCGCCGGGATCAGCCGCGATTTCGATCAGACGGTCCTGCGCGGCGATCCTGCCAACCGGGCTTTTTCCGTGATCTATCTGAAGGATGGCCGCGTCATCGCTCTCGATTGCGTCAATATGGTCAAGGATTATGTTCAGGGGCGCAAGCTGGTGGAAGCAGGTGCGAGGCCAGATCCTGCAAGCCTTGCCGACGTGGCGCAGGCATTGAAGGACCTGGCGATCACGGCCTGAGGTTTACAAAACCGCTTCCGGCGCGTGCTGAAGCCCCGCCGCATCATCCAGCCCCAGCGCCCGGATGGCGGCGGGGCGGTTGCGGCAGCGCTCGACATAGGCGTCGATCAGCGTGCTGGCCGGGAAAGCCTTGCGGCCGAAGTTCAACGCGCTGGCGATCAGCAGGTCGGCAATGGTGAATTCCTCGCCCAGCACATAATCGCGATGCGCCAGCGTGGTTTCCAGACGGCGCACCACCGCGTCATAATCGCGCTGCTTGTTGGGCGAAGCTGCCAGCGCGCCCGACATGGCCGCAAACATCGCCGGCTCCATCTCGCAGGCATACCATGCCAGCCATGTGCAATAGGCTCCGCGCCAGGCGCTGCCCACCGCCGGGGCCAGATCGGCGCCCGGCAGGGCATCGCCAAGGTAAAGCGCGATCCCGACCGATTCCGTAATCAGCGCATCATCATGCTCGATGGCGGGCACGCGCTGGTCCGGGTGGGGATTGGCCGGGTCGGGATGGCCCTGCCCGGTCATCGGGCGATAGATCGACACGGGCGCAATCGTATAGGTCGCGCCCAATTCCTCCAGCAGCCAGATGATGCGCGAGGAACGCGATTGCGGGGCGTGATAGAGCGTGATCATGAAAACCTTCTGTTGATCGGATGCCCCCTTGTGCGCCGCCCCTGCTGACAGCATTATGTCAGCAGGGAGAAGCTGATGCGCCGCGCCGATCGATTGTTTCAGATTATACAGATCCTGCGCCGTTCCTCGCGCCCCATCACCGCGCAGGATATTGCCCAGGAATTGGAAGTCTCGCCCCGCACCGTCTATCGCGACATTGCCGACCTGATCGGACAGCGCGTACCCGTGCGCGGAGAGGCCGGTTTCGGCTATATTCTCGACGACAGTTTCGACATGCCCCCGCTGATGCTGACGCCGGAGGAGATCGAGGCGGCGGTACTGGGCGCGCAATGGGTGGCGGGGCGCGGCGATCCGGCGCTGGCGGCGGCCGCGCGCGATCTGATCGCCAAGATCACATCAGTCGTGCCGGAAAAGCTGCGCCCCTTCATCGCCCATCCGTCCACCGGCGTGCCCTCATGGACCGATACGCCGCCCGACGGTATCGACCTTGCCCGCACCCGGCTGTGGATCCGCGAGGGGCGCAAGATCGCCCTGTCCTATCGCGACGAAAAGGGCGCGGTCAGCCAGCGCGTGGTCTGGCCAGTGATCCTGGGCTATTTCGAAACGGCCCGGATGTTGGCCGCATGGTGCGAGATGCGGCAGGATTTCCGCCATTTCCGCGCCGACCGCATCGTTTCAGCGCAATTTCTGGACGAGGCCCATGGCCTGCGCCCCGGTGAATTGAAGCAAAGGTGGAAGCGCCAGATGGAGCAGAAGCGAAAGCGCTAGATCAATTGCAAGTCGTTGATCCCCGCGCCGGGAAAGACGATGCCCAATTGCCGCGCCGACAGCCCATATTGCCGCGCCAACAAGCCGCCGATCAACCCCCGGTAATCGGTCAGCACCGGCAGGTCGCGCCCCTGATTGAGCGTGTCGGGGCTGAGCTTCACCTGCGGCCCCGCCATCCGCCCGCCCGCCACAGATCCGCCCAGCACCCAATAGATGCTGCCATGGCCATGGTCGGTGCCCTTGTCGCCATTTTCGCGGAAAGTGCGGCCAAATTCGGACATGACCACCACCGTCGTGTTGCGCCAGTCCTCCGGCCCGATCGCCTCGACAAACCCGGCCAGAGCGCGGCCCAGTTCCCCGATGCGATTGGCCAGATTGCCCTGCGCCCCGCCCTGGTTGACATGGGTGTCCCATCCGCCGACATCGACAAAGGCGAGGTTGTACTGATCGCGCATCAGGCGGCCGATGCGGCGGGCGGACAGTTCAAAACCCTTGGCGGTGATCGCGTCGCGACCGGCGGCCTCCATCTCGCCCCGGATGGATTGAAACACCGTGTCGCGCACGGCAAAGCCCTGTCCGATGGCGGCTTCCAGATCGACGCCCGCCTCGTGCTGGCCACGATACATGGCTTTGATAAGCTCGGTCTGGCGCGCGTCGATGGAGGGCCGCGATGCCGCATTACCCAGCGCGATATTGGGCACCACCGGCCCCCCGCGAAAACAGAGCGGCAGTTGGTCGGTAAAGGAAATCGGCTTATCCGCCCCCAGAACGGCGGCCAGACGGCCCATAAAGCCGGACTGGAAATCGCGGCGCGCGGCGATGTTCTGCCCCAATTCGATGCTGTCCTGCGTCTCGAAATGGCTGCGGCTCATGTCATCCGTGCCGGCAAAAGGCACAAAGGCGATCTGCCGCGCCTGCCAGAGGGGCAGGATACTCTCGCGCAGCGCGGGGTGCAGATTCCAATCGGCGTCCAGCGGCAAAGGCGCATCGGGATTGGCCGGATCAGGGCGGGACAAGGCAATCGTGGGCCGCGCCTCGTGATAGAAATCGCTGGCCCCCGGCACGATGACATTCACCGCATCATAGGCCCCGCGCAAAAATACCACCAGCAGTCGGTTATTGGCGGCCCCCGGCGCGGCAAAGGCCCGGCCTCCCGCCATCATCAAAGGCAGGCCAAGCGCGGCGGAACGGATCAGATCGCGGCGGTCAAACAGGGTCATCGTCTGTCTCCGATTGTCCATTATCGGCGCATGAAATCGGGCGAGGCAAGGAAGAGCATGTTCCATTCCTGCGGGCTTGCGGCCTGATCCAGCACGGCGCGGGTCTGGCCGGTGGTGGCGCGGTCCACCCCGCCTGACCACAGGGCATTGCGCAGATCGGGCGCGCTCGGCTGATAGGCCACCGCCGGATCGCGCGGGCGCAGCAGGCCCGCCGAACCATTGCCGATGGCCTTGGCGATTTCAAAGCGCACCTCCATCTGCCCCGGCCCGGTCCATGCCGAGGCGCCCAGCGGATAGCCATCGGGGGTCTGATGATCGTAAAGCCCCTCGCCCATGCGTTTGAGCCAGTTGATCATCGGATCGACATTGACCACCACATTGCCGTCGGCCGCCGATCCATAGGCATAGCGCACCGCCGAAACGACATAATGCACCGGGTCCTTGAACGCATGGCCCAGCGAAGCGGCATAGGCGGGCGTTGCAGTCATCGCGTCCAGCACGGTGGCAAGATCCCCGCCGGATTGGCGCCAGGCGGCGGTCATCCGGTCGACCACGGCGGCAGGCGCGCGGTGGCCGGATTGCCCGCGATCAGGTCCAGCGCCTGCTCGACCTCGGCATAGCCCGAGCCATGGATCGTGTGACCCATGAATTGTTTGGTGCCGAAATCATGGCGCGCGGGATTGAATTCGAACAGACCGTCGCGCAGATAAAGACCCTGCCACTCCGGCTTCAGCCGCGGCGCGTCCGGGTTCAACCGCACCCCCACCCCGGTCAGGATGCGCGCCAGTTCCTGCACATCCTTCTGGCTATAGCCGGAACCCACGCCCATCGTGTGCAGTTCCATGATCTCGCGGGCATAATTCTCGTTGATATGGCCCGCCGCGTTCTGGTCATTGTCCAGATAGCGCAGCATGGCCGGATGGCGCAAAGTTGCCTCAAGCAAATCGCGGAAGCGGCCCAGCGAACGGGCGCGGATGACATCCTCATAATCGCCCACCATGGCGCGGATGTCCCGCTTTTGCGCATGGACGTTGAACTGGTTGAACCAGAACCATGTCATCTGTTCGCGCATCTGGTCGGGCGAATAAAGGTCGCGCAGCAGGGATCGGGTTTGCGCCTCGCGCTCAAGCGCGTTCATCGACTGCTGCCATTGCTTTTTGGCGGCCTCGCGCTGGGTGGGATCGGGGGTCTGATTGGCGGCGCGGTTTTGCGCGTCCATGTCGGCCACGAGTTGCGCCATGGGCTCGCGGCTGATCCGCATCTCGTCGATCCGCGCCTGCACGGCGGGGGGCAGCGCGGCATCGGACGATGATGCGCCAACCGGCCATTCGGCAAGGCCCCATGTGGCCCGGTTCACCCCGGCCAGCCCGCCGTCCTTCTCCCCCGCCTGTGCGGGGACCGCGCCGATCAGCAGCGGCACCAATATATGCAAACCCAGCAAGCGGCTCATCGCGGCAGCCCTCGGTTAACCTATCCCACCCCCTTTTGCCGCAAGTTTTATGACCTGTCGATGAACCTGACCTCTAGCGCATCATTCCCATCAGGGTGGGAGCATCGACCGTAAATTTCAGTCCGAAAACGAAAGCATTGCCGATGTCGCGGGGGCGGAACGGGGCGCCGGTCTGGTCCGGGTGAACAATATATTGAATATTGGGCGAAATCCGTATGGCCGGATTTACCTGCGCGCCATAGGCCAGCTCCATCATATATTGGTGGCGATGGATGTTGCCGTCGCCACCCCCGGCCATCCGCGCCGCGCGCATCCGCTCGACCGCCAAGGTGCTGAATTGCTGATCGTTGATCAAAAAGCCCAGCGTGTCGGAGTCGCGCCCCTTGAAGGTGCCGGTCTGCAACAGGCCCAACTCAAGGTAATGGCTTTCCTCGACCCGCCCCGACAGATTGGTCATGGCCACGCCGAACAGGGTCAGCCCCCGTTTTGTCGCCGGATCGGGCCTTGTCAGCATTTGGTCAAAGCGGAAATAGAGGCCCGAGCGGCCATGCAAAGTCGCCGCATTTTGCCCTGTCAGGATCGCGATCCCGCCACTGGCGTCGCGCAAAGGGTCGGCATAATCGCCCCGGTCAAACCACCCGCCCAGGATGTAATGCCCCGGCAGGCGCGTCCTGCCCGCATCGTCGGCATAGCCCGCCTCCCACGGCACGATCACGCCGGTGGCGTTGCGCGTGGAAAAGCTGAAGCCATTGTCATCGGCCTGTTTGCGGTCGGGGTTCACCTCATAGGCCCCGACATGCAGGAACCATTGCGGGGTAAAATTCGCGCGGGCATGGATCATCCAGCTTGAGGCGGGGAAATAGGTGAAATTGCTGTTTTTGAAAACGAAAGTCGGGTTGCCGCAGGCCGAATTGGTCTGAAAATTACAGTAGAGCGGCGAGTTGAGGAAGTGGATATTGGCCTGACTGCGCCCCGCCTCGATATTCAACCGGCCATTAAGCAGCTTCTGCTCCCATGTCAGGATCGCCAGATGGGTGTTCTGCGTGCCCCACACTTCCTGAACCGAGGTGTTGTTGCCGATGGCGATGCCCGACAGGCTCTTGCCATGGCGGTTGGTGACGGCGAAATGCAAGGTGCCGCCGCCAATCCCGGCGATGCGGTCCATATCGACATCCGCGCCCATATAGACCTGGCCGGTATACGCGCTCGCCCGGCGCAGCCCGCCGCTGACATTGCCCGCCGCCTCGCCGGTATAGTTGAGCGAGAGGGTGATCCCCTCATCGGCCAGCGGTTGAAAGGGCTTGACCGGCGCTTCCTGCGCCATGGCATTGGACAAGGAGAGGGCGATGACGCCTGCGGTGCAGGCGCCCTTGAGCATTTTGCGATACATGGGATGATCCTTGCGCGCCCGATCCGTGGGCGCAGGTCAGAGTGTAACCGTCAGGCCGCTTCGGGCGCCCGCTTGAGCAAGCCCACCAGCAAAGCCGTCACCACCGTCCCGGCGACAATCGCCAGCGCATAGGCGGCCAGATGGGTCACGGCCCCCGGAATGGGCAGCACGAAAATGCCGCCATGGGGAACCTTGAGCTCCACCCCAAAGGCCATCGAAATGGCCCCGGTCACGGCCGAACCCGCCATCAGCGAGGGGATGATGCGAAACGGATCGCGCGCGGCAAAGGGGATCGCGCCCTCGGTGATGAAGGCAAGACCCAACACACCCGCCGCGCCGCCCGCCTCGCGCTCCTCGGCGCTGAAACGGTTGCGGAACAGGAATGTGGCCAGCGCGATGCCCAGCGGCGGCACCATGCCCGCCGCCATGGTCGCGGCCATCGGCGTATAGACCTGGCTGGACACCAGACCGACCGAGAAGGCATAGCCCGCCTTGTTGACCGGCCCGCCCATGTCAAAGGCCGACATCGCGCCCAGAATGACGCCCAGCAGGATCGCGCTCGACCCTTGCATCGAGCGCAGCCATTCGGTCAGAAAAGCCAGCGCGGCGGCCACCGGCGCGCCCACGGCATAGATCATCACCAGCCCCGTCAGCAGCGAGCCGAGCAAAGGCAGGATCAAAACCGGCTTCAACCCCGACAGGTTTTTGGGCAGGCGGATCAGGCGATTAAGCCCATCCACCCCATAGCCCGCAATAAACCCCGCCACGATCCCGCCCAGAAAGCCCGCGCCCAGACTCGACGCGATCATGCCGCCGATCATGCCCGGCGCAATGCCGGGGCGGTCGGCCACGGAATAGGCGATATAGCCCGCCAGCGCAGGCACCATCAGAGCAAAGCCCGCCTTGGCACCGATTTCGAACAGGGCATGGGCCAGCGTCCCGGCGGCCGCATCATCATTGGCGTGAATGCCGCCCAGCGCGAAGGCCAGCGCGATCAGCAGGCCCCCCGCCACCACAAAGGGCAGCATGAAGGACACGCCGGTCATCAGATGCTTGTAAGGCCCCGCCCGCTCCTTGACGGCGGCAGGCGCGGTGCTGGACGGCTCGCCGCCCTGCACCTGCGCCTCGGCCAAGGCGCGTTCGATCAGGCCCGCGCCGCCGGTGATCGCGGGCTTGGTGTTGCTGATAAACACCCGCTTGCCCGCAAAGCGCGAACGGTCCACCTCGCGGTCGGCGGCGATCAGCACCACGTCGGCCTCGGCAATTTCCTGTGCGGTCAAGGGATTGCCAGCGCCGACCGAACCCTGCGTCTCGATGCGGATCGGATAGCCGAGTTGCCTTGCCCCCTCGGCCAGACCTTCGGCGGCCATAAAGGTATGAGCGATCCCGGTGGGGCAGGAGGTGATGGCAACGATCTTCGGCCTGCTTGCCGCCGCGCCGCCATCCGGCTCGCGGATCGCGCCCTGCGGGTCGGAGAGCACATTGTCGAGGCTGAGCCGCCAATCCGCCCGCGCGGCCAGAGGGTCATTCTCGCCGCCTACAAAGAGCAGCGCCAGATCCTCCCCCAAAGCCTCAAAACTCTGGGCGTCAGTCGGACGACGCACCGATACCTCGATGGGGCGGCCCTGAGTGCGCGCGGCCTTGCGCAGGGCCTCGGCTGCCAGCAGGGCCTGCACGTCACGGCCCCCGGCGTCGATCACGGCAAAGAGTTTTCTCATTGAATCCTCGTCCCTTTATAATTCATCAGGCCATGGTCATGGCGGAGAGCGAAACCTCCTGCGCCAAGGCCCGCACCGCGCCCAGTTCCGGCAGATTGGGGCCGACCATGCCCAGCTTGCCCACGGCAAAAGCGGTTGCGAGCCGCGCCAGAGGCTTCAGAGGCAGGCCATCAGCCAGCGCAGCAGCAAGCCCGGCCACCATCGCGTCGCCCGCCCCCACCGTGCTAGCCACGCCGGCCAGCGAGAGCCGGGCGCAAACCGCCCCCTGCGCCGAAACGAACAGAGCGCCCTCCTCGCCCATCGAAATCACCACCAGTTCGACGCCCCGGCGGCACAGATCCTCGGCCGCCGCCAACAGTTCGGCGCGGCCCATCGCCGCCTGCCCGGTCCATGCGGACAATTCGCTGCGATTGGGCTTGATGACATGGGGCAGGACAGCGGCGTCGAGCGCATGTTTGAGCGGCCCCCCGCTGGTGTCGAGCAGGACGCGGCATCCGCGCTCGCGCATGGGCGCGATCATCGCGGCATAAACATCATGCGGACAACCGGGCGGCAGGCTGCCCGAAAGCGCCACCAGATCGCCCGAGCGCACCGCCACGTTCAATTGGCTCACCACCTTGGCGACCAGCGCCTCGTCCACCGCCATGCCGTCGAGGTTGATGTCCGTGGTCCCCGCGTCATCGACCAGCTTGAGATTGACGCGGGTGGAACCGGCCACGCGGATGAAGCGATCCTCGATCCCCTTTTCTGCGAACAGCGCTTCAAAGGGGGCGGCATTGTCGCTGCCCAACAGCCCGTGAACCACCACATCGGCGCCCCAGTCGGCCAGGCAACTGGCGACATTGACGCCCTTGCCCCCGGCATTCCGGCGGACGGCGCGGGCGCGGTGGACCTCGCCGGGGATCAGCCGATCGAGCGTGATCGTATGGTCGATGGCCGGGTTAAAGGTGACGGTATGGATACGCATCACGCGGCCTCCCCATCGAGCGCGCGCACTTGGGCGGCGCCTTCCATCTCCAGCGCGCGGCGGGCAAGAGCCTCCAAAGCGGGTTTGTTGCTGGCGCGGATGCGGGCCTTGACGGCGGGAATATCGCGCGGGGTCATCGAGAGTTCGGACACACCCAACCCCACCAAAAGCGCCGCGCCGAACGGATCGCCCGCAATGCCTCCGCATACGCCCACCCAGCGGCCATGCGCCTTGGCCCCTTCCACCGTCATCGCAATCAGGCGCAGAACGGCGGGATGCAGACTGTCGGCCTCGCTGGCCAGATCGGGGTTCTGCCGGTCGATGGCCAGCGCATATTGGGTCAAGTCATTGGTGCCGATGGAAAAGAAATCGGCATGGGCGGCCAGAGCCTTGGCCTGAACGGCGGCGGCGGGCACCTCGATCATGATGCCGATGGGGACGACTGGCGCGTCCAGTTCGATGCGGATCGCTTCGCATGCCTCGCGCAGGCGGATCAGTTCCCATGCCGAGGTGATCATCGGGAACATGATCGAAAGATCGCCCCCCGCCCGCGCCGCGCGATACAGCGCGCGCAATTGCGGTTCGAGCAGATCGGGCCGCCGCAGCAACAGCCGCGCCCCGCGTACGCCAAGGAAGGGGTTTTCTTCTTTGGGCAGATCGAGATGCGGCACCTGCTTGTCACCGCCAATGTCGAGCGCCCGCACGATCAGCGGGCGCGGCCCAAGAGCCTCGATCATCGCGCGATAGATCGCCTCCTGCTCATCCTCGCTGGGGCTTTCGCCGCGTTCGAGAAAAAGGAATTCGGTGCGCATCAGGCCCACGCCCTCGCCGCCCTGCACCAGCGCGAATTCAACCTGATCGGGCCGGTTCACATTGGCCGCAACCGCGATCTCATGGCCATCGGTGGTAATGGCGGGGCGGCTGCGCTCGGCGGCCTCGGCGGCGCGCTTTTGGGCGATTTCCGCGATCCACTGGCGGGCTGATGCCAGATCCTGCGGCGTGGGGTCGAGCCAGACCCGCCCGCTGTCGCCATCGACGATCACGCAGGCCCCCGGCTCCAGCCCAAGCAGCTGCGCCCCGCCCGCCACAATCGAGGGCAGGCCCAGCGTGCGCGCCAGAATGGCGCTGTGCGAGGTCGGCCCGCCAAGGGCGGTGGCAACGCCCGCCACGCGGGAGGTGTCGAGTGTGGCGGTATCGGAGGGCGAGAGGTCCGAAGCGATCAGCACGCAAGGCTCGTCGGGCAGATCGGAGAGCGATCCGGCCGCCAGCGAAGGGTCCATCGCGGCCAAAACGCGGCGCCCCACATCATGCAGATCCGCCGCCCGCGCCGCCAGCACCGGATTTCCCAGCGCCGACAATTGCCCCGCAATGCGCCCCACGGCCTGATCCCACGACCATGCCACGCCGTGCCCTTCGACCATCAATTGACATGTCAGCGTGATAAGGTCGGTATCGTCGAGCAGATCGGCCTGCGCCTTGAAAATCGCCGCCTCGCCCGCGCCAAGGCGGCGCGTGGTATCGTCGATCAGCACTTTCATCTGCGCCCGCGTCCGGGTCAGCGCGTCCTCAAGCGCAGCTCCACCAGCCACCAGATCGACCGGTTCATCGGGCACGACCAGTTCGGCGGGGGCAAGGATATGCACCCGGCCGATGGCAAGGCCGGGGCTGGCCGCGACGCCCGCAATGGCCTTGGCCTCGCCCGAGGGTTTCCAGCCGCGCACCGGAGCGCTGGCCTTGGCGGCGGCGCGGACGGCGTCTTCCTTTTCGCGCGCGGTCAGGCGGCGGATGGCCTTGACGAATGTGTCCAGCGCCTCGGCGTGATCGGCAGAAATGGCGATCGTATCGCCTGCCTTAAGCCCAAGTTGGAGCAGGGAGACGAGGCTGCGCGGATCGGCGGTTTCAGCGCCATGGCGAACCCGCAGACGCGCAGAAAGGCCGCGCGCCGCTTCCACCCATGCCGAGGCAGGGCGGGCGTGCAGGCCCGAGGGGTAATCGACAGTCCAGCGCTCAACCTCGGCATAATCCTCGGCGGGGACGGTTTCGGCGGCGGGTGCGCCATCCTCATGCAGGGCGCGGGCGATGGCCTCGGCGTCATCCGTGGCGATCAGATGGGCAATGCGCGCCTCATCCTGAATAAGACGGGTCAGGCGGCGCAGGATGGCGATATGGCTGTCCGAATTGGCGGCGATGCCCACGACCAGATGGGCGATCTGGCCCGGATTCCACTCGACGCCCTGGCGCAGTTGCAGGATGGCGATGCCGTCGTGCCGAACCAGCCCCTTGTCCTCGCCGAGGCCGTGGGGGATGGCGACGCCCGCGCCAAGGAAAGTGTTGGCCACCGCTTCGCGGCGCACCATGCTTTCCTCATAACCGGGCGCAACGCAGCCTGCGGCCACCAGCAACTGGCCCACCTGACGAATCGCGTCCTCCTTGTCGGCGGCCTTTGCGGCGATACGCACGAGTTCGAACGAACCAGACACTGCTGAGCCGGAAAGGGCGGCACGGGGCATGGTGGCGGAAGGAGCGGGCATGTTCAGAATCTCTCCATGTTCTGTCATTAACGCTAGAAAACGTTTTCTCACCGCTTTTGTCAAGAGCCCTTGCATTTTGTGCGTGATTGCATGCATGGTGCAATGCAGGAGAGGCCATCAGGCCGTTTGATAAGTGAGAACGTTTTCTGATGTCCGTTGAGATCAAACCCGTCGGAATTAAGGATGTCGCCAAAGTCGCCAATGTCTCGCCCGCCACCGTCTCGCGGGTGCTCAGCGGGCGACCGGTCGATCCGGCGATGCAGGAGCGAGTCCAGGCCGCCGTCATCTCGACCGGCTATCGCCCCAATCTGGCCGCGCGGCGCTTGCGCTCGCAGCACACCAACACCATCGGCCTTATCCTTGCCGACATCCGCAACCCCTTCTTCACCGCCGTTTCGCGCACCATCGAAAGCCTCGCGGCGGCGCGAGGCCTGCGCGTCATCCTGTGCAACACCGACGAGGATCCGGCCAAGGAGGCGATGTATCTCGAACTGATGCAGCAGGAGCGCGTGACCGGCATCATCCTTGCCCCATCGCGCCAGAGGGTGACGCGCGCGGGAGAACTGGCGATGGATTGCCCGGTGGTGCTGATCGACCGCGCTATCCCCGGCGCGCGCGAGGATTGCGTGCTGCTCGACAATGAGGCGATGGCTGGCCTGCTGCTCGAACATCTCCACGATCAGGGCCACCGCCGCATCGCGGGCCTGTTCGGCGCCAGCAGCAGCACCGGGATTGAGCGCCGCAACGGTTTTGAACGGGCCGCCGCGCGCCTTGGCATCACGGTCGATACGTTGGCCATTCCCCATGCCCCGGGCGAGGCAGAAAAGGCGGCCATCGCACTGCTTTCCCGGCCCGACCGCCCCGATGCGCTGATGGCCAGCAATGGCGTCATGCTGATCTCGGTGCTGCGCGCGCTGCGCTCGCTCTCGCTGGAGGTGCCGCGCGACATTGCGCTGGCCGGCTTCGACAACAGCGACTGGATGGAACTGATCGGCAATGGTTTAACCGTGATCGAACAGCCGGTGGAGGAAATCGGGCGGACGGCCATGACCATGCTGCTCGACCGACTGGAGCATCCCGATGCCGCGATGCGCAAAACCGTTCTTTCCGGCAAACTGATCGCGCGCGGGTCCAGCGCGCTCAACCAAGCAACAGGAAGCTGACATGCCCACCAAGCCCCCCATCGCCAAGCCCCCTATCGGACGCGACACACAGCTTTGCATGTCGCTCTCGGGCCGCCCCGGCAATGCCGGATCGCGGCTGCATAACCGGCTCTATGAGTTGCTGGGTCTGGATTATGTCTATAAATCCTTTTCCACCCGCGATCTGCCTGCGGCCATCGGCGGCATTCGCGCGCTGAACATTCGCGGCTGCGCGATCTCTATGCCGTTCAAGGAGGATGTCATTCCCCTGCTCGACACGATCGAGGCGTCTGCAGCGGCCATCGACAGCGTCAACACGATCGTTAATGACGATGGCGTTCTGAGCGGGCATAACACCGATTACACCGCCGTGCGCGATCTGGTGGCGGCGCGAGGCCTCGACCGGGCGATGCCCTTCCTGCTGCGCGGCAGTGGGGGCATGGCCAAGGCGGTGGTCGCCGCGCTGCGTGACAGCGGTTTTGCCCATGGCACGATCATCGCCCGCAATGCGCAGGCGGGGCAGGCTCTGGCCGCGCAATATGGCTATGAATGGCGAGCCGATTTGCCCGAGGTAGGCGCGGCGATGCTGGTCAATGTCACGCCGCTGGGCATGGAGGGCGCGGATGCTGAAGCACTCGCCTATCCGCTGGACTTTATCGCGGATTGCCAGGTCGCCTTTGACGTTGTGGCCCAGCCCGCCCGCACACCCTTTATCCGCGCCGCCGAGGCCGCAGGCAAAACAGTCATTTCCGGAGCGGAGGTAATCGTGCTTCAGGCGGTCGAGCAATTCGTGCTCTATACCGGCATCCGGCCCGATGCGGCGGCCATCGCCGATGCCGCCAGTTTTGCCCATGGGCCGCAGGTGGGCGCATTGATGAGCGCGATGGCGCAAGGAAAGGCACAATAATGGCAGGCGATCATGTTCAACCCATCACGCTTTCACGCTTTCTGATCGAGCAGCAGCGCCTGCCCGAACACCCCTGCCCTGCCGAATTGCGCCTGTTGATCGAAACGGTGGCGCGGGCCTGCAAGGCGGTGGGCCACGCCATTTCCCGAGGCGCGCTGGGCGATGTGCTGGGCGCGCTGGGCAGCGAGAATGTGCAGGGCGAGGTGCAGAAGAAGTTGGACGTGATCGCCAATGACCTGCTGCTCGATGCCAATGAATGGGGTGGGCATCTGGCCGCGATGGCGTCGGAGGAGATGGAGACGATCCACCGCATCCCCAACCGCTATCCCAAGGGCGAATATCTGCTGCTGTTCGATCCGATTGACGGGTCGAGCAATATTGATGTCGATCTTTCGGTGGGCACAATCTTTTCCGTCCTGCGCGCGCCCGAAGGCTGCGCCGGGCGCGATGTGACCGAGGAGGATTTCCTGCAGCCGGGCCGCGATCAGGTGGCCGCGGGCTATGCGCTTTATGGCCCGCAAACGCTGCTGGTGCTGACCATCGGCACGGGGGTCTATGAATTCATGCTCGACCGCGAGGTGGGTTCATGGCGGATGACCGACGGGCCGATGCGGATCCCGGCGGGCAACAGGGAATTTGCCATCAATATGGCCCGCCGCCGCCAATGGTCGCCCGCCGTCGCCCAGTATGTCGAAGAACGCATCCTTGGCGCCGAAGGGCCGTGCGGAGTGGATTACAACATGCGCTGGACCGCTTCGATGGTGGCCGATGTGCATCGCATATTGAAGCGCGGCGGGGTGTTCCTCTATCCGTCCGACCACCGCGCCACCGGTAAGGCCCGCCTGCGCCTGCTTTATGAAGCCAATCCGATGAGCTTCCTGATCGAGCAGGCCGGGGGCAGCGCCAGCGATGGCGCGGGGCGGATCATGGATGTGGCCCCCACCGGCCTGCATCAACGCATCGGCGTGATGCTGGGCGATCCGGATGAGGTGAAGGCCATCACGGGCTGAGCTTCAGCCCACCGCCTCCCGGAGCTCTATGGTCGCGGCATCGGCCAGCTTTTCCACCAGCCGGTTGAACAGCGTCACGCCGCGATCATGGGCGGTGGGCATCACATCCTGCGCCGGGGTGGTGTCGATCACTTTTTGCTGGGCTTCGATCATCGCCTTGTCCTCGGCAAAGGCCATGCCTGCGATGCCCATCATGTGATCGCGCATCGCCTCGTCGCCGAATTTGCGATGCGGGCCCCATGAGAAGAAATAGCGCGAGGTCTTGTCGGTCAGCGGGGTCACCGCCTGACTGGTGAAATTGAGGCCCGCAATGGCCTCCACCATCGGCGGCGGGGCATAGTTCAAACGCTTTGCCGTACCCGCCGGATAATTTGCGCTCCACATCAGCAGCACGCCGGGCAGCAGGAAATCATAGCTGGACCAGCCGTCGATCAATTGCTCGGACTTGCGATTGCCGCTGCCATGGGTGTTTTCCAGCCAGCGTTCGACCCGCACGCCGCGCTCCAACGGGGTGACTTTGGGCTGCGAAGCGGCAAACTCCGGGCCTGCGCCAAAGCTGGCGGCGTGAACATAGGTCAAATGGCTGAAATCAAGCAGGTTGTCGTTGATGAGCCGCGCCTCGGCCTGATAATCGAGGAAACCGCATCCCAGAATATAGTCGGGATCGTCAAAGCCCACCGCAGGCGGGATCAGCGCCGGGTCCGCTGCTTCCACATCGCCCATCCATACCCAGATCCAGCTATGGCGCACCACCACCGGGTAGGCGCGCACACGGGCGCGGGCCGGGACCAGATCCTGGCCGGGAATTTGCGCCACCTTGCCCCCGGCATCGAACAGCAGGCCGTGATACATGCAGCGCAGATGCTCGCCCTCGCACCGGCCCAGCGAGAGCGGGGCAAAGCGATGGACGCATTTGTCCTCCAGCGCATGGACCGCGCCCGAGGCTGAGCGCCAGATAACGAGGCGATCCCCAAGGATGGTCAGGGCAAAGGGCTTTTCAGGGGCAAGATCCTGCTCCCATCCGGCGACATACCAGGCATTGCGAACATAGGTCATGGCGGCCTCTTGGCTATTCTCTCCGAGCGGCAACTTGACTTAACACTGTTAAGTGGTCAACAAAAACCTATGGCACGCCCCGCTCCCGCCCTTCTCGACCGCGACCGATTGATCGCTGCCGCCTTTGCGCAGCTTGAAGAGGACGGGCTTGAGGGCCTGAGCATGCGCCGCCTTGCCACGCGGGTGGGGGTGCAGGCCCCGGCGCTCTACTGGCATTTCAGTGACAAGGCCGAACTGCTGGGCCTGATGGCGCGCGAGATTTACGCCGCCGCCTATGCCTCCGTACCGCAGGCCGACGACTGGCAGTCATGGCTGGGCCAGTTCGGCCGCGCCCTGCGGCGCAGTTTCGCCGCTCATCGCGATGGCGCGCGGCTCTGCGCGGCGGCCAGCCCGGCGCTGTCCGGCGAACCCGCCAGCCATGCCGAGGGCATTGCCGCGCCCCTTGTCGCGCTGGGTCTGGACCAAAGGCGCGCCCTTACCTGTCAGGCCGTGGTGATTTCCTTCACGCTGGGTTGGGAATCCTTTGAAGCCAACGGCCCGATGCGAGAATTCCTGCGCCAGATGATGGATTTCGACGCCACCTTTGAAACCGGTCTCGATGCTCTGGTGCGCGGTCTGGCCTAGCCCGCCTTGCGCGCCGCGATCCGAAAGCGGGCCAGCATGTCGCGAAAGGTCAACCCGGCGTCGATCTGGGTATAGACACGCATCGGCCTTGCCCCTGCCCTTTCGGCATAGGCGCCATTGTCCAGCAGGCGCGGCGTGGGCATCATGACATAGCGGCAGGAGGTCGTATCCGGCTGCATCGGCGGAACCAGCGCGGTCAGTGTGACCAGCGGACTGTCGCCCAGAACATAGGCATCCGAGGCGGGGACCGGAGGCACGCCGGGAATTTTCGCAAACATTTCCGGGATGGCGTCCACTCTGGCCTTCAAATAGGCACCCAGCCGCCCGCTCGCGCCCAGTTCTTCCAGTTCGGCATTGGAAAACAGCATCTGGCTATAGGCATCGGAGGGCACCTGCCAGATCTCGATGTCGGATTCGTTGAAGATGATTTGCGCGGCCACGGGATCGATCGAGAAATTGAACTCCGGCTCGTCGGGTTTAGCGCCGGGATTGCCAAAGCCCTTGTGCATGTTGCCGCCGATCCAGATCAGCCTGATCCGCCGCCCGATCCTCGGCTCGCTCAGCCACGCCAGCGCCAGTTCAGTCAGCCCGGCCCCGGCGGCATAGAGCAGCGGCTCCTTGGCATCCTCGCGCATGGCCTCGCGCACGATGGCCTCGCTGGCCTTGCTCGGCTTCCATGAGGCGCGCGATGCAATGGGCATTTCGGACCCGGCGATGGGAGAATGCACCTTGTCCAGCCCCATGATCGCCAGCACCTCGCGCGCACGATCCGCAGCATCGCGCGCATCATGGCCGTTGGAAAAATGCCCGGGCAAATGCGATCCGATGATGAGCGGGATGGAGACTGCGCGACACAGCACATGATGCGCCAGTTGAAACAGCCCGTCGGGATCGCCGGCAAAATCATTGTCCAGAATTACCCGCGCCAGCATCGGCTGCCCGGCCTGCAACGCGCGCGCACCCGCCAGACCTGCCAGCCCGGCGATGGCCGATGCGGCAAACAATCTGCGATCCATGGCCAAAGACACGATCCCTTCTCCCTGTTTTCTGTCTCGCCCATCCCTGTGGGTACAAGTCGTTTTCGCCAAACGGTGCATCATGTAAAATAGGGATTTTTGAAGTATCCATAGGTCAGGCCTATGACTTGCGGCAGCCTTGGGCAAAGCTCCCTATCTTTGGCTTTGTGTCTTGAGGATTTCGCTTTTATTCTGGTCTTTCGCATCGCCCATGCGGCCGCCAGGCGCGCCGCAACAACCGGGAGAGCCTGAGGATGACCCATGTTCTGAGAGCCGCCAGCGAGAGCGATCTGTCGGCGATCTATGAAATGGCCAAAAGCACGGGCGGCGGCTTTACCAACCTGCCCGCCGACCGGCCCAAATTACAGAACAAGCTGGAAATTGCTGCGGCCTCCTTTGCCCGCATGTCCGACGCTCTGGCCGATGACCGCTATATGTTCGTGCTGGAAAACACGCAAACCGGCAAGGTGCGCGGCACATGCCAGATCTTCTCCTGCATCGGCGCGGACCGGCCCCATTACAGCTATCGCATCGACGCCTTTACCCATTACAGCAGCGAATTCGGCCGCGCCATGCGCTGCGAAATGCTGACTATGGTGACCGATCACAATGGCAGCAGCGAGGTCGGCGGCCTTTTCCTGCATCCCACCGAAAGGTCGGCCGGGGCCGGATCGCTGCTAGCGCGCAGCCGCTATCTGTTCATGGCGCTGCACCGCGCGCGCTTTGCCGACCGCACTCTGGCCGAATTGCGCGGGGTAATCGACGATTTCGGCATATCGCCGTTCTGGGATGGGGTTACGGGCCGCTTCTTCGGCATGTCCTTCCGCGAGGCCGATGAGTTCAAGGCCCTGCACGGCGCACAATTCATTGCCGATCTGATGCCCAAACATCCGATCTATACCGCGATGATGCCCGAAAGCGCGATTGCCGTGATGGGCGTGGCGCATCCTTCGGGCCGCGCGGCGCAGCGGATGCTGGAAAAGGAAGGCTTTGCCTATCGCAACTATATCGACGTGTTCGACGGCGGCCCCACGATGATCTGCGCCACTGATGATATCGCCACGATCCGCTATGCAAGGCAGGACACATTGGTCGCGATTGCGCAGAATGATGGCGTGCAAAGTCTGGTCGCGCGCGGCAGGCTGGGCGGTTTCCGCGCCGCCTTTGGCCGGGTGGCGATGACCGAGGGCGGCATCATCCTCGATCCTGCGGCAGCCGAGGCCATTCGGGCCACGCCGGGCGAAAGGCTCACCCACATTCCCCATTGATGAGGCAGGAGGCAAGCGATGCTGGAGGTGAATTTCGACGGGCTGGTCGGCCCCAGCCACAATTACGCGGGGCTGTCGCTGGGCAATATCGCCTCGGCCACCCATGCGGGCGCCACCTCCAGCCCGCGCGAGGCTGCGCTTCAGGGCCTTGCCAAGATGCGGCGGATGATGGCGCTGGGCTTTGCGCAAGGGCTGCTGCTGCCCCATGACCGCCCCGATGCGAACTGGCTGCGGCAACTGGGCTTTGCGGGCGATGACATGGCGGTCTGCCGCGCCGCGTGGGAGGCCCAGCCTGCTCTCTTGCGCAATGCCTTTTCCGCCTCGGCCATGTGGACGGCCAATGCCGCCACCGTCTCACCCCGGCCCGATACCGCCGATGGGCGCACCCATATTTCGATCGCCAATCTCTCCTCCATGCCCCATCGCAGCATCGAGGCGGAGCAGACTGGCCGCCAGTTGCGCCTGCTTTTCGCAGGCCTGCCCGAGGTTGTTTTGCATGATCCCCTGCCCGCCTGTTTCGGCGACGAGGGCGCGGCCAATCACATGCGCCTGTGCCCCCGCCATGGTCAGGCGGGGCTGGAAATCTTCGTCCATGGCGCCGGGCCGGTCAACGGCTTTCCCGCGCGCCAGCATCGCATGGCATCGCAGGCTCTGGTCCGGCGGCATGCTCTTGCGCCCGGCCGCGCTATCCTCGCTCGGCAAAGCGATGCGGCCATCGCGGCGGGGGCGTTTCACAATGATGTGGTCGCCGTGGCCAATGAAACTGTCCTGCTGACCCACGAACATGCCTTTGCCGAGCGGGAAAGCCTTTATGCCCAGATCCGCAAAGCTCTCCCCGAGGCGGAGATCGTCGAGGTGCCCGCCGATCTGGTGTCGCTGGACGATGCGATCCGCTCTTATCTCTTCAACTCGCAACTGGTGACGCTGCATGGCGGCGGCATGATGCTGCTCCTGCCCGAGGAAGCGCGTGACGTACCGCCTGTGGCGCGCTGGCTGGAGCATCTCATGGAAGCGAATGGGCCGATTGGCCAGGTGGAATTCATGCCTCTGCGTGAATCCATGCGCAATGGCGGCGGCCCGGCTTGCCTGCGGCTGCGCATCGTGTTGACGCAGGAGGAACTGGCCGCGCTCGATCAACGCTTCCTGCTCGATCCGGCCAAGTGCGACGCGCTGGCCGCGCTGATCGCCCGCCATTGGCCCGAACGCATCGCGCCCGAGGATATCGGCAGCCCCGATCTCTGGCGGCAATGCCAAACCGCCCGCGCGGCGCTGCTCGACCTGCTCGGCTTTGCCCCGGAGGAGCTGCGATGATCGCGCCCCGCCCCGATCAGCCCTTTGTCCGCATGGCGCGGATGGAGGATCTGGACGCCCTGTTCGCGCTGGCGGGCCTGTCCGGCGGGGGCATGACCAATCTGCCGCAGGACCGTGAAGCGTTACAGGGGCGCCTGGAATGGAGCGAACGCTCCATCGCGGCCGACATCACCGCGCCGCAGGATGAATTCTACATGCTGGTGCTGGAGGATGGCGCCGGGGCCGTGATCGGCACGGCCAGCATCTTTTCCCGCGTCGGCGCGCAATGGCCGTTCTACAGCTACAAGGTCGCCCGCGTCACCCATGTCTCGCGCGGGCTGGACCGGATGTTTTCCACCCATGTGCTCCATCTCGTGAATGATTTTGACGGGGCGAGCGAGGTGGCGGGCCTGCTGCTGCATCCCGACGCCCGCGCGCATGGGCTGGGCGCGATGCTGGCGCGCAGCCGCTTCCTCTTCATCGCCCAGCACCGCGAGCGTTTCGGCGATCAGGTGGTGGCCGAATTGCGCGGCTGGATGGAGGGGCGCACCAGCCCGTTCTGGGATGCGGTGGCTGGGCCTTTCTTCGGCGGCGACATGCTGGAGGCGGATCTGTTTAACGCCATGCATGGCAATCAGTTCATCGCCGATCTGATGCCGCGCTATCCGATCTACACCTCGATGCTGCCCGCCGAGGCGCGCGCGGTGATCGGCCGCCCGCATGAAGGTTCCGCGCCCGCCTATCGCCTGCTGCTAGCCGAGGATTTCCTCGACGACGGCTATTGCGATATTTTCGATGCCGGCCCCACCGTTCATGCCCGCACCGACCATATACGCACCATCTGCGAATGCGAACTGATCGACCCGGACGTGCCGATACGCGCCACGAAAGACACCCACCGCCTGATCGCGGCGGGCCGGTTGCGCGATTTCCGCGTGTGGAAGGAGGACTGAGATGACCCTGCAATCCCGCGATCCGGCCAGCGGCGAAATCGTCTGGCAAGGCCCGGTGGATGGCCCCGCGCAATGCCGCGCCGCGCTGGAGCGCGCCCGCGCCGCCGCGCCGCGCTGGGCGCGCGTCCCGCTGGAGGAGCGTCTGGCCATTGCCCGCCGCTTTGCCGCCCTGCTCAAGGAAGGGCTGGAACCTTTCGCCCGCCTGATCTCGCGCGAGACGGGCAAGCAATTGTGGGAGAGCCGGGGCGAGGTCAACGCGATGATCGGCAAGGTCGAAATCTCCATCGCCGCGCAGGCGGAAAGGGCTGGCACGCGCGAACAGGCGATGCCCTTTGGCCGGTCCGTCCTGCGCCACAGGCCTCATGGGGTGATGGCGGTGCTGGGGCCGTATAATTTCCCCGGCCATTTGCCCAACGGCCATATCGTGCCCGCGCTGATCGCGGGCAATGCGGTGGTGTTCAAGCCATCGGAGGAAACCCCGGCGGTGGGCGCGCATATGGCCGCGCTCTGGGCGGAGGCGGGCCTGCCCGATGGCGTGTTCCAGATCGTGCAGGGCAGGCGCGAGACAGGCGCGGCACTGATCGCAGGCGACATTGACGGCCTGCTCTTCACCGGTTCAGCGCAGGCGGGACGCGCCTTCCGCCATGCCTTTGCCGACCGGCCGCATGTCATTCTGGCGCTGGAACTGGGCGGCAACAATCCGCTGGTGGCATGGGACGGTGATCCCGAGGCGGTCGCCTCGCTGGTCAGCCATTCCGCCTTTATCACCACGGGCCAGCGCTGTTCGTGCGCGCGCCGCCTGATCCTGCCGATCGGGGCCGAGGGGGACCGGATGCTCGACGCCGTGCTGGCACAGGCGGCGAGGCTGCCCGTGGGCGCGTGGGACGAGGGCGAGGGTTTTATGGGTCCCCTGATTTCGGCTCAGGCGGCGGAGCGGGCGCGGGGGGCGGTGGAGGCTCTGAGCGCAGCAGGCGCGCGCATATTGCTGCCCCCGGCCTTGCCGCGCGGGGATAATGGGGCCTTCATGGGCGCCGCCGTACTGGACGTGACCGGCATCGCCGCCCCGGATGAGGAGATATTTGCGCCCGTTTTGCAGGTCATCCGGGTGGAGGATTTCGACGCAGCCATGGCCGCGGCCAATAACACCGCCTTTGGCCTGTCGGCCGGGCTGATCGCGCAGGACCCGGCGCTATGGGACCGGTTCAGCGCCGAAATCCGCGCAGGCGTGGTCAATTGGAACCGCCCGACCACCGGGGCGGCCTCGGCCACGCCCTTTGGCGGATTGGGGGAATCGGGCAATCATCGCCCCAGCGCCGCCTATGCCGCCGACTATTGCGCCTTTCCCGCCGCCAGTTTCGAGGCGCCGCGCATCGAGGGCCTGCCCATTCCGGGCATGACGCCATGACGCCGACCGAACGGGCCGTTGTTGAACAGGCCATGGCTGCCCCCATGCTCGATCAGGTCCTGCGCTGGGCGGCGATCAACAGCGGCAGCGGCAATCTGGCGGGCCTTGCCGCGATGGCGGGCGAGTTGGCCGATGCCTGCGCACCTTTGCCCGGACAGATCGCCTTGCTCGACCCCGCGCCCGTCACAAGGATCGACGCGCATGGGCATGAACGCGAGGTGGCGCATGGCCGCAACCTGCTGCTGACCGTGCGTCCGCAGGCCCCGGTCCAGATCCTGCTGACCGGCCATATGGACACGGTGTTCGATGCGGATCATCCGTTTCAGACCTGCCGGTGGCTCTCGCCTGACGTGCTCAACGGGCCTGGCGTGGCGGATATGAAGGGGGGGCTGGCCGTAATGATCGCCGCCTTACATGCCTTTGAAACCTCGCCCGAACGCGACAGGCTGGGCTATCAGGTCGTGTTCAACAGCGATGAGGAGGTCGGCTCACCCGGATCGGCACCGCTGCTGACGCGGGCGGCGGTGGGCAAGCTGGCGGCCTTGACCTACGAGCCCTCCGCCCTGCCCGATGGCACTTTGGCCGGTGCGCGGCCGGGCAGCGGGAATTTTTCGATCATCGTAGCCGGACGCAGCGCCCATGCCGGACGCAATCCGCAGGATGGGCGCAATGCCGTGGTGGCGGCGGCCGATCTGGCGCTGCGGTTGACGGCGCTGGGGCGGCCGGGCCTGTCGGTCAATTGCGCGCGGATCGAGGGCGGCGGGCCGAACAATGTCGTGCCCGATCACGCCGTGCTGGGCGTCAATATCCGTCCGCAAACGCAGCAAGATCAGGCTCTGGCCGCCGAAGCGCTCGACCGCATCATCGCGCAGGTGGCCGCCGCGCATGATCTGCATATCCACCGCCATGGCGCCTTTGCCCGTCCGCCCAAGCCCATTGATGCACGGGGGCAAAACCTGCTCGAACTGGTGCGCGCCTGCGGTCTGCTGCTGGGGCAGGAGATCGGGTGGAAGGACAGCGGCGGGGTCTGCGATGGCAACAATATCGCTGCCTGCGGGGTGCCCGTGGTGGACACGATGGGCGTGCGCGGAGGGGCGATCCATTCGGCGGAGGAATATCTGATTGTCGAGAGTCTGGCCGAGCGGGCCGCCCTGAGCGCGCTTGTGCTGTGCCGCCTTTCCCGTGGTGGCCTCTAGGGCCGGTCCGCCATGGCGGCATAGAGCGCGAAAGGATCGAGCACCGGCCGCCCCAGCGCCGCCTCGAAGGCCGCCTGCGCGCCCTGCTCGCCATAGGCCTCATGCTGCTGCGCGCCCAGATTGGATTGGAATATGCCCGCCGCGCTAACCGGCAGGAAATCCTCATAAGTCAGCGGCTCCAGCGTCACCGAGCCATCAGGAGCCGCCACGCGGCGGGCATAGATCAATGCCTGATCGACCAAGGCTTCCATATCATCGGGAAAATCCGCAAAAGCCCGTGCCAGCCTTTGCTCATAAGGCATGTCTGCGGGCCCGTCCTGCGCCTGCGCCAGCAAACGGTCATAGAGCGCGCGGCCCTTGGGGGTGAGCGCCGCGCCGCGTTGCTCGATCTCGCCAAAGCGCGCGGTATGGCGGCCAGGCGCGCCCTCGGCCCCGGCAAAGCGCACGCTTTCGGTCAGCGCTTTGAAACTGGTCTGGCGCAGGAGTATGGGGATGGCGCGCGGCGGCGGCCCCTCAATCACATCCTTGATGTCCAGCCCTCGCGCCAGCATAGCGGCCTGCGCGGCGTCAATATCCAGCGTGCGCGGGGTCAGATGGTTGATATGCGGCCCGCGAAAAGCCACCACATCGGCCACCAGACGATGGCTGGCCACCAGCCGGTCATAGGTGGCGCGATCAACCAGCGTATCCTCATGCCAGCGGAAGGTTTCGAGCAGGCCCATGACAAAGGCGTCGGCCTGAGCCTCATCCAAGCCGCCCTGTTCTTCATGACGCGCAATCAGCGCCAGTGTTTCGGGGCGGAAGATCTGCCGCGCCGCCAGCAGGGCCGCTGCCTCCTCCCGCAATGCGGGGTCGGCGATCAGTTCAAGCCGCAGCAGCGAGCAGAACACGCGGAACGGATTGCGCTCCAGCGCATCCTCGGCAACCGGGCGAAAGGCGGTCGAATGCACCGGCACCCCGGCGGCGGCCAGATCGTAATAGCCCACCGGCTCCATGCCCATGACGGCAAAGGCCCGCCCCATCATCGCCAATTCGGCGGTGGTGCCGACGCGGATCGCGCCATGCCTTTCGATTTCCACCCGCGCGGGCGCCGCCGCGCCTGCCTGCGCATTGACCTGCGCCACGATAGCCAAAAGATCGCCATAGAGCGGGACCTCGGCGCGATACATGGCGGAAAGCGCCGCGCAGAAGCGGTCGCGAATGGCGCTGGCATCGACAAAGCCGGTGGTCATATGGGTTTCTCTCCCTTTTCCCGGCCTCTATATCAGGCTTGCACAGGCTTGGCACCCACCCCGATCTCGGCCAGCAGCCATTCTCGGAACCGGCGGATTTTGGGCGTTCGGCGGCGATGCTCGGGATAAACGAGCCAATAGGCCGCGCCCAGACTGGACACCTGCGGAAAAAGTTTCACCAACCGGCGGTCCGACATGTCCTGATGCCAGAAAAATGGGGTCAGCATGGCCACGCCCTGTCCGGCCATCGCGGCATGGCCCTCATTCGCCTGCGAATCCATGCGGACGCCCTGCAGGGCGGGTTCGCCCACCTGCATCAGCCCGGCCTGCTGAAGCCAGCAGGTCCATGACGGATCATGCGGGCTGATCAGCGGCAGGCGGAGCAGATCCTCGGGGCGGATATGGCCGCCCTGATCGGCCAGAAAGCCGGGGCTGCACATGGGCGTAAAGTCCTGTTCGATCAGGCGGTGCGCGGCAAGATCAGGCCAAGAGCCGTGCCCCAGCCGCACCGCCACGTCCACCCCGTCGCCCGACAGATCGGCCAGCCCTTCCTGCATCAGCAGGCGGACGGCCATATCGGGATAGCGCATCTGAAACCGCCCGATCCGCCATGCCAGCCACGCATTGGCAAAGGTGGGCGTGGTGGAAATCGTCAGCGTGCTGTCATCATCGACGCGCATTTCGGCAAAACCGGCCTCGATCATGTCCAGCCCCTTGCCGATCCGCGAGGCGACGCGCCGCGCCGCATCGGTCAGGACCACGCGCTGGCGCTCGCGCCGAAACACCTGTTGGCCCAGATAGGTTTCGATCAGGCGGATCTGGTGGCTGACGGCGGCCTGCGTCATGCCCAGTTCGCGCGCGGCGGCGGTGAAATTCTCATGGCGCGCGGCCGCTTCAAACACGCGGACGGCGGCGAGAGGGGGGATCTTGCGCATGGGCGCATCATAAGCACAGCTAATGATGTCTGTCGATCATTTGGTTGGCCTGAAAGCGCCACGAATGGCACATCGGCATCACATTCTCCAAGGACACACGCCCATGCAACCTGCATCCCTCCCCTGCTCAGACCGGGGAAATTCCTTCTCCTTGCTCCCTTTGCAGAGCCTGTGGCTGGCTATGCTGCGCGTGTCCTCCGTCCATGTCCGCATCGCCTATGCCAGCCCATGGGACAGCCCGCGCCCATAGATCAGACTTATAGGCTGCGCAGCAGCAGCGCGGGCACTGCCAGACCAAGCGCCAGCGCCCGATAGGCATAACTGGCCAGAAGCGCGAGCCATATCCCCGCATCACCCAGCGGCTTCAGGGCAAAATCGGTGAGCAGATAGAGGCCAAGGGCGACCACCGCCGCATTGCGCAAGGTCGCCCCGGCAATCGCGCCGATAAAAATGCCGTCCAGCAGCCAACTGGCCACGCCCACCAGAGGAACCGCCGCGCAATAGGGCAGCATGGCATTGGCCAGCGCCCGGATCGAAGCATCATGGGTGAGGAAGGCGATGGCATCGCCGCCCACCAGAAGAATGGCGAGCGAAAACAACAGCCCTCCGCCCAGCGAAAACTCGCCCGTCAGGCGGATCGCGCGCAGCAGCGTGGCGCGCGAACGCGCCCCGATGGCCGCTCCCACCCGCGCCTCGGCGGTAAAGGCGAAACCGTCGAGGACGAAGGCGCTGATGCTGACCATCTGCATCAGCACATGATTGGCCGCCAGCGGCACCGGCCCCAGCGCGGCTGCCGATCGGGTGAACCATGTAAAGATCGCCAGCAGGGCCAGCGTGCGCACCATAATATCGGCATTGACCACGACCAGCCGCCGCACCGCCGCCATATCAAGCAGCCGCGCTCGCCCGATCGCCCGCAATTGCCCGCGCCAGTCCGGCCCCAGCACGAGGGCGATGGCCACGATGCCGCCCGCCAAGGCGCTCCACTCGGCCAGCGTCGTGCCCAGCCCCACGCCCCGCGCGCCCATGCCCAGCGCGCCGACAAAGAGCAGATCGAGGCCGATGTTTACCCCGTTCATCACCGCCTGCACGCCCAGCGCCAGTCGCGTCCGGCCGAGGCCCAGCAGCCAGCCATTGATCGCATAGAAACCCAGCGCCGCCGGGGCGCCCCAAAACCGCATGGTCAGAAAATCATGCGCCGCATCGCCCACGCCTGCCGGGGCGGACATCAACCTCAGACCGACCGGCACGATCACCGGCGAAAGCACCAACAGCATCGCCCCCAGCCCGAGCCCGAGCGCCAGAGAACGCAGAATGGTGGCGCAGACCTCCTCATCGTCCCTCGCCCCTTTTGCCTGCGCGGTGATGCCGGTCACGCCCATGCGCAGAAAGCCGAAGCTCCAGAAAACAAGGTTGAGGATCGTCGCGCCCAGCGCTACCCCGCCCAGATTGCGCCCGTCGCTGAGCCGACCGATGACCGCGACATCGACCACGCTGACCAGCGGGACCAGCGCCTGCCCCAGAATGATCGGCCAGGCCTGCGCGAAAATGGCGCGTCTGGTGATGTCCATCCCGTCAGCCAAGGGGCAGCGCCGTCGTATATTTGGTCATCGAGAGCGCGAAATGCGAGGATGCCGCCCCCACGGCGGGATGTTCGAGCAAGGTATGCATCAGAAAACTCTCGTAATCGGCCACATCGGCCACGACAATGCGCAGCAGATAATCCCACTCGCCCGACATGGAGAAGCATTCGACCACTTCGGGCCGGGCGCGCACGAATTCCTCAAAGGGCCTGCGCCCTTCCTGCGCATGATGGCGCACGCGGATGTTGCAGAACACATTGACCCCGCGGCCGATCTTATGCGGATCGACCAGCCGTACCGTCGCGGTCAGGATGCCTGCCGCCTCCAGCGCCTTGATCCGGCGCCAGCATGAGGCCGCCGAGGTGCCGACACGCTCGCCCAGTTCGGCATGGCTGAGCGCGCCATCCTGTTGCAGCGCGTTGACGATTCGCAGGTCGATGGGATCAAGGCGATATTCCTGTTTCACGAATAATCGCTCCATAGGATTTCTGTTTCATAATCTTGGTAAAATGCCGGGATTTTGAAACACAATCAAGCCAGGATCGTGAGATAGTCTCACCATGACGCATTATACCACCGTCAGGCCCCCGGAGGCCGCCCCGGACTGGACCATTCCGCAGGATTGGGAAAGGTACAGCGCGGACGAACATGCCATGTGGGACCACCTGTTTGAGCGCCAGACGCGGCTGCTGCCGGGGCGGGTGGCGCCGGCCTTTCTCGAGGGGCTGGACATTCTGCGCCTGTCGAAGCCGGGCATTCCCGATTTTGCCGAACTCAACGCCCGGTTGATGGATGCAACCGGATGGCAGGTGGTCGCGGTGCCGGGGCTGGTGCCCGATGCGGTATTTTTCGACCATCTGGCCAATCGGCGTTTCGTGGCCGGGCGCTTTATCCGCACGCCCGAACAGATCGACTATCTGGAAGAACCCGATATTTTCCACGATGTCTTTGGCCATGTCCCCCTGCTCGCCAACCCCGTCTTTGCCGATTACATGGAGGCCTATGGCCGGGGCGGGCAAAGGGCCGGAGAACTCGGCGCGATTGAGAGGTTGGCGCGGCTCTATTGGTATACGGTGGAATTCGGGCTGCTGCGCGGGGCCGACGGGCTGCAGATCTATGGCGCGGGCATTGTTTCTTCTTTCAGCGAGTCGATCTTCGCTCTCGATGATCCCTCGCCCAACCGGATTGCGTTCGACCTGCGGCGCGTGATGCGCACGCTTTACCGCATCGATGATTTCCAGCAGACCTATTTCGTGATCGACAGTTTCGAGGACCTGTTGCGCCAGACGGTCGAAAGTGATTTCGCCCCGCTCTACCGCGCCTTGCAGGGGGCGAATGATATTGGCGCGGCCGATGTTCTGGACAGCGACCGGGTCGACCATCGCGGCACGCAGGCCTATGCCCATGCCAAAGCCCTTTCAGCCGGAAAGCACAACGCATGATGATGATGACCGAGCAAGCCATTCTTGACGCCCTGACAGATCTGCCGGGCTGGGCCTATGATGGGGCGCGCAAGGCGATCCACCGCCGCATCATTCTCAAGGATTTCCCGCAGGCTCTTGCGCTGATGGTGCGGATCGGGGTTGAGGCGGAAAAGCGCGACCACCATCCCGAATGGACCAATGTTTATAACCGGCTCGACATCTGGCTGACCACGCATGATGCGGGCGGGGTTTCCCGCCGCGATGTGGATCTGGCCGGGTGGATCAACGGCGTGATCTGAACGGCAAGGCGCGCGCCCGGCGCAGGGGGCATCCGGACGCACGCCATATCGCCGTCACTCGCCGTGGGGCTGGAACAGGTCCTTGTAAAAGCCCTCGGTCCTGACCGTGATCTTGACCGGAACCTCGCCCTTGTTGCGGAAATACCAGCCATGGCGGCCTTCAAAGGGGGCGGTGAAATCGCCCTGCCCGCCGGTGCTGGCCAGTTCCTTCCAGTAATCGGTGAACTGCCCTTCGGCGGCATGTTCGACCTCACCATGCATTTCGGCCTTTACCGGGCCGCCGGTTGCGGTCCAGCGAAAGACGAAACTGTCGCCTTTGGCCATATGGGCCTTGATTTCTTGCCCGCTGTGCGGGGGCAAGGTGATGGTCATTTCATCCTGTCGCCATGGGGTGGCTCGCTCGATGGTCTGGCGGGTGGGCGTGGCCGATACCGCCGCATCGGCAGGCGCAGCTGCGGGCTTTTCCGGAGCGCCGGCCACCATGCCCTTCAGCCCCAGCGCCGCCCCCGCCCCGGTCGGATCGATATTATATTCGGCGGGCAGCACGAACAGCGTAAGAATGGCCGCCGCCGCGATGCCCGCGCCCAGCGTAGCCTTGGCAAGGCCCGAGGGCGAAGGGCGGATGGCGGCAGGTTCGATCATCGTCGTCATCATCAGGCCCCTTTTGAGAAATAGCCGGTCAACTGGTAACCGATCAGAACAAAGCCTGCCGTCATCAGCGCGGCATTGGCGAGAATGGCGCTGCGCCGGAAACTGTCGCTCAAGCGCCAGAGGTTCATCAGCAGCAGGATGACGGTCAGCGCCATGAACTGGCCCATTTCCACCCCGATATTGAAACTGACCAGATTGGCGAACATACCGTCGCGCGCCAGAGTCAGCTCCTGAAGTTTCGTAGCCAGGCCAAAGCCGTGGAAGAAGCCGAAGATCAGCACCGCCGCCTTGGGATTGGGGGCAAAGCCGAACCATGTGCGGAAACCGTCGAGATTGTCGATGGCCTTGTACACCACCGACAATCCGATGATCGCATCGATCAGGAACGGATTGGCGCGAATATCCAGCATCACGCCCAGCAGCAGCGTCGTGCTGTGCCCCAGCGCAAACAGCGTGACATAGGCCGCCACATCCTTCAGCCGATAGAGAAAGAAGATCACCCCGGCCAGAAACAACAGGTGATCGTAGCCGGTCACCATATGTTTGGCGCCCAGATACATGTAAGGAATGATGTTGACGCCCGAGGCCCCTTCGATAAACGCCTTGTCATTCTCGTTGACGCCATGGGCCATCGCGGACGAAGCCAGGGCGGCCAGCATCAGCCCGGTGAGCGGGAGCGTGACCCGTCTCACCGGTGAGGAATGGATCACGCTTTTCATGATGCCCCGCCTTTAATTCGCCTGAAAACTGGCGAAAATCTTGGCCCCCGATTTGTCGACCAGGGCGACGACCAGCTTGGCGCCTTTCGCGGGCTTGAAACCTGCGGCGCTCAGCTTGTTGGCGCCTGCCGGAACCAGCTTGGCCTCGGTCTTGGCGGTGCCTGCGGTCTGGGTCAGTTTGGCGGTGTAATTGGCCGCCATCACCGGCTCATCCTCCTCGGTCAGGTAAACGTCGACGCCCTTGGGCGTGGAAACCAGCTCGACCAGCGTTTCGCCCTGCATCTGCACCTGTCCGCCATGCTGGGGCTTCATGCTGCCATGGGCGATGGCGATGCCGGGGATGGCGATACCGGGAAGGGCGGCAAGAGCAAAAGCAGCGGCAAAGAATGTCTTCGTCATGATGAAAACTCCTGACTGAAAGGGATTATTCCGGCGCGTGGGGCAGGACGAAAGAGAGCGAGGAGCGATATTCGCTGTGATCGGCCTTCTTCGCATCATCGGCCGGGCCGACATAGATCGCCATGATCACATTGATACCCTGATTGCGTAAGCGTATCGTGGCCGTGCCGTCGGGGCCGGTCTTGACGCCCGCCTCATCGGGATCGTTGACGTAATCGGACATGATCGTCGCGCCCTCTATCGGCTTGCCCTTATACATGGCCCGCACGGTGAAAGGTTCGCCCATCTTCTGCGGGATGGTGGTGGTCGCGGGGACGAGCTGCAACGTATGCCCCTCGATCAGCGGCACGGGCTTGGTCGGCATCTGCGTCAGATGGACGGCATATTTCCAATTATGCTCGGCCAGCGTGGCATTGGGCACTTCGTCGCGGCCCTTGTTGTGCCATTCGCCATCGGGCGTCTTGGTCCACAGGCCATAGTCCATGGCGGCGGCCACGATGGCGACGGGTTCGTCGCTATCCACCACCGGCACAATGCCCGCAGTGCGCAAGGAAACCTTGACCGGCAGACCCTGCGCATCAAACCCCTTGACCGCATTGATCAGCGGCAGACGCTTGACCGCATCCAGATCATCGGCCCCCACCCCATAGACCAGCGCCAGTTGCCGCGCGCGTTGCGCAAACCAGATGCCATGGGCATCGGCCACCGGGGCCAGCGCGGTCAATCCCACCATCAGCCCCACCCCGAACAGGAGCTTGCGACCCGGCATTTTGCGAGAGGTAATCATTGTCACGAACTCCCCGTTTTGCGGCAGTTTCGGGCCGATTTCGCCCGTTGGTATGGACAGCTTATGGACAGTTTTGCGGGCCGGCTGCCGAATTTGCGCGCGCCACGGAATGCGGTCACAAATTTGCCATGCGGCGCGGCATATATAGCCGATGCCAAACTGCCCCGAATCCGGCCTGCGAAAATGGGATGAAAGCGAGGTTGCGGACGGCCCGGCATCATGCTGTTTCAACCCCTTTCCGGCGCATTTTTCCCACGCCGCAGCAACCAGCCGCACAGCGCGGGCAGCACAAAAAGCGTCAGCACCGTCGCGGTCAGCAATCCGCCCACCACCACCGTGGCCAGCGGCTTTTGCACCTCGGCCCCGGTGCCCGTGGCAATCGCCATCGGCACGAAACCAAGGCTGGCCACCAGCGCCGTCATCAGCACCGGGCGCACCCGCTCCATTGCGCCCGCGATCACGGCGGCATCGCTGTCCTGCCCCTCGGCCATCCGCTTGCGGATAGCGGAAATCAGCACCAGACCGTTGAGAACCGCCACGCCCGACACGGCAATGAAACCCACCGAGGCCGAGATCGAAAACGGTATCCCACGCAGGGCAATCGCAAACACCCCGCCCGCCAGCGCCATGGGCACCGCCGTCAAAACCGTGGCGGTCAGCGTGATGCTGCCGATGGCCATGTAAAGCGCCGCCGCGATCAGGATGAAGCACAAAGGTACGATCACCATCAGGCGCTGCGTTGCGGCCTGAAGGTTCTGGAACTGGCCGCCCCATTCGATATATTCGCCCGGCGCCAGGTGGATCTTTTCGCCGATCCGCTGCTGCGCCTCATCGACAAAACCGCCCAGATCGCGGCCTGAAACATTGGCCTCGACATAGATGCGGCGCTTGCCATTGTCGCGGCTGACCTCGTTCAGCCCCTCGGTAAAGCGGAATTGCGCCAGTTCGCGCAAAGGCACCGAAGCGCCCCCCGAAGCCAGCGGGATCGGCAGCGCGCCCAGCAGATCGAGATTGTCGCGCTGATCCGCAGGAAGACGGACGACGATATCGAAACGCCGGTCGCCTTCAAAAATCTGCCCCGCGCTGCGCCCGCCCAGCGCCGCCGAGACGGTATTGGCCACGCCCTCCATCGTCAGGCCGTAACGCGCAATCGCCGCCCGGTCGAAGGCGATGTCAAAGGTCGGGAAACCGCCGGTCTGCGCCACGCGCACGTCCACCGCGCCTGGCACTTTTTTCAAAACCGCCGCGATCTCCTTGGCATTGCGCGCCATGACGTCCAGATCGTCGCCATAGAGCTTGACCGCGACATCGCTGCGCACGCCGCCGATCAATTCGTTGAAACGCATCTCGATGGGCTGGGTCGCGTCATAGGCATTGCCGACCATCGCCTCCATTTTCTTGCGGATGCGGGCGATCACCTGATCCTTGGTGGTCACGCCTTCGGGCCATTCGCTCTTGGGCTTCAGGATCACATAATTGTCCGAAGCATTGGGCGGCATCGGATCGGCAGCCAGACTGGCCGTGCCCGCCTTGGAATAGACCGTCTTCACCTCCGGCAGGGTCAGCAAAGCGCGCTCGATGGGCAGGTCCATCTCGACCGATTTCTCAATCGTGGTCGAAGGAATGCGCACCGAGGACAGGTTGAGGTTCTGCTCGTCCAGTGTGGGCATGAATTCGCGCCCGACAAACATGAACGTCACCACGCCCAGCAGCAGAATGCCCGCCCCCGCGCCGATGAACGGTCCCGGCCGCGCCACCGCCCGCCTCAGCCAAGGCTCATAGCGATGCTTGGCCGCGACAATTGCGCGCACTTCCCTGTCCTCGACCGAACCGGTGAACATCACCGCGATCAGCGCCGGCACAAAGGTAAGCGAGAGCACAAAGGCCGAGGCCAACGCCAGCATCAGCGTAAGGACCATGGGCGAGAACATCTTGCCCTCCACCCCCTGAAACGTCAGGCAGGGCAGGAAGACGAGAAAGATCACGATCTGGCCATAGACCGTGGGGCGCACCATTTCCTTTGATGATGCAATGACTTCCTCCAGCCTTTCGTGCAGGCCGAGCAAGCGCCCTTCATGCGCCTGCCGCTCGCCCAGACGGCGCAGGCTGTTTTCGACAATGATGACCGCGCCGTCGATGATGAGGCCGAAATCCAGCGCCCCCAAGCTCATCAGATTACCCGAAATATGCAGCCCGTTCATGCCAATCGCGCTGATCAGCAAGGACAGCGGAATGACCAGCGTGGCGATCAGCGCCGCGCGCCAGTTGCCCAGCAGGACGAAGAGGATGATGATGACGAGCCCAGCCCCTTCGGCCAGATTTTTGGCCACCGTGGTGATCGTGGCCAGCACCAGTTGCGAACGATCCAGCGTGGGCACAATGCGGATGCCGGGGGGCAAAGTCCGCGCGATCTCCTGCAATTTGGCGCCCACCGCGCCTGCCACGGTCCGGCTGTTCGCGCCCACCAGCATCAGCGCCGATCCGATCACCGTCTCATGCCCATCGCGACTGGCCGCGCCGCGCCGCAATTCGCCGCCGATTTCCACGCGGGCCACCTGCCCCACGGTGATCGGCACCCCGCCGCGCGTGGCGACAACGGCGCGGGCGATCTCGTCAATCGAATGGACCCGCGCATCGGCCCGTACCAGATAGGCCTCGCCCGAACGCTGGATATAATTGGCGCCCACCGAGACATTGGCCTTTTCCAGCGCCTGCGCCAAATCGTCATAGGACAGGCCAAAGGCCGCTGTCTTGGCCGGATCCGGCTCGACCAGATATTCCTTCACATAACCGCCCAGCGAATCCACATCGGCCACGCCGGGAACGGTGCGCAATTGCGGCCGCACGATCCAGTCCTGCACCGTGCGCAGATAGGCCAGTTGCGCCACGCGGTCGGTCAGGCGCTCGCCCTGATCGGTCAGGAAACTGCCATCGCTTTGCCATCCCGGCTTGCCGTCAGCGCGGGGAGCGCCCTTGCCATCGGGATGTTCAAATTCAACGCTGTAGTGGAAAATCTCGCCCAGACCGGTGGAAACCGGCCCCATCTGCGGCTGCGCTCCTGTGGGCAGGCTAGCGCGGGCCTGATCCAGCCTTTCGCGCACCTGCTGGCGCATGAAATAGAGGTCGGCGCTTTCCTTGAAGATCACCGTGACCTGGCTGAACCCGTTGCGCGAAAAGGAGCGTGTGCTTTCCACGCCATCAAGGCCGGACAGCGCCGTCTCGATGGGAAAGGTCACGCGCTTTTCCACCTCGACCGGGGAAAGCGTCTCGATGATCGTGTTGATCTGCACCTGCTTGTTGGTGATGTCAGGCGTGACGTCGATGGGCAGAAGGTTGAGCTGCCACGCACCGATGGCGGCCACCACCGCCGTGATAAACAGCACCAGCCATCGCCCATGGACCGATGCGGCAAGGATGCGCGGCATCATTCCTCTTCCCCGGCGCCCTTGGTGGCCTCGGCCTTCAGCAAAAAGGCGTTGCGCGTGGCAATCGCCGCCCCGGCCTCGATGCCCGACAGGATCTGCGCCATGCCCCCGCTGCGCGCGCCCACCAGCACCGGCTGGGCGCGGAAACCGCTCTTGGTGCGGACAAACACCACATCGCGGCCATCGAGCACCTGCACCGCCTCCTCCGGCACGGAAAGGCTGGATTTGCCGCCCCCCGCGCTGGCGCGAATACGGACCTGAAGCCCCTGCCCGATCAGCAGCGAGGAACCTGCATCGGGCGTGATCACTACGGTTGCGGCCTGACTGGCGCCATTGAGGGTCGGGGTGATCGAGCGGACCTTGCCCGCCACCGTCGCGCCCGAAGTCAGCACGATGCTGACCGGATCGCCCGGCGCGATGCGGCGCGCGTCCTGCGCGCCCACAGAGGCCTCGACCTGCATCGCGCCATCGGCGGCGACACGGAACAATTCGGCCTGCGGCTCGACATAGGCGCCAAGCGTTGCATCCTGCGCGGTGATCCGGCCCGCAATGGGGCTGACGATGGCCACGGTTCCGCCCGGCCCGCTGACATGGGCGGCGCGGGCCACGGCGACGGCGCGGCGCGCCTCGGCCTGCGCCACGGCCAGTGCCGATTGCGCGGCCTCCATATCCTGACGTGGGGTAACGCCCTGTTTGAACAGACTCAATTCACGCTCATAGACGCGGCGCGCCTGTTCAGCCTTGGATGCGGCCACGCTGCGGTCGGCGGAAAATCCGGCGGCATCGAGGCTCTCGACCAGCGCCAATGTTTCTCCGGCCCGCACGCTGTCGCCCAGCCGTTTGGTTATCCGCGCGATCGCGCCCGAGGCGCGCGCCACCACAATGGCCTCGCCCTGCGGACTGGCGGCAACATGGGCAGGGGCGAGGATCTCGCCGCCCGCGCCGCCGGCCTCAACCTTGCCGATGACGATATTAGCCGTCTGCAGATAGGCATCGGGCAAGGTCAGTTCGACCGGCCCGGCTTTGGCGGCGGGTTTGGCCTCCACCGGCGCAGGCGCGGCGGGCGCGGTCCAGCGGGCGATGCCGAAACTGGCCAGAGCGGCGGCGGCGGCAATCCCGCCGATCATCGGCCAGTTTTGCTGGCGGGGGGCATCCATCACAAATCTCCGAAAGCAAGGCGGCCATCGACGCGGGCCAGCGTGGCCAGCGCACCGATGCGGGCAAGGCGGGCATCAATCGTCAGCGCACGGGCATCGCCCAAGGCGCGGCGCAGGGTGAGCAGGTCAAGCAGCGCGGTCTTGCCCGATTCATAGCCGATCCGGGCAAGGCGGTAGGCCTCGGCGGCGGCCTCCTCGCTTTCGGCGGCGGCCTTGAGCCGGGCCGACGACGCGGCGACCTGTGCCAGCGCCTTGCCCCGCAAGGCTTCGCTGGCCAGTCGGGCGGCGGCGAGGCGCTGCTCTGCGGCCTCGGTGCGGGCCTGTGCGGCGGCGATACCGCCGCGGTTCTGGTTGAAGATCGGGATCGTGGTGGTCACGCCCAGCACGAAACCCGTCTCGCGGCTGCCGCCAAAACGGCGCAACCCGCCGGTCAGGCCGATGTCGGGGATCGCCTTGCTGCGCTCGACCCGGACCTGCGCGGCCACGGCATCGCGTTCGGCCTGTGCGGTGGCCAGTGCGGGGGAGACGCCCTCGCCCGGCCCCATCGGCGCGCGCCTGTCGTCCAGCAAAGAGGCCGGAACGCCGCTGTAGCTTTGCTCCACCCCGGCCAGCACGGAAAGATCGGCCAGCGCGCCGCTCAGGCTGGCATCGGCGGCGGCGCGGGCGGCAATGGCTCCCGACAGGCTGGCCTGCGCCTGCGCGGCGCGCAGCCTTGCCTCCTTGCCCGCGACCACCAGAGCCTGCGCGGCCCTCAAATCCTCCTGCGCCCGCGCCACATCCTCCTGCGCCAGTTGCAGGCGCTGCTGCATCGCCTCGGCCTGCGCATAGGCGATGGCGAGCTGGGCGGCATAATCGACCTGCACCTGCGCCCCGCGCGCCTGGGCCGCACGCAATTCGGCATCACTGGCGGCGATGCGCGGCCCCCGCTGGGCCAGTTCCAGCGGCTGGGTGATGGCAAGGGTGGTTTGCGGCGTGCTGGGGCTGTTGTTGACTGAACTGCCGCCGATATTTTCAAATTCCACGCCCACGGCGGGGTTGGCCCATGCGCGGGCCTGACGGGCATCGGAACGCGCCGCGCGCAAATTGGCGTCCTGTTCGAGCAGGACCGGCGCCCGCTCCACCGAGCGGCGCAGCAATTCGCGATAGGGCGGCGCCATCTCCGCGCGCGCCGCCATCGGAACGGTCAGCAGCGACAGAAGCGCGCAAGCGGCAAGGCGTGATGACGAAATGACGAAAACTCCCCACAAAAGCCGGTTTTATCGGCTCTCACGGGGATCTACGCGCCGCGCGCTGCCTTCCCCTCGGCCTGCTGCATTTTTTCCTGATCGAGTAGCCCGGCCAGCTTCATCCGCGCCCTCGCCACCCGCCCCTCGATGCTCTTGACGCTGATGCCCAGCGCCAGAGCGGCCTCGGGCTGGCTCATGCCGACAATCGCGGTCAGCACCAGCGCCTCGCCAAGGCCGCCTTCAAGGCTGCCCAGCCGGGCGCGGATATGGGCAAGCTCACTGGCGGCCATGGCAAGGCGTTCCTGATCGGGCGCATCGTCGGCCATGTCGGGGCGCTCATCCAGCCTTTGCGCGCCGAACAGAAAGGCGCGCACCCGGCGGCGGCGGCGCATATCGCGCATCTTGTTGATCGCAATGCGAAACAGCCAACCGCGAAAGGGCCGCGCCGGATCATATTGCGCCAGATTGCGCCATGCCGCGATAAAACTTTCCTGCACCACATCATCGACATCGGTTTCGGGCATGCCAAAAGCGCGCGCCGCCTGCGCCAGCGATCCGCCATGGCGCGTCATCAGAATGGTATAGGCGCGCCGGTCCCCCTCCACCGCCCGCAAGGCCAACACGCAATCGGCATCGGCCGAATTCACCGGGGGCCGCGCCGCAGCGCTTCGATCAGGACCGCATCATAGGCGGCGCGATGCTCGGGCTTTAACCCGGCGCGCATTTCAAACACATGGACCAACGTGGCGCGTTGCAGATCGGCGGCAGCCTTTTCGACATCGCGCGTGGCCGCCTCCACCTGCGGCGACCAACTGGGCGTGCGGGCAATCGCGTCGGCAAGGCGACCATTGGCCATTTGCAGATCGCCTTCAATGGCCGCCCGCCTTTCGGCAAAGGCCTTTTCCTTGGCGTCCAGCGTGACCTGTTCCTGAGCGTCGAGCGGCACGGCGTGGTGCAGCCGCTGGTGCAGATCGGAATCGCGATGCCCGGCCGCATCCCACGCCATGGCCAGCGCTGTTGCCACGACCACCCCGATCAGCGCCCCGGCAACGGTGGAGAGCATCAGGCGGCTGGAGGATGAAATCATCTCAATGACCGATCAGCAGGCTGTAGGGGGAAGATTGCGAAGGGGCCGCGATCCATGTCGGCTGGGTCTTGGCCTGCGCGATTTGGTCGGCGCCGCCGATCGCCCAAAATCCCGCGATGGCGGCAAAACAGGCACAGAGCATCGCCCGCCGCGCATCGCGGCGGCCCGCCATGGCCATGGGCGTCGGCTCGTCGCCCAGCCTTTGCTCCAGCGCCGCAAAGGTCGCCTCCAGCCCGTCGCCGGGGATATTGCCGGCCGCGCGGGCCAGCCAATCGTCAATCTGTGCCACCCATTTCTCCTTCGCTCCACAGGCACTACGCATGTCGGCCCGGCTTCCCCTCAAGGGTAGGATCGAAAGAATGTCATGCAAGCCCGGCCCGTCCTATTTCGCCGCCGGAAAAACCGGTCATGTCGTCACCGGCTATTACCAACAGGCGGGCGCGAGGGCCTACAGGTTGGCGCCATCCCGTCATGCCAACACAGGACATTGCCCATGGCCGCCAAACGCATCCTCCTCCTTGCCGGTGATTTCGTCGAAGATTATGAAATCATGGTGCCCTTTCAGATGCTGCTGATGGTAGGCCACACGGTCCATGCCGTTTCGCCCGGCAAGGCGGCGGGCGACCAGATCGCCACCGCGATCCACGATTTCGAAGGCCATCAGACCTACAGCGAAAAGCGCGGCCATAATTTCACGCTCAACGCCGCCTATGCCGATGTGAAGGAGGGCGATTACGATGCCCTGCTGATCCCCGGCGGCCGCGCACCCGAGCAATTGGGCACCGACGAAAGCGTCCTTGATCTGGTGCGCGCCTTTGCCGCCTCGGGCAAGCCGATTGCGGCCGTATGCCATGGGCCGCAATTGCTGGCCGCAGCGGGCGTGATTGCCGGGCGCCGGATTTCGGCCTATCCTGCCTGCCGCGCCGAGGTCATGCTGGCGGGCGCGGATTATCAAGCGCTGCCCATGGACGGGGCGATCACCGATGGCCCCTTTGTCACCGGCCCGGCATGGCCCGCCCATCCGGCATGGATCGCCCAGTTCCTGAAGGTGTTGGGCACGACAATCGAGGCATAAGCGAAAGGCGGCTTTCATGTGCGAACTCTATGTGCGGGCAGACCCGATCCTCTATGAAAGCCGCACCCGCTCTCTGCGCATCCATGGCGTGGTGACCACGATCCGGCTGGAAAACCTGTTCTGGGATGTGCTGAGCCAGATTGCCGCCGAGGATGGGATGACGACCAACCAGCTCATCACCAAATTGTGGGATGAAATTCTGGAATGGCGCGGCGAGGTGCCCAACATGGCCTCGTTCCTGCGCGTCTCCTGCCTGCGCTATCTGGACAGCAAGCGGACGGGCGAGCTTCCCCGTCCCGTGGCGCTGCGCTCGGTCTGACGCCGGGGCGGGGCAGGTTTTTCTGCTCTTGGACATTTCGACAAATTGCCCCCCCGATGGTCCCGGCCTATGCACGCGCCACAATGGAAGCAATGCGCATCCTGATTCGCGACAAGCGCTGGCTGGCGATCACCCTGATCGTGCTGGCTCTGGCCCTGCGCGCCATGGTTCCGCAAGGTTATATGCCGGTCGCCCATGGGCGGGTGCTGACGGTGCAGATCTGCGCCGATGCCACCGGCATTCCCCATCAGCGCCAGATCATCGTGCCCGGACGGCCCGCCGCGCCCGCCGATGATCGCACGGACCACCCGGCCTGCGCCTTCGCCGGCCATGCCATGCCGATGCTGGGCGGGGCCGATCCGGTTCTGCTGGCGGCGGCTCTGGTGTTTATCCTGCTGGTCGGGGTTGCTCCGGTTACCCCCGCGCCGCGCGCGCGCGCGCAAAGGTTGCGCCCTCCCCTGCGCGCGCCGCCGATCCATCCCTGATTCATGACACATACCGGCCCCGGGCGTTGGTCCCGCGGGCTGCGCTTCTCATGCGGCTGCCGCGCAAACAACGGGCAGGCCGCGCCAATTGAACAGGGATATTCATGAAGACCACTCCTCTGGTGCTGGCGTTGATCGCCGGTGCCTCCTCGCCCGCGCTTGCCCAAAATGGCGCCAATATCCTGCCCCCGGTCGATGTGGAGGGCGCCGCCATCGGGGATGCCGCCCGATCCTCCGCCATAACTGGCCAGACCCTGCGCCATCTGGCCCCGGCAAGCAGCGATGTGGGGGCGATCCTGACCCGCCTGCCCGGCCTTGCGGGCAATACGGGCGGCGGCTTTTCCACCATGCCCGTGATCCGGGGGCTAAGCGAACAGCGCCTGATCGTTCTGGTCGACGGACACCCCATCGACAGCGCCTGCCCCAACGACATGAACCCACCGCTCAGCTATACCGACCCCCAGACGGCGGGCGCGATCGACGTCATCACCGGCGTCTCTCCGGTCAGCGCGGGCGGGGATGCGATCGGGGGCGTCATCTCGGTCAAGAGCGCCGCGCCCCGTTTCTCAACCGATAGCCGCCTGCTGATCACCGGCGAGGGGCAGACCTATTATCGCAGCAATGACGGCGGCTTCGGCTCGGGCCTGACGCTGACCGTGGCGGGCAAGCAGATTTCGGCCACCTACAGCGGCAGCTATGCCAAGGCGCAGAACTATCACGCCGGGGGCGATCTGGGCGTTGTCCATGCCACGCAATATGCCAAGACCGATCACAAGCTGGCGCTGGCCTATCAGGGCGCCATTGGGCTGATCGAGCTGGCGGGCGGCTACCACCACTCTGCCTATGAAGGTTTCCCCAATCAGTTCATGGACATGACCGGGAACAACTCATGGTTCCTCAACACCCACTATCTGGGCAGCTTCGACTGGGGCACGGTAGACCTGAAGGCGGATTACCGCGCCACCGATCATCAGATGAACTTCCTGACCGACAAGGGCGGCACGGCCGATGGCGGCATGCCGATGAACACGCGGGTGCGCTCGGGCGGCTATACGCTGGCGGTGGATCTACCCTTGGCGCCGGGCACGACGCTGCGCATGGGCAGCGAATATCGCCACCAGCGCCTCAATGACTGGTGGCCCCCGGTGGCGGGCAGCATGATGATGGGGCCCAACACCTATCTCAACGTCAATAACGGGCGGCGCGAACGCATCGCCGCCTATGTCGAGGCGCAAAAGCGCTGGGGCGAGGCATTTTCCCTGACCGCCGGGGGCCGCTATGACCGGGTCAATATGAACACCGGTCCGGTGGCGCCCTATTCCACGGGCATGATGAACATGGCCGATGCCATGGCTGCCGCCGCCTTCAACGCGGCTGATCATCAGCGCCATTTCAACAACTGGAGCGCCTCGCTGATCGCCCATTACACGCCGGTACAGGGCCTCGCATTAGACCTTGGCTATGCCCACAAGACCCGCGCGCCCAACATCTATGAACTCTACACATGGGGCCAGGGGGCGATGTCGAGCCAGATGATCGGCTGGTATGGTGACGGCAACGGCTATTTCGGCAATCTTGCCCTGAGGCCCGAGCGGGCCGACACGATCAGCGGATCGGCCACCGTTTCGGGCGGCGGCAAACAGGGCTGGTTCGTCAAGGTGGCGCCCTATTACACCCATGTGAACGATTATATCGACGCGCGCCGGATCAAGGTCTTGAGCAATATGATGGGGATGCCCGGCCCCTTTGCGCAATTGCAATTCGCTAACACAGAGGCCGAGTTCTACGGGATCGACCTGTCGGGCGCGGCCACACTGTGGCAGGGCGGCCGCTATGGTCAGACCCGCCTGTCGGGCACGCTGTCATGGGTGCATGGCCAGAACCTGAGCGCCCAGACGCCGCTCTATCATCAGATGCCGCTCAACATTCTGGCCAGTGTCGAACACCGGATCGGCGGCCTGAGCGCGGCCGTCGAGGTCAACTGGGTGGACCGCAAGACGCGCATTGATCCGGCCCGCAACGAGCCGGTGACGCGGGCCTATGCGCTGGTTCATCTGCGCAGCGCCTATGAATGGCGCCAATGGCGGCTGAGCGTGGATGTCGAGAACCTCTTCGACAGGGCCTATGACCTGCCGCTGGGCGGGATGGCGCTGGGCGATTACAGCGCGAGCGGTGGAGCGGTGCTGCGCCCTGTGGCCGGTCGCGGGCGGTCGGTCAATGTCGGCCTCTCACGGCGGTTCTGAAGGCATGGTGATGGGGGCGCCCCGTCGCTATGGCGTCGCCGGGCGCCCCTTGCGCGAAAGGCTGGCCGGGGCTGGCGCTGCGGCGCTGGTCCATGGCTTGGCGCTGGGGGCCGCGCTGGCCTTCAGCGGCGACCCCAGCCCGCCTCAGCAGCAGGATCGGGCCGCCATCACCGCCATCACCTTCGCCGCGCCCGCGCCCGCGCCCGCGCCCCGGCCATCGGGGCGCGGGTCCGCAGCAAGGCCTACTGCCGCCATACACCAGTCGCAGGACCCGATACCGACTGAGGTTTCGACAGGGATCTCTATCGCGGCTCCTCCGGCGCTGTCGCCCACCGTCGCGGCCATTGCCGCATCCGTTTCTCCTGCCCCGCCGGCGGCTTTCCCCGCCGCCCCGCCGGTCAAAGCGGATCTCTCCGCGCAAAGGAGCGCCTATCTGCATCGTCTCTGGCTGCGGATCATGGTCTGCCGCCCGGCCGGTCTGGGGCTGACCGGGACGGTGAGGCTGGCCTTCAGGCTGGATGAGACGGGCGCGCCCACCCACGCGCAAGTGGTCGGCCCCAGCGGGATGGCGATGCTCGACCGCGCCGCGTTGCAGGCCTTGCGCCGGGCCGCACCTTTTCCGGCGCCGCCCGAGGATATGCGCCCCGGCATTGAGGATTTCGAGGTGGAGATCCGGTTTGGCTGATTGCTCCCGAGTGCTTAAGGGCTTGACCTTGGGCCGCTGGGCCACAACCATGGCGCGATGAAGTGGTTTCCATCCCATCCGTTGCTGCGCGCGGCGGTGACCTTGCGCCAATGGCTGCGAGGCAGCGAACTTGCCTTCATCCTGCTGGCCGTGGCGGTGGGGGCGATGGCGGGGCTGACCACGGCGGCGCAGAGCTGGCTGGCGCATGGGATGCAGGGCCTGATCTATGGCGTCGCGGCCAACCGGCTGAGCGCGCTGGGAGCCATTCACCATCCGTGGAAGCTGCTGGCCCTGCCACTGGGCGGGCTGGCGCTGGTCGCGCTGGCGCGGCTGCTGGCGCGCCGCCCCGGCCCCACCAGCGCCAGGCCGCCCATTGACGTTGTGGAGGCCAATGCCCTGCATGGCGGGCGGATCCCCGCGCTCGACAATCTGATCATCGGGGTGCAGACGATTCTGTCCAACGGCTGCGGCGCCTCGGTGGGGCTGGAGGCGACCTATGCCCAGATGGGCGGCGGCATGGCCTCGTTGCTGGGGCAATGGTTGCGGCTGCGGCGGGCCGATCTGCGCAATCTGGTGGGCGCGGGCGCGGGCGCGGCGGTCGGGGCAGCCTTTGGCGCGCCGCTGACGGGAGCCTTCTATGCCTTTGAGATCGTGATCGGGGCCTATAGCACGGGGGCCGTTGCCCCGGTGATCGCGGCGGCGCTGGCGGCGGCGCTGGTGCTGCGCGGGATGCATAACGAGCCCTATCTGATCGCCACGACCGTCTCGCGCGCGATCACCATCGTCGATTATGGCGCCTATGCTGTGCTGGGGGCCTTGTGCGCGCTGATGGGGATCGGCGTGATGCGTCTGGTCACGCTGGCCGAGCGGGGGTTTCAGGCATGGCCCGTACTGGCGCGTTGGCGGCCGGTGGCGGGCGGAGTGCTGCTGGCGGGGCTGGCGCTGCTTTCGCCCCAGACGCTCTCGTCGGGCCATGGCGCGCTGCATCTCGATCTGCTGCTTGCGCCGCCGGTCTCGCTGCTGCTGTTCGTGATGGCGCTCAAGATCGCCGCCTCGGTGATTTCGCTGGCCAGCGGGTTTCGCGGCGGGCTGTTCTTTGCCTCGCTTTTCCTCGGCTCGCTGCTGGGTCAGGTGTTTGGGCAAGTGTTCAATCTCAACCCGTGGGGGCTGGTGCTCTCGCCCATTGATGCCGCGCTGGTGGGCATGGCGGGGCTGAGCGTGTCCATCGTGGGCGGACCGATGACGCTGGCGCTGCTGATGCTGGAAACGACGCATGACTTTGCGCTGATGGGCGTGGTGCTGACCGCCGCGCTGGTTTCGGCCAGCATCACGCGCGAGGTTTTCGGCTATTCCTTCTCGACATGGCGGCTGCATGTGCGCGGCACCGACATACGCAGCCCGCGCGACATCGGCTGGATGCTGACGCTGACTGCCGGGCGGATGATGCGGCGCGACTGGACCAGCGTGCGGGGCGACATGCCCATCGCGCAATTTCGCGACACCGTGCCGCTGGGCGCCACCAGCAAGGCAATCGTGACCGATGCCGACGGCCATTATTGCGGCATCGTGGCCACCGCCGCGGCCCATGCGCCCCATGCCGACCCGCTGGCGCCGGTCGGTTCACTGGCGATGCTGGCCGACGCCACGCTGATGCCCGCGATGGGGATCAAGGCGGTGCTGGCCAGTTTCGACAGCGCGATGGCCGACGAACTGGCCGTGGTGGATGCGCAGGGGCAGGTCGTCGGCGTGGTCAGCGAGCGCCACGCGCGGCGGCGCTATCTGGAAGAAATCGAGGCGGCCCAGAGGCAGATGTTCGGCGAAACCTCACGCTGATCCGATGGATCAGACCTTGCCCGCATAGCGGTCGGTCGCGCGGATCAACTGATCCAGAATGCCGGGCTCCGAATAGGCATGGCCCGCTCCCTCGATCAGATGGAAATCCGCCTCGGGCCAAGCCTTGTGCAGCGCCCAAGCGTAATGCGCCGGGCAAGGCATGTCATAGCGGCCATGGACGATGGTGCCGGGAATGTGGCGCAACCTGTCGGCATCGCGCAGCAATTGCCCCGGCTCCAGCCAGCAGTCATGCACGAAATAATGCGTTTCCAGCCGTGCGAAGGCCAGCGCGAAATGGCCATCGTCATGCTGGGCCGACATGGCCGGATCGGGCAGCAAGGTGATCGTCTCGCCTTCATATAGGCTCCACGCCCGCGCCGCCTCGATCTGCTCCTCGCGCGTGCCGGTGGTCAGGCGGCGATGATAGGAGCGCAGGACATTGCCGCGCTCTTCCTCGGAAAGAGGGGCGATAAGGCGTTCGTATTTGTCGGGAAACATTTGCGACACGCCAAACTGATAGAACCAGTCCAGTTCCGGACGCGAACACATGTAGATGCCGCGCAGGATCAATTCGCTCACCCGCTGCGGATGCGTCTCGGCATAGGCCAGCGCCAGCGTCGAGCCCCATGATCCGCCGAACACCAGCCATTGCTCGGCCCCGACCAGTGCCCGCAAGCGCTCGATATCGGCCACCAGATGCCATGTCGTATTCGCCTCCAGCCCGGCATGGGGCGTCGAGCGCCCGCAGCCGCGTTGGTCGAACAGGATCACGTCATACAGCGCCGGATCGAACAATTGCCGATGCGCTGGCCCAACGCCTCCGCCCGGCCCGCCATGCAGGAACACCGCCGGTTTGGCCCCCGGCGTGCCGCAGCGCTCGTAATAGATGGCATGGCCCTCGCCGGTGTCGAGCATACCGGAGGCATAGGGTTCGATCGGGGGATAAAGTGTCCGCAACATCAGGCCATTGTGCGGGATGACGGGTGGAATGGAAAGGGGTGAATGGCCCCTCGCCCGCCCCCCAAAAAACTTGCGCCTTTCTCAGTCCTCCTCGACCGGCCGGGCAAGATAAAGCACATGTTCGCGCACATCGGCCGGCCATGCCGCCATCGCCAAGGTCAACGCGGCCATGTCATCGGCAAACAAAGCGCGGCTCACCGTTTCGAAATCGGGGAAATTGCCTGCCAGCGCCGCCATGAAGCGATAGGTCCGCTCATGGGCCAGGCGCGTTGCGGTGCGGCCTTTGTCCTCCTTACGCGCCTGATCGACCAGACGCCGCAGCGCCTGCGAGGCCCCACCGGGCTGTTGGGCCAGCCAGTCCCAGTGGCGCGGCAGGAGCGTGACCTCCCGCGCGATCACGCCCAGTTTGGGGCGGCCGCGTTTGCGCGTTTCCGGTTGCGCCCCCTGATAAGCGGCCAGTCGGGAGATAATCTGTGCCGTGGTCCCGCGCAGGTCGATGTCGATCTGCGCCCCGGTGGCATCGTCAAAGATCAGGACCGTGTCCGGAGCATCATCCATCCGCGCATTCGCGGCCAGCGCGACATCCGCCAGATCACCTGCGGCCAGCTTTTGAGCACCGACAAAGGCGGTGCAGGGCGTCGAGAGAGGATTTTCATTCATTTTGCCCAGGTGAATTATTTCCTCTTGCGAGTCAATATATCCGGGTAATATATGGAAGGCGGATAAATGAAAGGCAGGGTGATGACGCAGCAAAGCAGGCGCGAGGCCGTGGCGGCCTATAAGGAACGCAAGGTCGAGGCGGGCATCTACGCCCTGCGCTGCCTCGCTTCCGGCCAGTTGTGGATCGGCAAGGCCGCCGACCTCTCCACCATCCGGAACCGCCTGTGGTTCACCCTGCGGCTGGGCGGCAATCCCCATCGCAGCCTGCAGGAGGCATGGACGCTTCACGGCGCGGACGCCTTCACCTTCGAGGTGGTGGAATGCGTGAAGGAGGAGGATCTGCGCTTTGGCCGCGAACGCGCGCTCAAAAAACGCCTCGATCACTGGCTGGCGGAATGGGGCGGCACAGGGATTTGAGCGGCGGGCGTCAGCCCCCGGCGGCCCGCGCCTTGCGCTTGCCCGCGCCCTTCGCGATGTCGCTGGCGAAATAGATGTCGCGCGCCTCGTTGATGAAGCCGATCATCAGATCGTGGACGCGCAGGCCGTCGCGCCGCTCAAAGGCATGGAGCAGTTCCAGCGTCAATTCGACCACCAGACGCTGCGCCTCCGGGTCGATCACCGTGCGGCGGCGAACGATCAGCACCTGATCGACAAAGCGCTGGATCGAGGCGGCCATCCGCTTGTTGGGCACCAGATCCAGCCAGACCTGACGAAACTGGTTGTTGGCATCCATCAGCCCTTCGGTGTCGCCGGCAACCTGCGCGGCGGCGGCCAGTTCATAGGCCCTGCGCATGGCGGCCAAATGCTCGGCCTCCAGCAATGGACAGGCCGATGCGGCCGCTCTGGGCTCGAGTTGCAGGCGGACCTCGAAAATCTCGGCCACATCCTGATCGGACAATTGCGGCAAGGCAAAGCCGCGCGTCGTGCCCACCAGATAACCTTCGTGAACCAGCAGCAGCAAAGCCTGACGGGCGGGCATGCGCGAGACGCCGAATTCGGCCGCGATGGCCGTGTCGACGATCCTTTCGCCATCCTTGATCTGGCCGCGCTGGATGCGTTTCAGGACTGCCTGATAGATGTCCGGGCTGCCGGATGAAGCGTTCACAGGAACAATTTTGTCAGACGTGCTCATGTGCTTCACCCTCAAAACTGAATTCGGATTGCACCTCTGACCCGCGCTGTCCAGCCCATTTTCAAAGCCGTCATGCGCCCGTCTCCAGCGCGCCCGCATACCACAGGGCCGCGCCATCGCGGCCAGCCTCCTGGCGCAGGCGAACCGGCGCGCCATCGGCCAGCCCCGCATCGACAAAGGCGATGATGCGCAAACCGCATGCCAGATGCACCGTGCCGATCCGCAGCGGCAGATCACCGGCAAAATCCGGTTCCAGACTGCGATGGACGATGGCGCTGACGATCAGCCGCCCCTCGCCCGTTTCCTCTACCGTCGCCAAGGCATCGGCCAGACAGACGCGGCACAGATCGCGCGGAGGATATTGCCGCGCCCCGCATTGGGCGCAAACCTGCAGGGTGATGCTCATACCCGCCCCTCCAGCACCGCCGCCGCCGTGGCCAGACAGCGATCATACGTCACCATGCCATAACCGCTGGCCAGCGCCAGACGCGCGCCCGGCACCCGGCGCCCCAGCGTTTGACCGGTTATCTGCCGCAGCGCCTCGACCACCGGCAGAAAGCCGCCCGCCGCCCCGGCCTGACCGCAGGAAAGCTGACCGCCCGACGTGTTGACTGGCAAGGCGCCCTCGAGAGTTAGCGAGTTATGCCGCAAAAACTGGGCCGCCTCACCCTTGGGGCAAAAGCCCAGATCTTCGAGCTGCATCGCCACGATGACCGGATAATCATCATAGACCTCCAGACAATCCATCGCCTCCGGGCCGACACCGGCCTGCGCATAAAGACTGTCACGGTCCATCGCCCAGCCCGCCCGCACCGCCACCGGCTCGTCGAAATAGGCGTTGTGCCGCTCGATGCTGCCCCGGATCACGGCATGGGGCAGGCCCAGCGCGCGCGCCCTTTCCTCGCTCATCACCAGAAAAGCCTCGGCCCCCGCGCAGGGCATCACGCAATCGAACAGATGCAGCGGCTCGACAATGGCGGGCGCGGCGAGATATTGCTCAAGGCTCAAAGGCTTGCCCCCCAGCAAGGCATTGGGATTGCCCTCGGCATTGGCCCGCTGCGCCATAGCGATGGCCCCGAAATCGGCGCGGGTCGCGCCAAAACGCGCCATGTAATTCGCGGTGATCAGCGCGAACATGCCATTAGGCCCCGGCGCGCCATAGGGTCGCACGGCGGTATCGGAAAACCGGCTGAAATTGCGGACAAGCTCGGCAAAGCTGGCCGGATTGGCGGTATCGGCGCCGATACAGGCGACGATCGAGGCATCGCCCGCCTGAACCGCCCGCGCCGCGCGGCGCAGCGCCATCACCCCGCTGGCCCCGCCCGTGGGCAGCCATTCGATCCAGCGCGGGGCCATATCGAAATGTTCGGTCATGGCGATGGTCGTATCCGGCCCCATGGTGAAGGAAGACAGCGCCAGTCCGTCCACCTCCTGCTTGGCGATGCCCGCCGCCGCAATCACATCATGCAGCGCCCGCCCGACCCACCAATGGGCGGGCTTGTCGCTGTGGCGGGCATAGCGCACCGTGGTGGGCGCCACGACGGCCACTCCATCGAAGGGCTGCACCGCCATCAGCCCGCCGCCGCCCGGACAGCACGCGCCACCTTATAGCCTGCTGCCTCACGGTCCCAGGTGTCGGGCGTGATGCCCATTTCGCGCAGGCGGAACTTCTGGACCTTGCCATTTTCCGTGGTCGGCAGCGCATCGGCAAAGCGCAGATAGCGCGGCACCGAAAAATAGGTCATGCGCGGCTGACAGAAATCGAGAACCGCCTCGGGCAAGAGCGCCGCTCCGTCGCGCAGGATCAGCGAGGCCATCACCTCATCCTCGCCATGTTCGCTGGGCACCGGATAGACCGCCGCGATGGTGATGTCGGGATGGGACAGCAGGACCTGTTCGACCTCGAAGGCGGAAATATTCTCGCCGCGACGGCGGATCGCGTCCTTGATCCGGTCCATGAAATAGAAGCGCCCCTCCGCATCGCGCCACACACGGTCGCCGGTATGCAGCCACAGATTGCGCCAAGAGGCCGCCGTTTGCGCGGGCATCTCATGATAACCGGCGGCAAAGGCATGGGGGTGTTTGGCGCGCAGCAGCAATTCGCCCGGCGTGCCATCAGGCAGCGGGTTGTCATCCTCATCGGCCACGATGGCCTCATAGCCGGGGCGCACCTTGCCCATGCAACCGGGCAGAGGATCGCCCCCGCCGATGACGAAATTGCTCTCCGTCGCGCCATAGCCGTCGATCAGCGTCATGCCATAGCGCTGGGCAAAGGCGGCATGAAACTGCGCCGGAACGCCGGGGGCCAGGGCGCGACGCACCGGATGCGCGGCATCATCGGGCTGATCCGGGGTGGCCAGCAGGATCGACACCATCGCGCCCAGCAGATAGGTCACCGTGGCGCCATGCCGGGTCAGGGCGGCGCTGAAACCGCTGGCCGAAAAGCGGTCCATCACCACCAATTGCGAGCCCGACAGCAGCGCCTGAAAGAAGGTCCCCAGCGCGTTGACATGAAACAGCGGCAGCGTGGTGAGCAGCACATCCGCGGCCTCTATCTCCAGCACGTCGATGCTGTTTAGGCCCCACCAGAAGAACTGCGCCTGAGGGCAGCAGACGCCTTTGGACGGGCCGGTCGTGCCCGAGGTATAGATGATCATCGCGGTATCGGCCGGGCCGGTGGGTGCGGGCTCACGCGGCGCGCCCGGCTGGGGCACGGGGCGCAGCGCCCATTCCCCGGCGGTCTCCGGCAAGGCATCTTCGCCCCGCGTGGGCAACACCCAGATCGCGTCGAGCGCCAGATCGCTGCGCGGAACATAGGCCATGGCCTGCGCCACATCAGCCTCCGCCACGAGCAGGCGCGCGCCGCTGTTGGCGAGGATATGCTGCAATTGCGCCCCGCGCGCGGCGCGGTTGATCGGCACCGCAATCGCGCCCAGCCAGATTGTGCCCAGCAGCATATCGAAAAATTCCAGCCGGTTGCCGCAAAGCAGAGCCACCCGGTCGCCCGCTTCGATCCCCGCCTGCGCCAGCCTTGCCGCGCTGCGTCCGGCGCGGTCGGCAAGGTCGCGCGCGCAAAACACCGCCCCGTCGATCAGCAGCAGCGGCGTATCGCCTGCCGTCTCGCAGCGGCGTTGGAGCATGGAAACAATGGTACGCTCATCCGGCGCAAAAGCATCGATCAATCGCGACGCCCGTGGAGAGAATTGCGCGGAAAATTCTGGCATAGACATTGGGACTTCCTGAAAAATCGGGAGAGACGGACCGCCATCGCGGCCCTTTCAAAGAATGGTGAGAATGTTGCCCAGCGGACCCTCGGCGCCGGGCAGATCGCCCCGCTTGTGGCGGATCGGCAGGCGCCCGCCGTCGAGAGACAGAATATGCGTCACGCGGGCATGAAAGGTCGTCCGGGCCGAGGATGTCCTTTGCCCCACCATCAGACAGGAGCGGACGATGTGGGTGGCGTCATAGTCTCCAGAGCCGGCAAAGATCCACGCGCGGCCAAAACGCGCCGCATTTCCAGCTCGAAGGCATCCGGATCGACATAGACCGATCTGTGAACACGCATAGACTGTATTCTATTTTCCAGATCCACTGGCGACACCATCTTTTCTATCCGACATCGAGTCGCGCCTTGCGGTGCTCTGCCGGAGCCGCTCGGGCGTTTTCCCAATTTAGTCGAATTTATGATTATATATCTTTAATAATCATGTGTTTTTTGGAATTTCCAATGCGGATTTTACCGACATATCCATCTTGAGCACCCCTTTGAAAGAGCTTCATTCGCCTTTCTGATATTTCAAGCTTGATAGATCGCGCGGTTTGATGCAAGCTCAAACTGCATTCAGTTTTATCCCTACATATTTCCGGCGGACCCATGCGGTGAGGCGGCGCGCAATCTCTGGTATGCACCTTTGTGCAAACCATCCGCATGGCGCCTGCACCGCCCCTTCCCCGACCAGACCCGCACCCCCCGCGAGGTGCCAAGGAGGATGTTCGTGACGATGCCTTTTCCGCCCGATCCCCGCCTGCGTTCTGGCCACCCATGGTATTACCACCCGCGTTTGATCATCTGGATCTGCTGGTTCGGCCTCTTTTCCGAAGGCTATGACATGGGCGTCCTAGGCGCGGTCCTGCCCGGCCTGCTGCATGACCGGGCGTGGAATCTGGGACCCACCTCGGCCAGCCTTTTGGCCAGCGCGGCGATGGTGGGCATGTTCTTTGGCGGATATGGCTTTGGCGTATTGAGCGACCGGTTTGGCCGCAAAGCGTGCTTCGTCGCCTGTCTCGCGCTTTTTTCAATCACCAGCGCGGCGGCGGCGGCGGCGCCAACGCCGCTGTTCTTTGCCGCCATGCGCTTTCTGGCCGGGATCGGCATTGGCGGGATCGTTCCAGTCGCCGCCGCCTTTGCCTGCGAATTCGCGCCAAAGGGCAAGGTCAATCGCGAATTCGCCATCATGTATTCCGGCTATTCGCTGGGGATCTTTGCCGCCGCGCTGGCTTCCTTCCTGCTGCTTGAGGGTGCGGGTTGGCGCCCGATCGTGGCGCTGGGGGCCGCGCCGCTCGTCCTGTTGCCCGCGATCATTTGGTTTTTGCCGGAATCGGCGGCCTATCTGATGGGCAAGGGGCAGTATGAGAGGGCAGGCGTCATCGCGCGCCGCTATGGCCTCGATCCTGCCGATTTGGCCTCACCTTCAGCCGATGGCGCGGTCAAACCCGGCATGCGGGCGCTGTTTGCCGATGGTCATGCCCGCGCGACACTCGGCTTTTGGCTGACCACCTTTACCGGCATGATCCTCGTCTATGGGCTGAACACATGGTTGCCCCAGATCATGCGGGCTTCGGGCTATGATCTTGGCCCCAGCATCATGTTTCTGGGCGTCTTTGCGCTGGCATCGTCGGTCGGCGGCGTCATGCTGGGCCGGTTGGCCGACCGCCATGGCCGGCCGCCCATCATCGTGGTCGCCTTTTGCGGCGGGGCAGTGTCGATCCTGCTGCTCTCGCACAAATGGCCACTGGCGATGACCTATGGCATCGTGGCGCTGGCCGGGGTCGGCACGGTGTCGGCCGCCGTGATGGTGACCAGCTATCTCTCGCAATATTTCCGCCCGGCCCTGCGCGCCACGGCCGTAGGCAGTTGCCTCAGCTTCTCGCGCATGGGGTCGATCTGCGGCCCGTTGCTGGGCGGGATGATCGCGACCTATCAACTGGATATGGCGTGGAATTTCATCGGATTTGCCGCCGTTGCCGCCCTATCGGCATTGGCCATAGCACTGGTGCCCAAGCCGGAGGAGACATCCGGCGCGGTGGCCGCCTGCAGCGCATAAATGACAAAGGCGCCGCCCGGTGGGAGCGGCGCCTTTCGCGACCTCAGACCAGCCCTGTCACGCCAGAGCCGCGCGAACATAATCCTTCATCCGGCGCAGTTCCGTCACCGAATCCGCCCCGGCATATTCATATTCCAGCATCGCGGGAATAGCCCAGCCATGGCGCGCGATCATCCGCACCACATCGCGGATCGGCGTATCGCCCTCGCCAAAAACGGTGTTGGGGCCTTCATGCGTTTTGCGGTCCTTGAGATGGATGCTGACGATCTTTTCGTGATGTTTTTCCAGGAAAGCGGGCGCATCAAAACCGGCCGCGACAAAATGGCCGATGTCGAAATTGATCCGATAAAAGGGCGACATAGTCAGCCCCTTCTCGAAACTTTCGGGCGTGGCGAACTGATTGGGATCATGCAGGTTGGAATGGCCGTGCAGACCCAGAATGACGCGATGGCGCGCCGCGAAAGGCACGGTACGTTCGGCCATTTTCAGCGTGGTCGAGGCCGTCATGATCTGCGTTCCCAAGGCGCGTGTCATGGCGAAACCACGCTCGACCTCGGCATCGGTGCAATCTTCCGTCAGGCCGAAGTTGAATGCCTGCACCGTAATGCCCGCCGCGCGCAAACGCGCACCGATCGCCGCGAAATGCGACATGGGCGTCTTGAGCCGCCACTCGCGCACCTGTTCGCGCACCTGCTCGGCCGAGGCGGGCTTGGGCCCTTCGGGCGGGCGGCCATAGAGCGAGGCCTCGGTCGGCTTACCCGCCACGGTGGCCCATGGCGCATCGCGCGAGAAGGCGGGAGGCTGAATCGTCGGCTCGAACAATTCCACGCTGGACAGGCCCACCGCGCGGCAGCCCGCAATCATCTTGTCCACCATATCGCCCGGAGTCTGCAGCATGTCCCGAAAGCTGTAGGTCTGCACGCCCAGTTGCAGGCGCGCGGCCGAACGGCGCGGCGCCGCAAAGGCCGGAGCACCCATGCCCAGCACAGCGGCGCCAAAACCGAATTCACGTCGCGACATCTTCATGCACAAACTCCCAAACAGGCTTTTCCTTAGGGGCAAACTGTATCCCGTTTTGCCGGAATGGTGCAAGTCGGATTTCATCGGCCTGCCAAACCATTTTTCTCGGAAAGCCTATCGAAAAACATTCGGGAATTGAACGTAAATTGCAATTTTATAGGCTTTTTATGAAATGGGCCGCGCGGCATATAACCGACACCCTCGCCCTGTGCGCAACCTTCATTGACTTGGCTGTGAGCTAAATGGCGTATAAGTGAATTCACTTTAGCCTTGAAATTTCTAAGCCTGAAAAATATGAAAGCCCCATTGCCGAGACGAATCGGTCGTCGTGACCATCGCCGGCAAAGCCATCCCAGGGAGGGACAGCCCCACATGAAAAAGACTTGGCTTGCTGCAATCTCGTCCAGCCTGACCCTCGCGGTCTGCCTTCAGGCAGCACCCGTGCAGGCGCAAACCAACCCCGGTGCGCAGGCGGAAACCAAATCCGCCGGCCTTGGCGAAATCGTCGTCACCGCCGAAAAACGCAAAAGCACCGAGCAGAAAACCGCCATCGCCATGTCGGTGCTGACGTCCGAGGCGCTTTCACGCAACGGCGTGGGCAATGTTGCGGACCTGACCGCCGTGGCGCCCAGCGTCAGCTTTGCGCAGGCAGGCCCCGCCACGATCATCAGCGTGCGCGGCGTTTCCAGCCGCGACACTTCCGAAATCGGGGACCCGGCCGTCTCGATCAGCATCGACGGTTTCAACCTGCAGCGCGCATTGGGCCTCAACGCCTCGATGTTCGATCTGGAGCGCGTCGAAGTGCTGCGCGGGCCGCAGGGCACGCTGCTGGGCCGCAATGCCACGGGCGGCGCGATCAACATCGTCACGGCCAAGCCCAAACCGGGCGATCTGTCGGCCTATCTGGGCGTCGAGGCCGGCAATTACCGGATGCATAATGTGAAGGGCATGATCAACGTGCCCGTCAATGACTGGATCACGCTGCGCGCCGCCTTTCAACTTCGCGACCACGACGGCTATCGCAACAATGCGCCTTCGGCCAATGCCGATGATGAACACAGCCGTTCGGCCCGCCTCCATCTGCTGATGAAGCCGACCGATCGCTTCTCGCTGCTGCTGACGGGGGAATATTCGGACTTTGACGGCGTGGGCACGGCGACGCAGGCCATTCCATGGGTGCTCTATACCGCCGCCAATGTGCCTGCCGGTTATGCGGTGGGCGATGTCGATCTGGGCGTGCCGCCGCGCGGCAATGCCAAGGATTTCCCGATGCCCGCCGGGTCCTATCTGCGCACCAAGGCATGGAATTACCGCGCGCAGGCCGATTATGACTTCACTTTTGCCACGCTGACCTATCAGGGCGGTTATCGCCGTTTCAAGATCGACCGGCGCACCACGCTAGGCGGCGCCTATGGCACCAATCGCCAGAATTTCACCTTTGGCCAGCGCGAAAACCTGCCCTCTTGGAACCACGAATTGCGCCTGTCCTCGAACAGCAAGGGGCCGTTGAAATGGCAGTTCGGCGGGTTCTACTTCAAGGAAAGCAACAATCTGACCACCCAGTTTCAGGATTTTCCGGGGCAGGATTCGATTTCGGGCACGCCTTTCCTGATACAGAACTATGTCTATCCCGATATCGTGGCGCAGGCCAAGGCGCTGTTCGGCCAGGCTTCCTATGAACTCATCCCCGGCCTGACGGTGGAAGCGGGCGCGCGCTATTCCAAGGATGACAAGCACCGGATCGGCTATAACACCGTCACCAATGTCACCACCTATCTCAACACCAAATGCTATCTCACCAATTCCTGCGTGATGGTGACGACGCCCCAGAACTCCACGGCGTCCAGCAGCAAGACCACCTGGCACGCCGCGCTCAACTATCAGGCCACCCCGCGCAACCTGCTCTATGCCAAGTTCGACACCGGCTATAAGGCGGGCGGCTTCACCGATCTGGCGGCCTATAATCCGGAAAGCATCACCGCCTATGAAATCGGGTCAAAGAACCGCTTTCTGGACAACCGACTTCAACTCAACCTGTCGGCCTATCTCTACAACTACACCGATCAGCAAGTGTCGCAGACCGTCACCAATTCAAACGGCGCGGTGGCCACGCTGGTGCTGAACGCGGGCGCCTCGCGCTATAAGGGCGTTGAACTCGACGCCCTGTTCGATCCCACGCCCGATGATCATTTCAACGCCTATGTCGCCTATCTGGACGCGCGTTTCACCAATTTCGCCGCTGCGGTCAGCGGCCAGCTCGCCCGCGCGGCGGCGGCCGAGGGCAAGCTGGTGGGTGCCAACTGGCAGCTTGACGGCAAGCGCCCCCCGCAGGCCCCGGTATGGACGGTCAATTTCGGCTATGAGCATGATTTTCATATCTTTGGCGGGCGCCTGACTCCGCGTTTCCAGACCCATTTTGAGTCGGAATCCTACTTTACCTTCTACAATTTCGCCTCCGACCGTCAGGACGCCTATCATCGCAGCGACATCATCGTGACCTACAGGCACGAACCCGCCAACTGGACGCTTTCGGCCTTCGTGCGCAATCTGGAGGACACTGTTGTGCTCTCCTCGGCCTCGGCCCCGACCAGCGCGACCTATCAGACCTATCGTGAGCAATATCAGGCCCCGCGCACCTATGGGGCGAGCTTTACCTACAACTGGTAATGTAAACGATATCAGATAGCGTGGATCACCAAGCTGAGCCATGGGATGGGTCCCTCCCCCGTTCCATGGCTCTTTTGCCATTCGCCGGTTCTTGGCATCGCCCGGCATTTGCAGTAACCATCCCCCCGGCGGCCGATCCGGTCGCCGAACTGATCGCGCCGGTGCCCGCCAAACGGGCTTAATCGGGAATGCGGTGCGGGGGGCTGGCCTCTCCAAATCCGCGGCTGTCCCTGCAACTGTAAACGGATAGCGCGATGCACATGCGCCCTTGCCAAGGGCCAGCCACTGGGCCGGACGCTAAATCCTGCGAGGTCTGGGAAGGCGTGCATCAAGCTGTGACCCGCAAGCCAGGAGACCTGCCGGCGTCTGGTCGCTCTTGCCATGGTCCAGGGGATGGCCGCGGCACGGTGTACTCCGTCTGAGCGACGCATGGGCGGCCGGGGCCGCAACGGATACGTGCGCGGGTCGCTCTTGGCGTCCGGCCCTGCGCGTGTGCCGCCCGTTTGCGCGGGTTTGCCCCGGCCCTGTCGCAAGGCGCCGGAGGATGTGCATACCGTGTTTTCCTATACCAAACCATCGCTGCGCCGCCGGATCGGCGCGCTGCTTGTCGCGCTGGCCATTGCCAATATCGCCATCTGGGGCTGGGCCTTTGGCCTGTTTCATCATCAACCGCTGATGCTGGGAACAGCCCTGCTGGCGTGGGGGCTGGGCCTGCGCCATGCGGTCGATGCCGATCATATCGCGGCCATCGACAATGTGACGCGCAAGCTGATGCAGGATGGCCAGCGCCCGATCACGGCGGGCTTCTGGTTCGCGCTAGGCCATTCCGGGATCATCGCCATCGCCTCTGTCGGCATCGCCCTGACAGCCAGCGCTCTGGCCCGCTTCGGTGCGTTCAAGGAGATCGGCGGGGTGATCGCCACGGTGATCTCGGCGCTGTTCCTTTTCACCATCGCGGGCATGAACCTTGCCATCCTGCGCTCGGTCTGGCGCAGCTTTGTTCATGTCCGCGCGGGCGGTGCTTATACGGAAAGCGACCTCGACCTGCTGGCCGGATCGCGCGGGCCGCTTTCGCGCCTGTTCGCACCCATGTTCCGGCTGGTCGGCAAGAGCTGGCATATGGCCCCGCTCGGCTTCCTCTTCGGCCTCGGCTTTGACACGGCCACTGAGGTTGCGATTCTGGGCATGTCGGCCAATCAGGCGGCCAATGGCCTCTCCCTCGCCACGGTTCTGGTGCTGCCCGCGCTGTTTGCCGCCGGGATGGCGTTGATCGACACGGCCGATGGCGTGGTCATGCTTGGCGCCTATGAATGGGCCTTCGTAAAGCCGATCCGCAAACTCTATTACAACATCACCATCACGCTGGTGTCGGCCCTTGTCGCCATCGTCATCGGCGGGATTGAAACGCTGGCCCTGATCGGCGGCAAGCTGGGCCTGACGGGCTGGCCTTGGGCCATGGCGACACGGCTGGGCGAAAATTTCAACAGTCTGGGCTTTGGCATCATCGCCCTGTTCGTCCTGTGCTGGCTTATCAGTTTTGCCATTTATCGCTGGAAACGCTTTGACGAGATCGAGGTTTCGTAAACACGCCAATTGCTTTTCGCGCCATGTGGTTTAGAACCAAGCGCGAAAGTTCGGGGCAACCCGGTTTTCAATGATCGCGCCGGTGCCCGTAAATGGGCTTAATCGGGAATGCGGTGCGGGGGGCCTGCCCCCCAAATCCGTGGCTGTCCCTGCAACTGTGAGCGGATAGCGCGATGCACATGTCCCCCTCCATCCGGGGGCGGCCACTGGGCTTAACGGTCTGGGAAGGCGTGCATCAAGCTGTGACCCGCAAGCCAGGAGACCTGCCGGCGCACCGGTCGCTCTTGCCTTGATCCAGGGAGTGGTCACGGCACGGTAACTCCCCGTCTGAGCGGCGAACTGTGTGGCTGGGGCCGCACGGGTTGCGTGGTCACGGGCGCCTCGTCGCGCCCGCCCGTTGTCGCGCGCCGACCGGATTGTTCCGGTATGCCCCGCCCTGTCTCGCTCCGGCGCGCGGGAGAAGTACCAGTGCCTGACCTGTCCAAGGTTCCCGTCACCATCGTCACCGGCTTTCTGGGCGCGGGAAAAACCACGCTGATCAGCCATTTGATCCGCAATGCTGGCGGCCGCAGGCTGGCCGTGGTGGTCAATGAATTCGGCATGCTGGGGGTGGATGGCGACATTCTGCAATCCTGCGCCATTCCCGATTGCCCGGTGGAAAATATCGTCGAACTGGCCAATGGCTGCATCTGCTGCACGGTGGCCGATGATTTCATCCCCACGGTGGAGCGCCTGCTGGCGCTGAATCCGCGCCCCGATCACATCCTGATCGAAACCTCCGGCCTTGCCCTGCCCAAGCCCTTGCTCAAAGCCTTTGACTGGCCCGCGATCCGCAGCCGGATCACGGTCGATGGCGTGCTGGCGCTGGCCGATGCCGAAGCGGTGGCGGCGGGCCGCTTCGCCCCCGATCCCGCGGCCATCGAGGCCCAGCGCGCCGCCGATCCGGGGGTTGACCATGAAACCCCGCTTTCCGAAGTGTTCGAGGACCAGCTGGCCTGCGCCGACATGGTGCTGCTGACCAAGGTGGACCTTGCCGGGACGCAGGGCACTGCCGAAGCCCGCGCGGTAATCGCGGCGGAGACCCCGCGTCCCATCCTCGAACTGGCCGAGGGCGTCATCGACCCGCGCGTTATCCTTGGCCTTGGCGCGGCGGCCGAGGACGATATTGCCGCCCGCCCCTCGCATCACGATGGCGAGGATGACCACGAGCATGACGATTTCGACAGCACGGTCGTCACCCTGCCGGAAATCACTGACCCGTCGGATCTGGCCGCCCGCATTGGCCAGCTCGCGGACCAGTATGGGATCCTGCGCGTCAAGGGCTATGCCGCCGTGGCGGGCAAGCCGATGCGCCTGCTGGTTCAGGCCGTGGGCGGGCGCGTGCGCCACCATTACGACCGCCCATGGCGCGCGGGCGAGACCCGCCAGACCACGCTGGTCGCCATTGCAGAGCGCGGAAATATAGATGCCGCCGCCATCCAGGCCACGCTGGCGGGCTAAACCCGATGCATGTCATCTTTCGCGAAACGCACGGGATGGAGGAAACGGCCATTCCGCAGGATCTGGGGCAGGCGCCTGCGGATCTGGTCGTGCTGTCATTTTCCGACAGCGATCTGGGCGCCTTTGCGGCGGCATGGCATCGTGCGCACAGCGATGATCCGGCCTTCCCCTCGCTGCGCCTCGCCAATCTTTCGGCGTTGGCCCATCCGCTCTCGGTCGATACCTATATCGAACGGACATTATTGGGGGCAAAGGCCATCCTGATCCGCCTGATCGGAGGGCAGGCCTATTGGTCCTATGGGCTACAACAGGTCGAGATAATGGCCCGGTCGCGGGGCATCGCGCTGGCGGTGCTGCCCGCCGATGGGCGAGCGGACATTCGGCTGGATTCGGCCTCGACCGTGGCGCCCGCCTTGCTGGCCGATTTGCGCCGCCTGTGCGATGGCGGCGGGGCCGAGGCCGCGGGCACGGCGCTGAATTTATTGGCCGGGGCGGCGGGATTTTCGTTGGCGCCGGGTGCGGCAAGGGCGGGATTGCCGATGGCCGGGGGATGGCATCCGGAGCGAGGAGTGTGCGATCCTTTGACATTTGCCGCCACCCGCCCGCTCGTGCTGATCATCTTTTACCGCTCCTATCTGGCCGCCGATGATCTCGACCCCTTTGCCCAATTGCATCAGGCGTTTGAGGCGGAAGGCTATGATACGCTCTCGCTCTTCGTCCCCTCGCTGAAAGAGCCGCAGGCGCGGGCGCAAGTCGAGCGCTGGGTCCGAGAACTGGCCCCTGCGGCAATCCTCAACGCCACCGCCTTTTCCGCCCGCAACGAGGGGGGCCAGTCGCCGCTCGATGTCGCCAATGTGCCGGTGTTTCAACTGGCGCTGGCCACCTGTTCGCACGAAGCATGGTCCAACACCGCGCGCGGCCTGTCGCCCGCCGATCTGGCGATGCATGTGGTGCTGCCCGAGATCGACGGGCGAGTGTTTGCCGGGGTGGTCAGTTTCAAGGAGGCTGCCGCGCATGATCCGGCGTTGGGCTTTGCGCGCCATCTGCACTGCGGCGATCCGGCGCGCATCGCCGCCATTGCCGCGCGCGTTTCCGGCTGGATCGCTCTTGGCCGCAAGCCCTCGCAGGACCGCCGCATCGCCCTGATCCTCTCCACCTATCCCGGCAAGGCGCATCAGATGGCCCATGCCGTCGGCCTCGACGCGCTGGCCTCGGCGCAGGCGATGCTGAGCGATCTGGGCGAGCCTGATGTGCCTGATCTGGCCGCCGCCTTGGCGCGGCAAAGCATAGGCTGGCCGCTTTCTGCCTACCGCAAGGCGCTGGAAACCCTGCCCGCCCCTTTGCGCGAGGCGATGGAGCAAAATTGGGGACCGCCAGAAAATGATCCCGCGCTCGTCGAGGGCGAGTTCCGCTTTACCGCGCTTCTCACCGGCCAAACGCTGATCGCGCTCCAGCCCGAGCGCGGCGTTACCGCCTCGCGCGATGGCGATTATCACGATCTCTCGCATTGCCCGCGCCATGCCTATGTCGCCTTTTATCTCTGGCTGCGTGCGCGGCGCATCGACGCGCTGGTGCATATGGGCGCGCATGGCACACTGGAATGGCTGCCGGGCAAGGCGGTGGCGCTGTCCGACGCCTGCTGGCCCGAGGCGCTGACCATGGGCCTACCGGTCATCTATCCCTTCATCGTCAACGATCCGGGCGAGGCCGCGCAAGCCAAGCGCCGCATCGCCGCCGTCACCATCGGCCACGCACCGCCCCCGCTTGCGCCCACCGCTCATGGCGCGGGCCTCGCCACGCTCGAAACCTTGCTGGACGAGTTTTCCAACGCGGGGGGCCTTGATCCCGCCCGGCGCGACCGGTTGCAAACCGCCATCCGCAACGAGGCGCAAGCCTTGGGCCTTGAGGCCGAACTGAGGCTGGACGCCACCGCCACGCCCGCCGAGGCCATCACCCGCATCGACCGCTTCGTCTGCGACATCAAGGAAAGCCAGTATGGCGACGGCCTCCACATCTTTGGCCGGGGCGATCATGGCGCGGCCGAACGCGCCGGATTGCAGGCCGCGCTGGCGGGGCAGTTCGTAGCGCCCGGCCCTTCCGGCTCACCCCATCGCGGGCGGGGCGATGTGCTGCCCACGGGGCGCAATCTTTACACGATCGACCCGCGCGCCGTACCCTCGCGCGCGGCCCATGCCCAAGGTGTCGTGCTGGCGCAGGAGCTGATCCGGCGGCATTTGCAGGATCATGGCGATTATCCGCGCGCTTTGGTGGTGGACCTGTGGGGTTCGGCCACGATGCGCACGGCGGGCGAGGAATTTGCCATGGCGCTGCACCTGCTGGGCGCGAAACCGCTGTGGGATCTGACATCGGATCGGGTGACGGGGGTCGAGATCCTGCCGCTGGCCATGCTCGACCATCCGCGTATCGATGTGACGCTGCGCGTCTCGGGTCTGTTTCGCGATGCGTTCCCCACGCTGCCCATCTTGTTTGGTCAGGCGGTGCGGGCGCTGTGCGGGCGCGACGAACCGGCGGACTGGAACCCCTTTGCCGGGACCGCGCACGCCCCGCGCGTCTATGGCCCCGCGCCGGGCCGCTATGGGTTGGGCATTTCGGCCGATACCTATGGCGCGGACGCCCGTCGCGCCGCCGGCGAGGCATGGCTGGCGGCCTCCGATCATGCGCTGGATGCGCCGCAATCCCATGCCGATCCCGATGGTTTGCGGCGGCGCGTGGCCGGTGCCGACGCCTTTGTCCATCTTCAGGATCTGCCCGAAAGCGACCTCTTGCTGGCCGCCGATTATGCCGCGCATGAGGCCGGTTTTGCCGCCGCCCAATCCGTGACCGGGGGCTCCGTGGCCGGGGGCCAGGCTGCGCTCTATCATCTCGATCACCGCGATCCGGCCCGCCCGGTCGCGCGGCCGCTGACCGAGGAAATCGCCCGCGTGGTGCGCGCCCGCGCCGCCCATCCTGGCTGGATCGCAGGCATGATGCGCCATGGCTTTCGCGGAGCCGCCGAGATTGCCGCCACGCTCGATCATCTGGGCACCTTCGCCCGTCTGGCGGACAGCGTGCCATCGCATCTCTTCGACCTCTATCACGACGCCACGCTGGGCCAAGGCGAAGTCCGCAGCTTTCTGACGCGCGAAAACCCCGGCGCTCTGGCCGCGATGGAGGCGCGCTTTGCCGCGCTCCACGCCGCCGGATTATGGACAACGCGGCGCAATTCGATCCTTGCCGCCCTGCCGCTGGATCCGGGTGCGTGAGCGGCTTTGCGATCAAGGGATGGTGCCCCGATGCATGGCAGCCGATGGAGACGGGCGATGGCCTGCTGGTGCGCATCAAGCCGCGCCTTGGCCGCCTTTCTCGCGATCAGGCGCTGACGCTTTGCGCGCTGGCGCAGACTTATGGCAATGGCATGATCGACCTCACCCGCCGCGCCAATCTCCAGATCCGGGGCGTGAACGAGGCCGGATGGCCCGCGCTGATCGCGGAACTGGTCGCGCATGGGTTGGCCGATCCCGATGCCGGGCGGGAAGGCGCGCGCAATATCCTGATCGCCCCCGATTGGGCGCAGGGCGATGACAGCCACCGCATCGCCTGCGACCTGATGGCGCGGACGGACGAATGGCCCGCCCTGCCCGGCAAGGTCGGCTTTGTGATCGACGCGGGAGCCGCGCCGATCCTGAGCGCCGAACCGGGCGATTTCCGCATCGAACGCGGGGCAAGCGGCCGCCTGATCCTGCGGGCCGATGGTCGGCCAACCGGCAGCCCCGTACCGTTTGGAAGGGAGGCGGACCACCTCATCGCGCTGGCCCATTGGTTTGCGCGAAGCGGCGCGCGCCGTATGGCCCGCCACCACGCCCCCTTGCCGGACTGGGCCGATGGAACGCAATGCCCTGCCCTCGCACGCCCCGCCATCGCGCCGGACGGCTCGGCTCTGGGGGTCTCCTTTGGCCAGATCGAGGCCGGCCTGCTTGCCCGCGCCGCCACGTCGGCTCTGCGGATTACGCCATGGCGGGTGCTGCTCCTCGAAGACTCCAGCCCCGCCCCCATCCCCGGTTTGATTACCGATCCCACCAGCCCGCTGCTCCGCGTCGATGCCTGCCCCGGTGCGCCCTATTGCCCGCAGGCCGAGGCGGAAACGCGCGACCTCGCCCGCCGCCTTGCGCCTGTGGTGGAGGGCCGCCTGCATGTGTCGGGCTGCGCCAAGGGCTGCGCGCGATCGGGACCTGCCGACATTACCCTGACCGGCCGCGATGGCCGCTTCGACCTTGCCTTCAACGCCCGCGCGGGCGCGCCGCCGGTGCGGACCGATATGGACCCCGCCATGGTTCTTGCCCATTTTGGAGTTGCCTGATGCCCCACGTCTATGAAACCAATGGCGCGGCCATCTATAAACAATCCTTCGCCACAATCCGCGCCGAGGCCGATCTGGCCCGCTTTTCGGCGCAGGAAGAACCTGTGGCCGTCCGCATGATCCACGCGGCGGGCATGATCGATCTGACCCGCCATATCCGCTTTTCTCCCGGCTTTGCGAGTGGTGCGCGGGCCGCGCTGGCCGCCGGTGCGCCGATCCTGTGCGATGCGCGGATGGTGTCCGAGGGGATCACGCGGACGCGCCTCTCGGCGGGCAATGCGGTGATCTGCACGCTGCACGACTGCCAAGTGCCGGATTTGGCCAAGGCGATGGGCAACACGCGCTCCGCCGCCGCGCTGGAATTGTGGCGGCCGCATCTGGCGGGCGCGGTGGTGGCCATCGGCAATGCGCCCACCGCGCTGTTTCATCTGCTCAACATGCTGGAGGACCCGGAATGTCCGCGCCCGGCGGCGATCATCGGATGCCCGGTCGGCTTTGTCGGCGCGGTGGAATCCAAGGCGGCGCTGTGGGAGGCATCTCCTGTCCCCTGCTGCATCGTCGAGGGTCGCCTTGGCGGCAGCGCGATCACCGTGGCCGCGATCAACGCCTTGGCGAGCGACGCGGAATGAGCGGGACGATCCATGGTGTCGGCCTCGGCCCCGGCGCGGCCGATCTGCTCAGTGTGCGCGCGGACCGATTGGTGCGCGGCACCCGCCACATCGCCTATTTCCGCAAGGCGGGCCGCCCGGGACAGGCGCGGCGCATCGCCGAGGGGATACTGCGCGAGGATGCCGTGGAAATCGCGATGGAATATCCGGTGACCACCGAGATTTCGCTGAGTGATCCGCGCTATAATGAATGTTTGTCAGCCTTTTATGCCCAATGCACGCAAAGGCTGATCGACCTGTCGAGCGCGGGCCATGACATTGTGGTGCTGTGCGAGGGCGACCCGTTTTTCTACGGCTCGTTCATGCATCTCCATTCGCGGCTGACCGGTGTGGTGCCGGTCGCGGTGGTGCCGGGCATCACCGGCATGGCGGGCGCATGGCACGCCACCGCCATGCCGATCACATGGGGCGATGATGTGCTGACCGTCGCCATGGCCACGTTGCCCGAAGAGGAATTGACCCGCCGCATCCGCGATACCGATGCGCTGGTGGTGATGAAGATCGGGCGCAATATCGCCAAGCTGCGCCGCGCGGTGGCGGCGGCGGGGCGCGAGGATGAAGCATGGCTGGTCGAATATGCCGCCATGCCGGGACAGCGCGTGACGCCTCTGGCCGAGGCAACGGAGGTGACGCCCTATTTCTCGATCCTGCTGATCCATGGACAGGGGCGGCGGCCATGAGCGGCATCCTCTCCATCGCGGGCCTTGGGCCGGGCGACGAGGCGCTCATCACGCCCGAAGTCACCGCCGCGCTGGCCGAGGCCACGGATGTGATCGGCTATGTTCCCTATGTCGCGAGGGTTGCGCCGCGCGAGGGGTTGGTGCTGCACCCATCCGACAACAGGGTCGAACTCGACCGGGCTTGTCTGGCCCTGCGCCTTGCCACAGAGGGGCGGCGGGTCTTAGTGGTTTCCTCAGGCGATCCGGGGGTCTTTGCCATGGCCGCCGCCGTGTTTGAGGCGCTGGAGGCGGGGCCACCCCATTGGCGCGATCTGGACATTCGCGTGCTGCCCGGCATCACGGCCATGCTGGCGGCCAGCGCGCGCGCCGGAGCGCCGCTGGGCCATGATTTCTGCGCGATCAACCTGTCGGACAATCTCAAGCCATGGGCGTTGATCGAGAAACGCCTGCGTCTGGCGGTCGAGGCCGATTTCGCCATGGCCTTTTACAACCCGCGCTCGAAATCCCGGCCCGAGGGTTTCGCCCGCGCTTTGGCCCTGCTGCAGGAGGCCTGCGGCGATGCGCGCCCGATGCTCTTCGCCCGCGCCGTCTCGACGCCTCAGGAGGAATTGCGCATCGTTCCCCTGGACCGCGCCACGCCCGACATGGCCGATATGCGCACGATGGTCATCTTAGGCTCCAGCCAGACACGGATCATCGAGCGCCCCGGCGGAGCGCTGCTCTACACCCCCCGCTCGGTGGCGGGCGTATGAGCGATCCAGTCCAGCACCTCTTCGGGGCGGAACAACTCGCGCCTATCCGGCATCGCGGGCCGCTCGATCATCAGCACCGGCAGGCCCAGTTCGCGCGCGGCGATCAGCTTGGCCTGCGCGCCGGTGCCGCCCGCATTCTTGCTGACCACAAGGTCGATGGCATGATCGCGCAGCAAGGCCCGATCACCCGCCACCGAGAACGGCCCCCGATCCACGACCAGATGATGATCGGGCAAGAGCGGCGGCGCGTCCGGCGCATCAACAAAGCGCAGCAGGTAATGATGCTGTGGCTGGGCCGCGAAAGCATCGACATGCATCCGCCCCAGCGCCAGCAGCACCCGGCGCGGCGGCCCCGCCAGCGCGGCAACCGCCTCCTCGATACCGGCCACGCCGGTCCAATTATCGCCCTGTCCCATCCGCCATGCCGGGCGGGTCAGTGCGACGAAGGGCACCCCCGCAATCCGTGCTGCCGCCGACGCATGGGCGCTCATCCGGGCGGCGAAGGGATGGGTCGCATCCACCAGATGCGTGACGCGATGTTCGCGCAGATAGGCCACCAGCCCCTCCACCCCGCCAAAGCCGCCGATGCGGCAGGGCACCGGCTGAGGGCGCGGATTTTCGGTCCGCCCGGCATAGCTGAGCGTGGCGCTCATCCCCTGGGCGGCCAGCAGGCGGGCCAGAGCGCTCGCTTCGGTGGTGCCGCCCAGCAGGAGGATATGGTGCATGTCTGACCCCTGGTTGACGATCATCGGGTTGGGTGAGGACGGGGCGCAAGGCCTGTCAACGGCGGCGCGCGAGGCGCTGGAGCAAGCCGAAGTGGTGATCGGCCCGCCGCGTCATCTTGCGCTGCTGCCCGCTCTTACGGCGCAGCGCCTTGAATGGCCAGCGCCTTTTGCCGATGGCATCGCCCGCCTACTGGAGCATCGCGGGCGGCGGGTGGTGATGCTGGCCTCCGGCGATCCGTTCTGGTTCGGCGCGGGGGCCATTGTGGCGCGCCATCTTGATCCGGGCGAATGGGTGGCTCGTCCCGCCCCATCGACATTTACGTTGGCGGCGGCGCGGCTGGGCTGGGCGTTGCAGGATACGGTCTGTCTTGGGCTTCACGCCGCACCGCTGGCCCGGCTGCGCCTCCATCTGGCGCCCGGGCGCTCGATTATCGCTCTGATGCGCGACGGGGCGCAGGTGGGGGCGCTGGGGCGCTATCTGGCTGAGCTGGGCTTTGGCGCGTCGCTGATCCATGTGATGGAGGCGCTGGGCGGCCCGCGTGAACGCATCCGCTGTGTGCCAGCCCAGGCGCTGGATTTTCAGGATATCACCCATCCGGTCGCGGTGGGCATCGCCACGGGCGCAGGCACCGCTATGCCGGTCACCTCCGGGCTGCCCGATGAACTTTTCGCCTCCGATGGCCAGATCACCAAGCGCCCGATCCGCGCCCTCACTCTTTCGGCGCTGGCCCCGCGCGCGGGGGAAACCTTGTGGGACATCGGCGCGGGGTCCGGCTCAATCGGCATCGAATGGCTGCTGGCGCATCCGGCCAATCGCGCGCTGGCCATCGAGGCCGATCCGGTCCGGGCCGCCCGCGCCCGCGCCAATGCGGCCGATCTGGGCGTGGACCATTTGCAGGTGATCGAGGGCCGCGCGCCCGAAACATGGCCCGATGGCCCGCCGCCCGATGCGGTGTTTATCGGCGGCGGCCTGTCGGAGGATTTGCTGTGGGCGCTATGGTCCCGCCTGCCCATTGGCACGCGCCTTGTCGCCAATGCGGTGACGCTGGAATCCGAAAGCCTGCTGGCGCGCTGGCATGGGCGGAAAGGCGGGGCTTTGCTGCGCGTCGAACTGGCCGATGCCGCGCCCATCGGGACGCGGCATGGCTGGAAGGCCCGCTATCCGCTGGTGCAATGGAGCGTCACGCTGTGATCGTCGCCGGTTTCGGTTTTCGCAGCCGCGCCACGCTGGCTTCCGTGCGCGCGGCATTGACGGCGGCGCAGGGCGGGCTACCCCCCGTCACCCATCTGGCCACGGCGGCGGACAAGGCCCCTGCCCTGACCCCGCTGGCCGAGGCCTTGGGCCTGCCTCTGGTCGCCTTGGACGCCGAGGCGATCCGGGCGGCCCCCACGCGGACCGCTTCCGCCACATCACGCCGGGCGCGGGGCACGGGCAGCCTCGCCGAGGCCGCCGCCATGGCCGCCATCGGCCCCGGCGCGCGCCTGATCCGCCCGCGCTGCATTTCGCCCGACCGTTTGGCCACCTGCGCCATTGCCCAAGGAACCCCAGAATGACAGTGCATTTCATCGGCGCCGGACCCGGCGCGCCTGATCTTCTCACGCTGCGCGGGCGCGATCTGATCGCGGCCAGTCCGGTCTGTCTCTATGCCGGTTCGCTGGTGCCTGCGGCATTGCTCGACCATTGCCCGCCCGGCGCGCGCATCGTCAACACCGCGCCGCTCTCGCTTGACGCGATCATTGCCGAAATCGCCAAGGCCCACGCGGCGGGCCATGATGTGGCGCGGCTGCATTCGGGCGATCTGTCGGTCTGGTCGGCGATGGGCGAACAATTGCGGCGGCTGCGCGCGATGGACATTCCCGTGTCGATCACGCCGGGCGTGCCCGCCTTTGCCGCCGCCGCCGCCGCGCTGGAGGCCGAACTCACGCTGCCCGAACTGGGCCAATCGCTGGTGCTGACCCGCACGCCGGGGCGCGCCAGCACGATGCCGCCTGCCGAGAGCCTGACCAACTTTGCCGTGACGGGGGCCGCGCTGGCCATTCACCTTTCGATCCATAATCTGGCGCAGGTGGTGCGTGATCTGGCCCCGGCCTATGGCGCGGATTGCCCGGTGGCGGTGGTCTGGCGGGCCAGTTGGCCCGATCAGCGGATCATCCGCGCCACGCTTTCCACCGTCGAGCAGGCCGTCGCCGGGACGATGGAACGCACCGCGATCATCCTTGTCGGGCGGGTTCTGGATGCACAGGGTTTTGCCGAAAGCAGCCTCTATGCCCCCGATTACGACCGCCGTTTCCGCCCGCTGGGGGCCAGCTCGCGCTTTGAAGGCGTAACCGAATGACGCCGGGCTTGCTGATCGCCGCCCCGGCGTCGGGCACGGGCAAGACGACAGTGATGCTGGGCCTGCTGCGCGCGCTGGCGCAGGATGGGCTGGCGGTGCAACCGTTCAAGAGCGGGCCGGATTATATCGACCCGGCCTTTCACCGCGCGGCCTGCGGGCGCCCCTCGTTCAATCTGGACAGTTGGGCGATGGAGCCGGACCTGATCGACGCCATCGCCGCGCAGGCGGCGGGGGCCGACCTGATCCTTGCTGAAGGGTCGATGGGCCTGTTCGATGGGGTGGCGCGAGCGGGCGCGTTCGGAAACGGCGCCAGCGCCGATCTGGCGCGGCGGATGGGCTGGCCGGTGGTGCTGGTGCTGGATGCCTCGGGGCAGGCGCAATCGGCGGCGGCCATGGCGCTTGGGTTTCGGGCCTATGATCCGGCGCTGCCTTTTGCGGGCGTCATCCTCAACCGCGTGGCCAGCGCGCGCCATGAGAGCCTGATCCGCAAGGGGATGGAGGCGATGGGTATTCCGGTGCTGGGTGCGCTGCCCCGGCGCGGCGATCTGGTGCTGCCCGAACGCCACCTTGGGCTGGTGCAGGCGATGGAGCATCCCGATCTTGAGCGCGCGGTGACCGATTATGCGGCATTCATTCGCCAGCATGTCGATCTGGCCGCGATCCGCGCCAGCGCGCGCGGGGCGGCGATCCATGGCACAGGTCGCCTGCCCGATCCTCCGGCGCAGACCATTGCCATGGCCAGCGATGCGGCTTTCTCCTTCATCTATCCTCATCTGCTCGAGGGCTGGCGGCGGGCCGGGGCGCTTGTGCTGCCTTTCTCGCCGCTGGCCGATGAGGCGCCCTCGCCGGAGGCCGATCTGGTGTGGTTGCCGGGGGGCTATCCCGAACTGCACGCCGGGGCGATTGCGGGGGCGGGCACATTCCTTTCCGGCCTTGCGCGTCACGCGCAAACCCGCCCCGTGCATGGCGAATGCGGGGGCTATATGGTTCTGGGGCAAAGCCTGATCGACAAGAACGGGCATAGCCATCGCATGGCGGGCCTGCTGGGCCTGGAAACCAGCTATGCGCGGCGCAAAATGCATCTGGGCTATCGCCATGCCGAATTGCTGGCGCCGGTTGCGGGCATGGCGGGCGGCACTTGCCTGCGCGGGCATGAATTCCATTATTCCACCATCATCGCGCTGAATGACGAACCCTTGGCGCGCGTGACCGATGCCAATGGCGATGAAGTAGCCGAAACCGGATCGCGGCGGGGCATGGTCAGCGGCAGCTTCTTTCACATGATTGCGCAGGTTTCATGATCGAACTTACCCTGATCGGCATCGGCACCGGTAATCCGGACCATATCACCATGCAGGCCGCGCGCGCGATGAATGCGGCCGACCTGATCCTGATCCCGCGCAAGGGGGAGGCCAAATCCGATCTGGTCGATCTGCGCCGCGATATCTGCGCGCAGGTTGTGAATGCTCCGGTGCGGATCGTCGAATTCGACATGCCCGTGCGCGATGCCGGGGGCGACTATGCGCGGGGCGTGCATGAATGGCATGACGCCATCGCGGCGGTATGGCGCGAGCAAATCGCGCTTCATCTGCCCGAAGGTGGCAGGCTGGCGCTGCTCGTCTGGGGCGATCCCTCGCTCTATGACAGCACCCTGCGCATTGCCGAGAGGCTGACGGGCGTGACGGTACGGGTCGTCCCCGGGATCACCAGCATTCAGGCGCTGACGGCGGTCCATGCGATCCCGCTCAACCCGCTGGCCGGATCGGTGACGATCACGACCGGGCGGCTGTTGCGTGCGCATGGCTGGCCAGAGGGCGCCGATACGGTGGTGGTCATGCTGGATGGCTGCTGCGCGTTTGAGGTGCTGGACCCGGCCGGGATCGCGATCTGGTGGGGGGCCTATCTGGGCATGGAGCATCAGGCGCTGGAATCAGGGCCGCTGGTCCATGCCGCGCCCGTCATTGCCGCCCGCCGCGCCGAACTGCGCGCGCGCCATGGCTGGATCATGGATGTTTACCTGATGCGGAAGGAGCAAAAGTGATGGATGAAGCCGACGAGGCCCGCCATGCCGACAAAATGCGTAAAAAACAGGCCGCGCGCGAAACCATCATGGCCACCAAGACCCGCGAAAAGGGCCTGCTGATCGTCCACACCGGCAAGGGCAAGGGCAAGACCAGCGCCGCTCTGGGCATGGTCGTGCGCGCGATCGGCCATGGGATGAAGGTGGGCGTGGTCCAGTTCGTCAAGGGCGCCATGACCACGGGCGAGAAGGCGGTGTTTGGCGCCTTTCCCGACAATGTGGAATTCAAGCCGATGGGCGAAGGCTTTACATGGAACACGCAGGACCGCAGCCGCGACATCGCCACCACCCGCATCGCATGGGACGAGGTCAAGCGCATGATCGCGGACCCGGCCTATGACATGGTGCTGGCCGATGAACTCAACATCGTGCTGCGCTATGACTACCTGCCGCTGGACGAGGTGCTGGAGGTGCTGGCCGCCAAGCCGGAGATGCAGCATGTGATCGTCACGGGGCGCAACGCTCCCGACGCGCTGATCGAGGCGGCCGACCTGGTCACCGACATGACCATGGTCAAACATCCGTTCCGCTCGGGCGTCAAGGCGCAGGCGGGTATCGAGTTCTGAACGCCTCGCGCGGGGCATTGCACAGCCCGCGTTTGATGATTATCATTCATGACATTATGCCAACTTTAGCACGTAGCGAAGAAAAGCATGATGCCCTAGGTTCATAACAGGACTTGATGGGAGCCTGCGCCGCCGCCATGGCGCGGGCCTCGGCCCTATGCGCCCCTTGCGGCCAGTTGGAGACTTTTGGATGAATGCGATCGTTCGCCTGGCCCTGGCGCGCCCCTACACTTTTGTCGTCATGGCCATGCTTATCACGATTGCAGGTGTTCTGGCCGGTCTGCGCACGCCAACCGACATTTTCCCCAATATCCGCATTCCCGTGATCGCGGTGGCCTGGACCTATAACGGCCTCTCGCCCGAGGATATGTCGGGCCGCATCAACCTGCCGTTTCAGCGCGCGCTGACCACAACTGTAAACGATATCGAGCATATCGAGGGCCAGTCGCTGACCGGGATCGGCATCACCAAGATCTATTTCCAGCCCGGCGTCGATATCCGCACCGCCAATGCGCAGGTGACAGCGATTTCGCAGACGATCCTTCGCCAGATGCCGCCCGGCGTCAATCCGCCGCTGATCCTGAATTATAACGCCTCGACCGTGCCGATTGTCCAGATTGCGCTGGCCGGGCATGGGCTCAACGAGCAACAGCTTTACGACTTCGGCTTCAACTCGATCCGGTCGCGGCTGATCACCGTTCCGGGCGCGGCCATCCCCTTCCCCTTTGGCGGCAAGGTGCGCCAGATCCAGGTCGATCTTGACCCGCGTGCCATGCAGTCGCGCGGCATCACCGCGCAGGACGTGGGCGCGGCGCTGGCCAGCCAGACGCAGATCACGCCCGCAGGCTTCGTCAAGATGGGCGAGTTTCAGTATAATTTCCGGCTGAACAACGCGCCTTCCTCGATCGAACAGCTCAACGATCTGCCGATCCGCACGATCAATGGCGCGGTGATCCGCATGCGCGATGTGGCCCATGTGCGCGACGGTTCGGCGCCCCAGCAGAACGTGGTCCATGTCAACGGCCAGCGTTCGGCCCTGCTAACCGTGCTGAAATCGGGCGCGACTTCGACCATTTCGGTGGTCGAGGGCATCAAGGCCATGCTGCCTCAGGTGATGACCGGCCTGCCCCCCGCGCTCACGGCCACGCCGGTCAACGACCAGTCGATCTTTGTGAAGGCCGCCGTGACGGGCGTGATGCACGAGGGCCTGATCGCGGCCGTGCTGACCAGCCTGATGATCCTGCTGTTTCTGGGTTCATGGCGCTCGACGCTGATCGTGGCCACCTCGATTCCGCTTTCGGTGCTGGGCGCGCTGGCCGCGCTCTCGATGTTTGACCAGACGCTCAATGTGATGACGCTGGGCGGGCTGGCGCTGGCGGTGGGTATTCTGGTCGATATGGCCACGGTGACCATCGAGAATATCGAATCCCATCTGGAAATGGGCAAGAGCGTGCGCGGCGCCATTCTGGACGGTTCGCGCCAGATCATCATGCCTGCGTTCCTGTCGCTGGTCTGCATCTGCATCGTGTTCGTGCCGATGTTCTATCTTCCGGGCGTGTCGGGCTATCTGTTCGTGCCGATGGCGCTCTCGGTCATCTTTGCGATGATCATGTCCTATATTCTCTCCTTCACGCTGGTGCCGACCATGGCCATGTCGCTGCTGCGCCAGCATGATCAGGATGACCATGCGCCCGCGACTCCGCCGCGCCTGCTGGCACCGCTGGTCGCGTTTCAGGCCGGGTTTGAGCGCCGCTTTGCTGCCTTCCGCGACCGCTATGGCCGGGCGCTGACCGCCATTCTCGACCATCGCCGGATGTTTGCCACGGGTTTTCTGTGTTTTGCCGTGGCCAGCCTTTTGCTGATCCCCTTCCTTGGCCGCAATTTCTTCCCCTTGGTCGACGGGGGCTCGATCACGCTGCATGTCCGCGGGCCGTCCGGCATGCGGATCGAGGAAACCTCGGCCCTGTTCCAGCAGGTTGCCAAGGCGATCCGTCAGGAAATCCCGGCCGACGAACTGGAGGCCATCGCGGACAATATCGGCCTGCCGACCAGCTCGATCAACACCGTCTATAATGCCACCGGCACAATCGGGCCGCAGGATGGCGATATCATCGTCAATCTGAAGCCGGGGCATCGACCGACGCAAGACTATATCCGCGCCCTGCGCGCCAAGCTGCCCCGCCTGTTCCCTCAGGCCAGCTTTGCGTTCCTGCCTTCCGACATCACCAGCCAGATCCTGAATTTCGGCGCGCCCGCCCCGCTCGACATTCAGGTCACGGGTCGCAAACCGGCCGAAGTGCGCGCCTATGCCGAACGCATCCTGCGCGCGATCCACGGGATCGACGGGCTGGTCGACGCGCGCATTCAGCAGCCCGCCTCCTATCCCGAATTGCGCTTTGATGTGGACCGCACCCGGATCAACCAGCTGGGCATGACCGAGGCCGACATCACTTCCAGCGTGGCCACCTCGATCGCCGGTTCCTCACAGGCCGCGCCGGTGTTCTGGCTGAACCCGGAAAACCGCGTGACCTATCCGGTGGCGATACAGATGCCCGAATATCGCGTCAATTCGCTTCAGGATATCGCGGGCCTGCCGATCCGGACGCGCACGAGCACCCCGCAGGTGCTGGGCGCGCTGGGCACGATCAGCCGGGGGACCACCACGGCGGTCGAAAGCCAGTATGACATCCTGCCGTTGATCAACGTCTATGCCGGGGCCGACGGGCGCGATCTGGGCGCGGTGGCGGGCGATGTGCAAAAGGTGCTGGCGGGTCTGGAAAAGGACAGGCCCAAGACTGTCACCGTCACCCTGCGCGGCCAGTATCAGTCGATGAACACCGCTTTTACCGGCATGGGCTTTGGCCTGCTGGCGGCGGTGGTGCTAATTTATCTGCTCATCGTCATCAATTTCCAGAGCTGGGTTGATCCCTTCATCATCGTCTCGGCGCTGCCCGCCGCATTGGCGGGGATCTGCTGGATGCTGTTTGCCAGCGCGACGCCGCTTTCGGTGCCTGCGCTGACCGGCGCGATCATGTGCATGGGCGTGGCCACGGCCAATTCCATTCTGGTGCTCAGCTTTGCCCGAGAGCGGCTGGAGGAGCATGGCGATGCGATCCGGGCCGCGATGGAGGCGGGCGTGTCGCGCCTGCGCCCGGTGCTGATGACGGCGCTGGCTATGATCATCGGCATGGCGCCCATGGCGCTGGGCCTTGGCGAAGGCGGCGAACAGAATGCGCCGCTGGGCCGTGCGGTGGTGGGCGGTCTGGCCTTTGCCACCTGCGCCTCGCTGCTTTTTGTCCCCACTCTGTTTGCCATCATCCACGGAGCGCGCGCGCATCGCCGCGATGCTTCGAAGGGAGTGCCTGCTCATGTCTGATTTCGCGTCCAGCTCCCCTTCCTTTCGCAAGCCCCTGCTTGCCGGGGCTGCCGTGTTTGCCCTGATCCTTGCGGCGGGCGCCGCCTATCGGATCCAGCAGCGTTCGGGCCTGCATGAGCAAGGCGAGGCCGCCGCGATCCCCTCTGTCGATGTGATCCATCCGGGCGGCGAGGCCAGCAATACGCTGGTCCTGCCGGGGCGGTTGCAGGCATGGTTTCAGGCGCCGGTCTATGCGCGCACGAACGGCTATCTGCGCCGCTGGTATGTCGATATCGGACAGCCGGTGAAGGCAGGGCAGGTGCTGGCCGAGATCGACACGCCCGATGTCGATCAACAGCTTTCGGCCGCCCGCGCCGCGCTGGCCACCGCCAATGCCCAGCGCAATCTGGCCCAGACCACCTCGAACCGCTGGGACCGGCTGGTCGCGCAAAATGCCGTATCGCAGCAGGATGCCGATGAAAGGCGCGGCAATTTCGCCGCCCGTGAGGCGATGCGCAACGAGGCATCGGCCAATGTTCAGCGGTTGCAGACGGTTTCGGGGTTCAAGCGGATCGTGGCACCCTTCGACGGCATCGTCACCAGCCGTTCAACCGACATCGGCGCGCTGATCGTGGCGGGCACATCGACCACGCAGCCCCTGTTCACCGTGTCCGACGTCACACGCCTGCGCATCTATGTCAGCGTGCCGCAGGCCTATGTCGCCCGGCTGCGCGAAAACACGACCGCGCAATTCACCGTGCCCGATCAGCCGGGCAAGACCTTCAGCGCGCAACTGGCCCGCTCGTCCGGTTCGGTCGATCCGGAATCGGGCGCGATGCTGGTGCAGCTTGTCTATGACAATCACGCGGGCCTGCTCAAACCGGGCGCCTATGCCCAGGTGACTTTCGATTTCGGCAAAGGTCAGCCTACGGCGGCGGGCGCGGCGCGCATTCCGGTCAGCGCCCTGCTGTTCCGCCATGAAGGTTCGGCGGTCGCGTTGGTCGATGCGCAGGGGCGCGTGCGCATCAAACCCGTCTCCATCACCACCGATTTCGGCAATGAGCTGGAAGTGATCGGCCTGCAGCCGAACGATCAGGTGATCGACAATCCCGCCGACGATATTCGCACCGGCGACAGGGTGAAGGCCACGCTCCAGCGGAACAATGCCCATGCGTAAGGGCCGGATTATGGCGGCGATGCTGCCGCTGCTGGCGTCCGGCTGCTCGATGGCTCCGTCCTATACAGCGCCTCGTGTTGCGCCTGCCCCGGCCGCGTTTAAGGAAACGGGCATGTGGACCCCGGCCGCGCCCGCCGATGCCATGCCGCGCGGGGCATGGTGGCGCATCCTGCCCGACCCGGTGCTGGACGGGCTGGAGCAGCGGATCGAGAAGGACAGCCCCCGTCTGGCCGTCGCGCTTGCCCGCTATGATCAGGCCCGCGCGCTGACCCGTCAGGCGCGCGCCGATCTGCTGCCCCGCGTGGACGCCACCGGCCGGGCCGTCCGCGCGCGCGCCATGTCCCCGGTAACTGGGGGGTATTACGAATATAATGATTATGCCGTAGGCGGATCGGCGGCCTATGAGGTCGATCTGTGGGGCCGCATCCGCAATCAGGTGTCGGCCACGCAGGCCGAGGCACAGGCCAGCGCCGCCGATCTTGCCGGTGCGCGCCTGAGCCTGCAGGCTGAATTGGCCGATGATTATATCCAGTTGCGCAAGCTCGATGCCCAGCTTGAACTGCTGAGCCAGACCAAGACCGCATATGCGGCGGCGGTCGATCTGACCACCAAGCGCTTTGCGGGCGGCGCGGCCAATGAGGCCGATGTGACGCGTGCGCGCACCCAGTTCAAATCGGTGCAATCCGAAATGGCGCAGCGCAAGGCCGATCGCGCGCTGCTCGAACATGCCATCGCCACGCTTGTGGGCGAACAGGCCTCGGGCTTTGCGATTGCGCCCGTGGCCGTCATGCTGGCCCCGCCGCAGGTCCCCGTTTCCGCGCCTGCGATGCTGTTGCAGCGCCGCCCGGATGTGGCCGCGGCCGAAAGACGGGTGGCTGCGGCCAATGCGAGAATCGGCGTGGCAAGGGCGGCGTTTTTTCCGCAAATCACGTTAGGCGCATCGGGCGGGTTTGAAACAACGGCGGCCTCGCTGCTGACCGCCGGCAGCAGCGTCTGGGCGCTGGGGCCCGCGCTGGCGGCCATGCCGATCTTTGACGGCGGGCGCCGCCGGGCGGGCGTCGCCTATGCCCGCGCCCAATTTGCCGAGGCTTCGGCCAATTACCGACAGACCACGCTTGACGCCTTTCGTGAGGTTGAGGACCAGCTCGCGCTGGTCAACCGTCTGGCTGAAGCTTCGGCCCAGCAGAGCGAGGCTGTGGTGGCCGCCGCGCGCACCAATCAACTGGCCAATATCCAATATCGCGAAGGGGCCGTCGACTACCTTCAGGTCGTCACTGCGCAGGCCGCCGAATTGCAGGCCCGCGAGGATCAGCTCGCCCTTGAAAGCCGCCGCCTGATTGCCAGCATCGGCCTGATCCGGGCGATGGGGGGTGATTGGAGCAACAGGGGATCATAAATGCTGGTGGCGCCGGTATGGCGCTCAGACCTGAGAACCGCCGTGTCACCATCGCGGATAATCAGCGACATGATTTTGGCGAAGGAAACCCTTCGCCTCGGTCCATTCGACATCGGGCGACAGTAAGCCCGCCGTTCTCTTCGGAATACCCTTCATAGGTCCTCCGGATCATTTCGCGATTGCCGGTCATCTCAGCCCCACTGCATTTCGCCGGTGGCGACCTTGGCGCCGATGTCGAGCGCGACGCCCATGCCAAGGTCCGGGAAGCGCGCTTCCATCGCGGCCTTGAGCGCTGTGGAATCCTTGGCCGCGTCCAGCGCTTCCTCAAAGGCGAGGAGATAGGATTTTGTGTATTCGATCGCGGTCAGACCGAGGGCGGCGTCGCTCTCCATATGCCCGGGCACGACGATCGCCGGATTGCGGGCGGCGATCGCATCAAGGTTCCTGATCCAGACAGCGCGCTGTTCCTTGGCCTGAGTGTCGGCGGTCCAGACATGGACGCCCGAGAAGATCAGCACGCCGCCGAACACGGCCTGCAGCGACGGCACCCAGAGGTAGCGGCGATTGGCGAGGCCTTCAGCCGCCACGATCTCAACGGTCTCGCCATCGACCGACAGGTCGGGGCCGTCAAACGCTTCCGGAAAGACAATGTCGTCGAGCGTTTGAGGGCCGTTTTCCTTAAGCTGCGGGGCCCAGGCGGCGAGCTTCTTTTCGACATTGCCCTTGATCGCGGCGATTGTCTCCGATGCGGCGATAACCCTGGCATCCGGAAAGGCCTCGCGCACCGGTTTTATGCTGAAATAATAATCGGGGTCCGACTGGCTGATGTAGATGGTCGTCAGCACCTTGCCGGTAGCCTTGATCGCATCGGCCAGCGCTTTGCCATCGGGATAGGTGAAACCGCCATCGATCAGCAGCGCTTCACTCGGGCCGGTCAGCAGCACCGGCGCGCGGAAGAAGCCATTCTGGCCGGCGGGGAAATGTTGCCAGGTCAGAGCGGTTTGAGGTGCGGTGGTCATCGAATGTCTCCTTTGCGGCGGTGGCGTTCAGGCTGGGTCACGCCGCCTGCAATTGCTGAGCCAAAGCATCGAGGTCGCCGAACAGGATGTTGCCCGGCACCGGGCGGCGGCCACGCGCATCCTCAAGGATCAAGGCCGGCACGCCCTGCAGGCCGAACTGCGCCATATCGGCGCGAGCCGCGTCGATGCGGTCGCGATAGGCGGCAAGCAGTTCGGCATCGGGCGCAAGGACAAGGCGGGCCGCGTCGGCAAAGCCTGCACCGGCCAGCGTATCGGCCACCACGGTAAGATCGGCATTGTTGCGGCCATCCACATAGCGGGCGTGTTGCAGCAGCTTCAGGGCCTCGATCTCGCGATCAGGCGCGGTCTGGGCGACGGCCACCACGCCCAGGGTGGCGGGCGCGGAGTCAAACAGGCCATTGACCGCGCCCAGCACCTGGGTGCGATAGGCGTCGGAAAATACCTGTCCGGTGAGGCGCGCGATGCGCTGGTCATTCTGCCAGGCATAGGCGGCGAAGGAGGCGTCCATAGGGCGGGCGTTTTCCCCGGCAAACAGGCCGGTGGGTGCAAGCTGCAAGGTGACGCCGTCGAGGCGCGAAAGCCGTTCCAACGCCGGGGCGGCACCATAGCACCAGCCGCAAAGAGGATCGAAGAGATAAGTGATTCGCATGGTTGAAACCTCGAGTTCGTCTGGATGCTGGATAGCGCCAGGGAACAGGTGGATAAATCGGCCCAAACATGACATTCTGTATGCTATTGGCTTACAATTGATGGAGGCACGGTGGAGGCCGTCAATCTCAACAGGCTCGCCTATTTCGCGGCGGTGGTCGATACCGGATCGTTCACCCGCGCGGCCGAGCGGCTGGGCATCACCAAGACCGTTGTCAGCCAGCAGGTCGCCAAACTGGAGGATGAGCTCAAGACCGCTCTGCTCATGCGCACGACGCGGCGGGTCGAACCGACCGAGGCGGGGCGGCTTCTCCATGCCCGCAGCACCTTCATCTTGCGCGAGGCCGAAGATGCGATCGGCGAAGTCACCCGCGCCAATGTCGAGCCCGGCGGGGTCCTGCGCGTCGCAGCGCCAAACGATTACGGCACCTCGCGGATCGCGCCGCTCGCCGCCGCCTTTTCGCGGCGCTATCCGGCCTGCCGGGTAGAACTGGTCCTGTCCGACGCGCGGATCGACCCGGTTGCCAACCAGATCGATCTGTCGATCCGGGTCGGCTGGCTGGATGATTCCAGCCTGCATGCACGGCGCGTGGGGGGCTTCCGCCAGCTTCTGGTCACGGCCCCGCAATTTGCCGAAACAATGGATATTCACGACCCCGATCAGGTTTCGCACGCACCCTTCGTTGCCAACGCGGCGCTCAAGGAGCCACTGATCTGGCATTTCAACAAGGGCGATTTCGAACGCCGCACGATACGCATGCGCCAGGTGCTGTCGATCAACACCACGCCCGCAGTGCTCGCGGCCACGCTGGCGGGGGGCGGCCTGTCGGTACTGCCGGACTATCTGGTGGCGGACCTCCTCAGTGAAAAGCGGCTGATCGCCGTTCTGCCGGAATGGTCGTTGCCGATCGGCGGCGTTCACGTCGTTTACCCGACCGCGAAATTCCGTCCGTCGAAAGTCTCATCCTTCGTAAAGATGCTGATGGCAGCCGAATCCGGTCAGACGAACAACGAAATCACAATATCTCCCCTGTCCCATGGGCGATCAGGAACAGGTTGATCGCCACGGCTCCAAACCGTCGTCCCACCGGGCCTTCCGTTCATACGAAAGGCTCGGTTCCCTTTGCCAACTCTCCCTTCAGCGCGCTGCTTGATAATGGCCAGAATATTGCTCTGAATGTCGCCCAGCAGGATTTCCCCCCAAAGCTGCGCGTATGGATTGACGTGGGTCTTGGCGATGTAATTGGTACGCAAGGTCAGCAGCGTCCTGTCCGCATCCAAAGGGGTCAGCGTGTAGTCGCCCGTATCGATCTTCAGGAATGGCCCATCAGGTGCGATATGCCGGTCGGTATAATCCTGAAGCGAGCTGTTGGTGAAGGCAAAGGCCCAGCCAAGCCGCCGCCCCGGCTGCCATTGGGTAATCCTCTCCTCGAAGTTGATATGATCGCCCCAATAGGCGGTGCGGATGGCGCCCACGCCCTGGCCCTGCAATGTGGTTGCGCGCGGGCGGGGCAGGCGCAGAATGTTTTGCGTGAAATTCCATTGCCCTTCGTCGGGGCCAATATGGGCGTTGGCCACCGCATAGGGCCAGATTTGCTCGGGCGTTGCCCCAATCACGATGGAGCGGGTGAGCGTGACAGGCTTGTCGATGACAGGGATCTGGCTTTCCATCCCCCCGCACAGCAAAGGCAGAAAGAGCAGCGAGGCCCGAAACCGCGCAGGATCATCCCTCCCCTTGCGCCAGCGCCGCAGGATGTAAACACCAAGCCAGCCAAAGCTCAGCCAGATCGGCGCCAGCATGACGAGGCAAATCACGCCTTCACGCAAAAATACCGCCGATCCCAGACAGACAAGGGCGCCAAAGACGGGCGGCACGGAGAGGTAAAAAGAGCGCGGCCTTTCAAGCCCAGGATCAGCGACATAGCAGATCAAGGCGCACAGATAGGCAGGCAGAATGGCCAGAAACCACAGGCTGGCAAAACCCACGCTACCCGCCTTGGCGGCATTGATGAGGATATAGGCACTGAGCGCGATGGCCAGTGCCAGCGTAAACCCGGCAAGAATACGCCCGCGATTGGGTGGAGTCTGAGTCATAGTGCAAACTCCGGCTTGGCGACCATCAGCCAGAAGATGGCGATGACGCCGATAAAGGCAGGCCAGCCCAGCGCAAACCACCACCGGGCCAAGCGATGGTAGCAAGCGGGGAGAGTACCCCCGTCAGGCGTGGCCTCGGCGATGCGCCGCATGGCGATCTGGATCGCGACCACCGGCAGCCAGCAGGCACCCACCAGAATGTAGAGCGCGATGGCGGCCATCAACCAAGGCGTCGTCAGCGCAAAACCGGCCAGATGTGCCAACCACACACCCGTCACCGGCTGCACAAGGACGGCGGGCGCGGTGAACAGCCAGTCGGCCAGTTCGACATTGCGGTTGACCACCCGCCGCGCCGCCAGCACGCCCGAACGATTGGCCATCCAGCCATGAAACGCTGTGCCGAGGCCGGTGCCGAACAGCAGGGTGGAACTGAGGATATGGACGGTTTTCAGGAGCAGATAATCAGCCATGGGGCTTCTCCATCGCATGGACGGCCAGAGACAGGCCTAGGACGGCGAGGTTCTTGACCAGGGCGCCAAAGGGATCGGCCCAGAGTTCGGGCGCGATGACGGTGAGGATCAGGCTATACACGCCCATCAATGCCACGCCCGCCAGTGCCGCCCCGCGCCGACGCAGGATCAAAGCGAGGCTCACCGCCATATCCGCCAGCGATCCAGCCCAGACGGTGCCGATGGCTGCCGCGCCCGTCAGACCAAGGCGGGCCAGCAGGTGGGTATTGCTCGCCATCGGGGTAAGCAACAGAGGCACCAGACCACCGGCCAGCCAGACCGCTGCCAATAGGCCACGCAGCAAAGGCTCCATCGGCAGCAGGCGTGCGGCCAGCACATCGCCCTGCGTTGCCGGATGGTTGGCGAGGAATTGCGGAACGGTCTGCGGCACGAAGCCCAGCGCCACGACCAATGGCTCAACCGCTGCGACATTGCCTGCCTCCAGCATTGTCAGGCTGTCGCGCATCATCGGTCCGATACCCAGCAAGGCAACCGCGCGCAGCATCCAGCGCGGCACCGGCAGGCTGTTCGCCGTACGAAGGCCCAGCCAGCGCCGCAGCATAATCATCAGATCCATAATCCGCATCCTATCCGGCCCCACCGCATTCACCACCAAGCCCATCGGCAAGGGCCGCTGCAAAAGGCGCCAGATCACCTCCACCAGATCGTCGATGGCGATTGGCTGCACCATGCCGCCGCCAATGTCAGGCATCAGCGGCAGAGCTGCTAGGGCGCTGAACAGCCCGGTGCTGCCCCCGCCGCGCCCCACCACCAGCGAGGGGCGGACAATGGCCCAGCCCAGTCCAAGCGTTGTCAGATACTCATCCGCCGCGCGTTTGCTGCGGTGATAGGCGGTGATGCCGTCGGCGGCGCCCAGCGAGGAGATTTGGAGCACCCGCGCCACCCCGGCCTGCACCGCGCCATCGAACAGGGCAATGGGGCCGCTGGTATGGACGCCATCATAATCCGCCCGTGCGGCCAAGACGCCCGCACAGTTCACCAGCGCATCATAGTTGCGCAACCGCTCGGTCCAGACGACGGCATCGTCGCAGGCAAGATCACAGACAATGTCCGCACCGCATCTTCCTGCAACCGTCACGCTGTATCCCTCGGCCCGCAGCCGCCCGGCAAGATGGCCGCCGATAAAGCCGCCGCCCACGATCATTACGCGCATCGCGGCCTCCTCAGTCAATTTGGGGCTGCGGCACTCGGCGCCACACGGCCAGCCCTATGCCGGCCATCGCCATCAGGATGCCCGTCAGAGTAGCCGCCACTGTGCCCTGGATCAGCTCGGTGGGATCGGTGGCAATCCGCGCCATCGATACAAACAGCAGCGGCAGCGGCAGCGCCATCATCATCACCATCGACCACACCGTCCAGAAAGAGGAGCGCTCCTCGGTTCCGCACAATTCGGACAGAAGGATCGACAGCGGGCGTCGCAGCACAAAGGCCGCCAGCCCGGCCAGCACCAGTGTGACGGCATAAGTGAGCAGCAAGGCGGCAATCGGGATCAACATGGGTTAGCTCCTTTCACGCGGGGCGGTCGGGATGACCGCGCATCCCCTGCATCGCAACTGGCATGCCAATTGCGATGATCTTCGGAAAACCGGGGTTCTTGGCCGCAAAGTCACCCTCCGAATGTTAACGACGTGAACGGAAACGCCTGCTATGCTGTCAACGATGGATACAGCTCTGGGCATCATGGCCTATATCGGCGCGCTGGGCCTGACCGCGCTGGCCAGCTTTTTGCTGGCGGGCTTTGTCGCAGCCAGAGCGCGAGGTCTGCCGGGGGCATGGACGCTGGCGGTCTTCCTGTGCGGTGTGGCGCTATGGAGTCTGGCCATGGCCGCCCCTGCGATGCTGGGCGTTGGGGCCGCGCCTTTTACGCTATTGGTGATCGCTCTCTCGCCTTTGCCGGCGGCGGCCTTTGTCCATCTGGTCTTCACCTTTGCGCTGTGCGGCGCTCTGCGTCCCGTGGCCTGGGCCAGCTATGGCGTGGCGGGCGCGGCGGTTGTTGCGGGCCTGACGCTTGGCGTGGGGCGAATTGCTCCCTGGCACGGTTTTGCGGGGGCCTTCGTGCCCTCGCTGACGGGATGGGGCGTATTGGGGGTGACAGCGGCGTTGTCGGTGGTGGGGCATCTCCGTCTGTTCCAGACATGGCGGCAGCAAAGCGGATTGCACCGCGACCAGGCGGGCGCAGTGTTCGTCTCCAGCGGCATCGGCCTGCTCGCGCTCACCGGCTTTGCCTTTCCGGCGCTGGGGATCGATGCCTATCCCTGGCCGGTGCTGGCGCTGCCGCTTTATTCGGTGGCGCTGGTCTATGCCGTGCTGCGCCATCGTTTCATGGCGGCGGATGTGTGGGCACGGCGAGGTCTGGTGTGGATCCTGCTGCTGGCGGGTGCGGGAGGCGCAGCCGCGCTGATCGCCACTTTGCCTTTGGCCTTGGCGGGGCGGCCAGAGGGCTTTTTGGCAACATGGGCCGCGCTGGCGGGAGCGATGGCGCTGGGCCTCGTCGTGATGGCTCCCTTGAAGCGGCTGACCGACCGGCTGGTCTTCCCCGGCGAACGGCTGGATGTGGAACCTTGGCGCGATGCTCTCGCCCAGGCAGAGGACGAGCAGGCTTTGGCCGATCTCGCCAATGCTATGCTGCGTCGGCATCTGGGTCTGGACGCCGAAGCGCCGGGCTTGATAATCACCGGTGAGGCCGTAACGCTGACGGGCTGGGACGATGCGCCCGCAGCTTTGCATCGCACCGCTGCACGTGTCGCCGGACTGGTGGAAGAGGCCGCCCGCCGCCTTGCCGCGGCCCGCCGCATGGTGGAGGCCGAACGCGAGGCAAGACTGGCCGAATTGGGCGCGCTGGCCGCGACGATCGCGCATGATCTGCGCAACCCTTTGGGCATTGTACAGATGGCGGCCACCGGCGCTCCCGCCGACGTGCGTGTCGAAATTGGTGAGCAGGTCGGGCGCATGAACGCGCTGGTCACCGACATTCTGGATTATACGCGGGCATGGACGGTGGCGCCGCGCACCATGGAGTTGGCCCCCTTCCTGACCGGATTTGGCGTGCCGGTGGAGGCGTCCGGAGAGTTGGTGCTGCACGCCGATCCTGCGGCTCTGCGCCGTGCGCTGGCCAATCTGGTGGACAATGCCAAGGCCATGGGCGGCGATTGCATGATCCTTGCCGAGGGCAACAGCATCGATGTGTGCGACAATGGCCCCGGCATCGCGCCCGAAATCGCCGAGAGCCTGTTCAAGCCCTTCGTTTCACGCCGCGCGGGCGGCACGGGGCTGGGATTGGCCATCGCGGCCCGCATCATGGACGCGCATGGCGGCACTGTCACGCTGGCCCGACGCGAGGGCTGGACCACTTGTTTCCGCCTGACATTCAAGGATAGCCCATGATCCTGCTGGCCGATGATGAACCCGCCTTTCAGCGCCTGACCGCAGGCTGGTTGCGTGCGCAGGGGCATGAGGTAATCACCGTGGGCGATGGCGATGGCGCGCGCGACGCCTTTTCCCGGCACCGGCCCGATGTGGTCCTGCTCGATCTGGCCATGCCGCCGCATCTCGATCCGCAAGGTGGCATTGCGCTGATCCCCGCCTTTGCCCCTGCGCCGGTAGTGGTGATGACAGGCCATGCCGATCAAGCTTTGGCAATGCAGGCGATTGAGGCCGGGGCGTGGGATTTTCTCGCCAAGCCGGTCGATCCTGATCTGCTGAAAGTGGTGGTGGCCCGGGCGGTGGAGCGGGCAAGACTGGCGCAGGAAATTGCCACCTTGCGCGCGCGCGGCGAGGCGGGCGAAGATATGGGGCTGATCGGCCAGTCGCCTCCGATGGTTGCCTTGCGCGCGCTGATCCGCCGCGTGGCACCCACCAACCTGCCGGTGATGGTGCTGGGGCCGAGCGGGACAGGCAAGGAATTGGTGGCCCGCGCCATCCACAATGCCTCGCCCCGCGCCAAGGAACCGCTGGTGCCGGTGCATTGCGGGGCAGTGCCTGCTGACTTATTGGAAAGCGAATTGTTTGGCCATCTGAAGGGCAGCTTCACCGGCGCCCACGCTGACCGCGCAGGATTGGTAGAGGCGGCGCATGGCGGCACGCTGTTTCTCGACGAGATTGGCGAAATGCCGCCGGCGATGCAGGTCAAGCTGCTGCGGTTTCTGGCCGATGGCACCTATCAGCCGGTCGGAGCGCGGGACATCCGCAAGTCCGATGTGCGCATCGTGGCTGCCACGCATCGTGATCTGGCCGCAGCCGTGGCCGACGGGTCGTTCCGCGAGGATCTCTATTATCGACTCAAAGGCGTGGTGCTCACCACACCAAGACTGGACGAGCGCGGGGCGGACAAGGCATTGCTGGCGCAAATATTTCTGCGCCGCGCGGCGCCTGAAGCCCGCTTTGCCTCCGCCGCGTTGGAATGGATCGTCCAGCGTGCGTGGCCTGGCAATGTGCGTGAATTGCGTGCTGCGGTGGAATGCGCAGCGGCCCTGGCGCAAGGCACCGCGATCGGCGTCGATGATCTGGCCTTTGCCACTGGAGAAACCATACCCGTCACCTCGCCCCCCGCGAATTTAACGCTCGAAGAGGAAGTCGCAGCGTTGGAGCGACGTCGGATCGTCGAGGCGCTCGAACGCACTGGCCACAACCATACCCATACCGCCCGTAATCTTGGCCTTTCGCGTGTCGGATTGCTCAAGAAAATGGACCGGATGGGATTGCGGTAGAGCACAGCCATAGTCGACCTTCTCCGGCTGAAACACTTCCGACCGAAACCACCAGCCAGGCACCATCAAGTCGGCGGCAGATGCCGCGCCATGCGTACTTTGAGCAATTCCACCAGTTCCGTTTGCATGAAGGCATAGTCGTCCGGGATATCCAGGCAAATGATACGTTGTCCGCGCAGGGCCGCCCGGAACCGCCGTTGCAATTTGGCGCGATGCTGCTTTTCCATCACCACGATAGTGTCGGCCCATGACACCAGTTCTGCGGTCAGCGGGTTTTCGGCATCATGGTTGGTGCCGGCTGAGGACACCTCAAGGCCGGGATAGTCGGTGAACACCTGCTCGGCCGTTGGGCTGCGTAGGCGGTTCTGGCTGCAAATGAACAGGATGGCTTTCAAGTAATGCCTTTGACAAAAATTCTCGGCCGATTTTGGACGACATGCAGGAAAGGTTGATCTGAATTATCTGCCCATTTAGCCAATATCGGCCTGTTCTTAAAGCACGGCAAGCGAAGATCATGCGCGCAGCATTCGCCCGCAACCAAAATCACTTCTTATTTCCCTGTTTTCATGAACAGACTGCATGGGCAATTCTTTCACGGGCAACGTCTCTCGCCTGATTGCCTTTCGTGACCCTTGTCCCGCTGACTTTTCCAAACAATTTGCCCTCGCCGCCCCTCTCTTTTGGGACGGTTCATCATGCGCGATGACATGTTCAAGGTGATTGTCGAACGCCCCCGCTCGGGCGCCGGCTACGCCGCGTCTCCCGAACTGAAATGGATGCCTGACGCCGACACGAAACATATCGGGCTCACCGGCGGCAGAGGAGGCGCGCAGTGAACGTCTCTCTGATTGCAAGCGGTCCCCATAACCCAGCCACAGCGTTGTGTATTCGCAAAGAAAGCTTCACGTCAGGTGGCAAGAACTGCAGAGTTGTTCCGTGGGTGGGGCGTTACAGCCCGGAAATGGGATGCGCAGGATATCATGATCATCACAGGTTTTGCTTCAATCATCCAAAGCTCAAGGATCGAGCCTCGTGGGAGGCAGATGCGATTCATCGCTGCGGCGGCACACATTCCCTGTCAGGCTTGTGCAATGCACCAAATGCTGCCATAAATGTCGCGGGTGTTTTCATTCGCATGCGAATGAGCAGGTTGGTACACCGGTCGGGCCGCCGGTGAGGAAAACCATACTTGGAGACTTGCGCCTATGGCTCGCCCCCATGGCCTGATCCGCCCGTGGCTTGCCCATGTGGATGCAGACATTGACCACCCCGTCGTTGTACATCGCGTTCTTAATGAAAGCGGATGGAGTCCGCGCTTTATCTCCAAGGTCATCATGGCATTGGGCCTTGCCGAACTCGGCTTGCCTCAATCATCGCCGCCGATGGGGATCGAGGCGATGCCAATCTCGCCTTTATCAGGTCCGATCATCGGGTTGGGCGTTAGGCTGGCACTCTTTGGTTTGACCGGTTGGCCAGCTTTCTCAGCAGCGCCCCCTTTCGCACTGCGAATTGAATGCATGTCGAAGGGTTACCTTGCGGCCAAATCAGACATAATCCGCGCTGACAGAGGATCACACCAAGCCGGCTTCATGCAACTGGCCCCGCTCGGACCCAAAACGGTGGCGAAGGGGGCATAGCATCATGCATGGAATGGACAGTCTGGCCCTTGGCCTTTTGCTGCTGACGGCTTGTTTGGTGGCTATTATCAGCCGCCGTTTCGGCCTGCCTTATGCCATCGGCCTTGTCGCGGCTGGCATAGGGCTCAGCATTTCTGATTACAAAAGCGGCATCACCCTGACCCCCGAACTCGTGTTCAGTGTGCTGTTGCCTCCGCTGGTGTTTGAGGCCGCGCTGCATCTGGGCTGGAAGCAGTTCCGGCGAGAAGGCGCGCTGGTGCTCAGTCTTGCCTTTGGTGGAACAATGCTCTCGGCCGGAGTGGTGGCGGGCGGCATGCATTGGCTCGCAGGCTGGGGCTGGCCTGCCGCGCTGTTGTTTGGAGCACTGATCGCAGCCACTGACCCGGTCTCGGTCATCGCCATGATGAAGGAGCAGAAGGCGAACAAGCGGCTGCGCTTTTTGATGGAGGCCGAGAGCCTGATCAACGATGGCGCTGCTGCGGTGCTCTTTGCGCTGGTGGCCGCATGGATCGCAGGAACGGCCACCGGGCCGGGCGGTATCGCGCTGACCCTGATCACAACTGTGGGCGGAGGCGTCGTGCTGGGGCTGGCTGTGGCGGCGGCGTTGATGATGATCGCGGGGCGTTCCGAAGATCATCTGGTAGAAATCACGCTCACCATGCTGGCCGCCTATGGTTCGTTTCTGTTGGCCGAGGAACTGCATGCTTCGGGGGTCCTGGCCACCTTGTCGGCCGGCATGCTGGTGGGCAATTGGGGCAAGGATCGAACGCTGAGCAAAACGGGCGGAGAGGCCGTCATCAGGTTTTGGGAATTCGCCGCCTTTCTTGCCAATTCGGTGGTCTTTCTGCTGATCGGCAGTCGTGAAGCCACCCAACCCATCGCGAGTTTCTGGTTTCCGGCACTGGTCGGCACCGTCGCGGTATTGGCGGGCCGCGCTGTGGCCATCTATCCGATCACGTCCCTCTTCCGCAAAACCGTCATGGCCACTGATATGCTTACACGCCATATCCTGTTCTGGGGCGGGTTGCGCGGGGCTTTGGCTTTGGCTCTTGCCCTGGGGGCGCCCCGCAGCCTGCCCGAACATGATGCATTGGTCAGTGTTGCCTTTGCCGTGGTCGCCTTCTCGATCTTTGTGCAAGGGCTGACGATACCTCTTCTGCTTCGCAAAGCGAGCGGCCGCTGAGATCGAGCGATGTTTGTGATGTGCACACCGGCATCCTTCGCCTTCATACTAAAAATCGATGAGAGGATGAATTTTCCTGATGCGGCCCTGCCCTTCGACAGACATATTCGCAGCAATAAAAATAGCAGAAATTTTTACCTGTATTCCCGAACCAGCCGTGACGTTATAAGATTTAAAAAAGGTTCATCGGATGATTGATTTTCATCTTTTCCTGACAGTAGTTCAGCGCCATGATGGTCAATAATCTATGCTAGCGCCTTTTCTTACTCCGCCCTATCTGCCGTTTGCGATCGCATTTTTGGTGATGATCGGGATCGGCCTGATTGAGGCAATCGGCCTGGGTTTTGGCAGCCTCGATCTGCATGGAGACGTTGCGCCAAGCGGCTCGGCGGGTCTGCTCGACTGGCTGGGCCTTGGCCGCGACATTCCGATTTTGATCTGGCTGACTTCGCTGCTGGCCTGCTTCACATTGACCGGGGTTGCGCTTCAGAACATCGCTGTGGCGGTGGTCGGGGGCCCACTGGCTTGGTGGCTGGCCTGTGGCATCGCCCTGTTGCTGGGCGGGCTGCTCAACACTCTGGCGGCCAATGGGCTTATGCGGATCATGCCCTCTTTCGAGACCACCGCCATTTCCACCGATGATCTGTTGGCGCGGCGCGGCGTCATATTGGAAGGCACAGCCCGTCGCGGAGCGCCTGCACGCGCCAAAGTGGTCGATCATTACGGACAGGCGCATTTCATCATGGTCGAGCCGCACAATGATAAGGATGAGATCACCTCGGGCCAAAGCGCGCTGATCGTGCGGCGCGAGGGCCCCATCTTCTTCGTGCTGCCCGACGAAAACACACAACTAAAACCAATTTGAACCAATGATTCCACGCCTCACTCTGGAGAAGGCATCATGCCGCAGTCACTCATTGAAATTCTGATCTATGCGGGGATCATCCTTGCAGCATTGGTCGTTATCGGTATCATTCTCACGCGCCTCTATCGCCGGGCGACCAAGGACATAGCGCTGATCCGAACCGGCTTTGGCGGTGAAAAGGTCGTACTCAACGGCGGCATCATGGTCATTCCCGTGCTGCATGAATTGATGCAGGTGCGTCTCACCACAGTGAAGCTGGAAGTATCGCGTCTCAACAAGGATGCGTTGATCACGCTCGACAAACTGCGTGTTGATGTGATCGGGCTGTTCCACATCAAGGTGAAGCCGGATGCCGGTTCCATTGCGGCCGCCGCGCAAACTCTGGGTGCCGCGGTCAACAGTCCTGAAGCTGTGAAATCGCTGCTCGACGGCAAGCTGGTGTCGGCGCTGCGTTCGGTTGCGGCGACGATGACGATGGAACATCTTCACGCCAACCGCGCCGATTTCATCCAAAAAGTCCAGGAAGCGCTGATGACGGATCTGGATATGAACGGTTTCCAACTGGAATCGGTGAGCATCACCCATTTCGACCAGACGGCTTTTGAGCATTTTAATGAAAACAATGCTTTCGATGCGGAAGGCCTGACAGTTCTCACGCGCACCATCGAAGAGCGCAAGAAGATCAGAAATGATATTGTCGCGACAAATCGGGTGGAGATTGAGCAGCGCAACCTTGAGGCCAACAACCAATCGCTGGAAATTGCACAAGCGGCCGAGCAGGCAAGGCTGACGCAAGAGCAGACGCTGGCTGCGCTCCGCGCCGAACAGGCAACCGCCATAGCAACAGCAGAGGCGGAACAGACCCGCTTGGCCGAGATCGCGCGTATCACCGCCAATCAGGCCAAGATCGTTGCGCAGACCGAAGCCGATAAAATCATCCAAAGCGCCAATATCGCCCGTGACGGGGCCATCCAGACCGCTACTATCGAGCGTGACCGCACCATCGAAATCGCGCGTATCACCACGGCGGTGCAGACAGCGCAAAAGTCGGAGGAAGAATCGACCGCGACGGCTGCTGCGAATGAGGCGCGCGCTCTTGCCGTCAGGGCCGAGGAAAGCGTTGCCACAGCCAAGGCGACCGAAATCGCCAATCGTAACAAGAATGTCGCGGTGATTGCAGCCACACAGCGCGCTCAGGAAGAAGCGGTGGGCATTACCGTTGCCGCCGAGGCGGAAAAGGAAGCGGCCGAGGCGCGCGCGATGGCTCTGCGTACGGAGGCAACCGCCGAGGCCGATGCCGAAAAGGCGCGCGCCGAGGGCCGTGCAGCCGCGTTCAAGGTCGATGCCGCAGGCCAAGCCTCACTTAACGAAGCCACCAACATTCTGAGCGAAGCCCAAACGGCCCTGCTGTTGCGCAAAGCGATGCTGGAGGCGCTTCCCGCTATTATCGCGGCCGCCAGCAAGCCCATGGAGAATATCGACAAAATAAGCATTGTCGATGCACGCGGGCTGCATGGCAACGGATCGGATACCGCGCAGAGCGAAAGCCATCCAAACCTTGCCGATGCCGCTGTGGCAGCTGCGATGCGTTATCGTGTGGGCGGACCGCTGATCGATGGCTTGATGGCGGAATTGGGTATGACTGGCGGAACACTGAACGGCATGTTGGCCGGTACAGGTGCAACTCCATCTCTGAGCGAAGCCGCCGCGAGTTCAGCAGCATCAAATCAGGCGTAAGAGCTATCACGGCGGGTCGATATCGGCCCGCCAGACGTTAGAGTTCAACGGATCTCCAAGCAGCCAAATGGTGACGGCGGCCGGTGAACGATACTCGTCGTTTTAGGCCCGCGATCGTTTGCTGACGCCGCCATTCCTGACGTTCGCGGGCCCTGAGAACGGGCGTTTCCCTCAGCACCCGGCATTCAAATTAAGCCATGCCGCAATATGAGTAATGGGGCGCCCCCCCCGGGCGCGCCGGGCCGCCAATGCACTGGCTACTTCGAAGCCTATGCCCGTATTGGCCCCGGTGACAATGAAGCATTTGCCTGACTGATCGGGCACATCGACCGTTGTAAATCCCTCGGATGGCATGAATTTGTTCTCCTCGACGCGACCTGCTCCTGAAAGCCGTTACGGACTAAACCGCCTGCTCGCCGGCGGCTTGTCGAATGGCCAATGCGATCTCGTCTTCGCTGCGGCCTCCGTTGATGGCGATGCGCCCGCTGAAGATGAAGTGAGGGACCGATCTTACTCCGGCGGCCATTGATCGGGCTGCCTCCTGTTCGACACGCCGATGCTGCGCTGGGTCGAGCGCGATCGCGCGGGCTTCATCGCGTTCGAAGCCATAAGCCACGGCGATATCGGCAAGGACATCGGCATCCGAGATGTTTTTGGCCTGCAGAAAATGGGCATCGGTGATGGCAACCGCGAGCTGATGCTGCGTCTCTCGCTCGCGCGCGGCAAGGATGAGACCGTGCGCCGCCTGCGTCCGATAGGTCCAGGGCTGCCGGCTCAGATCGAGATCAAGGCCGGAGGCGCGGGCTTCCGCCTCAGGACGGGCAAACGATGCTTTCGAGTCGGTAATGCCATAGCGCGAGCGCAGAAGATCCGGGATGTAAAGACCTTCCGCCGGAGCATCGGGCAGCAAAAGCACCGGATGCTGACGGATATCCACCTCGAGTCCCGCGAAGCGCTCCGCCAGCACCTTATCGAGACGGTGGTGCCCGATGATGCACCATGGACAGGTGATCTCGGTATAAAGATCGATTTGCAACATCATGTCATCCTTCTGATCCCGGCGCGCTCGGCACGTCTGGATGGCCTCAGGCTGCTTTGTCCAAGACCGCGCGCAAGTGAGCCTCGGCGGCGGCGATGGCCGCTTTGGCTGCGTCTGGCCCAAACACGGTGCCTTCCACGCGGATGACTTCAACATCGGTCAGGCCGATGAAGCCCAGCAGGTGACGCAGATAGTCGGTCTGGAAATCGAAGGGGGCCCATTGGCCTTCGGAGAAGACACCGCCTGTGGCCGTGACGAGATAGACCTTCTTGCCGGTCAGCAATCCTCGTGGTTTGCCGTCCTCACCATAGCCGAAGGTCACCCCCGGCCAGGTGATATGATCGAACCAGGCCTTAAGCTGGGTTGGCGGACCGAAATTGATCATGCCCGACCCCAGAACGATCACATCGGTGGCCTTCACTTCGTCGATAAGGATCTGGGCAAGGCCGACCGCCTCTGCCTGCTCGCTCGTGCGCGCCTCTGGCGCCGCAACGCGGCCTTGGATGTAAGCCTGCGCGATATGGGGCAGCGGATTGGCGGCAAGGTCGCGGGTGACAATCGCGCCGCCCGGACGATCTTTCAGACCATCGGCGATCTCACTCGCGAAGCGGGTGGACAGGCTCTGGGCGCCGCGCGGGCTCGATGTGACGAGGAGGATGTGGGTCATGACTGCTCCGGCCTAAAGGGTGGTAATTTCTTGTTACCAACCCTATTATGGTAACCGTCAAAATCCTCGCAAGAAGGCACTTTCATGACACCTGGTCACATTGATTTTTCTACCCCCGGCGAAGGGGAGGATTGCCGGATGGTTCGGGAAATCCTTGATCTTATTGGTGATAAATGGACCCTGTACATCATCGCAACGCTCAAGGACGGGCCGGTTCGGTTCAATGAGTTGCGGCGCCGGATCGATGGAATCTCGCAGCGAATGCTGACGATCAACCTGCGCGGACTGGAACGTGACGGGTTGGTGAAGCGGACGTTGTTTCCGACTATTCCGCCGCGCGTGGATTACGAACTGACGAGTGTGGGCAAAACGCTTCTTGCGCCGGTGATGGGCCTCGTTACCTGGGCGAACGGCAATCAAGAGAGCATCCGGCACGCGCGCGATCGATATGATGCAATCCAAGGCGCTGATCTGTCCGAACTGTAACAACTCAGAACTGTTGAGCTTAGCGCGCTTTGCTGCAGGCCTGGGTTCTTCAGCGGAAGGAGGATGGGATTATCCATAATGGCTCCCCCTTCAGGGAGCGACACAGACCTGCTGTTGCTCACCCAGTTTTTCGATGCCCACTTTCATCACATCGCCCACCTGCAAATAGCGCGGCTCGGGCTTTTGCCCCATGCCCACGCCGGGCGGCGTGCCGGTGGTGATGATATCGCCCGGCAGCAAGGCGACGAAGCGCGAGATATAGGCCACCAGATGCGCGACGCCGAAAACCATCGTGCCCGAATGGCCGTTCTGCATCCGCTGGCCATTCACATCCAGCCACATTGAGAGATTCTGCGGATCGCCCACCTCATCGCCTGTCACCAGCCAGGGGCCGACCGGGCCGAATGTGGGAAAGCCCTTACCCTTGTCCCAGGTTCCGCCCTTTTCCAATTGCCACGCGCGTTCGGAAATATCGTTGATGACGCAATAGCCCGCCACGTAATCCAGCGCGTCGGCCTCATCCACCTCATAGGCCGGAGAGCCGATCACCACACCCAATTCGACCTCCCAATCGGTCTTTTCGGAACCGCGCGGGATAATCACCGGATCGTTGGGTCCTTGCAGGCAACTGACCCATTTGTTGAACACCACCGGTTCGGGGGGCAGCGGCAGATTGGCTTCGGCGGCATGATCGGCATAATTGAGCCCGACCGCCAGAAATTGCCGCGTGGCGGACACTGGCGCGCCATAGCGAAATTCACCCTCGACCACCGGCAGCGAGGCCGGATCGAGCGCGGCCAGTCGGGCCAGCGCGGCGGGCGCCAGCACATCGGGCGTGATATCGGCAACATGACCCGACAAATCGCGCAGCGAGCCATCGGGCGCGATCATGCCGGGGCGTTCCTGACCCGCTTCCCCAAAACGACAAAGCCTCATCGACGCATCCTTCCTCTTGTAAAACTGATCATTGCCCGCAGCATCCATGGCGCGGCGGCACCGCCCCGCGCGCGGTGCCGCCAATGCCGGGGTTGAACGTGTTGCACGGGTCCAGCGCGCGATAATGATCGCGCAGCGCCGGTTTGGCCTCATAGAGATGGCCGACATTATGCTCGGCCGGATATTCCGCCCCCCGCGCATCCAGCAGCGGCAGCATCGCATGTTCGAGCGCCATGCCGTCCACGCCCTTGGCCACGATATAGTCCTGATGAAACACATGGCACAGGAAATGGCCGTAATAGAGCCGGTGGAGGATCTTGCCATCGATTTCGGGCGGCAGATGCTCGACCCAATCCTGACAATTGCGCGGCAGGGCGATGTCGAGCGCGACAATATCCTCCACGCTGTCGGCATGGACCTGACGATAGCGCACCGCCGCCCCGGCCGCGACAAAGCGATGCAGAAAGGCCGCCGCGCCTTCCTCCGGGGTGCATTCGATCGCCTCTCCGACCGCCGAAGGGAAATGCGCGGCCAGCCAGTCACGCGCCTCGCCATAGCCCTCGCCGGTGACGCGCAGCATCAGATGATGCTCAAAACGGTTACGGAAATCGATCAGGCGCGGCGGAAGATGGTCGGGCAGGCAATCGGCCAACCATTGCAAAGCCCGGTCCGACCAGCCGCCCGGCAGAATCCCGTCCGCCCATGCCTTGGCCGCAAAAAGGCGCGGCAAACGGTCCGTCCCCAGCTTACGGATGGCCAGAAACGTGTCCTTGCCATAGCGCGCCGCCAGATCGAAACAGGTGCGGTGCATATATTCGCCCGCCACCGGCAGATGCGCAAAATCGCCCAGGATCGCTCGGCGCAAGGCAGTCAGTTCGGCCGGATCATTGGTCCCGATATAAAAGACATGGCTCTGCGCCTCACGCGGGAAAGTGTCGAGCCGGACGGCAAAGACCGCCACCTTGCCCGCGCTGCCCGATGCTTCATACAGGCGCGTGGCGTCGGCGTTGAAGCGCGCAGGCGTCGGCGCCTCGATATCGCGCAGCTTTTGGGCATAGGTGCTGTCGCTGGCCGCACTGCCAAGGGCCGGATCGATGGCCGCCTCGGGCAGGTCCCCCGCATCCAGCCGGGCCAGCATCGCCTCGGGGTCCGCCCCCAGATCGATGCCCAGATGGTTGACCAGTACCAATTGGCCCGCCTCATCCACCCGCGCATAAAGCGCCAGTTCGGTATAGGCCGGACCGCGCCGGACCAGCGCGCCGCCCGAATTGTTGCACACCCCGCCGATCACGCTGGCGCCGATGCAGGAAGAGCCGATTTCGGAATGCGGCGCCCGGCCCAGCGGGCGCAGCCGTCGTTCGAGCTCATAAAGCGTGGCGCCAGGCAGGCATACCACCTGCGCGCCGTCGCGGATCACATGGATGCGGTCCATCCGCCGCGTGGAGATCACCACCACCGGCCGGTCATAATCGCCATGCGGCGTCGAGCCGCCCGTCAGCCCGGTGTTCGACGCCTGACACAGGATGATGGCGCCGGCCTCGACGCAGGCCGCCACCGCCCGCCATTGCTCGATCAGCGAGCCGGGGCAGACCACCGCCAGCGCCTGTCCCTTGCCAAAACGATAGCCTTGGACAAAGCGCCGCGTGGCCTTGGCCCCCACTCGCAGATGAGCGCGTCCGACAATGGCGCGCAAACGCGCCAACAGGGCCTCCTTGCGCTGCTCGTTCCAGTCAGGGGCGGGATAGGGCAAATGCGGTTTGGTCATGCCTCGACTTTACACCGGCGGCTCTGCGCCGCGATGCATAAAATCTCGGAATACGTGGATAAAATGGCCTGCAAGGGTCTGGATCCGCAATCAGGCATCGGCCGGCAGCCGGACCATCGCGCAGCCCGGCCATTCCTGTCCGGCAGCCGGGTAAAAATCTGAAGCTTTATGGTTAGACGCCGGCTACGCAAAGGCAGCAGCCGACGCCTAACCAACAGCCGCCGTGTCAAACTTCAGGGCCGGGCGAGCGGCCTGATGGCCCATTGTCACCTCGGTGTCAGAAATCGGGGGGATTCTGACAGGTCCGGTCCCTTGTCCGGTTCGACTTGCGGCATTCAACTCCTCTCCCGCACTTGGCCTTGCCAAAATCTTCGGCAAGACGGAGGCAGAAAGCTGAAATTGCGTCATGCGCAGGGCTGCTTTTGCGCTTTCGCCATCCGAAAGCAAACGGATATTATTGATCGTTTACAGCAATATTTTTGATATTATTTTGACCCATCACATAATGATCTGCGCGGCGGCGCTCAGCCCTGCCCTGACGCGATCCATGACGCCCGCATCGGCCCGCGATGAATGAACAGCATAAGCGGAGTGGGAAAATTCCGGGCTTCCCGGCACCAGTATCAGGCGCCCCTCCTCCAGATAGGGCCGGATGAAACCCTTGCGGAAATACCCGCTGCCCCCCGCCGCAAGGATATATTCCAAAGCCAGCGGACCATAGCTGATCGACATCACCGCATTGGGCTGATCGGGGAAAGCGGCCTGATAACTGGCCGCAAATTCCTCGCCCCAATCGATCTGCACATGATCCTCGGGCGTCAGTTCAACCGAGGTCGGCGTGGTCCTGACCAACACCAGCTTTTCCTCAAACAGCAGTTCGGCGACGATACCGGGGCGGCTGGGCGCGGCATAGAGCACGGCCACATCCAGCGTGCCATCCTGCACCTGCTCCATCAGACGATCCGCCGTGTCGATCTGGGTGCTGACGGCAATATCGGGGCATTCCCGGCGCATCCAGATCAGCCAGTGCCGCAGCAAGGGGCTCCACAGGCTAAGCTCCGCGCCGATGGTCACCACCGTCTGGCGCCCCGGCGGCAGCGCCACCGCGCGCTGGGCGCGGGCCCAGACCTGCACCAGCGTGGTGGCAAACCGCTGGAACTGCTCGCCCGCAGGCGTCAGCTTCGCCCCGGCCTTGTTGCGGATGAACACCGGCCGCTCAAGTTGCTCCTCCAGCACCCTGATCCGCGCGCTGACGGCGGTCTGGGTCAGATTGAGATTGTTGGCTGCCCCCACAAAGCTGCCGGTCTTGACCACTTCGAGGAAAGTGCGGGCGATGCCTATATCCATCCCATCAACATCCTTGTGTTAAATTCGATCAATGCAATTTTCCGATCGTCATTAGCACGAGAAACTGTCCTCACAAAGCGCCGCAATGGGCCGCCCTTTCCGCCCGCACTTGGCCCCGGAACCAGGAGAAGGCGCAAAAATTCGATGGATGAACCGCAAATATTGGCATTGGATAGCAGGAAGCCGAGCAGCTAAATCTTGCCCGAAAGGGCGACATCGCAATGGCTCCAACGGAGATATACCGCAGAATATGCAAAGGCTTGGGTGCATCCCTCGGCGCCATGATGGCCACCGCCCTGCTCGCGTTGGCCACGGCCGCCCTACTGCTGATGAAGCGTTATCTCGCCCTCGCTGATTCCTCGCTCTACATTTTTGTCATTCTGGCGATGTCGGTGACGATCTCGATCATGGCCCGGCGCGACGACGAGGCCTGATAAAATCCATTACGCCTAAGACGGAAACAGATTTAGCTTTAAAATCAATTTAGTGCATTTTATTTGCCTATTCCATTCAAAATTTTGCTTTTGTGGAGCCCCCGCCCTGCCCGCTAGTGGCCCGCCTCGATCCAGAGGGCGGCCGGGCATGCGGTCTGTTTGCCCATCGGGAAGAGTGCAAGCCCAAGCGAAACATCATCCCATGTGGCCGCCCCAGCCTTTGCCCCCCAGGCCTTTGACCATCGACCGCCGCAAACTGCTGTTTTCCATCAGCAGTTTCGTGGCCGCCGCGATCACTCTGGCGATAGCCTTTGCCGCCAGCCTGCCGCGCCCATGGTGGGCCCTGCTGACGGTCTATGTCACAGCCCAGCCCATGGCGGGCGCCTTTCGCCCCAAGGTCATCCATCGCCTGTTGGGCATTGCGGTTGGGGCGATCACCGCGCTGGCGGTTGTGCCCAATCTCCAGAACTCGCCCGCCTTGCTGGTCCTGGTGATGGCGACATGGACCGGATTGTGTATTGCCCTTGCCGTGCTGGACCGCAGCCCGCGCGCCTTTCTGTTTCAGATGGCCGCCTTTTCCAGCGCCGTCATCAGCTTTCCCTATCTCGATGATCCGGCCAATATTTTCGACACAACCATCGCGCGGGTCGAGGAAATGGCGGTGGCCATTCTCTGCGTCACGGCGGTCCACGCGCTGTTGCAGCCCTGGCGCGCCATCGCGCCGATCCGGGAGCGGGCCGCCACATTTCTGAGCGATGCGGCGGCATGGTGCGCCGATGCCGTCGCTATGGGCACGATCCGCGCCGAGCCGCTCCATCGGCGCAAACTGGCCACCGATGTCACCGAAATCGGCATGATCGCGCTGCATCTGCCCTTTGACGATCCGGCCGCCCCCGCCACCCGCAGCACGATCAGGGCGCTGCAACATGAACTGACCGAGATCCTCCCGCTGGCCTCGGCGGCGGCAAACCGGCTCGCGCTGCTCGATGCGGGGGGCGGTTGCGGCTCGCCGCTGATGGCTCTGCGCGACAGGATTGCGCAATGGCTGGGCGAGGCCCGCGCCGGGGATGAGGCATGGATTGCCCAAGGCGAAGCCCTCGCGCGCCTCGCGTGCCAAAGCCCAGAGCCGGGCGCGCATCCATGGACCAGTCTGCTGCGCGAAAGCGCGGCGATGCGCATGGGCGGGATGGTGACCGCGCTGGTACGCGCCCATCGCCTTGCCGCCGCCTTGGGGGCAAAGGTGCCCGACCTCTCGGATTATCGCACCGACCGCTTTCCGCTGGCCCGCGATTACGGCATCGCGGCCATGGCCGGATTGGCCACGGCGGCCGCGATCATGCTCTATTGCGCGGTCTGGGTGCTGCTGGCCTGGCCCGCCGGTTCGGCCACGGCGGCCTTTGCCGCGCTGATCACCTGCTCCTTTGCCGCGCAGGACGATCCCGCCCCGGTCATCGGGCGCTATCTGATGGCCACCTTGCGCACCTTTCCGTTGGCCGCGCTTTACCTCTTCATGATCCTGCCCCGGGTCGACGGGTGGTTCATGCTGGTGCTGACGCTCGCGCCCGCCCTGATCCGCATGGGCTATATTCAGGCCGATCCGGCACGTTCCGCCCAGGCCTTGCCGATGTTTTCCTGCTTCATCGTGGCGATGGGCTTTCTGGCCCGGTTTCAGGGCGATTTTGCCGCCTTCATCAACACCGCCCTGGCCCAAATCGGCGGGATTGTCACCACGCTGGCCATCACGCGCCTGTTCCGCTCGGTCGAGGCGCAATGGAGCCTGCGGCGGGTGTTGTCGGCCAACTGGTCCGAGATGGCCCGGCTTGCCGATATCCGCCGCCCTTTCCGCGCCGGTGACTGGAACGCGAGGGCAACCGATCGCATGGGCCAGATCGCCGCGCGCATGGCCCTGTCCTCTTCGGCCGGGCCGGTCGATGCCGCCGATGCGCTGGCCGATCTGCGGATCGGGCGCAATGTCCTGCCGATACGGGGCGCCCTGCCCCATGTGCCCCATGCCGCGCGCCACCGTTTGGGGGAAGTTCTGGCCATGCTGGTCGAATTGTTTCGACGGCGCGGGATGGCGGGGCAGGAATTGCGACCGGCCAACACGCTGTGTTTGGCCATTGACGGCGCTCTGGCGGCGCTGCTGGCGCTGGGCCCGGACGGGCCCACGGACGGGCCCACGGATGGGCCCACCGACTGGCATCGTCACGCCGCGCTGGCCGCGCTGGTGGGTATGCGCTGCAACCTGTTTCCCGATGCCGCGCCCCCCCAGCTGGAGGCAGCCCCATGATCGAGGAAGTGGTCCTGCTGGGCATCTATGCCCCTGCCGCGCTGGTCTGGGCGGTGCTGGCGGTCGTGATGGTCTGGCTGATCCGCCCCGCTTTGCTGCGCCTGCCGCTGGCCCGCCTCGTGTGGCAGCCTGCACTGGTCGAAATCGCCCTGTTCATTGCCGTCTGGTGGGGGCTGTCCGCTCTTGCCGACGCGTTCCTCCCAGCGTGGATTGCGCATCACTCATGATACATCGAACCAATCTCCTCCGCTCGATCGGTACGCTTGCGCTGATTTCGGCCATTCTTTTCGGCATTTATGCGCTGTGGATGCGCTATCAGGTCGAACCGGTGACGCGCGACGGCAAGGTGCGCTCGGACCTAGTGCCGGTGGCGCCCGATGTTTCGGGGCTGGTGACGCAGGTGGCGATTGCCGACAATCAGAGCGTGCGCAAAGGACAGGTCCTGTTCGTCATCGATCCGCCGCGATACCGGCTTGCCCTGGCGCAGGCCGATGCGGCGCTGGCCGATCAGCGCGCCGCGCTGGCTCAGGCCATCCGCGAGGATCAGCGCAACCGCGCGATGCCCGATGTGGTCGCCGCCGAAACCATCGAGGAAGGCCGCACCAAGGTCGAGACCCTGCGCGCGGGGCTGGCTCGCGCTGCGGCGGCCCGCGATCTGGCGCGGCTCAACCTTGAACGCACCGCCGTGCGCGCGCCGGTCGATGGCACCGTCACCAATGTCTCGATGCAGCCAGGGATCTATCTGGCGGCGGGCAAACCGGCGCTGGCGCTGGTGCATGGCGCATCCTTGCGCGTTGAGGGCTATTTCGAGGAAACCAAGCTGCCGATCATCCATCCCGGCGATCCGGCCAGCATCTGGCTGATGGGCGTGCGCGACGAGATCCGCGGCCATGTCGAGAGCATCGCGGGCGGGGTCGAGGATCGCGAGCGCAGCGGCGGCGAGGCGCAACTGGCCAATGTCAATCCCGCCTTCACCTGGGTCCGCCTTGCCCAGCGCATTCCGGTGCGCATCGCCATCGACAAAGTGCCTGCGGGCGTGCGCCTGATCCCCGGCCAGACCGCGACGGTCGAGGTCCATCCGCGCGCCGATGGACGCATCGTGCATAGGAGCCTGCCGTGGTGAGGCGCGCGCTTTGCGTTCTTGCGCCTATCCTGCTGGCCGCCTGCGCGCCGGTGGGGCCCAATTATCATGGGCCGCAGAGCGCGCTCGTCACTCGCCCGGCGGTCAGCGGGCCTTTCGTGTCGGGCAGGGATGCGGTCGATCCGGCCATGCCTCTGCCGGATCGCTGGTGGCGGCTCTATGATGATCCGGTGCTGGACGGGCTGATCGAACAGGCTTTTGCCGCCAACACCGATCTGCGCGTGGCCGATGCCCATCTGGCGCGCAGCATGGCCCTGCTGGGCGAGGCCCACGCCCGGCGGCAGGTGCAGGGCGGGTTCAGCAGCGAGGTGAGTGAGCAGCAACGCTCGGCCGAGCAGGTGTTGAGCCATGTGCAGCCGCATGAGCGCCCGCTCTATGACATGGGCATCACGGTCGGCTATGACCTCGACCTGTTCGGCGGGATCCGGCGCGGGATCGAGGCGGCCTCGGCCGACAGCGAAGCGGCGCAGGCCGCGCGCGATCTGGTGCGGGTGGCCGTGGCCGCCGAAACTGCCCGCGCATGGTCCGACATCTGCAACGGCGGAAGCCAGATGGCCGCCATGGAGCAGATCATCGCCACGCAGCGCGGCGATCTGGCGCTGAACCGGCAGATCGTGGCCAAGGGGCGCTTGCCCGCTTTCGAGGCCGAAAAACGTCAGGGAGCGGTCGAGGCAAGCCGCGCCCGTTTGCCGCAAATTCAGGCGCGTCGGCGCAATGCCGCCTTCCGCCTGGCAACGCTGATTGGTCGCCCGCCCGAAGAATTCGATCCGGGCTGGCTGGGGTGCAACCGGCCCTTGGCGCTCAGACAGCCGCTGCCGGTGGGCGATGGCGCGGCGCTGCTCCGGCGGCGGCCCGATATCCGCATGGCAGAGCGCCATATCGCCGCCGACACGGCGCGGGTGGGCGTGGCCATGAGCGCGCTTTATCCCGACATCCGTCTGGGCGCCTCGATCGGATCGACCGGGGCGGTGGTGGACCGGTTCTCGCCGCTGACCAACCGTTTCGCGCTGGGGCCGCAGATAAGCTGGACCATCAATCGCAGCGCGGTGCGCACAAGGATCGCGGGCGCACGCGCGGGTGTCGATGCCGATGTGGCCGGTTTTGACGGGGCCGTGCTCAAGGCGCTGCGCGAGGTGGAAACCACGCTCAGCACCTATGCGGCGGATCTCGACCGGCTGGGCGAATTGGAACAGGCGCAAAAGGCGGCGGCGCTGGTGGCGGAAAAGGCGCGTAAACTGCGCGTGGGAGGGCGCATCGGCGCCTTGCCCGTGCTGGCCGCCGACCGCGATCTGGCGCTGGCCGATCAGGCGATGGCCGATGCGCGCGCCGACATCAACACGGATCAGATCGCGGCCTTTCTCGCGCTGGGCGGCGGATGGGAGGGCAGACCGTAAGCGCCCCCTGTCGCGGAAATGACATGACCGCTCACTATCGGGTGGCACCTCCACCCTTGAGCAAGAGTGATCGTGCCCGTCATCCGCCCCATAGACCGCTGGTTCATTGATGAGGTTCTGCCTCATGAACGCGCCTTGCTGCTCAAGGCGCAGCGGCTTTGCGGCAATTCCGAAGATGCGCGCGACATGGTGCAGGATGTGTTTGCCCGGATGCTGGCCACCGAGGGCTGGGCAGCGATCACCCATCCGCAAGCCTTTATGATGCGGACCCTGCGCAATCTGGCGATTGAGCGGATGCGGCGTTCAAAAATCGTCGATTTTCGCCAGATAGTGGATGCCGATCATCTGGGGCTGGCCGATGACGCGCCCGATCCGCAACAGATCGCCGAAGGGCGCGAGGCGCTGGAGGATTTTCAGCAGGCGCTGGACCAATTGCCCGAACGGTGCCGCACGGTCTTTGTCCGCCGCCGGATCGAGGAGCAGCCGCCCCGCCAGATTGCGGCCGAGCTGAACCTGAGCCTTTCGACGCTGGAAAAGCGACTGGCGCGGGCCATCGAATTGATCACCCGCGCGCTGGAGCCAAGGCGGCGGTCCGATTACGCAGAGGCAGATGAGGCGGGCGAGACCGCGATGGTCGAATAAATTTTCCGATTCACTGCGAAATATCTGGCGGTTTTGCCCCGCCCGCTCGTCTTACTGCCATGATCCTGATCGAAAGCACCGCCCGATGACGCCGGAAGCCGCAGCTGCGCAATGGGTCGCCCGGTACGCTCTCGACACAATGGATGAGGCCGATTTCGAAGCCTGGCGCAATGCCGACCCGGCCCATGCGATTGCCTTCAACCGGGCGCTGGCGGCCTATGAAGCCTTCGAGGGGCAAGATGATCTTGCCTCCCCCCCCTTGCCGTCGCGCCGGGGATTCCTGCGGGCGGCGGGCGGCGGCGCGCTGGCCATGGCGCTGGCGGGCGGAGGGCTGGCGACGCGGGCCTATGCGTGGAGCAGCGCTTCGGCCCCCATCGGCGGCCATCGCCTGTTGCGCCTGCCCGATGGCAGTATCGCCGCGCTCAACACCGATTCCTGCCTTGCATGGCGCTTTTCCGACCATGAGCGCACGCTGTGGGTAGAACGGGGCGAGGTCGCCATTGATCTGTGCCCCGGCGCGCGGGCGATCCTGCATGGCCGCGATCAGCAGGTGGCGCTTTCGCCGGGCCGCTTCAATGCGCGGCTGCGCGGCGATACGCTCGACCTGCTGGTGCTGCGCGGACGGGCGCAGGCGGGCAGACAGCCGATAGGGGCGTTTCAGAGCTTGCTTCTCTCGCCCGATCAGCCGCCCCTGCGCCATCTGAGCACCGCACAGGTCGAGGCGGTCATCGCATGGCAGCAGGGCGAAATCCTGTTTGATGAAGCCACGCTGGGTTTGGCGGTTGAGGAATATAACCGTTTCCTGACGCGCAAGATCATCATCGTCGATCCCGAACTGGCCGCCATTCCGGTGGGTGGGCGTTTCACCTCCAACGATCCGGCGGCCTTTCTTCGCGCGGTATCGATGGGGTTGGGCGTGCATGTTTCGGTCTCGGACACTGCCTATCTGCTGACGCGATAATTTTTTTGCCGCGACTTGGCGGTGGGCGCGCGCCCAATCGTCTTGAAGATCGAGAACGACACAAACGTTCCTTCCCCAAGAGGTTCCATCCATGTCCCGTGATTTCCGCAAGCCGCTTTTCGCGGCCCTTCTTGCTGCGCCCGCGATCCATGCCGCCCCGGCCTATGCCGCCGATCAGAATTTCGACATTCCCGCCCAGCCGCTTGCCAAGGCGCTCAATGAATTCGGGCGGCAGGCCGGGGTCCAGATCTTCTTTCCGCGCGGCGCCATCGCCACGATGCGGTCCGAGCCGATCAAGGGCCATATGTCGCGCCAGGCCGCACTGGCCCGATTGCTCGCGGGCAGCGCGCTGACGGTCAGGAATGATGACGGCAAGACGGTTGTTCTGGGGATGCAGGAGGCTCCGCGCGACGCACTGGCGCAGGCAATCCCCGCCGAAGATATCATCGTGACCGGCACGCGCGAGACCGGCCAGACCCGCTTTACCGCGCTGGCCCCGGTCGACACATTCAGCGGCAAGACTGTCAATTCCACCGTCAGCAGCACGCTGCATGAAAAGCTGGCGCAGCTTGTGCCCGCCTTTACGGTCAAGCGCCTGCCCGCCTCGGACGGGCCGCAATTCGTGCGCCCGGCCTCGCTCGATGGCCTCTCGCCCGACATGACGCTGGTGATGATCAACGGCAAGCGCTTCCACCGCTCCTCCTTCATCAACAGCGGGTCGCAGGCGCCCGATCTGGCCCAGATCCCCACCTTTGGCATCGGGCGGCTCGAGGTGTTACGCGATGGCGCATCGGCGCAATATGGCTCGGACGCCATCGCGGGCGTCATCAACATCATGCTGGACACCAAGCCGGGCTTCTCCGCCTTTGTTCAAGGCTCGCAATATTACATGGGCGATGGAGCCTCGGTGCAGGCGGGCGGGCGCGCCGGTTTCCCGCTGCCCAATGGCGGCCATTTGGTGGTGACGGGCGAATATGCCCGCAACGAGGCCACATCGCGCTCGCACCAGCGGGACGACGCCATCGCCTTTGCCGCCGCCAACCCCACCATCGCGGTGCCCTCGCTGGTTCAGCGCTGGGGCAATCCGGAGGGGCGCTCTTTCCGTATGGCGGTGGATGCGGCCGAAAACATCGGCGCCAATGTCGAAGCCTATGCCTTTGGCACGTTCAGCACAGGCAAGAGCTGGTCCGACATCAACTGGCGCAATCCGGCCACCAACAGCAACCTTTACAAGACCACCACGGTCTATCCCGGCTTCAATCTCAACACGATCTATCCGGCCGGTTTCACCCCCAGCGAGCGGGTGCGCTATGACGATATCCAGATGGTGGGGGGCCTGCGCGGCGGCAAGGGCCGCGATCTGAGCTGGGATATCAGCGGGTCCTATGGCTCGAACGCGACGAATTTCTATCTCGACAATTCGATCAACGCCTCGCTTGGCCCCAACAGCCCGCTCAATTTCTATCTGGGCCGCAATGTGCAGCAGGAATTCAACCTGAATGCCGACGGCGTCTATCGTCTGGCCATGCCCTTCCTCGATCGCCCGCTCAACATCGCCTTTGGCGCCGAGCGGCGGGTGGAAAGCTACAAGATCCGGCCCGGCGAATATGCTTCCTATGCGGTGGGGCCGGGGGCGGCGGCTGGGCTTGCCGCCGGGGCCAGCGGCTTTCCCGGTTTCACCCCGCAGCAGGCGGGCGCGTGGAGCCAGACCAGCTATGCCGGCTATCTGGACGTGACCGCGCCGATTACGGGAAAATGGAGCGCGACCGCCGCCATTCGTGACGAGCATTTCTCCAGCTTTGGCAATACGTTCAATTATAAATTTGCCACGCGCTATGAAGTCGCGCCGATGCTGGCAGTGCGAGCCTCCTATTCCACCGGCTTCAAGGCGCCCACCCCCGCCCAGCTCAATTCGACCAGCACCAGTCAGGGTCTCGATACCAACACTTTGCTGGTTTACACCACCGGCCGCCTCTCGCCCACCAATCCCATCGCCCAGTTCTTTGGCGGCAAGGCGCTGGAACCGGCCACCTCGCGCACGATCACGGCGGGCGGCGTGTGGAAGACGCCATGGGGCCTGTCGGGTTCGGTCGATCTTTATCAGATCCGCGTCGACAAGCGCTTCAGCACCTCGCCCACCTATACGCTGACCCCGGCGCTCAAGGCCCAGCTTCTGGCGATGGGCTTGCCACAGGCGACCGATTACAGCACGATTTCCTTCTACACCAATGACTATAACACCCGGACGCGGGGCATCGACATCGTGGTGTCCTATAATCATCAGGTCGGCCCCGGCCGCCTCGATGCCACCGTCGCCTACAGCTATACCCAGACCAAGGTAACGTCAGGCGTTCTGGCGGGCAACACCACGCAAAAGACGCTGTTCGAGCAGGGCCTGCCCCAGCATAATGCCACGGGCAGCATCACATATACGCTGGGCAAGGTCTCGCTGCTGGGCCGGGGGCGCTATTACGGGGCCTATACCGATTCCAGCGGAAATTCGACCGGCGACATTTTCCAGCGCTTTGGCGGGATCGCCTTCTTCGATGCCTCGCTTTCCTATGCGATGAATCGCAATGTCACCTTGCGCATAGGGGCAGAGAACATCTTCGACACCTATCCGCAAAAGGCCTTATTCCAATACAGCCGGGGCCTGAACTATTCGCGCAACACGCCCTATGACACCAATGGCGGCAATTATTATGCTCGTGTGGATGTGAAGTTCTGATGCGTATTACCCGCCGCGCCGTTTTGCCCGTTGCAGCCGGGGGCCTGATGGCGCCCGGCCTGCTGGCCGCGGCCCCTTCGTCCATGCCGCCGTCTCAACCTGAGCACAGCGGCGATGTGAAAGCGCGCCTTGGCGTGACCGAAAACCCTTTCGGCCCCAGCCCGGCGGCGCGGCGGGCGATCATCGCCTCCGTGGCCGAGGCGCCCTATTATCCGCACAGCGAGGCGGCCCTGCGGCAAAAGATCGCCGTGCAGGAAGGGCTGGCGCAGGATCAGGTCACGCTCTCGAGCGGGTCGCTCGATGCGCTCACGCTGCTGACGGTGGCGATTGCGGCGGGCGGGCGCGTGCTGGCGCCCCGGCCCACCTATTCCACCCATCTGGCCTATGCCGCGCGGCAGGGGATCGAGACCGACTGGATCAACCTGCGCCCCGACCATCACATCGACCTTGACGCCATGCTGGCCGCCATCGGCCCGCAGACACGGATGGTCTATCTGTGCAATCCGAACAACCCGACCGGCCTGCGTCCCGATCCCGAACAACTGCGGACCTTTTGCATCGCGGCCGCGCGCAAGGTGCCGGTGCTGGTGGATGAGGCCTATTTCGAACTGGCGCCTGATCCGCATCGTCAGTCCATGGGCTCTCTGGTGCGCGAGGGGCATGATGTCATCGTCACGCGCACCTTCTCCAAAGTCTATGGTCTGGCGGGCCTGCGCATCGCCTATACGCTGGCCCGGAATGCGCGCATCCGCCAGCTCAACGCGCGCATCACCACCTCGCGCAATCAGGCCGGGCTGGCGGCCGCGCAGGCCTGCCTTGGCGATGCAGCCTATCTGTCGGGCGCGATTGCCTATCTGAAGCAATGCCGCGAGATGATCTATCGGATCTGCGAGGCCAACGGGCTGCGCTATCTGAAATCGGACGGCACCTTTGTCTATATCGATTGCGGCATGCCCGCCGCCGATCTCCAGGCCCGCCTGGCCGCGCTCAGCGTCGAGGTGCGCCTGTTCGAGGGCGATGCCTATCGCAACTGGATGCGCGTGGGCACCGCCACGCCGGACGAACTGGCCTATTTCGGCAAGGTCTTGCCTTCCGCGCTGGGCGCATAGGACCGGAGGCCGGGTTTCAGCACTCGGCCTCGATCATTTGCTTCAGACGGCAGCGGGCCAGCACCGGCCCTTTGTCGATCGGCAGCAACGCGGGGCGCAGGTCCTCGAATTCCTCCTCGCCGATTTCGGCGGCCTGCGCGTCGATCATCGGCTTGTCCTCAGTGGTAAACACAAGCTCAAGGGCGGCGAAAAAGCCATCCGCAGCCTCATCCCCGGCCTTGTCGCGGGCCAGACTGGCAACGTAGAAATAGTGGGTCGTGCCCGAGGTTTCGGGGGTGAAGATGTGCAGCGTCTGCGACCCGCTTTGCCAATCGGGACCGCCGTCGCTGGTTGCCACCGACACGGTAAGGACCATGCTGGCGGGCGGATGCCAGACGACTTCGAGCATGCGATCCACGGCGCGCGCGCCCGTGCGATAGACCTGCGCCAGACCGGCGGGCAGCACCTCGCCGCGCATATGCCGCCGCACGATAACCTGCCCCTCCTCCTGCCGCACCTCGACCTTGGCCTGACTGACCTCCGGCGTGCCCAGCAGGGGATGCAGAAATTCGATATGGCTGAGGTCAAGGATATTGTCGCTCATCAATTCGTAAGGGGCCTGTCCGTGCAGATAGCCCGAGCGGACATGGAACTGTTGCGGATCGAGCTTGCCGAAATCGGGGATGGTGGCCCGGTCCGCCTGATCGGGCGTCCCCATCCATATCCACAACAGGCCGTCCTGCTCGACGATGGGATAGGCGCGCACCGAAAGGGCGCCCTTGGGCCCATGCGAATTATGGCGGCATGACCCGCTGCCGTCGAAGGCCAGACCATGATAGGCGCAGCGCACCGCATCCCCTTCCAGCCTGCCCATGCTGAGCGGGGCGAAACGATGCGGACAACGGTTGCGAAGCGCGCATAACCGGCCATCGTCGGTACGAAAGATGAAAATCGCCTCCCCCAGCAAGCGCCGCGTCAGTCGGTTGTTCTCATCCAGTTCACGAGAATATCCCGCCACATACCAGATATTGCGAAGGAATTTTGCTTCCTTGCCGGTTGCCTTAAGATCCTCGCGGACGCGCTGTTCGAGCATAGTTTCTCTCCCCAATCTTGCGCGATTTTGCCCGCTTGGGTTATGCCCGTCTAATAGAGATTGGCACTTGGGATATTCCTTATGGCTATAAGAGCAGAAGTGCGGCAGCTTGAAGCCGTTCAGGCCATCATCGACCATGGATCTTTCAACAAGGCCGCGCAGAGCCTCGGCATCACCCAACCCGCCCTGTCCAAGCTGGTGGCGCTTTTGGAGCGACAGTTGGGTGTCCGCCTTTTCGAACGGTCGGCGCGCGGGGCCGAGCCGACCGGTGCGGCCAGAATTGTCCAGCGCGCGGCGAGCAATGTCGGACGGATCGTCGATGAAATTGCCGCCGAACTGGCCAGTCATGCATCCGGCGCCCTGGGGCCGCTGGCGATAGGCGTGACGCCCAGCGTGATGCAGAGCATTGTGCCTGCGGCAATCGCGGCGCTGCCGGGCGGCGCGGCCCTGTCCCTGCGCGTGATCGAGGATCTCGATGACCGCCTCACCCCTCTGCTGGATCGCGGCGAGATCGATCTTATCGTCGGCCCGGTCGGCGGCCTTGAACCGCCGCCCGCCCGCTTTGCCGAACATGTCTTGATGGAGGACCGCTTCTTTCTGGGCGTGCCGCAGGATTTTACGGTGGGGGAAGATCAAGCCCTCTCGCTCGGGGATCTGACCGATGCGCCATGGATCCTTCCCGCACAGGGCAGCAGCATTCACCGGATGATCCAGGCCTTCTTCATCGCATCGGATGCCCCATGGCCCCATGACCGCATAGAGACCAACAGCATCACCTTGCAGGAACATCTGATCCGCCACGCCGGACGGATCGGCCTGTTGACCAGCGCGCAGATGTTTCGGCGCCCGCCGCCCTTTCGCCTGATGCGCTTGGCAGACGTTCCCGCGCGGCGGATCGGGATCAGGAAATTGCGCAGCCGCATGCTTAACCCTTTGGCCGGGATTTTCGAAGAAACCATAGCCGGCCTGATCGCCGGAAGCCCAGCTCGCGGCACCGCCCCCGGCCCTTCCCTTTAGCCGCCCCACCCTCCGGCGCTTGACAAGCTCGGGCATATTCTACATTTGTAGATGCCAGATGAAGAATCAAAGGCGAGCCACAATCGCCAGCGAAATTGGAGGGAGAGAAATCATGAGATTCGCCACATTACGCGTGGGCCTTATGCTGGGATGCGGTCTGGCGGGCATTTCGGCCGCCCATGCCCAGTCCGCCCCGGAAGGCGCGGCGCAGGCCGGTTTGCAGGACATCGTCGTGACCGCCCAGCGCCGCACCGAAAGCGTGCAGAAGGCGGCCGTGGCCATTACGGCGGTGTCAGGCACCGAACTGATCCGGGCAGGCATTTCCGACACAACCAACCTGCAAAGGCTGGCCCCGGCTCTTGCGGTTCAGCCCTCGGGCGGCACCACCAGCATCTATGTGCGCGGCGTGGGCACGCAGGCGGGCAATTCCTATGCCGAAAACGCGGTGGGCTTCAATTTCAACGGCGTGTTCATTGCCCGCCCCACCGCCCCTTCGGGCGTCTATTATGACCTTCAGCGCGTCGAAGTGGTGAAGGGCCCCCAGGGCACGCTTTACGGCCGCAATGCCACGGGCGGCGCGATCAACGTTCTGCCCAACCGCCCCAAGCTGGGCGAAGTGAGCGGCGATGTGAATGTGGAAGTGGGCAATTATCAGGCCCGCAAGGCGTCGGCGGCCATCAATCTGCCGCTTGGTCCGATCATGGCGCTGCGCATTGCGGGGCAGGTGGTTGATCGCAACGGCTATCTCTCCGACGGCTATGACGATGACAAGGGCGAGGCAGGCCGCGCCTCGCTGCTGATCAAGCCTTCGTCCAACTGGTCGATGACTTTGGTGGCCGATTATTATCATCAGCATGGCAAGGGCTCGGGCAATGTGCTGCTGCCCAGTTCGGTGGCCGGGGCTCCGGCCCTGTCGGCGCGCATCGGCGGGTCTGATCCGCGTTCGGTGGCCGCGCTGCAATCCTATGCCGCCACGGTCGCGGCGCCGCCCTTCTGCGGCGGGATGGGGCAACTGATCACCAGCGGCTGTGTGATGACACCGCGCGGCGACGGCTATATGAACGGCGACTTCTGGGGCATCAGCGCCCAGACCGAAGGCGATCTGGGCTTTGCCACGCTGACCGTCATTCCGGCCTATCGCAGCAGCTCGTCGAACTATCGCTCCTATCTCCCCGGCTTTATGCTTCAGGTCAGCGACAAGTCACAGCAGATGTCGCTGGAGACGCGCCTTGCCTCGAAGGATGAAGGCTCGCTGCGCTATGTCCTTGGCGGCTTTTATTTCTCCGAGGACCAAAGCGCGGTCAATTACTTCTCGCAGGGCAATCTTGCGACCACCCTGTTCAACCCGCAATTGCGCACCCAGAGCATCGCCGGTTTCGGACAGTTGACCTATCTCGTCTCGCCGCGCCTGCGCCTCGTTGCCGGTGGCCGCTACACGCATGAGACCAAGAGCCAGACCACCTCGCTGGCCGCCGGCGGCCTGCCCAATGCGGTCAATCCGCCGCTGGGCGCGCCCTTTACCGGCAACCTGTCGTTCAGCAAGGCAACGTGGAAGGCGGGCGTCGAATTTGACGCCGGGCCGCGCTCGCTCTTGTATGCCAATGTGTCGACCGGCTTCAAGGCAGGCGGCTTCTTTGTGGCCGCCCCGCCCAACAACACTTTTGCCCCGGAAATGCTGACGGCCTATACTCTGGGCAGCAAAAACCGCTTCCTGAGCAATAGGTTGCAGATCAATCTTGAAGCATTTTACTGGGACTACAAGGACCAGCAGATTTCCTTCGTCGGCGGCGTGCCTGCGTCCAACGGCCTTTACACCCAGGGCGGCGTGACGGTGAACGCGGGCAAATCGCGCATCTACGGCACGGAAATCGAGCTGCGCTTTGCTCCGAGCAAGAGCGATCAGTTCGGCGCCACGTTGCAATATCTCAACGGTCGCTACAACAGCCTCAAAACCGCGATATTCTCCAATACGGGTGCTCCTGTGCCGACCGGATGCACCGTGACGAGCAGCCGTCTGGCCAACCCCGGCGTCAATGCCGCACGTTTCTATGATACCGACTGTTCGGGCAAGCCCACCGTCTATTCGCCCAAATGGACGCTCAATCTGGATTATGCCCATACATTCGCGTTGAAGAACGGGATGAAGCTGGTGGCGGGCGCGCGCACCGCGATCAAGTCGGACTTCTATCTGAACGTCAATTTTCAGGAGAACGAGAAGCAGGGTGCCTATCGCATGTCCGATGCCTATCTGACGCTGGAAGGCGTGGACCGGCGTTGGGAACTGACCGGCTTCATCAACAATATCGAGGATCGTGCGGTTCTGGTCCGCGCGGGCAATCGCCCCATTCTCAACGTGTCCTATGGTACGCTGGCCCCGCCGCGCACCTATGGCGTGCGCTTTGGCTATCACTTCTAAGGCGACGCCGGGCTGAAATCGCGGCAGGAGAAATGCCATCTCCTGCCGCGAATTGGCGCTGTCAACGCGCCACAGCGACTTTTAGCGGCAAATTGGGCCGCAACACGATGGCAATCCGCGCCATCACCAGACAGAGCAGCGCCATCAACCACCAGACCGGAGCGAGGTCGGCCAGATGCTGCCGCAGAAATCCGGCCAGCAACGGCAGCAAGGCCGCCAGAACATAACCTCCGCCTTGCACAAAACCGGCAATGGCGCCCGCTTCCTCCGGGGTTTCGCCATGATCCATCGCCACGATGAGCGAGAGCGGAAACAGCGCCCCGATCCCCAGCCCCGCCAGCACCGCCCCCGGCCATGCCATCACCAGCGGCGCCAGCGCCAGACAGAGCATCCCCAGCAACAGCGCGGCAATCGCAGTCAGCAGCGCGGGGCGGCGATCCTGCGTCCGGTCGATCCACAAGGAAACGGCCAAACCGGCGATCACCTCGGCAAAGGTGACCGCGCCCAGCAATCCGCCCGCCCCTTGCGCCGACCATCCCAGTTGCGTGTAAAACGGCGGCAACCATGCCAGCACCAGCGTATAGGCCCCAGTTCCCAGTCCGAAAAAGGCCAACAGCAACCATGCTCGCCGCGAACGATGCAGGGGGAAATGGCCCTTGGTCGCCATCGGCACCGCCACAATCAAACCTGCCGCCCCGCGCCACATCAGCAAGCCCGCCAGAGCAGGCACCCCCCACAGGCCAAGCGCCATCGGCCACCCCCAGGCCTGCGCCAGCCACGGCCCCGCCATGCCCGAAATCAACGCCCCGCCCATGATCGCCGTCGAATAGAGGCCCATCAATCCGGCGGTCCGCCTCCCGGCCTGCAGGCGGATGACGGCGGGCATCAGCGCCTGCACCATGGCAATGCCGATGCCGCCCGAAATGGCCGTAGCCAGCAAAACGCTCGCGCCCGGCCATAATCCGCGCAAACCATCACTGATCAGAATGAGGATCAGGCCCAAGGCAATCCCCCAACGGTCGCCCAAAACATCCCGCATCCGCCCCGCACCCAGCAGGAGCACGCCCATCAGGGCCACGGGCAGCGTGGTCAACAGGCTGGCCCCAGTGTCCGTCAGGCCGGTATCTTGCTGCAGCCTGTCGAGCAGCGGGCCGATCACCGCGATGGAGGGGCGCAGATTGATCCCGACAAGCAGGATCGCGGCCGGAAACATCCAGCCGTAACGGGAACGGTTCATGATGGTCTCCTTGGCGTCGGCCTTGCGAGGCGCGCTTGGATTGGATATATCTCGATGTAGAGATATTTATCTTTACGTCAAGACAGGTGATCGCCGTGGACAGAGCACAGAAAGCCGCCGACCAATGGGCCAGGGAAAGGCCCGACCTAGATACGCAAGCCATGGTGCTGCTGGGCCGCCTGAGCGAGGCCGCCTTGGTGATCGCCCGCGACCGGCTCAACCCCACCTTTGTCGATTTTGGCCTTCAACCGGGCGAGTTCGATGTGCTGGCCACCCTGCGGCGCAGCGGGGAACCCTATGCGCTCACCCCCACCGACCTGTATGAGGCGGCGATGATCTCATCGGGCAGCATGACCAACCGGATCGACCGACTGGAAAAGGCGAGCCTTGTCGCGCGCCGCCCCAACCCGGCCGACAAGCGCGGCACGCTGGTGGCGCTAACCCCGGCGGGGCTGGCGTTGATTGATCAGGCGGTGAGCGCGCATGTCGCCAATCAACAGGCGGCAGTGGCATCCTTGGATGCACGGGAAAGAGAGCAGCTGTCGGCCCTGCTGGCAAAGCTGCTGGCCGGGCAGCAGGGTTGAAGCGGCAAGTCCCCCGTTTGATGGATCCGGGGGCCTATCGCTCCTGCTGCCAGCGGCGATAGCCCAGCACCGCCAGCACCACCATCGCCCCATAGAGCCCCGCCGTCAGCCACAGGGCCTTGAAGGCGAACATGCCGACATAGAGCACATCCACCACGATCCACAGCAGCCAGTTGGCCGCCTGTCGCCGGGCGGTCCAATATTGCGCGACAAGGCTGAAGCTGCTGAGCGCGGCGTCCATCCAGGGCAAAGCCGCATCGGTATAATGGCTGGTGAACCAGCCGATGGCCACCGCGCCCAAGGCGCCCGCCGTCAACCCCGCCGCCGCGTCCCATGCCGGCAGAGGCCGTACCGTGACGCGGCCGTCATGGCGCCGCCCGCGACTCCACGCGAGCCAGCCATAGGCGATGGCCAGACCGAACAGGGCCTGCAACACCATATCGGCATAGAGGCGCACATCGAGGAACAGTTTGAAATAAAGCGCGCAGGCCAAAAGGTTGACGGGCCAGCACAGCATAGCGCGCCGCGCCGTCAACCAGATGCCGAGGAAGCTGACTGCCACCGCGATGATTTCGAGCGGCGACATCAGCTCCCCGCCCCCCGGCGCACATCCGCCAGAAACGCCTGCCCCGCCGCCGAGGCGAACCAATCCGCATGGCCGATCAGATAGCCATCCCAGGCCAGCCCTGCCTGCGCCGGATCATTGAGCAGCCCGGCAAAATAATCGACCTCGGACAGGGCAAATTCGACGTGGACCAGCGGCAGCAGGGCGAGCAGCGTGTCCATATCCTCGAGGCTCAGCGGCCGCACCTCGCCATAGCCTTGGATCAGCCCAATCGCGGCGCCCACATCGCCCTTTATCGGCGCGCCATCGGCCATATCCAGCCATGGGATGGCGCTGCGCTCGATCGCGGTGGCCAGATCGTGGAGCGCGCAGGTCTGCGTCGCCAGACCGAAGTCGAAGATCGTCGCCACCTCGCCCGCCGGGGTCCAGAGCAGGTTCGACGGGTGCCAGTCATTATGAGTCCACAGCAGCGGCTGGGCGGCCAGATCCGGTGAAACCGCGCCAAGCAGAGCGGCCAGTTCCTCCTGCCACGGGCGCCCATGCAGGAATTCCGCCAGCCCGGGCCTTGCCGCGACATAGGCCTGCGCCGCCGCCATCGGATCGCGCGCGGGCAGGATCGTCCAGCCCGCGATCAGCGGATCGACGCCACGCGGCGGGGCGGCAAAATCCTGCGCGGCCCGGTGCAGACCCGCCAGGGCGCGCCCCGCCGCATGGGCATGAGCGGGCGCAAGAAAACCCGTCCACGACGGGCGCTCACGATAGAGGTCAAGGCCGGGCGAGAGGCGGTGCAGTTCATAGGTCCATTCGCCCTGCGCGATGGCGGTCCGGCCCCCCGCCTCCATCAATTCGGGCACAGGCATGCCCGCCCCGCGCAGATGGGCGATGAAGCCATGCTCCTGCGCCAGAGCCTCGGGCGAGCGGAGCGTGCAGTGGTGGCGCTTGAGGATGAACCTGCCCCCCTCGGCCTCGACCAGCGCGGCCGCCGAAAAGGGGCGCGGCGAATGCCATGGCAGCGCGGTCGGGCGCCCCGCCAGCGGGAAATGCGCCAGCACCGCCCCGGCCTCCTCCGGGATGATGGCGGGCCAGACGGGGGCCTCCAGCCCGGTCCCCATACCGTGGACAAGATGCCCATGGACAAGATGCGCCGCGCCGCTCATGCCATCAGAACGCGCGGGCCAGCGTCACCACGAAAGCGCGCCCGCTGCCGATGTAATAGGACGGGGCCGCGCCCGAAATCACCGTGCCACCCCGCCCGGTCGTATCCTGCGCATTCAGGCCCACGCTCTGCACGCCCGAGAGCACGCGCGGATTGGTGATGTTGATCGCATTGACCCGCAGATCGGTGCGCTTGCCATCGATCCATTCGGCCAGATGCACACCCACCGACAGGTCGAGCGTGGCATAGGCGGGGATGCTCTCGTCATTCATGAAGGTGGAATATTGGCGGCCCACATATTTCAGCGCAGTGCTGCCGAACAGGCGCCCGTCGTCATAGGTGCTGCCCACGCCGAACTGGAAGCCGGGGCTGGACACCGCCTGCCTGCCCCTGGTCGGCAGAAAGTCATTGCCCACCGCCAGATCGCTGTCGATCCGCGTATGCAGATATTCGCCCGAGACATAGAGGCTCACCCCCTTGGCCGGGCGCCAGTCGATTTCGCCGTCAATGCCATAGGAAGTCTGGCTGCCCGCGTTGATCGTCGAATAGACCAGAGCGCCGCCGCTGTCGATTATGGTGGACAATTGGCGGTTGCGGAAATGGTAATGGAAACCTGTCAGCGAGAAGGACAGGTTCGGCCCGATATAGCGATAGCCCAGTTCCTGCGACACCGAATATTCGTTTTTCAGCGCGGTCGTGCCCTGCGTGCTGATCGCGCCATAATCATAGGTGTTGTAGAGCGTATATTCATTGGGCGCGCGGAAATTGGTGGTGATATTGGCAAACACCTGCTGGCGATCATCAAGGCGATAATGCAGCGCGGCGCGGGGCAGCGCGGCGAAACTGTCAAAATGCACCCCTGATTGCGGGCCGGGCAGGAAATTGCGCCCGCTGTGCAGCACATCGACGCCCTTGAAGCCCAGATCGGCGGTCAACCGATCCGTGATCGCGATGCTGTCGGCCACAAAAAACGCCTTGGAAATGGTCAGCGTCCGCGCATTTTCATAGGCCAGCAAGCGGCCATCGGCGGTGCGGATGGCGCGGTCCTGATAACCCCATTCGTCGGCCGGTTGGCCATCCGCGCCCACCGAAGTATAGGACTGGATAACCCGGTCATTGCCATAGTCGAACCACACCCCGGCGGTCAGGCGGTGCGCGCCCGCCTGAAACACCAGCTTGGTCACATTGCCGCCGCGAAACTGGTTGCCGGTCCAATTGCCCAGCACCGTGGCCACGCCATTGGCATCCGCGCCGGGCAGCGCGATCGGCTGGGTCAGCGCCTCGGTGCCCAGATAATTGCCGGTGGTCGCCAATTGCGTGCCATAGGGCGAGTTGCCATAGCCCCATTGCAGATAGGTGGTCGTGTCGAGGCTGAGCCGGTCATTGAAGCGCAGATGCACCGGGGCCGAGAGATAGATGTTGCGGAACGGCGCGCGATAGAAACGCCAGTAATTAGTGTCGCCGGTCGTATAGGTCTTGTCGAAATTATACCCGCGCCCATAGGTCTGCCAATCACCCAGCGTCGGGCCGGGATAGGCCGAGGTCTTGGCCGAATTGAATGAGATGGCAAGGCTCGCGCGATTGCCCTCACCCCATTCCTTGAGCAGCTTGGCGTCAATATGGTTGCGCAGATCATAGCCCGCCCCGCGCCAGTTGTCGGCCCGGTTGTTCGAATAGGAGACAAAGGCCCGCACCCCGCTGTTGCCGATCAGGCCGGTGTCGAAGCGGAAAAAGGCTCGCCGTTCATTGTAAGACCCCAGCGAAAGATCGACCAGCGCCCCGCGCTTCTTCGCCGGATCATCCAGGCTGAGCGAGAGCAGCCCGCCCGCCGTGCCCAGCACCGGCGAATCCAGATCAACCGAACCCTGCGCCAATGCCACCTGACGCACATTCTCGGCATCGGCAAATTGCGAGGGATAGGCATAGTAATAGCCGATGTCATTCTGCGGCGCGCCTTCCATCAGCACGCCGATCTCATCCTGCCCCAGACCGCGCATGGTCAGGCTGGAACTGGTCGAGAGGCCATAGGGATCGCTGGAGGACACATTCGCGCCGGGCAGCAGGTTGACCAGTTGAAAGGCGTTGAGCGTGGGGGCCTGCTTGATGATGAAATCGGCGGAAATGGCGCTGATCGCCTTGGGCGCGCTCTGTTCGGGCAGCAGGCCTTCGGGATCGGGATGGCCGATGACGCGGATGGTGTCTGCGGCATTGTCGGCATCGGCGGCATGAGCCTGCACGGGGGCATGCACCGCAAAACCGGCCAGCACCAGCGCGCTGCAACCCATCAAACGCATACGGATCATATTGGCCATAATCGTCTCTCGCACTCAAAAGGGAGAGACAACGGACCGGCCGCCAACCCTCCCTACGCCGGTATCAACCGGATCAGGTTCAGCGGGTCGTGGTCTGCTGACCACCTCTCAGCCGCGCATCAGCGGCCCCCCGGGGATGGGCGCCCTCTAGGCGTTCTTTGCGCCGGTGGGAAGTCCTAAAGCCGCGACCGGGGCCACTGGCGGGTCGGACGGACAGGCCATATAGGTCGGGCATGACAAAGACACCCCGCTTTCATCGCATCGGCATTGTGGGCACAGGCCGCGTGGCGCGCGCACTGGCTCTGGGGCTGGCGGACTGGTCCGACCTGCCGCTGCTGGTCTGGGGACGATCACGCGAGCGGGCCGAGCAGTTGGGGGGCGAGGCAGCGCAGAACATGGCGCAACTGGCCGAAGTCTGCGATGTGATCGCACTGGCCGTGTCGGATGATGCATTGAATAGCGTTGCGGGTGAGCTGGCCGCTGTGTGGCCGGAGCATGGCGCAGGCTTCGTCTTTCACGTCAGCGGGCGCTCCGGTCTGGCCTCGCTCGAAGTACTGGCATTGCGCGGCGCGAAGACGGCGGCGATTCATCCGGCGATGACCTTCACCGGCGATCCTGCGGCCGAGCTGCGCCGCATGGCAGGCGCCCGCTTTGCCGTAACCGCCGCGCAGGTCGAAACCGCCGTCATCGCCCATCGGCTGGTTGCCGCGCTGGGGGGTGTGGCGGTCGATATTGCCGAGGCGCAGCGGCCCCTCTACCACGCCGCCCTATGCCATGCGGCCAATCATCTGGTCACGCTGATGGCCGGGTCGATGGAGGCGCTGGCCAACGCCGGGGTAGCCGATGGCGCGGCGCTGCTGGCGCCGCTGGTGCGGGCCGCGCTGGAGAACAGCCTGACGATGGGTTTCGGCGCGCTCTCCGGCCCTTTGCTGCGCGGAGACAGCGAAACGATCAGCGGCCATCTGACGGCGCTGGAGCGCGATTGTCCCGGCCTGCTCGGGCCCTATCGCGCGATGGGAAGCGCCACGCTCGACGCGCTGGAACACGGCGGAAGAGAAGTGGCCGCTGACATGCGCGCCATGCTGCGCCAAAGTCCTTCGGAATAAGTGGGAAGATTGGCGCGTCGCTGCGGATAGAAAGGGTATTTACACTTAATGATTGTTAAACCAACAATTATTGCCATGGCCGCGCGGCTTTTCAAAGCCCTTCCGATTGTCGAACCCCGAAAGATTTGATAGAACCGCCCCATAAGTTCTGAGGAGAGGCGTATGTCGGTTACGTTTTTTGATCCCGGGGCAGGCAATTACTTCGGATACAAACATCTCTACGTCGTCGACACGCCGATGACGGTTTCCGAACTGATCGATGAAGGCATTCGGGTTCTTGCCGAACGGCGAACCGCCTCCAACCAGCGCAAACGAGGCAAGCTGAACGATCTTGTAGCCTATTATGGCGGCAGCACGAAGCCGGATCAAAACACGCTGATCGTCATGTCCCAAGGCGGACTCCTTGCCTTGGAAGTGGCCGCAACGCAGGCGGCGGCGGGTCTGACCCCCGGACAGACTCGGCAGTTCTGGTTCACGATCAGCAATGCCGCCGTGATACAGGGACGGTTAAACGCCTCCACTCTGGCGGCATCGACCGGCGACGTGAAATTGCGTGTCGGCGTCGATGGAACCGGAGTCTATGTCGATCACTTCGATGACACGCGCAACATGCGCTGGCTGCCCGTTGGCCGAAACGCCACCGACCAGTTGCAGACGATGGCATTTCGGACCACCGATAGCGAATTGCAAAACGCTATCACCCGGCTGCGCCATGTGCCGCCGCCGGGCGTCAAGCTGCCGCCTGCCATCGTCTATGGCGTGCCGGGGCTCGATCTGGGCTTTCTGGACGAATAGCGATGCCTGACCGGGCGGCTTTCTAGGCCGCCTGCTCCGCGCGGATTTGCGCCTCCAGTCGACGGCGGACCTTGAGCGCGCCATTGTCCACCCGCGCGCTGATTTCTGCGGGCAAGGTCACGCCGGATTGAAACACCCGCTCGATGGCCGCGATCGCGGCGCTGTCCTCGGGCTGAATGCGGGTGCCCATGCCCAGATTGATCTGGCCCAGCGCCGGATTGTCGAGCCCGAAATCGCGCGCGGTGATGACGAAATAGCGCAGGGTCGTCGGGCTGGCGGGTGTAATCATGTGGAGGAAATTGCTGGTCCCCAGCCGCCGCCCGCTGACCGCATCATGCACCGCGCCGCCGGTGCGGATCATGGCAGGCCCCAGATATTCGGCATCAAAATGCTGATGCACCGGCCCGTCCTGATCGGGAAACTGCATTTTCAGCAGGGGGTTGATCGGCAGGTTCTCGCCTTTGCGCTGGACCGTCAGACTATGATCCGTCTCGATCACGGCCACCGGGATCTGCGCGACCTTTTCGCCGCCGGGGATGGTCGCGGCATGGATGAAAGTGACATGGCTGAGGTCCAGCAGGTTCTCGATCAGCAAAGTGTAGCGCGCGGCCACTTCACAGACCGGATGCTGTTCCGATGCCCAATCCGGCCGCCCCAGCCCCACCGCGCCCAAATCGGGAAGCAGCGCCGGATCGGCCAGATCGGCCTGCCCGGTCCAGATCCACACCAGATCGCCCTGTTCAGCCACAGGATAGCGCCGCAGGGAGGATTTCTGCGGCACGCCGCTTTGGCTGGGCACCAGCACGCAGCCGCCATCGGCGCCAAAGGTGAAACCATGATAGCCGCATTGCACATGGTCGCCCACCAGCCGCCCCATTTCCAGCGGAAAGGCGCGATGCGGGCAAATGCCTGACAGGGCCACCGCCTCGCCCGCCTCGGTGCGATAGAGCAGCACCCGTTCGCCCAGAATATCGCGGGCCAGGAGGTCGCGCCCCACCTCGGCGGCATAGGCCGCGACCCACCATTGGTTGCGCGGATAGGGTTGATCGACGGTCAGCGGATAGGTTGGCGAGGTCATGGCATTCTCCCGTATGGCACCCTTTGGGGCTTGGGCCTTGTTTGTCATATGACAAAGATATTTGTCAATCGACAAACTCACGCTCTCTTGCGCGCCGCAGGCCGCCAAGGCATGAGGGCGCAATGCCCCGCGCCAAAGCCGCCAACGCCCGCTATGCCAAAACCCGCTATGACGGAGCGGAAAACCGCCGCCTCGTGCTGGAGGCGGCGCTGACCGTCTTTTCCGATCTGGGCTTTGCCGGAGCCAGCACGCGCGCCATTGCTTCGCGCGCCGGGATCGAACAGGGTCATCTGGCCTATTATTTCCCGTCCAAACTGGCGCTGTGGCAACAGGTGATCGAGGCTTTTGCCCGCGAGGGAGAGCTTTATCTGGCCGAGCACCTCACGCCCGACATGCTCCGCGATCCCCGACAGGCGGCGCGGCAAGTGCTGCCCGGCTATCTGCGCAGCTATGCTGAAAATCCGCGCCTGACGCGCCTGATGCTGCAGGAGTTTTCCGTTCTTTCCGAGCGCCACGCATGGGTGGTCGAAACCATCGGCAAGCCGGTGTGGGACAGGCTGCGCCCGTTGTTTCAGGCTCTGGCCGAGGTGGGCGCGCTGGGCCACGCCACACCGGAAATCGCCTATTTCAGCATGATCGGCTCAGCGCTCATTACCTTTGGCAATCCCGACCTGATCGCCGCCATGACCGGGGCCGATCCGCGCGCGCCAAGCTGGATCGAGCGCGCCATTAACCATATGATCGGGCAGATCCTGATCCCGGCCTAAAGCCATTTGCGCCATTTGAACCACAGATAGGGGATAAGCGTCGTCACCAGGCACAGGCCCAAAGCCATGGGATAGCCCCAGGCCCATGACAATTCGGGCATGTTGTGAAAATTCATCCCATAGATCCCGACCACCAGCACCGGCGGAATGCCCGCCACCGAGGCCACCGTCAGCACCTTGACCACATCGTTCTGCTCGATGCTGATCAGGCTGTTGGCGGCGTCCTGAAGAAACTGGGTGCGGGACGACAGGCTCATCTCGAATTCATCGAGCGAGGCTATGTCGTGGATCAGCGACTGAAGCCGGGTGGCCAGATCGTCATCGAGATGGTCCTGGCACCGATCCGCGACAAAGGAGGCCATGCGGCCGATGCTCAAAAACATATAGCGCACTCGCGAGGCCCGGTCATAGGCCCGGCCCAGCTTGATGATCGAATGACGCAGGATCGCGGTTTCCCGGCTCAATCCGCGCGCATCAAGATCAGTGTAGAAAATCGTGCGCGAAACCGAGGCGATCATTTCGGAGACATGCTCAAGCTGATCGGCGGCGCGGTCCACCAGCTCTTCCAGCACCCGCACCAGCACGCCCGCAGGCGTTGGCTCGGGACGCGATTTCAAGGCTTCGGCCGCGATGTCAAAGGCCTTGATATGCGCAAAATGGGTGGTCACCAGCACATCGCCGGTGAGGATGAAGCCGGCCGGCGCCATCACCCACCTTTCCCCTTCCGATGGCGTCATTAGGGGCGCGCTCATGTTCAGCACACCATCGTGGATGCGCAACCGGCTCGAACTCTCGATCTCCTGCAGGGCTTCCAGCGTCGGCACACGAATGCCGTAAAGCTTCTCAATCTCCTGGCATTCGGCCTCGTCGGGTTCGCAAAGATCAATCCATACCCCGCCGATCCCTTCAACCGCTTCGCTCATGATGGTCTTCATCGGGGGCCTTCATCCTGCCATGGCTTTGCGAAAACAACGCCCTAAGTGCCGTATGGCTCCGCGCATCGCAACAATCATGTCAGATCGGGCGCGCGGTCCCCAACAGACCTAGGGCGTCAGCCATCCGCGCGGATTGCTTTGCGCCTGTTGCTGCATGGCCGCCAGCGCCTGCTGCAAGGCTTTGGCGCGGTCGGGATACAGGCCGATGACATTCTGCGATTCGTTGCCCGCGGCCAGATCATACAAGGCCGGACCAATCGGATGCGCCCGCCCGGCTACCCCGCCCATGGGACCATTGTCATCAAACGGCTCGATGAATTTAAAGCGATTGTCCCGCACCGCCACCGGTTTTCCGGTCCATGTGGTCGTGTAGAACAGCGTGTCGCGCACATTGGCCGCCTGCCCCGCCAGCACCGGGCGCAGATCCTTGCCGTCCATCGCCCGGTCGGTGGGCATGGGAATGCCGTTCATACCCAGAATGGTGGGGAACAGATCGACATTCATCGCCATCCCGTCCACCACCGCGCCGGGCCGCGTCACATGGGGCCAGATCACAAAGGCGGGCACGCGCATTCCCCCTTCCCACACCTCACCCTTGCGCCCGCGCAGATTACCTACCGAGCCGTCATAATCGCCGCCATTGTCGCTGGTGACGACCAGAAGCGTGTTTTCCGAAAGGTGCATCTCATCCAGCGCCTTGACGATGCGCCCCACCTGATGGTCCAGATCCTCCACCACATCACCGTAAAGGCCGCCGCTTGACTGGCCGCTGTGCGCCGGATTGGCCACGTGGGGCCAATGGGGGGCGGTAAACGGCACATAGGCGAAGAAGGGGCGATCCCGGTTCTGGCCGATGAAGGAAATGGCCTCGTCGGCAAAGCGCTCGTTCAGCGTTTCCTGCTTGGTCTGCGCGCTGGCCGTATCCACCGTTTGGTTGCGATAGATGGCCAGCGGCTTCATGTCATTGCTGTAATGCACGCCGAAATAGGTCTGGAAACCCAGATCGTTGGGCCTGCTGCCTGCCACATCGCCCAGATGCCATTTGCCAAAGGCGCCCGTGGCATAGCCCGCCTTGCCCATCACCTCGGCCAGCGTAATTTCATCGCGCGGCAAAGCATTGGCCCAGCCCAGCGAGCGGCGCAGCGTGGCCATGGGATGATCGCTGGGGAAGAACACATGATGCGCCGCGCCCGAACGATGCGGCAACCGCCCGGTCAGCAGCGCCGCGCGCGAGGGCGTGCACACCGGAGAGCCGGAATAGGCCTGCGTCAACCGCGCCCCGCGCGCGGCCAGCGCGTCAATATTGGGCGTGCGGATCAGCGTGTTGCCATAGGAGGAGAGATCGCCATAGCCCAGATCGTCGAACAGCAGGACGACGACATTCATCTTCCTGCCATGGGCGGCGGCCTTGGCCACCTGATCGAGATAGGCCTGTTTTTGCGCGGCATGTTCGACCGCCGGTTCGCCCCGCATCGCCGCCGCGCCCACCAGCAGGCGATTGGGCGCCATGGTCAGATTGGCGCTGACCTGTCCGGTGGCGGGCACATCGACCGTTTGGTGCACCGGCGCCAGAAAGGGCACCGAGGCGCTGACCGACATCGCGCCTGCGGGCAGCGTGTCAAAGCGGTAATGCCCCTCGCTGTCGGTCGTGGTTTCGCGCATCAGTTCCGGGATGGTCAGCCGAAGTCCGGCCATCGGCTTGCCATCCGGCCCGGTCACGCTGCCCGCCACCTCGCCCGCCATGGCCGGGGCGGCCCAGAGCAGCGTGAAGGCGAGCGCGAGGCGGCTTGCTTTGCACTTCATCGACATGTCCTTCCTGTTGGGCCGGGCTTAATTGCCCGCAACGTTGACGGGCGTCCGGTCGAACAGATCGCGCCCGGCGCAGGTGAACGACATGGGCTGGGCCAGAGCGACGCCCACATGGCGCTTCCACTCCTCATCCCAGAGCGCCTTGAGCCGGGCGACCTGCTCGGGATATTGCGCGGCCAGATCATGGGCCTCGGAAAAATCCTTGCCCAGATCGAACAATTGCCAATGATCCTGACCATAGGGCGTGTTGCAGCCATGGATGGTGATCGCGCGCCAGTTGCCGTCGGTAATTGCCCGGTTGCCGCGAAGTTCGAAATATTGCGTCCGGCGGCCCGGCGCATCGGGATGGGTCATCGTGGCCAGCACCGAGCGGCCCGCCACCGGCATCTGGCGCACGCCATCGAGGATCGCTTCGAAACCGGTGCCCGCCGCGTCCAGCAGCGTGGGGGCAATATCGATGACATCGACAAATTGCCGCCGGACCGCCCCCGGATCGGGCACATGCGCGGCGGGCCAATGCATGATCATCGGCGTGCGCGTGCCGCCCGAATAGGGCCACAGCTTGTAACGCCGCAGCGGCGTGGTTCCGGCAAAGGCCCATGGCCGGGGATAGGCGGCCTGCGTCTTGACCGTGCCCAGCTCGTCCAACCGCGCGCGCTGTTCGGCAATGGGTATGTGATTGGGCATGTAAAGGCCGTCAAACTCGCCGTCCTGCCCGGCCTCGGCCGCCGCGCCATTGTCGGAGAGCAGCACGACCAGCGTGTTTTCCATCAGGCCAAGCCGGCGCAGCGTGTCCAGCACCCGGCCGATCTGATGGTCGCAATGTTCGATGAAACCGGCATAGACCGCCATATAGCGGGCAAAGACGACCTTCTCGTCCTCGGACAGGTCTTTCCACGCCCGGTCGGCCGCCTCGCGTCCGGGCAGCAGCGTTTCGGGCGGGATGATGCCCATCTTCTTCATACGGGCGAAACGTTCCTCGCGGATGGCGTCCCAGCCTTTTTCATAGACCGCATCATAGGGCTGCGACCATGTGCGCGGCACCTGAATGGGCGCATGAGCGGTGCCAAAGGCCAGGTTGAGGTAGAAAGGCTTGTCTTTGCTCTCGCCGCCCGCATGGCGCTGGATCAGGTCGATCGCGTGGTCGGCCAGATCGGCCGAAAGGTGGTAATCGGCGGGCAAATCGCGTTGCACATAGCCGTTGTTTTCGACCAATTGGGGCTTGTATTGGTCGGTCCAGCCCTTTGGGAAGCCGTAGAAATAGTCAAAACCGCGCTGAAGCGGCCAGTTTTCACGCGGGCCGTTGGGGCCAAGGTGATCCAGCGGGATCAGGTGCCATTTGCCCACCGCCCAGGTGGCATAGCCCTGTCGCTGCAACACCTGCGCCATGGTCTGGGCATTGGCGGGCAGGCGGAACATGCCCGGAATGCGCGGATCATCATGCATCGGCCCGGCCACATCAGGCACATCGGGCATGTTGACCGAATGACTGTTGCGCCCCGTCATCAGCGCAGCGCGGGTTGATGCACACACTGCCTTGGTATCAAACCTTGCATAGCGTAATCCGCCCGCGGCCAGACTGTCCATCGCCGGGGTGCGGATTTCGGCGCCAAAGCAGCCAAGATCGGAATAGCCCACATCGTCGAGCACAATGGTCACGATGTTGGGGCGCGTGCGCCCGCTGGCGGCCTGAATACGCGATGCGCCCGCAAGGGCCGTGGCTGCCAGCAGGGTGGCAGCAAAACGCCGACGAGTGAGGTTCATAAAACGGGGATTTCCATATGACGCCGGAAGGGGCCCATGAAGAGGGGTGGCCCCCTTCCGACAAGGGAAGGGATCAGAAGCGGACAGCAGCCTCCACCCCGACGGTGCGGAACGCGTCGGTGGTCAGCAACTGGGTATAGCCAGCGCCGGTGGAGGAGGTGTCGAGGTATCCGGTCCCCATACTGGTGACGAAATGCTGGTTGCCCAGATTCTTGCCCCAAACCGTCAGGCGATAGCGGCGATCCTGCGTCTCAAGGCTGAGCGAGCCGTTGAGCAGGCCATAGCCGCCCTGAACCGTGTTGGGGTCGGAATAGGCAAAGAACACCGACGAGCGATAGGTATAGCCCAGATTGGCCTTGGCGCGCAGATTATCGCCAATGTCGCGCGTGTAGTCGGCGCCCAGCGTGAAGGCCCATTTGGGCGCATTGGCCAGCGATTGACCCGACACGTTCTGCTGGCCGCTGACACAGCCCAGCGCTGCCGTCTGGCCCGGATAGCACGAGATGATGAAGCCATCGACCTTGGTTTCGGTATAGGCCACATTGCTCGACAGGTTGAGGCCGGGCGCGGCACGCACCGAGGCTTCAAGCTCCACGCCGTTCGAGGTCAGCTTGCCCGCATTCGACAGGGTGAAGGTGGACAGCAGCGCGTTGAAGGTCTGGGCCTGAAAGTTCTCAAATGTCTCGTGAAAACCTGTGACGTTGAAAGTCAGCTTGCGGTCAAACATCTGCGTGCGCAGACCCACTTCCAGATTGCGGGCGATTTCCGGCTTCAGGATCGCCTGACCCGAATTCACGACGGCTGCGTTCAGGTTGTTGAGCATGTTGATGGCCGGGCCCTTGTACCCGCGGGTATAGGTGACATAGGCCATGACATCGCGCGAGATCTTGTAATCCGCGCCCAGCTTGTAGCTGAAATCGCGGTTGGCAAAATGCAGCGGCGGCGACAGATAGGCCGCCCCGCTCTGCCCCGGACCGGCGGCGCCGGGCATGTTGTAGCGGTTGAAATTGGCGGTGGCGTCTTCAGCCGTATAGCGGAAGCCGCCGATCAGCGAGAGCGCGTCGGTGGCATGGAAGGTCAACTGGCCAAAGGCGGCGCCATTGTTGCTCTTGATGCCGCGATCAACCTGCGCGCCCAGAAACTGGCCCGGGGGCAGAGCCGTCGGGCCGTTGCCCGCAACCTGCGTGGTGGTCTTGAGATCCTGCCAGAAATAATAGAGGCCCAGCACATATTCCAGACGCTGATGCGCAGGCGAGGTCAGGCGCAATTCCTGCGTGAACTGCTTCTGGTTCTGAAGCGCGTTGTTGAGGTCATAGATGTTGATCTGCGTGCCATCGAGGTCATTGTTGTCAAAGCTCTTGAAGGTGCGATAGGCCGAAATGGCCGTCAGCGTCTGACCCAGCACCTTGGTATTGAATTCGGCCGAAACGCCGTTCGCGCTCTGGTTGCCGAACGTGTCACCGTTGATGTTCACCGTGCGGTTGATGGGGCCAAGCTGTTGCCCGGCGGTCAACTGGGTGCGGGTCTGGCCGGTGTAATAGGTGGTGGTGGGCAGGATCGAGCGGATGGTCGAGACGCAGCAGCGTCGGTCGTTCTTCGAATAGTCGCCGATGATATAGAGCGAGGTGTCGCTGTCCGGCTCCCACAACAGTTTGCCGCGCAGGCCCCAGCCGTTGGTGTTGTTCAGGTTCTGGCCGTTGTAGAGATTGGTGATGACGCCATCGGCGGTCGAACGAAAGCCCGACACACGCATCGCCAAACGGCCCTGGTCCAGCACAACGGACGCCGAACCCTTGATGCGCAGGTCATTGTACGAGCCATAGCTGACGGCGGCATCGAGAGTGTTCTTGGTCAGATTGGGCTTTTCGGTGACCAGATTGATTGCGCCCGCGCTGGCGTTCTTGCCAAACAGCGTGCCCTGCGGCCCGCGCAGCACTTCGACCCGGTTGATGTCGCTGAAATCGAAGAAAGAGGCGGCCGAGCGGCCGATCACCACCCCGTCGATCACGGTCGAAACCGAAGGCTCGACGCCATCGGAGAAGTTGAGCGTGCCGATACCGCGCACCGAAACGCCCTGCCCGCGGGTGTTGGCGCTGTTGGTGAAATTCACCGAAGGGGCGATCTGGGCAAGCTGGTCGATACCGGCCACGCGGTTGTTGATCAGCGCGGCCGAGGAAAGCACCGAGACCGAGACAGGAACATCCTGAAGGTTCTGTTCGCGCTTTTGCGCGGTCACGATGATTTCGCCATTGTCGGCGGGCGCCTGGGCGGTTTGCGCCTGTGCGGCGCAACCGATGGTCAGCGCGATGGCGCTGGTAAAGACGCAAAGCGCCTTGCTGTGGCGTTGCATATATCCCCTCCTGTTGCGTCGGTCCTTTGCAGACCGACTGCTTGTGTAATTCGTTTCGCGCGTTGCCCCCGGTGTCCGGGAAGAGACTCATGACAAGGTTGTCTTGCGCTAAGACAACATTGTCTCGGACCGATGGCAAGTCAAGTCAGAGCGCTCTAAAAACACGTCCGGAGACTTTTGCCGGCGGTCCGACGCTGGATTCAAACGCTGGAAACGCACCTCATCCAAAGATGGGCAGCGGAAGTATTTCCAATGTTTTTCAGATTTTTGATGGATGCCTCACCCCCCTCTCCGGGCCCATCCATCCATTCGTATGCGACCATGCCCTTGGCGAAAAGCAGAGCCATTAATAAAGCGCCGTTCCTGGCAGGCCCGCAAAGCAGGCGTCGGGCGGAGCCGAAAGAAGGGGGCTCCGCCCGACAAGGGGCGCCGGAAGGGAAAACATCCCCTCCGGACGGTATGGATCAGAAGCGGGCGCCGAAGGTGGCGCCGAAGTAACGATTGGCGTCCTTGTTGACAAAGGCGGTCAGATCGTTGGCATTGGTGGCGCTGGCCAGCAGGCTGGTATGTGCCATCGACGAATAGTAGTTCTGGTTAAGCAGGTTACGCACAAAGACCGTGAAGGTGTAGTGCTTGTCCGGCCCCTGCACGCCGATGCTGGCATCGACCATCGCATAGGGCTTTTGCGTCAGCATCGGGTCCTGCGAAATGTCGAAGATCTGGCGGCTTTGATAATTGACGCTGAACTGGCCGAAACCGGTCAGATTGGTGCCCGGGATATCGGCCTCATAGCGCGGCGACACCATGATACGCCATTCGGGCGCATAGGGCAGACGGCCATTGACGATATTCTGCTGGCCCGTGCCCGAACCATAGCAGGTGTTGGCGGGCGGCGTGCCGCCGATGGGAACCACATAGAGGCTCGCCTGATTTTGCAAAGCGCAGCTCAAGCCGTCGGCCGTGATCGTCGATTTGGCATAGGTCACGCCAAAGCCCACCGAGAACTGGTTCGAGGGGCGCAGCGTGCCTTCGATTTCAAAGCCTTTGGTGGTCGACTTGCCCGCATTGGTCTGAGCAAAGGCGGGTGCCGAGGGCGTGCCGACATTGGCCAGAACCTGAAGGTTGGTGTAATTCGACAGGAAGGCGGCGAAAGTGACGCTCAGCAGATTGTCGCGCGTGCGGCCCTTGAAGCCCACTTCAAACGCATTGACATATTCGGGCAGCACCGGGGTCTGGGTGGCGAAATTGGTCGCCGGTTCGGTGTTGAAGCCATAGCCCTTATAGCCGCGGGTGAAGCTGGCATAGGTCTGGGCATTGCGGCTGAATTCGTACTTGGCGCCGACCTTGCCCGTAAGCGCGGTGTCGGATGCCGAGCGATAACCCGAAATCGCGCCAAAGCCCGGGATCGCCGCATCAGTGGGATATTGCGGCGCGGGGCCATAGCGTACGCCGTCAACCGAGGTCTTCTCACGCTGGAGACGGGCGCCGCCCAGCAGTTTCAGATTGCCGACCACGCGATATTCAAGCTGACCGAAGGCCGAGACGCTCTCCGACTTGTTATAGGCGTGCGAGAAGACCGAACGATAGGTCGGCGCAGCGCAGACATCACCCAGCGTACCGGTGCTGCAAAGCGCCTGGCGACGCAGGAAATCGCGCGTTACCGAAGTATTGGCATAGAACACACCGGCCACATAGGTCAGATCACTCTTGCCGTTCGAGCCAATGCGCAATTCCTGCGAAAAGCTGCTCAGACCGATGGTGCCGCCATTCTGATTGAACTGGGCAATGCCGCCTGTATAGACCGGCAGTGGATTGTTGATGCGATCGACGACGTTGTTCGCATCATTCTCATAATGCTGATAGGCCGTGATCGAAGTGACCGTCGCGCCGCCCAGATCGAGATTGCCTTCAAGCGAAAGCGTGTACTGGCTTTCGCTGTTGAAGGAATCGGAATCGTCGATGATCCGGCGGTTCGTGGGCGATGCCGTGATGCCGGGCGAAAGCGCGATAACTGCGGGCGTCGCCGTCTGCACCGCCACCGACTGACAGCACAGCGCATTGCTCTTGCGATAGTCGGCGCTGGCCAGGAAGTTCAGGTTTTCCGTGGCATCCCACAACAGTTTGCCGCGCACGCCCCAAGACTTGCTGCCATTGACATTGCGCCTGGTGGCCACGTTATAGATATAGCCGTCGACATCATTGTAATAGGCGCTGATGCGGGCGGCGACCGTCTCGGACAAGGGACCGGAAACCGTGCCCTTCACGCGGTATTCGCCCTTTTCGGCGATGGTGGCTTCTATCGAGGCGGTGGGCTTGCGGCTGGGCTTGGCGGTGATCACGCTGACCACGCCGGCGGTGGCGTTCTTGCCGAACAGCGTGCCCTGCGGGCCCCGCAGCACTTCGATGCGCTCAATATCGGCGAAATCGGAAAATCCCTGCGTCGCGCGGGCCGCAACGACCCCGTCGACAACGGTGGAGACCGAAGCCTCGACGCCAAGGCTGAAGAGCTGCGAACCGACGCCGCGAATGCGGAAACCATTGGACTGCGAGCCCTGCCCTTGCTGGAATGTCAGCGAGGGGACCGCGCGGGACAGCGAGGCGGTATCATTGATCTGCGCCCGGGCCAGACTGTCGGCGGTGACGGCAGACACGGCGACCGGCACATCCTGCAGGCGTTCGGCGCGTTTCTGCGCGGTGACGACGATTTCGCCCGGCGCCGTCGGGACCGCTCCGTCGGCCGTCTGGGCGATGGCAGGTGCGCAAATGGCCATGGTGGCAACGCCCGTCATCAGGGCGCAAAGAGTCCTCAACATTACAACTCCCCCTTGTGGTTATGGCCGGATGCATAGCGAAGGCGGATCGGGAGTCAAATAAATACCAACGCTATCCCTTTACGAATACGATTGAAGGAGTTCCGATGCAGGTCAGAACAATATTTCCTATTATATGGATTTATATATATGTTTTTAAAATATTAAGTTGACATTCGGAAATCGATTCCATCGCTAGAATCCGAGGAAATTACCCACCCCTCGCCCCGCTCCCCCACCACGACCCCAGCCGCGCCCTTCAAGGGCAAAGCAACCGAAATCAACGGATAGGATCAAAGAATCCCGCTATATCAGCACTGCAACAACACCCCGCCATCAGGAGCGGCGAAATCGCAATCGCTTGCATGAATGTATAATACAAACGATAGCATTTTATTGACACGCCGCCCTCATTGTTTAATCTCGTTAAAAAATTGGAGAGGACTCGGGGGAAGGGCGCCGCATCAATCGCCCGGCCTCCCCAACAGGGATCATCGTGCGATGACGCTTATCAGACAGGTGCTTTTGAACACCGCCGCAACTCTTGCGTCGATTTCCATGCTGGCCCAGATACCTGCCGCCCAGGCACAGACAGTCGCCAAGCCGACGGCCGCCGCGCCCGGGGAGCGAACCGCCCCGACCCAAGAACCGCGCAACATCATTTTCGTTCTGGTGGATGATCTGCGCTATGACATGATGGGTTTTCTCAACCCCGGCCTCAAAACGCCGAATATCGACTTTCTGGCGCGAAACGGCGTCTATTTCAAAAACGCCGCCGTCACCTCATCGCTCTGTTCGCCCAGCCGCGCGACGATCCTGACCGGGGAATCCGTCCGTAATCATCGCGTTGTGGACAATAACGACTCCTCCGAGGACGGCCTGACCTTCTTCCCGTCCTATTTGCAGAAGGCCGGGTACAACACCGCCTTTTTCGGCAAATGGCATATGGGGTGGGACAATGACAAACCCCGCCCCGGCTTCGATCACTGGGTCGCCTTCAAGGGGCAAGGCACCTATTTCCCCACCGAGCAACTCTCACCTGCCGCCATTGCCGCCGGGGAGCGCCAGACACTGAATGTCGATGGCCGGTCCGTGCCTCGCAAGGGCTATATCACCGATGAGCTGACCGATTATGCGATGGATTGGCTTGAGCATGGGCGGGATCCCAAGAAACCCTTCTTCCTCTATCTGAGCCACAAGGCGGTCCATTCCGAGGCCACCCCGCCCGAACGCTATGCCCATCAATATGACGGGATGAAGATCGATCTGCCCGACACCATGGCCAACATCCCCGAGAACAACAGGGGCAAGCCGATGTGGGTTCAGGACCAGCGCAACAGTTGGCATGGCGCGGATTTTCCCTTTGCCACAAACCAGTCCCTGTCGGACATGACGCGCAGCATCTATCGCACGCTGAGCCCGATTGATGACAGTCTGGGCCGGATCATAGCGTATCTGAAACGGGCCAAGCTGGATCGGAATACCATGATCGTGTTCTACAGCGACAATGGCTATCTGATCGGCGACCATGGGCTGACCGACAAGCGCAATGCCTATGAACCTTCGGTGCGGGTGCCCATGGTCGTCTATGCGCCCAACCTTGCCCCCAAGGGCGCGGTGAATGAAGCGCGCGTGCGCAATCTGGATCTGGCCCCGACTTTCCTCGACATGGCCGGTCTTGCCAAACCGGCGCAGATGGAGGGCGACAGCTGGCTTTCCCTGATCCAGGGCAGGCAATCGTCCAGAGACTGGAACGCCACCCATGATTTCATTTATGAATATTACTGGGAATGGACCGTGCCCTTCACCCCCACGACCTTTGCCATCGAACGCAACCGCGTGAAATACATCCAGTATTACGGCGTTTGGGATACAGAGGAAGTCTATGATCTGAACAAGGATCCCGACGAGCGGGTCAATCTGGTCAACGATCCGGCCTATAAGGACATCAAGATCACGCTGCGTTCAACGTTGTATCAGAAACTGGCCAATGCGTCGGGGCGGCACGACATTCCTTTTACGGCCAAACTCGGCCCCGGCGTGCTGCAAAGGGACAGGAACGGCGCCCATCGGGCCGATTTCCCGGCCTCATGGTATGTCCAGCCCGACCTGCCCACCCGGTTTGACGGATACCGCCCGGAAAAATGATCCGCCCTCGGGCCTGAGGGGGGCTTAGCCCCCCTTGAACGAAACCAGTCGCACGCCGAAAGGCTCGAGCGCCGGATGCTCCCCGTCCACCGCCGCGCCCGGCTTGGTGGTCATCAGCGTGCGGCTCAAAGTCGGCCGATGGCCCGACCAACCGCTGATCTCAAGCGTCTGCGGCTGAGCGCTCATGTTGAGCAGAACCAGCACGCCATTGCCGCCCGCATCGCGCCGGGCATAGGCGAGCACCTCGGAATTGCCGGATTCCAGAGGGACATAGGCCCCGCTGCGCATGGCCGCATTCGTCTTGCGCAGTTGCAGCAGGCGGGCATACCAATGATAGAGCGATCCCGCATCGGCCCGCTGGCGGGCGACATTGACCGTCGCGGCCGAGCGCCCAACCGGCAGCCAAGGATCGCCGGTGGTAAAGCCTGCTTCCTTGCCCGCGCTCCATTGCATGGGCGAGCGTTCGGGGTCGCGGTTGTCGGCTACCTTGCGCTTGGGGCCAAGGGGAATGTCGCGCAGTTCATCGGGCGCCAGATCGGGCATACCGATCTCCTCGCCGTAATACATCAGCGCCGTGCCGCGCAGGGTCAACGTCATGGCCGAAGTGATCCGGGCGATCCGGTCATTATGCAGGCCATCGCCAAAACGGGACCATTGGCGCGGGGTGTCATGGTTGCTGAAATGGAAAACCGGGGGAAAGCCATCGAGCTTCAGCTCCGCCTCGTCAATCCGCGCCTTGAAGGTCGATGCGTTGAGACTGGTCACATCCTTGTACAGGAAATCCATCGGCAGATTGATCTCGTCGCCCTTTGCGCCATAAACCCGGCGCAGATCGGCAATCGAGGAAATCGCATTTTCGCCCAGCAGCACCCGATCGCCGGGGAAACTGTCCACCACCTTGCGCAGGCCCCGCAAGGCCGCGCGCGTGGCGGGCAGATTGCTGTTATACGGCTTGAGGCCGACCGGCGCCCCCGATTTCACATCGGGATCCTGAGGCCAATTGGTATCCTCGAACAGATAGGGCGTCGCATCGAGGCGGAAGCCGCTGGCCCCGTGTCGCAGCCAGAAGCGGGCCACATCATACATCGCCTTTTGCAGCTCCGGATTGGCCCAGTTGAGATCGGGCTGTTCCTTCAAAAAGACGTGATAATAATATTGGCCGGTCGGCTTGTCATATTCCCATGTCGATCCGCCAAAAATCGACTCCCAATTGGTGGGCGGGCCGCCATTGGGCGCCGGATCATGCCAGACATACCAGTCGCGCTTGGGATTGCTGCGCGATGATCGCGATTCCTTGAACCACGGATTCTGGTCCGAGGAATGGTTGAGCACCAGATCGACCATCACGCGAATGCCGCGCTTGCGCGCCTCGCGGGTCAGCCGGTCCCAGTCAGCCATCGTGCCATATTCGCGCGCCACGGCGGTATAATCGGACACGTCATAGCCGAAATCGGCATTGGGCGAGGGGAAGAAAGGCGTCAGCCAAATGGCGTCAACCCCAAGCTCCTTGAGATAATCGAGCCGCTGCGTCACGCCATTGAGATCGCCGATCCCGTCGCCATTGCTGTCCTGAAAGCTGCGGGGATAGATTTCATAAATGACGGCATGGGTCCACCATGGCTCCGCCTTTACGGCCGCCTTCTCCGTCTGCGCGGCAGGGGCCGGTTGGGCGGCCTGCACCGGAAAGGCGCTCAGGGCCAGCACGGTGCCCAGCGCTGCGGTGAGTGCAAATTTGCCGATTTTCGGGGTTCTCATGCTGCCACCTTCTTCATTTGGGCAAGGGCATCGCCATGCGACGGGAAATTGAGACTGCATCCATCCAGAAACCGCGCCAGATCGCGGGACCGGTAAAAATCGACATCCTCGCGCTGCACCTCGGCCAGCGGCGGGAACGCGCCATAACCGGCCAGCAGGCAATGCCATGAAGCGCTGTTGAAATGGCTCAGGCCCGGCTGCCGGGCGAGCAGCGCTGCCAGATCGCCCCGGCGAAACCACGTATCGAGGATCTGGAGCAGCGGATCGGACAGATCATCATTGTTGCGATTGGCGCGCCAATAGTCGCTGTCATCGCGCGTATTCAGCTTGTAATGGGCGACAATATAGTCGCGCACCCGCTCCACGCGGTCGGTGATGACGGCGTTGAAGACATCGCGATATTGCGGCGTGAAACTGCCCCGCTCCAGATGATCCATGAACAGATCGACGGTGTTGAGCACCAGATGCAGCGCGGTGGCCTCGAGAGGCTCGACAAATCCCTGCGCCAGGCCGACGGCAAGGCAGTTCTGCTCCCAGTGCCGGGCAAGCTGGCCGGTGTGAAAACTGAGGTGGCGCGCCTCAACCGGGCTGTCGAGCATCCCGAGAGCGGCGCGCAATTCCTGCTCTGCGGCATCGGCGGACAGGAAATCCCTGCTGAAGACATAGCCGTTGCCGTTGCGGTTGGTCAGCGGGATCGACCATGCCCAGCCATGGGAAAGCGCGGTCGCCGTGGTTTCTACCGGGATCAACGCAGCGGAGGGCGTGGGCAGCACCACAGCGGCATCGTTGAACAGATTGGAGCGAAAGCTGACAAACGGCACATCAAGCGCGCCGCGCATCAGCAAGGCGGCAAAGCCTGAGCAATCGACGAAATAATCCGCCTCGATCCGCCCGGCCCGGTCGGTCATCACCGCCGCAATCGCGCCGCGATCATCGCGGATAATGTCCTGCACCTGCGCCTGATGATGCGTCACCCCGCGCGCCGTGGCGCAATCGCGCAGAAACCGGCCCAACAATCCTGCGTCGAAATGATAGCCATATTCCATGCGGAACGGGAAATGGGCGGGCGCGAGCGGCGCCTTGCCCTGCGCGGCCAACACCCCGCCCAGCAGGAAATCGTCCGGCGCGGTCGGCACATCCAGCCCCAGCCTGCGATTGCCGCAATTGAGGGTAAAGGCTTCCTCGGTATGCAGATCGAGCTGGGTCAGGAAAGGGTGGCTGTATTGCGCCACGCCCGAGGCCGGGCTCCAGCCCCGAAAGCGAATGCTGGCCTTATAGGTCGCACAGCAGGCGGGCATCCATTCGTCCTCGGCAATACCCAGAACCTCGAAAAACCGCTTGAGCGTGGGAGTCGATCCCTCGCCCACGCCGATGGTGGCGATCTCGGGCGCTTCGACCAGCGTGATCTGCGCCCCCTGCCCGCCCCAGCGATGGGCCAGCAGATTGGCGGTCATCCAGCCTGCCGTGCCCCCGCCGATGATCGCGATGCGCAAGCTCATGCCGGTTGGCCCAGACAGCGTTGCAGATAGTCGTCATGGCTGGGCAACTGATCGAGCGGGCGGGCTTTCAATTGCGCCAACTGGGCCAATTGCCGGCGCAATTGCTCCTCGGACGGGCCATCGGCCAGCGGGTGATAATCGGCGGGCAAAATGCCCTGCCCCATCAACACCTGCACCCAGGACGGCTCCATGAAAATGTCATACTGATCCTGAACCAGCGTGCCATTGGCCGAAAACAGAGCGATCTTGCGCGCCAGCCTTTCGGGCACCTCCATCTGGCGAAGGTCGCGCCAGAAGGCGGAATCGCGGCGTTGATTGGCGTGGTAATGCAGGATGATGAAATCGCGGATCAGCTCCATCTCGATCTGCGATTGCCGGTTATATTCCCCGATCAGATCGGCTGTGATCCCGTCATGCGGAAACAGGTGCAGCAGGCGCGTGATCGCCGACTGGATCAGATAGATGCTGGTGGATTCAAGCGGTTCGAGAAAGCCGCTGGACAGGCCGATGGCCACGACATTGCGGTTCCATTGGCGGCGCGCGCGGCCGGTGCGGAAATGGATGATGCGCGGCTCGTCCAACGCTGGCGTTTCCAGATGGCCCAGCAACACCTGCGCGGCCTCATCGTCGCTGCAAAAGCGGCTGGAATAGACCAGCCCGTTGCCGTTGCGATGCTGCAGCGGGATCTGCCATTGCCAGCCCGCGCCATGGGCAATCGAGCGGGTGAAGGGGGCGGTTTGCGCATGGCGCTGAGACGGCACCGCCATCGCGCGATCACAGGGCAGCCAGTGGCTCCAATCCTCATAGCCGGTGCCCAATTGCTGCTGAATCAGCACGCCCCGGCCGCCCGAGCAGTCGATGAACAGATCGCCCGCCACCTGTCGCCCGTCGGCCAGCACCAGCGCCATGATGTCGCCCACCCCAGCGGCGCGCTGAACATCGCGGACCTTGCCTTCGGTACGCACCACGCCAAGTTTTTCGGAATAGCGACGCAGGAATTGACCATAGAGGCCGGAATCGAAGTGATAGGCATAGGGCATGTCCCAGATGGGATCATTGCCGGTGGTGGGCGCGAATTTGCCGCCTCGCGCGCACAGGTAATTGAGGTCGAAATCCCAATAGCTGCCTTCGATCCCCAATTGGCGGGCGCGGGTCCAGAAATGGTGAAACGAGCAGAAGGGCAGATTGCGCCCTGCCGCGCCAAAGGTGTGATAATAGCTCTCGCCAATCGCGCCCCAGTTTTCAAACCGGATCGCCAGCTTGATCGTCGCCTTGGTTTCGCGCAGAAATTCCGCCTCGTCGATGCCCAGCACGGCATTGACCTGCTGGATCGGCGGGATGGTCGCCTCGCCAACGCCGATAATGCCGATGTCATCGGATTCGACCAGTTCGATGGCGATCTTGCGCTCTTGTGTGGTTGCACCCAGGACCTTGGCCAACAAGGCGGCCGTCATCCAGCCGGCTGTGCCGCCTCCCAGAATGACCACCTTGCGGATCGGTCGGGTCACGTTTGCATCCTCTTGTGTTTTGGTCATGGGCGCCCTCCCCGCCCGTTGGGGCGAGCGGGGAGAACTATCATGAACAAGGCCCGGTACGAACAAGGCCCTGTCAGAACGGCCCCGTTCAGAAGAACGAGTAGGTCAGGTTGAGCAGGAAGTTGCGCCCGAAGGTTTCCACCCGCGTGACCAGCCCGCTGGCCGTGTCGGTATAGGTATCCTTCTGGTCGGTCAGATTCTGCGCCTGAACCGAGACTCGCAGTCCCTTGAGATAGGCAATGTTGGTCTGTTTGAAATCAAAGCCGATCTGGGCATCGACCAGCGTTTGCCCCGCCCGGTTGACCGGCGAGATCGTGTTCGAACCGCCACGGTCCTCCGACAGCCATTTCGAGCGATTGTTGATCGAGGCGCGGGCCGAGAAGCCGCCCTTTTCAAAGAAGCCGGTGAGCTGGAACACCTGTTTGGACAGGCCCGGCACATCGGTGCCATCATTCAGCCCGCCATCGGTGAAGGCCGCTCCGCCCACGATGCCGAAGCCGTCAAGCGCATGGATGAACCGGCCAAAGGGCAGGCTGGCCTGAATTTCGATGCCTTTGACCTCGCCCTTCAATCCGCCGGTATAGGTGGTGTTCAGCCCCTTGAACGTGGCGGGCGTATAGATGGTCGAGCCATTGCTGCTGACCGCCTGATGATAGCCGGGGATATAGAACTGGGTGAAATCGCGCACCGTGGTGGTGGCCACGTTCCAGTTGACCAGATCCTTGTAGAAGGCCGAGATCGAGATGAACCCGTCGCGGGCAAAGTAATATTCATAGGAGGCGTCGAACTGGTTGGCCTCATAGGGGCGCAATTGGGCATTGCCCGATGTCGACACCCATGGGCCAAGCCCCGGATCGGTGTTGGTCACATTGGCCACATTGTTGCGGAATTTCACCGAGGAGCCGGGGTTCAGATAGTCGATGCGCGGGCGGCTGATGACCTTGGAGGCGGCAAAGCGGAGCGTATGCCCGCTGCCCAGATCAAAGTTCAGGTTCAGGCTGGGCAGGACGCGGGCGTAATTGGCCCCATCGTTGATCGGCGTGGCGATATCGAGCTGGTTCGAGCCGATCACCGAGTTGAAGCCCGAGGCGCGCTGGCTGGTGATAACGCCTTGCAGCCCGACATTGCCGAACATACGGACGCCGCCGAACTCCTTCTCGAAATCGGCCTTGATGAAGGGCTGCCACACCTTTTCGCGGATCGTATAGGTATCGCCCATACGGTCGGGTTCAAGGCTGGCCGCGTCATAGCGGGTGTAGAAATTGCTGTTGATCAGCCCCAGCGCATCATAGGCCACCACATTACCCAGACCCGCCCAGTTCACATCGGCCACACCGCGCCGCGCCGAAGAGGGAATGGCGCCATCCAGCGGATAGGTGCTGGCGGTCAGGAAGTAGCCCTGATTGACCTTCGACTTCTTGTGGTCGGAATAGCGCACGCCCAGATTGACATGCTTGATGAAGGAATCCTCATAATCCTTCTGCACCGCAAAGCGCAGGGAATCGAGGTTTTCATCAAAGATCGCGGTGTTGAGGAAGCCGTCCTGCGCCTGGGCAAAGCCGATCGGCTGACCGCCCGCACCGATCACGGCGGTCTGGTTCAGCGCCGCGATGGGCGACAGGCTGCCGCCCCATGATTGCGGCCCGGCCAGGCGCACGGTGTTGTAATTGTCATAGGTCTGCGAATTGTTCGAGAAGGTCAGGCCATTGTCGCCATAATTGTAGGTGCGGATATTGTTCGGCCCCTGGGTGGTCAGGCCCGCGCGGCCAAGGCCCGAATAGCTCTCGGCCCGCGTGTCGCGCTTGGTGCTCTCGGAATGGGCGACATCAAGCGAGAGATGCAGATCGGACGCCGGATCATATTTCAGATTGCCGCCAAAGCTCTTGAGCTTGCCCCGCTTGTCCAGCGGATCGGTGCGCAGGACCGAATTGAAACCGGTGGTGCGCGCCGAGGTGATGGCGGTGGCGTTCGAGGAAATCACCGTGCTGCCGTCCGGGGCAATCGGCAGGGCTTCGATAAAGCCGCGCGAAATGCCCTGGTCGGCAAAGTTGATGTAGAGCGCATCAACCATCGCGGTGAAATTTTCGGCAGGCTTGAATTCGATCACGCCCGCCAGCGTGTCGCGCTTGAGCACGCGCGAGCGCGAGGAGATGTCGATCCCGGCCGGGGCATATTTGCCCGCATTGGCGCCCGAGGTAATCGCCCCCTTGTCATAGCCCCAAACGCTGAAATACTGATCCTGCGTGGGCGAGGAGGTGGTGGCCGCCGTCAGCGCAACGCCGATCGTGTCATTGGCAAATTTGTCGCTGAACGACAGGGCGACGCGATAGCCCTGATCCTTGAAATCGGGGTTCTTCGACTTCTGGCCATTCTGTTCAAACGTGCCGTTCACCACCAGCGTGCGCTTGTGCTCAAGCGGATGGATCGTGCGCATGTCCACCGTGCCGCCCACGCCCATCGCCGTCAGGTCGGCATTGGGGGTCTTGTACACCACGGCGGTGTCGATGATTTCGGACGGATAGAGGTCATATTCCACACCGCGATTGTCGCCGATGCCGATCAATTCGCGGCCGTTCATCGTGGTGCCCACAAAATCCTCGCGGAAGCCGCGCACCGAAATGCCGCTGACGCGCCCGGCGCGGCGTTCACCGGCCAAACCTGCAAGGCGGCCCAGCGAATCCGCCACGCTCGATTGCGGCAATTTGCCGATGTCTTCGGACGAAAGCGCCTCGATCACCCCGGCGCTCTTCTGCTTGACGGCCTGGGCGCGTTCAAGGCTGGCGCGCATCCCGGTGACAACGATATCGGCAGTGGCGGCGGCCGGTTGGGGCGCGGCCTGAGGAGCGGTTTGCGCAAATGCGGGGCCATGGCTCATCAGCGCGATGATCGCGGTGGAGCAGGCAAGACTCTTCTGTAACTTCATGAGTTTGGTTCCCTCCCTGGACGTGTCTGGCAGATCGCAGTCTGGCCGCCAGCCTTCGTTCGACGACAATCTTGAGACTTTACGCAATCGGTTGCAATGGGTAGGCGTTCCGTTTGCATATGCAAATTTTACGCACTCTGTCCGCCCCGCCAACATCGAGGCATAAGCACGCGATGAACAAAGTTTCCGTCCTCTCTGCCTCTGATCGCCAACAATCGCTTCAAGCGGTTGCCCTGATGGTATTTCTGGTCATGGGCCTGTCGGGAGCGATGGGGCCAACGCTGATTCCGGCGATTCGCATCGTCTTTGGTCTTGGCCTTTCCGCCGCCATGACGGTGCAATGGATCCCGCTGGTGGTCAGCGGGCTGTCCTCGCTGATTCTGGCGCAATTGCTGCACCGTTTTGGGGCAAAGGCGATGGTGCTGGGCGGATTGGGTCTGATGACGCTGGGCTGTCTTCAGGTGCGGCTGTTCATCCTTGCCCCCTTGGGCGTTGATGCGCGCTACGGGCTGATGCTGGCCTCGCTGGCGGTCATTGCCCTGGGCACATCGGTGCTGCAGGTGGCGGCCAATCTGCTGGTGGTGCAACTGGGCCATGTCCGCAAGGCCTCCTCGCGCCTGACGCTGGCGCAAAGTTTCAATTCGCTGGGCGTGCTGGTGGGCGTGTCGCTGGGCACCAATCTCGCGCTGGGCGCCAAGGCGCCGGGCGCCCCCGCCATGGCCTTGGGCATTGGTCAGGCCTATGGCTGGTCTGCGGCGATCAACGGGCTTGTCCTGATCGCGGCGGTCATGGTCGGGGCGACCGCATGGGCCGGTTCGCGCCCCGCCGCTCCGGCAGGGGGGATGCCATCGGGAGGTGCGGCCATCCGCGCGGCGCTGGGCTCCGGCTGGGCCTTGGCCGGGGCCGGAGGGATTGCGCTTTACGTCGGCGCCGAGGGGGCGATCGGCAGCATCCTCATTCCCTATCTGCACCAGAAATCGGTGCTCAATCTGACCCTGGAGCAGGCGGGGCACTATCTGGGCTGGTTCTATTGGGGCGGTGCGCTGGCGGGGCGTCTGGCGGGCACATGGCTGCTCCACCGCTGGCCTGCGGCGCAGATGCTGGGCATGGCGGCGGGCGGGGCCGTGATCGCCAGCGCCCTTGCCGCACTGGGTTCGGGAGCGCTGGCCGGCTATGCCGCGCTCAGCATCGGCCTGTTCAACGCAATCATGTTTCCGGTCATCTTTTCCATCACGGTCGAGCGATCGGCGGCGCCCTCGGCGGCTGTGTCGGGATTGCTGAGCACCGCGATTGCCGGGGGCGCGATCCTGTCGGCGCTGGTCGGATGGACCGGAGAGCATTTCGGCTTTGGCCTCTGCTTTGTGATCCCGATGCTGGCCTATGGGTTGATCGCCTTGTTTGCCGCCTGCGGGGCGGTCCTTCCCTCGGCGGACAAGGCCCCGCAGGATTCGCGAACAACCAGTTCGGTGGGCAATCTTTCGGAACGCACCTGATAACCCGCCATCAAGCGCAGCAGTTTCGAGACCAGCAGATGGCCCGCGAGGATCGTGTCCTGACGAATCGTGGTCAATTGGGGATGGGCCAGACGGGCAGCCTCGCTGTCATCATAGCCGACAATGGCCACATCATCGGGCACGCGCCGTCCGCGTTCATGCAGCACGCGCATCGCCCCCACCGCCACCAGATCCGATGAGGCGACAATCGCGTCAAAGGCGACCTGCTGATCGAGCAACGCCTGCACCGCCTCCATGCCCGCCTGCATCCCCGAGGGCGCGGGGCGCAGCATGGTGAGATCGGCCGGAAGCCCCGCCCCGGCCAACGCGCTGCGAAAGCCCGAGAGCCTTTCCGACAATTGCGCCTGCCGGGTCTGGGCGGTGGTGATGGGCGCCGCCTGACCGATAAAGGCGATCCGCTTTCGCCCCAGTTTCACCAGATGGCTGGTCGCCTGCCACCCGCCTTCGGCATTGTTGCTGCCCACCGAGCAATAGAGCTGATCCGGCGTTTCCACGCCCCACACGACAAAGGGCCGGTTGCCCTGCGCCATCCGGTTCAGGCCGGAGTGAAACTGCGACTGGCCCAGAAAGATGATGCCGCCATAGGGATGGCTGGCCATGAAACGGGCCAGCGAGGCGTCATCGTAGGGCGCCTGACACGATATCGAAAAATCCAGCCCATGGTCGCGCATCGCCGCCCCGATCCCGCCCAGCAGGTTAAGCTCGAAGGAATTGGCAAGGCGGCTCCCGCTGGGCAAGGCGACAGGCATGACCGCGCAGATTGAGCCGCTGCGTTTGGGCTTGCGGGCGCGGCTTTGGCTCTTGTCCCTGCCCCCTTCGCGCAAGGGATAGCCCAGTTCCCGCGCGATGGCGACAACCCGCGCCTTGGTTTCGGGCGTTATAGCGGGGTGATCGTCCAGCACGCGCGACACCGTGGCGACAGAAACTCCTGCGGCCTGCGCAACATCAATCAGGCGCGGCCTGCGCCCGACAGCCGCCCGATCATTCGCCATCGCAGCAAGGACCCGGCGCCCGCATCAGGGCGTTACGGCGAATCACCGGGCCGGACCGACAGCAGTTCATGGCATTCCCCCCTGTTTTGCGGAAGGTTTTAGCATCGGACCGCCGCTGTTTCCACACGCGTCCGGTCCGCCTCCACAGGCTTATCCCTGATCCGATTGCAGGGGCCGCGCCACATGGCCGCGCGGACAGTTTGACGCTGCCCGCCGCTCCCGCTAACGCGACGGCGATGATTGCACTGCTCTCCCCGGCCAAGACGCTCGATTTCGAGCGCGCCCTGCCCCCGCTTGCCGTTTCGACCCCGCATTTCGCCCAGGAGGCCCTCGACCTCGCGCATTCGGCCGCCGATCTGTCCGCCGAGCAATTGGGCAAGCTGATGCATATCTCGCCCAAGCTGGCGCAATTGAACGTCGAGCGTTTCAACAGCTTTGCCGAGCAGCCCGAACGGCAGGCGCTCTTTGCCTTTGCCGGCGATGTCTATACCGGCTTTGAGGTGCATACGCTCGATGAGGCAGGGGTAGCCTTCGCGCAGGACCATGTGCGGATGCTCTCGGGGCTCTATGGGCTGCTGCGGCCGCTCGATGCCATCCGGCCCTATCGGCTGGAAATGGGCACGCGCTGGGCGCCGGGCCACAAAAAGCTGACTGACTGGTGGGGCGACCGGATCGCTAACCATCTGCGCGCGCAGGTGGCGGAGGAAGGTTCGGGCGTGGTGCTCAACCTTGCCAGTCAGGAATATTTCGCCGCCGTGGCGGGGCAATTGTCCGGGCTGCGCGTGGTCGAGGTGGAATTTCGCGAGGCAGGCCCCGATGGCCCGCGCTTCGTCAGCTTTCACGCCAAGCGGGCGCGGGGCATGATGGCGCGCTGGATGTGCGAAAACCACATTGCCGACATTGACGCGATGCGCGGCTTTGACAGCGACGGCTATCGCTTCGATGCCGCCGAGAGCGACGCCGACCGCTGGCGGTTCACCCGCGCATGAGCGGCAACTGCGCCGTCATCATCGGGGCGTCGGGCGGGATCGGCCATGCCTTTGAGGCGGCGCTCATTGAGGAAGGCGGCTTTGGAACCGTCCATGGCTTTGCCCGCTCACGTCCCGGGGCGCAGCATATCGACCTGCTCGACGAGGCCAGCATTGCCGCGGCCGCCGCGCATGTGGCCAAGGGGCCGCCGCCCACTCTGATCATTGTCGCGACCGGATTGCTGCATGATGGCGACCTCGGGCCGGAAAAGGCGCTGCGCGATCTTGATCCGGCGTGGCTGACCAAGGTCCATGCCGTCAATGCCATCGGTCCGGTGCTGGTGGCCAAACATTTCCTGCCGCTCATGCCCCGGACCGGGCGGGCGGTCTTTGCCGCGCTCTCGGCGCGGGTGGGGTCGATCACGGACAATCGGCTGGGCGGATGGCATGGCTATCGCGCCTCCAAGGCGGCCTTGAACATGCTGGTGCGCAATCTTGCCATCGAGGAGCGCCGCCGCAATGATCGCTCGATTGTCGTCGCGCTGCATCCCGGAACGGTCGATACGGCGCTTTCGCGCCCGTTTCAGGGCAATGTCGCGGCCGGAAAGCTGTTTGATACCGAGCGGGCCGCCCTGCAACTGCTCGATGTGATCGAGGGGCTCAAGCCGCATGACAGCGGCAAACTCTTCGATTTCGAAGGCATCGAGATCCCCTTTTAATTGAACCCCCGCCCATCCCGTGGCAAATGCCGGACAAGAAAATACAGTCGGGATGAAGCCATGACAGAGCAGGAAACACCATCCGCCCGGATCGATGCCAAACTGGCCAGTCTGGGCGACTGGCGGGGCGAAAGCCTGGCGCGTTTGCGCTCCATGATCCTGCAGGCCGATCCCGATGTGGTGGAAAGTGTGAAATGGTTCAAACCATCCAATCCATCGGGCGTGCCGACCTGGGAACATGCGGGCATCCTGTGTACGGGCGAGGTCTATAAGGCCTATGTCAAACTTACCTTTGCCCATGGCGCGGCGCTGGATGATCCGGCCGGACTGTTCAATGCCGGATTTGGCGGCGGCACGCGGCGGGCAATCGACCTGCGTGAGGGCGAGATGGTCGATGCGGCGGCTTTCGATGCGCTGATCAAGGCGGCGGTTGCCTTCAACCTCGGCAAACAGACCAGCCGGAAAGCCTGAACGATGAGCGCGACCATTCCCGGCCCCGACGGGCATCATCGCTGTCACTGGTGCGCCGCAACGGCCGATTATATGGCCTATCATGACACCGAATGGGGCTTTCCGGTATCCGATGACCGCCGCCTGTTCGAAAAGCTGACGCTGGAAGGGTTTCAGTCGGGGCTGAGCTGGCGCACCATTCTGGCCAAGCGCGACAATTTCCGCGCCGCTTTTGACGGTTTCGATTTCCACCGCATCGCCCTCTATGACGAGGCCGATGTCAAGCGTCTGTTGCATGACGAGGGCATCGTGCGCCATCGCGGCAAGATCGAGGCCACGATCAGGAATGCCGGGCGCGCGGTGGAAATGGTCCGGCAGGAAGGTTCGCTGGCCGCCTATTTCTGGCGCTATGAGGAAAAGGTCGAACCGGGCGCCGCGTTGCAGGCCGTCTCAACCACCCCAACCTCGGTGGCCCTTTCCAAAGATCTCAAAAAGCGCGGCTGGGCCTTTGTCGGGCCGACCACCGCCTATGCCTTCATGCAGGCGATGGGGCTCGTCAACGATCACGCCATCGGATGCGTAGCAAGAACACGCGTGGCGCAGGCCCGCGCCGCCTTCACCCCGCCGCAATAATCGCCGGTCCCCAGGCAGGCCAGACAAGGCAGGGCAGCAGCGCTATATGGCGGGCCAATCGCTGCGCGATGTCAAGCTGGGCGCCCGCACCATCCTTTGCCGATGGGCAGATGCTCAATCCCAGTAAGGCGGATCGCCAAAACTGGCGCGCAGATGCTCGATCAGGCGGCGCAGCTTGGCCGAAGGCTCGCGCCCCTGAGCATGGGCCATGTAGAGAAAATCGGGCGCGGGGACGGCCTCCAACGGCACCTCGACCAGATCGCCCGCCTTGATCGCCGGTCCGGCAATGAAGGCAGGCAGCATGGCCAAACCCAGCCCGGCGATAGCCGCATCGCGCATCATGTCGCCATTGTTGACGCCCAGAGACAGGCGCGCGCGGATCGTAACAGGCCCTTCCTCCGTCTCGAAACGCCAATCGCCCGCGCCGCGATTGGTATAATAGATCCACCTGTGCCCCTGCAGATCCTCCAGCGTCCGGGGCGTGCCATGCGCGGCCAGATAGGCCGATGAGGCGGCGAGCAAACGGCGGCTCTGCGCCAGTTTCCAGACGATCAGGCGCGTGTCATCAATCGGTCCGTTGCGGATGATGGCATCATGGCCGCTGGAGGCGACATCGATCCGCCGATCGTCCAGATCGAGCGTCAATTGGATATCGGGATGGGCCTTGAGGAAAGGGTAGAGCGCCGGGCCGAGATGCAGCCGCCCAAAAGTGACCGGCGCGGCGATGCGCAGCGGTCCGCTCAACGTGCCGCGCCGCTCGGCAATATCGGCGGCGGCGGTGGCGATCTCGCGGGTGATGCGCGCCGCGCGGGGCAGAAAGGCGCTGCCATCCTCGGTCAGCGCCAGTTTGCGCGTGCTGCGGTGGAGCAGCCGCGCGCCCAGCGACCGCTCCAACTCGGCCAGCCTTTCGCTGACCACGGATTTGGAGAGCCGCAATTGCCGGGCGGCCGCGCTGATCGAGCCATGTTCGGCGGTGGCGACAAAAGCCTCTATTCCCTCGATACGGATCATCGTTCGGCCAATCCGAATTATAGAACTCACATTTAGCCACTAATCCGAACGATCCTGCAAGCGCATCTTCACCTCATCAAACGGGGTCCGCCCCAAAAGCCAAGGAGAAGCATCATGGATCGTTTGCAGGATAAGGTCGCCATCATCACCGGGGCCAGCGCCGGGATCGGCCGGGCCACCGCCCGCCTCTTTGCCGCCGAAGGCGCGCGGCTGGTTGTCGGCGCCCGCCGTCAGGCCGAACTCGACAGTCTGGTCGCGGAAATCAGGGCGGCGGGCGGCGAGGCTGTTGCCGTGGCCGGAGATGTCCGGGACGAGGCGTTTCACGAAGCGCTGGTGCGCGCGGCGGTGGAGAATTTCGGCCGCCTCGACATCGCCTTCAACAATGCCGGAATCATGGGCGAGGCCGGCCCCAGCACGCAGGTTTCGGCCGAAGGCTTTGCCGGAACGGTGAACACCAACCTCACCGCCTCCTTCCTTGCCGCCAAGCATCAGATCGCGCAGATGGTTCAGCATGGCGGCGGCTCGGTGATCTTCACTTCGACCTTTGTCGGCTACAGCTTTTCCTTCCCCGGCGTTGCCGCCTATGCTGCCAGCAAATCGGGCCTGATCGGCCTGACGCAGGCGCTGGCCGCCGAATTCGGGCCGCAACAGGTGCGGGTCAATGCCATCCTGCCCGGCGCGGTGGATACCGACATGTATCGCGGCATGAATGACAATGCCGAGAAGCAGGCTTTCATCACCAGCCTCCATGCGCTCAAGCGCGTTGCCAAGCCCGAAGAGATCGCACGCTCGGTGCTGTATCTGGCCTCCGATGACGCCAGTTTCGTCACCGGCACCGCTTCGCTGCTCGACGGGGGTATCTCGATCACCCGGACCTGATGATCCCATCGACAATCAGCCCCCGGCGCGCTGCCCTTAAACAGCCCGCCGGGGGGCCGAGGCCGGACGCAAAATCACGCCACAAGAATGATCCGAATATCATTCACATTGGTCAGCGTCGGGCCGGTGATCAGCAGATCGCCCAGCGGAGCAAAGAAGCTGTAGCTGTCGTGAGAGGCAAGGAAGCCTCTAGCGTCCAACCGCTGTTTTGCCGCGCGGATCAGCGTGTCCGGGGCGACGACGGCCCCCGCCGCATCATCACTGCCGTCTATGCCGTCGCTGTCGGCGGCCAGCGCCCAGATGCCCGGCGCGCCCTGCAGAGCCAGCGCCAGCGACAGGGCAAATTCGGTGTTGCGCCCGCCCTTGCCAAAGGAGGCGCCCGCCAAGGTCACGCTTGCCTCGCCGCCCGACAGGAGGATTGCGGGGGCCGCCGCCGGGTGGCCCCACTGGCGCGCGGAAAGCGCGATGCCCGCCATGACCCGCCCCAATTCGCGCGCCTCACCCTCGATGGCGTCGCCCAGCACCAACGGCGCGAAGCCCAGTTCGCGCGCCTTGTCCGCCGCCGCCATCAGCGCCTGCTGCGGCGAGGCGATCATCCGATATTCGCCCGCCACCGTACAGGCCGGGGCCGCCATCATCCTGCTCCGCACCGCCTCGGGCACCGGCAGATCATAGCGCTCGATGATGGCCAGGGCATCACGCGGCGTTGTGCCATCGGCCAGCGTCGGCCCTGAGGCGATCGCGGCCGGATCATCGCCGGGAATATCGCTGATCAACAGGGTATAGACTCGCGCGGGCCCTGCTGCGGCCGCCAGCCTGCCGCCCTTCACGCGCGAGAGATGGCGGCGCACCGTGTTCATCTCGCCAATCCCCGCGCCCGAGGCCAGCAAAGCGCGGCCCAGCGCCTGGAGATCCTCCAGCCCCATGCCCTCGACCGGCCATTCCATACAGGCCGACCCGCCGCCCGATACAAGCGCAATCACCAGATCATCCGGCCCCAGCCCCGCAACTGCGGCCAGCAGGCGCTGCGCCGCCATCACGCTGTTGGCATCGGGCACGGGATGGCCCGCCTCGACGATCTCGATCCGCCCCGCCGCAACCCCATGGCCATAGCGTGTGGCCACCACGCCGGAAACGGACACCTGCGGCCCCCATGCCTCCTGCAAGGCCTGATCGAGCGCGGCCGCCATCGCCGCCGAAGCCTTGCCCGCGCCCACCACCACACAGCGGCCGCGCGGCGGCGGCGGCAAATGGCCGCGCATCGCCGGGCCGGGCAGCGCGGCCTCAATCGCCGCACCATGCACCGCGCGCAGGATGGCCCGGGCCTCGGCATCGCTCAGGGAAAGATTCTCAGACATTGCCGCCGATGATGGCAGCAATCATCGCGTCCGTCACCTCGCGCATGACCTCGGCTCGCCTAAAGGTGCTGTTTCGACCGTTTGTTTGAGGGGTCAGGCGCGATCCGCTCCCTTTGGCAACCTCACTTCACGCGATAAAAGCGTATCCGCACCGAACGAACCCCGCCCGGCTGTGTTTCAGGCACCAGAATGCCGACAAACGCGTCCTTGGCCAGCCAGCCATATTTGCCCATCGGCACCTCGAACACCGGGAACGTCCGGACACCGGACGCCCGGCCCGGCTCGGGCGGGCATGACACGCCCTGATTGAGAACGTTGATGATCGTGCCATCGTCGGTCTGCAGCATATAGTCGGCCTTGATCTGCAAACAGCCATCGGCGCGCCGCAATTGCCAGTCCCACCCGCCGGGCATGACCTTGCCCGCGATGCCGGGGCCGCTGAATGTGCCTCCGGTGATCGGCACGATATTGCGCCCGCCCAGCGCGGTTGTGCCCACCGGCACATTGGCCGCCAGCGTGACCACCTCCTCAAAGGCGAATTCCAGTTGCGGCTCTGCCGCCTGCGCCTGTCCGGCGATCAGCAGCGCCAGCACGGCCGGAACGTAGGATTTCATGCCCTTCCCTCTCCTTTTTTAAAGCCGGTGCGCCTTCAGGCTGAACGACAGGCCCACCTCGGCGCCGATCTGGTCGGTCGCGCTCCATTGCCCGGTGCCGACATGCAGCGCGATCCGGTCCAGCTTTGCGCTGCCTTTGACGGTGGCCTTATCCTCGGCAACCTTCAGATCGAAGAGCAGCGTGACCGGCACCTTGACTCCGTTGATCGCCAGCGCGCCATCGGCGGAAAATTTGTCGCCGCCCAGAGGCTTGAACCCGGAGGCCGTGAACACCGCCCGCCCCATCGGCGAGGAGCCAAAGAATTCCGGCCCCTGCAGCATGGAATCGCGCGTTTGGTCGCCGCTCGACGCGCTGGCCAGTTGCACCGTCACAGCCAGTTTTGCCGTCTGCGGATGATCGGGGTCATAGGTTACCTTGCCGGTCCATTTGCCGAACCGGCCCTCAATCGGCCCGCCATTGACCGTGGCGGAAAAACCCAGTCGCCCGCCCGGCTCGATGGCCCAGTCATGGGTCAGGGGCTTGTCCGGCTCGGCCGAAGCGGCGGCAACCGGGGTTTCCTCGACCGGCGGCGCTTCAGAAGCGACAGGCACAGGCGCAACAGGTGCGACAGGTGTCGCCGCCACAGGCCCTGCCCGATAGATCACCAAAGGCAGCGCGAAACTGACCCCCAGAGCGCCCAGCGCCAGTACCACCGCGCCCCATACAGAGCGGACATGTGCGGGCATCATGCGCGGCACCACCCAATCCTCGCGCCGCGCCGCCAACTGATGCTTGAGCGCCCCGCCAATATGCAAAGCGATCAGTCCCGCGCCCAGCCAGGCGAGCAGCGAATGCCCCGCCTCAATCCCGTCATGCCAGCCATGGCTGATCGGCAGATGCGGCAAGGGAATGGTGTAAAACAGCAAGGTCGGCACCGCCACCGACGCCGTCGACACCAGAGCCCATCCCGTCAAAGGCCCGCCGATCATGAAGAGATAGAGCAGCCCATGCACGCCCGAGGCCAGCAGGGTCTGCCATCGCGGCCCCTCCACCGGCGCGGGCCGGGGCGAGACCACCCGCACCGCCACCCGCAGCAGCGAGAGCAGCAGAATGGCCATGCCGATGCTCTTGTGGAACTGAAACGCCGCAAACATCACCGCCGAGCGCGGCATGTCGGCCATATGCCAGCCCAGCCCAAGCTGGAACATCAGCAGCGCGGCAATCGCCCAGTGCAGGATGATGGCCATGGGACGATAGCGGAGGGGCGTATTGCTCATAGTTTACTTCTTCTTTGAAAATTCGGCGTCAATGTCGATGCTCACATCGTCACCGACAAAGGGCAGGAAGGTCTTCATACCGAAATCCGACCGCTTGAACTGCATATGGCCGGTCACCCCGATCCGCTTGTCATTGGCAAGGCCCGTGCCCACCCCGATCAGCGTCACCTCCATCGGCACATCGCGCGTCACGCCCAGCAGGGTCAGCCGACCATTGACCCGCGCGTGGGTGGCATCCACCCGCACCAGTCCGCCCGCGACATAATGCGCGGCTGGGAAAGCCGCGACATTGAAGAAACCGGCGCCGCGCAATTCCTTGTCGCGCGCCTCGTTGTCGGTGCTCAGCGATGCGGCATCGACCGAAACGTCCAGCGTGGCCGCCTCCGGCTTTGCCGGATCAAAGGTCAATTCCCCGCCCGCTTTGGCAAAACGCAGGGTGGTCTTGGAAAAGCCCAGATGATCGACCCGCGCGGCAACGGCGGTATGGGTAGGATCGGCGGCATAGGTGCCCGCCTCGATCCGGGCGACATCGGCCCCCTGGCTGGCAGCCAGCGCGGGGGCGGCGAGAACGGCAAAGGGGGCAAAAAGCAGCAGCGGGATAAGGCGTTTCATGGATAGAGACTCCAAAGGTACTTAACCATAGCAAAAATCAGCGCGTGTCGCGCGAAATCAGACGCACCGGCCCAATCAGCCGCGATGGCCTCGACGGCGCATCGGCGCGACAGGTTTTCGCCGTTGTCCATGCGCCACGCTGGCCACCGGCTGGTGCGATCGCGAAGCCAGACCTCATTTTATGAAAATTTCACGCCGCCTGCCCCAGCCTCACATGGCAATTTAGCGCGCATATGAAGCATCGCTGGTCCGTGCCGCACCGGGGGCCACCCCTTTGCGACATCCTTTAATCCGCAAAGGATGCCCATGCGATGAATGACCTTGTCTGGCTCTGTATGCTCGCCGGCCTCGTGCTGGCCAGCCTTGCCTTTCTGCGCCTGTTCGAGCGCGCCTGAACTTCAAGGAAACCGGCAATGACCCTTTCGCTCTGGCTGGCCGCGCTGACGGCGCTGGGCCTGCTCGCTTATCTGGTGGTCGCGCTGCTGCGGCCCGAAAAGTTCTAGAAAGGAGGCGCCCGTGACAAATGGCATGACCATGTCCGGCTGGGGCCTGATCCTCATTTTCACCGCGCTGGTGGCGCTGCTGGCCAAGCCGGTAGGCCAATGGCTGTTTGCGCTTTATGAAGGGCGCGACACGCCGCTGCACCGCCTGCTGGGCCCGGTGGAACGCGGGTTTTACCGCGCATCGGGCCTGGATCCGGCCCGCGAACAGGGCTGGCTGGCCTATGGGCTGCATATGCTGGCCTTTCAGGCGGTGCTTACGCTCTTCACCTATGCGATCCTGCGCTTGCAGGGCGTGCTGCCGATGAACCCGCGCGGATTGGCCGGGATCGACGCGGATGGCGCGATGAACACCGCCATTGCCTTTGTCACCAACACCAACTGGCAATGGTATGCGGGCGAAAGTGTGCTCTCGAACTTCAGCCAGATGGTGGGCCTCACGATCCATAACTTTCTCTCGGCCGCCACGGGCATCGCCATCGCCTTTGCCCTGTTTCGCGGCTTTGCCCGCCATGAGGCCAAGACGGTCGGTAATTTCTGGGCCGACTGCACCCGTGTGACGCTTTATCTCCTGCTGCCGCTCTGCGTGGTCTACGCGCTGTTTCTGGTGGCCTGCGGCGTGCCACAGACATTCGCCAGTCTGGTCGAGGCCCATACGCTGGAGGGCGCAAAGCAAGCCATCGTGCTTGGCCCGGTGGCCAGTCAGGAGGCGATCAAAATGCTGGGGACCAATGGCGGCGGTTTCTACAACGCCAATTCGGCCCATCCTTTCGAAAACCCAAGCGCGCTGACAAATTTCGTCCAGATGCTCTCGATCTTTGCCATCGGGCCGGGTCTGACATGGTGCTTTGGCCGGGCGGTGGGCAACACGCGCCAGGGCTGGGCAATCCTTTGCGCAATGCTGATCCTGTTCTTGGCGGGCGCCGGCGTCGCCTATTGGCAGGAGGCCGACGGCGCCACTCTGGCCATGGCGGGCGGCCATATGGAGGGCAAGGAAGTGCGCTTCGGCATCGCCGCTAGCGCCCTGTTCTCCGCCGTCACCACCGCGGCCAGTTGCGGCGCGGTCAACGCCATGCATGACAGTTTCACCGCGATCGGCGGCCTGATCCCGATCTTCAACATGGAGCTTGGCGAGATCGTCATCGGCGGCGTGGGTTCGGGGATCTACGGCTTCCTGCTCTTTGCGCTGCTGGCGGTGTTCGTGGCCGGGCTGATGGTGGGGCGCACCCCCGAATATGTCGGCAAGAAGATCGAGGCGCGCGAGGTCAAGCTCGCCGTGCTGGCGATTGCGGTGCTGCCGCTCTCGATCCTTGGGTTTACCGCGCTGGCCGCCGTGCTGCCTGCGGGGCTGGCAGGGCCGCTCAACAAAGGCCCGCATGGGTTCAGCGAAATCCTCTACGCCTTCTCCTCGGCCACGGCCAACAATGGTTCGGCCTTTGCGGGCCTCAGCGCGGGCACGCCCTTCTATAACGGCCTGCTGGGCGTGGCGATGTGGGTCGGGCGCTTCTTTGTCATCATCCCCGTGCTGGCCATCGCAGGCAGCCTTGCCGCCAAGCGCCACACGCCCGCCACCGCCGGTTCGTTTCCCACCACCGGGGCCTTGTGGGTCGGCCTGCTGATCGGGGTGATCCTGATCCTTGGCGGCCTCACCTTCCTGCCCAGCCTCGCGCTTGGCCCGATTGCCGATCAGGTGTCGGTGCTGGCCCATACTGCTTTTTAAAGGACGATAGAGATGTCCAGCCCCCAATCCATGTTCGCGCCGGAACTGGTGCTGCCCGCGATGCGCGATGCCTTGCGCAAACTGGCCCCGCGCGAGCTTATCGGCAATCCGGTGCTGTTCACCACGGCGGTTGTCGCCACGCTGCTGACTGTCCTGCTGGTCATTGGCGATGGCGGCCTGTCGCTGGGCTTTCAACTGCAACTGATCGCTTGGCTCTGGCTGACCGTGCTGTTCGGCACCTTTGCCGAGGCGCTGGCCGAAGGGCGGGGCCGGGCGCAGGCGGCCTCGTTGCGCGCCACCAAATCCGATCTTGTCGCCCGCCTGCCCGATGGCCGCATGGTCCCGGCCAGCCAGTTGAAGCGCGGCGATGAAGTCATCGTGGAAACCGGCGACCTTATCCCGGCCGATGGCGAAGTGATCGAAGGCGTGGCCAGCGTCAACGAGGCCGCCATCACCGGCGAGAGCGCCCCCGTCATCCGCGAGGCCGGCGGCGATCGTAGCGCGGTTACCGCCGGCACCCGCGTCATTTCCGATCACATCCGCGTGCGCGTAACGCAGGAGCCGGGCCAAGGCTTTCTCGACCGCATGATCGCGCTGGTCGAAGGCGCGCAGCGGCAAAAGACGCCCAACGAGATCGCGCTGACGATCCTGCTGGTGGGGCTGACCATCATCTTCCTGATCGCGGTATCGACCATTCCCGCCTTTGCCCATTATGCGGGGGGCGGCGTGCCGGTGGCGGTGCTGGCGGCGCTGCTCATCACGCTCATTCCCACCACGATTGCCGCGCTGCTCTCGGCCATCGGCATTGCGGGGATGGACCGGTTGGTGCGCTTCAACGTGCTGGCCAAATCGGGCCGCGCGGTCGAGGCGGCGGGCGATATTGACGTGCTGCTGCTGGACAAGACCGGAACGATTACCGTGGGCGACCGGGCGGCCTGCGAATTCCGCCCCCTGACCGGCGTCGCGATGGAGCGCCTTGCGCAGGCCGCGCTGATGGCCAGCCTGGCCGATGAAACGCCAGAGGGACGCTCCATCGTGGTGCTGGCCCGCGCCGCCTATCTGGCGCAGGGCGCGTTGCCCGAGGATGCGCAGATCATCCCCTTTACCGCCCAGACCCGCCTGTCGGGCATCCGCACCGGCCAAAGCCTGATCCAGAAGGGGGCGGTGGATTCGCTGCTGCGCGTCCATCCCGATGTCGGGCAAACCGCCTCCGCCGAACTGCGCCGCATCTCCGACGACATCGCCCGTCTTGGCCAGACCCCGCTGGGCGTGGCGGAGAATGGCCGGTTGCTGGGCGTGATCGCGCTCAAGGACGTGATCAAATCGGGCGTGCGCGACCGTTTTGCCCAATTGCGCCAGATGGGCATCCGCACGGTGATGATCACCGGCGACAATCCCCTGACCGCCGCCGCCATCGCCGCCGAGGCAGGCGTCGACGATTTCCTGGCCGAAGCCACGCCCGAGGACAAGCTGGCGCTGATCCGGCAGGAGCAGCAGGGCGGGCGTCTGGTCGCCATGTGCGGCGACGGCACGAATGACGCGCCCGCTCTGGCGCAGGCCGATGTGGGCGTGGCGATGAACACCGGCACGCAAGCCGCGCGCGAGGCGGGCAATATGGTCGATCTGGACTCCGACCCGACCAAGCTGATCGAGATCGTCGGGCTGGGCAAGCAATTGCTGATGACGCGCGGGGCGCTGACCACCTTTAGCGTCGCCAATGATGTGGCCAAATATTTCGCCATCATCCCGGCCATGTTCGTCGTGCTTTATCCCGGCCTTGGCGCGCTGAACGTGATGGGGCTGGCATCGCCGCAGAGCGCGATCCTGTCGGCCATCATCTTCAACGCGCTGATCATTCCGGCGCTGGTGCCGCTGGCGCTGCGCGGGGTGACTTATCGCCCGATGGGGGCCGGACCGATGCTGGCGCGCAATCTGGCGATCTACGGGCTGGGCGGCCTGATCGCGCCCTTTGTCGGCATCAAGGCGATCGACCTTGCCGTTGCCGCGCTCAATCTGGCCTGAGGGAGAGAATCCATGCTCAAGACTTTCGCATCCGCCCTGCGCCCTTCGCTGGTGATGACCGCCGGTTTTGCCCTGCTGCTGGGCGGGGCCTATCCTCTGGCCATCACCGCCGCCGCGCAGGCCCTTTTCCCGCATCAGGCCAATGGCAGCCTGATCGAGCGCCACGGGCAGGTGATCGGCTCGGACCTGCTGGCACAAGGCTTTGCCGCGCCGGGCTATTTCCACCCCCGCCCCTCGGCCGCCAATTATGATGCCAGCGCGTCTGCCGGTTCCAACCTTGGCCCGGCCTCGGCGGCGCTGGCCCAGCGTATCGCCAAGGATGCCGCCGCCCTGCGCGCTCAGGGTTATCACGAGGTCCCGCCTGCAATGGTGACCACCTCCGCCTCGGGGCTCGACCCCCATATCAGCCCCGAGGCGGCCCTTTTGCAGGCCCCCCGCGTGGCGCAGGCGCGCCATATGCCCGTGGAGCGTGTCGAGGCACTGGTGCGCGCGGCCATTGAAACCCCGCTGGCGGGCGTGCTGGGCGAAAACCGGGTCAATGTGTTGCGGCTCAATCTGGCCCTCGACGGAGCGGGGCATGCGGGAGCATGATGGCCCGGTGAACACGATCCGCCCCGATCCCGACGCCCTGTTGCGCACGATAGGCCGACAGGATGGCGTCCGGGGTCGCCTCAAGCTCTTTCTTGGGGCGGCCCCGGGCGTGGGCAAGACCTATGAAATGCTGATGCAGGCCGCGCGCCGCCGCGATGCGGGCGAGGATGTGGTGATCGGCGTGATCGAAACCCATGGTCGCGCCGAAACCGAGCAGCGCGCGGCTGGATTTGAGATCATCCCCCGCCGCGCCATCGACCATCGCGGCCAGAGCCTGCATGAGATGGACCTTGACGCCATCATCGCGCGCCGCCCCGCGCTCGTGCTGATTGACGAACTGGCCCATACCAACGCCCCCGGTTGCCGCCATGACAAGCGCTGGCAGGATGTCGAGGAAGTGCTGAACGCGGGGATCGACGTTTACTCGACCCTCAATGTCCAGCACCTGGAAAGCCTCAACGATGTGGTGGCCTCCTTTGCCCGGCTGCGGGTGCGCGAGACGCTGCCCGACCGGGTGCTGGACCACGCCGAGATCGAAGTGGTCGACATTCCCCCCGGTGAGCTGATCGAGCGGCTGAAAGCGGGCAAGGTCTATGTGCCGCAGGAGGCGAGCCGGGCGCTGGCCCATTTCTTTTCCCATTCCAATCTGACGGCCCTGCGCGAACTGGCGCTGCGCCGCGCCGCGCAAGCGGTCGATGCGCAGATGCTCGACTATCTGCGCGCCCATGCGCTGGAGGGCACATGGGCGGCGGGCGAACGTCTGCTGGTGGCCGTGGGCGCGGATGCCGGGGCGCAGGAGGTGGTGCGCGCGGGTAAAAGGCTGGCGGATTCTCTTTCGGCGCCATGGACGGCGGTGCATATCGAAACCGGCCCCGCCTCGCCCAACTCCGCCCTGCCCAACTCCGGCTCGCGCGAGGAGCTTGCCGCCGCGCTCCACCTCGCCTCGCAATTGGGCGCGCAGGTGGCGACCGTCCCGGCGGCGGGGCTGGCCGAAGGGCTGGCCCATATGGCGGCGGATCTGCGCGCCACGATCCTCGTGCTGGGTCAGGGCGCGCGCCGGGGCCTGTTTCGGCGGGATGCCCTGTCGGCGCAACTGGCGGCTTTGGGGCTTGGTGCAGCCTTGCATATCGTGCCGCGCGGCGCGCCGCGCCCCCGCCCCGCGCCCCCGCGCGATGCGCCGTTCGATCCGGCCGCATGGCTGCTTCCGCCCGGCCTGCTGATCTCGGGCGCGCTGATCGCCTGCGTCACTCTGGCGGGCGTCATGTTTGCCGCGCTGGGCAGCGTCACCAATATCGCGCTGCTCTATCTGCTGCCGGTGATGCTGGCGGCCACGCGCTATGGGTTGTGGACGGGGATTGTGACCGGGCTGCTCTCCTCGCTGGCCTATAATTTCTTCTTCATCCCGCCGGTCCACACTTTCACCATTGCCGATCCGCAAAATCTGATCACGGTGGTGGTGTTGCTGGCGGTGGCGATGGTGGTCAGCCATATGGCGGGGAGGCTGCGCGATACTGCGATGCTGTCGCGGGCGAGCGCGGTGCGGTCCAGCGCGCTGGCCGGATTTGCGCGGCAATTGACGGGGATCGGCGCGGCGGGCGATCTGGGCCGTGTGCTGTGCGAGGAAGGCGCGGGGCTGCTGGGGTGCTATACGGTGCTGCTGATGCCGCAGGATGGGGCGTTGGTCGAAATAGCCGCCAGTCCGCCCGACACCGCCTTGCAGGCGCTGGACCGGGTGGTGGCGCAATGGGCCTTTGACAATCGCAGACCGGCCGGGCGCGGATCAGATACGCTCTCGGCGGCCGAATGGCTGTTTCTGCCGGTTGAGGCGGGGGGCAAGGCGCTGGCCGTGCTGGGCGTGGCGCATCCCGATGCGGCGCGGCCGGTGCGGGCCGACCTGCTGCCGATGCTGACCAGCTTTCTCGATCAGGCGGGCCTTGCGCTCGACCGTATCCGGCTGGAGGCCGAACGCGGACAGATGCGGCGTTTGGAGGAGCGCGATGCCTTGCGCGCCGCCCTGCTCTCCTCGGTCAGCCATGATCTGCGCACGCCGCTCACAGCTGTCATCGGCCTGCTGGGCAATGTGACGCCCGCCAACCCCGAACAGGAGCGCGTGCTGACCCTCGCCCGCGCCGAAGGTGAACGGCTGCAGCGCTTTGTCGCCAATCTGCTCGATATGGTGCGGATCGAGACCGGGGCGGTGGAATGGCGGCCCGAACCCGTCGATCTGGCCGAGGCCGTGAGCAGCGCGGTGCATGACCTGCGCCATTTGCTGGGGGCGCGGCCGCTCCTCATCGGCATTGCTCCCGATCTGCCCCTTGTCCGGCTTGATCCCAGGCTGCTGCATCATTGCCTGATCAATCTGATCGAGAATGCCGCCCATTACAGCCCCGCCGAGACCCCCATCCGCATAGAGGCCCGGCCCGATGCCGACGGACTGGATCTGAGGGTGATCGACGAAGGCCCCGGATTGCCGCCCGGCGCCGAGGGGCGCGTGTTCGAAACCTTCACCCGTCTGGAAGGATCGGACCGCAAGGGCGGGACAGGGCTTGGCCTTGCCATTGTCAAAGGCTTTGCCGAAGCGATGGGATTGCAGGCGCGCGCGGCCAACCGCACGGACGGCAGCGGGGCCTGCTTTACGCTGCACATGCCCGGCGCGTTATTATGGAAGGAAAGCGATCAGCCATGAAGGGCAAGATATGACAGGTGGGGCGAAAATTCTGGTGGTGGACGATGAAATGGCGATCCGCCGCCTGCTGCGCGGCAGCCTGTCGCGGACGGGCATGGATGTGGTGGAGGCCGCCAATGCGCGCGAGGCGCTGGCCGCGCTCAACATCGACAAGCCGGATCTGGTGCTGCTCGATCTGGGCCTGCCCGACCGCGATGGGATGGAGCTGATCGGCCCCATCAAGGCGGGCAAGGCCGCGCTGCTGGTCGTTTCGGCGCGCGATGCGACGGGGGAAAAGGTGGCCGCGCTTGATCTGGGCGCCGATGATTATGTCACCAAGCCCTTCGATACAGAGGAGGTGCTTGCCCGCGTGCGGGTCGCGCTGCGCAACCGGCTGCTGGCCGAGAATGCCGCGCCGCTGGTGCGGCTGGGGGCGGTGGAGATCGATCTGGCCGCCCGCATCGTGCGGCGGGAGGGGGCGGAGGTGCATCTCAGCCCGAAGGAATATGGCTTTCTGGCCGAGCTGGCGCGCTATCCCGGCCGGGTCGTCTCGCATGCGGCGATCCTGCGCGCCGTATGGGGGCCGGGGCAGGAGCAGGCGGTGGAATATCTGCGCGTGGCGGCGCGCGGATTGCGCCGCAAACTGGAGGATGTGCCGGTCGAACAGAGCATGATCCGCAACGAGCCGGGGATCGGCTATCGCCTGATCGCCTGAGGACAGATACTTGGCATGGTGGCTTTGCCGCGCCATGATGAGCCTATGCCATTGCGATTCCAGCCCCACAGCAGCAAGCCGCCCGCGCCATGAGCGAGCGCGAGGAAGTGACCTTTACCGGCAAGGTCTGGATATGGCAGGCGCGCAGCGGCGAAAAACCCATGCGCTGGTTCTTCGTCAGCATCACGGGCGCACCGGCCGCCGAGCTCAAGCTGGCATCGCTGGGGCTGACGGCCGGTTTTGGCTCGCTGGCCGTGCGCGCCACCATCGGCACGACCACATGGCGCACCTCGATTTTCCCGCAGCGTGAAACCGGCGGCTGGCTACTGCCGCTCAAGGCGCAGGTGCGCAAACGCGAAAAGATCGAGGAAGGCAGCCAGATCAACGTGTCGCTGGAGATCTGAACCGGCGCCGAGCGACATCATGGGAGAGGGACTGGTCAACGAGACCGGCCTACTCCACCCCCGCTCAGGCAAGATCGACCGAGGCAACGGGGCGGCTGTCAGTATGGACTGCCGCCCGCCCCATTATGGCAGAATGATCGTCGCCAACCTCTCGCCATTGACCGGCAGAGGCTGAAGATGCGGCGGAAAATAGGGCGAGCGCACCCGCGCGGCCACTTTCAGGTGATGGATGCCCGGCGCCAGACCGCCCGCCTTGGGAACAAAAACCGAGCCGAAGTCGCCCATCGCCCAACTGACCGCGGTGGCCTTGCGTATGTCTTCAAGGTCATAGGTTTCGCCATGCAGGATGAGGCTGTTGACCTCGTGGCCGAAGAATTCGCCATCGACAGTCACGTCAATGCCATCCAGCAGCGAGAGCCGCATCCCGCGATAATTGGGCAGGCGCAGGCGCAGTTCAAAGCCATCGCGTGCGCCCTGCGGGCCATGGTTGCGAAAGCCAGTGCTTTGGATCAATTGAAATTCGTACATCATAGACCTCTATGCTGAAGGACCTCTGGCTCAGGCCGCGACCGGCGCGGCGTCATAGGCCTGTTCAAGCTGTCGCAGCAGCAGTTGTTGGCGGCGGACCTGATCAATGGCGACCCACGGTTCACGCGCACCTTCATATTCGGAGGAGAGATAGCCCGCATATCCTGCCCGCTTGAGCACCGGTATGACCTTGTCCCACGGGATGTTCTCATCATGCAGGTCATCATTGATGTAATGAAATTTGGCCTGAATGAAGGAGACATATTGGGCGATGCCCAGGAATTCCTCGGGGTCGACATGGATGCCGTTGATGATTTTGGCCGCCTCGCTGTCGCCTTCGGGCAATTCATGCTGCCACCCGCGCAGCGGGCGGTCCTGAAAAATGCCGGTGTCGATCAACAGGGCGAAATTCTTCGTACCGGTGCGCTCGATGAAATGGATATATTCATGCACCACGGGATGATTGATCGGCGTGGGCGAATGGATTTCCGGGTTCATCACGATATCCAGTTTGTGCGCCAGATCGAGCACGCGTTCCACCGCAGGGGCCCAGATCGGATCGGGAGTCAGATCCTGATCGATGACGCCGAATTTGGGACGCAGAAACTTGAAGCCCAGCCTGTGCGCCAGACGCAGATCGCGCTCCAGTTCGGCCGCGCCCTCCTCGATGGTCATCGAGCAGCCGAGGCGCAATTTGGTATCGACCCACGAACACATGTTGGTCGGCTCAAGCCTGTGCCGGTCCAAAAGGTCGAACCAGCGGTCAAGCCATGCTTTCGGCGGCTCGGGATAGCCTGTCACATGCGTGGCGCCCAGGATTTCGATCCCCGTGGCGCCGGTGTCGGCAATATGGTCAAAGCCCTCCTCAAGGCCCATCACGCTGCCGAAATCCTCGGTGAAACTGTATAGCGACACCCCGTACTTGAATTGCCCTGCCATCTTGAACTCCCGTCCATCCTGAAATTCTGCGGTGGTCGCGAGATTGTCCACCTGTACCCTGTGAGGGCCGCCCCGATGGCGGCACCCGCAACAGCGCTTGCCCAGATCATCTAAACGATGATTAGATTAATCACAAGCCGCGCCCGCCAGAAAACTGATCGTCGTTTAAATTGAGCGCGTCAGCCGTGTCCCTCAGTAGGCACGCCGCCGCATCCGGCCGTCCGATTGGCTACGAAAAGCCGAAGTAACGCTTTTTGAACAGCGCAAACCTCAGCCCATCGGCATGTAGCGCCGGCGGCCAGGTTGCGCGGGAAAAGTGCCCGGCACCCTGCCCCCGCAACAACAAGCGCCATCCACGCCCATCGCGCTTCTTCCATCGGCGGCGCAGCGCGAAATTTCTTCTCTCTGTTTTCGGATCATTTTTGCCGGGGGCCATCTTGATCATGCACCCCATCTCGGCCACTCTCGAAGGATATCATGCGATTCCGTTCTGGTTCCGCAGGCATCATTCAGGGATTTCCATGCGCAAAAGATGGCTCCTCGCCACCGCCTCTGCTGCAATCTTGCACACATGCCCCGCCCTTGCCGCCGACCAGCCGCTGTACCAGCCCGCGCCCGCATGGGTGGTGGAAAGCGGCCTGCCCAAGGAACTGGTCACGCCCGGCGGAACCCCGCCCAGCGCCTTCGATTTTCAGGAGCGTTTCAGCCGCGGCCAGTTGTGGAATTATGCCGACATCGCCAACCGGATCGCCTCGCCCGAACAACTGGCGCAAAATTCCATGATCGCCCTGCCCTGGTTTCCGGACAAGGGCGATCTCATCATCCATGAACTGAGCATCCTGCGCGGGGCCGAAAAGATCGACCTGTTGGCGCAGGGCCAGAAATTCACCGTGCTGCGTCGCGAACAGAGCCTCGAACAGCAGGAACTGACGGGCCTGCTGACTGCGACGCTGGCGGTCGAAGGGCTGCGGATAGGTGATACGCTTCGGCTGCGCGCGTCCACCACCATGCGCGATCCGGCGCTGAACGGGCATGTGCAATGGGTCAGCCCGCTGCTCTCGCTGCCCGCCCGCACGAGCAAGGCCACCATGCGGGTGCTGTGGCCGACGGGCGAGCCGCTGCACTGGAAATTGCTGGCCGCCAATGTCGTGACCAACACCGCCAGCCTTGGTGGCGACACGGTGCTCAACATCACATTGCCCGCCCCCAAGGCGCCCGATATGCCGCAGGATGCGCCGGGCCGCTTCCGGCACCCTGCGCTGATCGAGGCATCCACTTTCGCCTCATGGGCCGAAGTTTCGCAGACCGTGGCCTCGCTCTACAAGACCGAGGGCGCCATCGCTCATGACAGCGCGCTGGACAAGGCCGTGGCCCAGATCGCGGCCCAGACCACCGATCCCCTTCAGCGCATCGCCCGCGCGCTGCGCATCGTGCAGGATGATGTCCGCTATCTCGCTTTGTCGATGGACGGGGGCAATTACATTCCCCAGTCTGCGGAAAAGACGTGGGCTGTGCGCTATGGCGATTGCAAGGCCAAGACGCTGCTGCTGCTCTCGATGCTCCATGCGATGAAGATCGAGGCCGAACCGGTGCTGGCCAATGTCGGGCTGGATGATCTGGTGAAAGACCGTCTGCCCGCGCTGTCGGCTTTCAACCATGTGTTTGTCCGCGCCCGGGTGGATGGCCAGAGCATCTGGCTGGACGGCACCGCGGCGGGCACCCGACCGGTGGACCTGCAGGATACGCCTCCCTTCCGCTATATCTTGCCCGTTCGCAGCGTGGGGGCCGCCATTGAAGAGGTCTCGCGCAAGGCTCCGGCCCGGCCGACCACCGATCTCGATCTGGTGGTGGATGAAAGCTCCAGCCTCGACCTACCCAGCGTTGTCGATGCGCGCCTGACCCTGCGCGGCCAGAACGCCATGGCCCTCTCGCTGATGGCCAACCAGATCGGCGAGAAGGAAAAGCTGCAATTGCTTCATGGCGTCATGAGCAATGTGGTCGGCAGCGGACAGTTCACCAAGCTGGCGCTGGTTGAAAACAAGGAAGAGGCCACCGTGACCATCTCCGGGCGCGGACTGGTTTCAACCCCTTGGCAACAGGAAGACAATCGCCGCAAGCGCAGTCTTTCGCGCGTGACCGACAAGGTTTCGTTCGCGCCCGACCGGGCCAGACCGGCCTGGGCCGACATACCGGTCGCCACCGGGATGCCCGACAAGGCGCATATCCACATGCGCCTGCGCCTGCCCGACGCCGGACGAGGCTATACGATGGAGGGCACGCCCTCGTTCTCCGGCGAGGTGGCGGGCTATATGCTGACCCGGCAGACCACCTTTTCCGGCGATGAGGTGGTGCTTGACGAAAGCCTGAGCAGCCGCGCGGCGGAAATCCTGCCCGCGCGCATTCCGGCGGAAAGAGCATTGGCCGCGCAGACTCTTTCGGCCGGGCCGCGCCTGCTGGCCCCGCAGGATGCCTTGCGGCGCTGGAACCTGCCCCTTGCCGGCAAGGGGCCCGGCACCCAGCTTGCCGCCGTCACCGCCGTGTTCGAGGCAGCCGTCAGCGAGAGCGAACCGGAAGACACATCAGCCCTTGCCGGGCAGGCCAGTTTCCTTAAGGGCATCGGCGATTATCCCGGCGCCATCGCCAGTTGGACCAAGGTCATTGCCAAGGAGCCATCGGCCGAAAACTACGTCAACCGCGCCAATCTGGAGGTGCAGACCGGCGATCTGACCGCTGCGGCCAAGGATGCCGAAGCGGCCAGAGCGGTTGATCCCTCCGATGTAGCCGCGCTCACTCTTGCCGCCGACATCGCCGCCCGCCGTGGCGATCTGACCAGCGGGGTGGCCATGCTGGACGAACGTATCTCGGTGGCTGGCAAGGAAAAGGACAGTATCCTGCTGGATAAGGCGGTGCTGATCGCTTCCTATGGCGATGTGCAGGAGGGGCTGGCGCAGATGGACGCGCTGATCGCGAAAAAGCCCGGCCGCCCCGATCTGCTCAACGCGCGCTGCTGGGCCAAGGCCTTGCGGCAGGTGCAGATCGAGACGGCGCTCAAGGATTGCACCAGCGCCATCGAAATGACCGACGATTCAGCGCCGATCCTCGACAGTCGCGCGGTGGTCTGGCTGCGCATGGGCCGGCTGGATGCGGCGCTGAGCGATCTGGACGCGGCCCTGCTGCAAAATCCCTCTCAGGGGCAGACCCGGCTGGTGCGGGCCATTGTGCTCAAAAAACTGGGCCGCGCGGCCGAGGCGCAAAAGGAATTGGCCAGCTCGCGCCGGCTCCTGCCCAATGCCGAGAATGAATACAAGCGCTATGGACTGACCTATTGATCGGACATCCCCGGCGGCCTGCACAATCGCAACGCCGGGAGGGGCACAGACAGACAAAGGCGATGGACGGTCATGAGGACAAGTTGTTGAATAGCGATGAGAATTGACCAGGCATTGTCGCTGAGATGTGGCTCTGAATCGCTTTTGCTGCTGATGATGATATCCTTCCAACGCTTTACCGGGATCTGGAGCGCCGCAAGCCAGTCACCCTCTTGCCAGATCGGCCACTGGAAACGTCACGGGTCAGGCTAGCCAAACGTTCCTCCATATCCATCGTCGCCCGGGATCGCGGCGGTGGTTATCCACCAATTGCTCCATAAGCGATCCGCTCAATCTGCCATTGTGCCCCTTGTTCGTCTTGGAGAACCGCCGCTCACAGCTTGCGGGATAGGCAAACACATCCAGGGCTACTTTGGAGATGCCGATGCCAATCGTCTGTGGCAAAGTGCCTTCCATCTTTTCCGCCGCCCTATTCTGGTTATCCTGGCCCGAAGCTCTGGCTTCCGTCTAGGCTTGTTGAAAAAGAAAGAGTTGATCACACTAATCGACGGTCCTTCATGACCGGGACAACTTCGATCCATCCCCTTCCGCCTGATCCGGAACGGCGCCTCCGGATTACTGCGTCTTTCCGATCAGCGCCTCGGCCTCGCCGATAATCCAGTTCATCACTATGCGCGTGCGCGCAGGCAGCGTCTGGCGCGCCGGATAGGTCACGTAAAAAGGCACCGGCTCGATCTTGGCGTTGGGAAGCAGCCGCACCAACCGGCCCGCCCGCACGTCTTCCTCCACTTGGAAATAGGCGAACAGGCTGATGCCCGCCCCGTTTCTTACCGCCTCATGCTGCGCCAGGCTGCTGTTGGTGCGATAGGTGCCCGATACGCGGATCGGCTCTCCATCAATCGTCCACACCTGCCGCGTGGTACCATAGCTGAACAGCACGCAATTATGGAATTGCAGATCGTTGATGGAAAGCGGCGTGCCGCATCGTTCAAGATAGGCGGGCGAGGCGACGAGATAGCGCGGCACATCACCCAGATGCCGTGCCACTATGGTAGTTTCATTCACCTGCCCGGTGCGCATGGCCAGGTCCAGCCCGTCCTCCACCAGATGCACAAAGCCGTCGCCCAACAGCATCTCGACCGTGATGCCGGGGTGGTGAAGGTGGAATTCCGGCAGCTTGCGGGCAAGGTGGCAACCGAAGGTGTTGGTGGTGCCGATACGCACGTGGCCGGAATAGCCGCGCTCGCCACTGTGGAGATCAGCCTCCATCGCCTCAAATTCGCGCACGATGCGGCGGGCGTGAGCCAGAAAGGCAACCCCGTCCTCAGTCAGGGCAAGGCTGCGGGTAGAACGACGCAGCAGCGCGACGCGAAAATGAGCCTCCAGCATGCTGATCCGCCTGCCCACCATCACCTGACTTGTCATGGCCTCGCGTGCAACAGCAGAGAACGAGCCGCATTCCGCCACGCGGATGAACCATTGGAGAGCTTCGACCAGAGGAGCCATTTATTCAGATTATGTATAAGTCTTGTTATGTCAAGGCGATTGCCCGCTCTCCCTCAAAGGACTAGCCCGCCGCGTGGAGAAACGGAAAGGACAGGCTCACCCCGATCCTTCCGCCGGACAACAGAGATAAATTCTATGAAACCATCATCTTACTCCCAGGATGACGGAAACTGGCCGCGCCTTGAAAGGGCCGCTTCCCGATGCCGATGCCTGGATGGCCTCCACACTTTGACGACACGTGATTCCACCGCCGATCTGTCTTCGGATGGAACTGTCGCCCCCATTTTCCTCGCTGCAATCGGATCAAATTAAATGAGCGAGCCGCTTCCTCAACGCGAAACGATGGAATTCGACGTCGTGATCGTGGGCGCAGGCCCCGCTGGCCTGGCCGCTGCGATCAGGATCCGCCAGGCCGCCGCCAAAAACGAACGGGACATCTCGGTTGTGGTGGTGGAAAAGGGCTCTGAAGTGGGCGCCCACATCCTTTCCGGCGTAGTTGTCGACCCGATCGGGCTGGACAGCCTGCTGCCGGAGTGGCGCAATCACCCCGATTGTCCGTTGGCCACCAGCGTGCGGGAAGACCGGTTTCTTTACCTCACCCAAACCGGCGCGCACCGGCTGCCAACCGCCATGATGCCGAAACTGATCGATAATCATGGCAATTTCATCGGCTCGCTGGGCAATGTCACCCGCTTTCTGGCCGCCCGCGCAGAAGAGTTGGGCGTGGAAATCTTCCCCGGTTTTGCCGCTTCTGAATTGTTGATCGAGGACGGCAAGGTGGCAGGTGTGGCTACCGGCGACATGGGCCTTGACCGGCAAGGCAATCCCCGGAGCGATTTTGTGCGCGGCATGGAACTACGCGCCACCTACACGCTGCTGGGCGAAGGCGCGCGCGGCTCGCTCAGCAAGCAGGCCATCGCCCGCTTCGGGTTGGACAAAGGCCGCGATTTCCAGAAATTTGGCATCGGCATCAAGGAATTGTGGCAGGTTGATCCTGCTCGCTTTCAGGAAGGGCTGGTGCAGCACAGCTTCGGCTGGCCGCTTGATCGGCATACCGGCGGCGGCTCGTTCCTCTATCATTTCGATGAAAATCTGGTGGCGGTCGGCTTTGTCGTCCACCTCAACTACGCCAATCCCACGCTTTCGCCCTTCGAGGAATTCCAGCGTTTCAAGACCCATCCCACCATCCGCGATACGTTCGAGGGCGGCAAGCGCCTGGCCTATGGTGCACGCGCGCTGACGGAAGGGGGCTGGCAATCGGTCCCGCGCCTGACCTTCCCGGGCGGCGCGCTGCTGGGCTGCTCGGCGGGCTTCGTCAACGTGCCGCGCATCAAGGGGTCGCACAACGCCATCCTCTCGGGCATCCAGGCCGCCGATGCCGTGGTGGGCGAACTGTTCAGCGGCAGGCCTTCCAGCGAACCGCGCGCCTATGAGGAAGGCTGGCGTCAGTCCGCGATCGGCCGCGACCTGCAGCCGGTGCGCAATGTGAAGCCGCTTTGGGCCAGATACGGCATGCCGCTGGGCATCATGCTGGGCGGCGCTGATATGTGGTGTAACCAACTGCTGGGCAAATCACCCTTCGGCACCTTGTCGCATGGCAAGCCGGACAGCGCCTGCCTCAAGCCCATCGCCGAAGTCACCCCCATCACTTATCCCAAACCTGATGGAGTGCTCACCTTCGACCGCCTCTCTTCCGTGTTCCTGTCCAGCACCAACCACGCCGAGGACCAGCCCTGCCACCTGCGGTTGGCCAACCCGGCGCTTCCCATTGAAATGAACCTGCCTGTCTACGGTGAACCGGCGCGGCTTTATTGCCCGGCGGGCGTGTACGAGGTTGTGTATAACGACGAGGTGGCCAAGTCCAAGCCCCGCTTCGTGATCAATGCGCAGAACTGCGTCCACTGCAAAACCTGCGACATCAAGGACCCGGCCCAGAACATCACCTGGGTGCCCCCCGAGGGCGGCGGCGGTCCCAATTATCCGAACATGTAATTCCACGCAGAAAGGATCGTCAACGTGAGTGACGTCATCATTCGTAAAGCCGCGGTTATTGGCGCGGGCACAATGGGTTCGGGCATTGCGGCCCACTTGGCAAATGCCGGGCTGGAGGTCGTGCTGCTGGATCTGGATACGGCCTTTGCCCAAGGTGGCGTGGAGCGTCAGCTCAAGGCCGGCGGCTTCATGATGCCCGAGTTTGCCCAGCGCATCGCCACCGGCTCCACGGGCGCCGACATCGGCCTGCTCTCTGATTGCGATTGGATCATCGAGGCAGTCGCCGAGCGGCTGGATATCAAGCATGCGCTGTTTGCCGCCATTGACAAGGTACGCAAGCCCACCGCGATCGTGTCCTCCAACACCTCCACCATCCCGCTGCACGATCTGCTGCAACCTTTCTCCGACGAGTTTGCCGGGCATTTCCTGATCGCCCATTTCTTCAACCCGCCGCGCCACATGCGTCTGCTGGAACTGGTGAGCGGCCCGCGCACGCTGGCGTCCACCACGACCGCCATCCGCGATTTCTGCGACGAGCGACTGGGCAAGGGCGTGGTGCCCTGCAAGGATACGCCCGGCTTCATCGGCAACCGCATCGGCTGCTATTGGCTGGCCGTGGGGCTGGATGAAGCGATCAAGGCGGGCATCGCGGTGGAAGTGGCCGATGCGGTTATCGGCAAAGTGTTCGGCTTCCCCAAAACCGGCATCTTCGGACTTTACGATCTGATCGGCAACGATCTGATGCCCAACCTCATCCGTTCACTGCAGCATACGCTGCCCACCACCGATGCAGTGCAGGCCACCCCGGCCGAACCGCCGCTTCTGGCCGATATGCTGGCGCGCGGCCTGACGGGCCGCAAGGGTGGCGGCGGCTTCTATCGCCGTTCGAAAGACCGCAAGAGCAGCGAGACGCTGGATCTGGTGTCGGGCGAGTTCCGTCCCACCGCGCCCCCCGCGTGCGAAAGCCTGGCCCAAGCCAAGGGCGATGCACGCGCGCTGCTGGCGCATCCGGCGGCCGGTGGCCGCTATGCCTGGGCGGTGCTGTCGCGCACGCTGACCTATGCCGCCGCGCTGGTGCCTGAAATTGCCGACAGCCCCGATCTGGTGGATGAGGCCATGCGCTTGGGCTATGGCTGGAAATACGGCCCCTTTGAACTGATCGACAGGATCGGCGCCGCCTGGTTTGCGCAAACGCTGGAAGAGAACGCCGCTGTCGTGCCCCCGCTGCTGGCCGCTGCGGCTGCCAAGGGCGGCTTCTACCGCACACACGAAGGCCGCCGCGAAGTTCTGGTCCCCGGGCAAGGTGCGATAGATTATGCGCCGATAGCCGACCCTGCGGGCGTGATCTCGATCGAGACGCTGCGCCTGGCCGGTAAGCCGGTGGAAGAAACCTCCGCCGCCAGTTTGTGGGATATTGGCGACGGCGTTGGTCTGCTGGAGTTCCACAGCAAGATGAACAGCTTCAGCGCGGAGCTGATCGCTTCGGTCGATCAGCTGGTCGCGCTGGCGCAAACGCATTTCAAGGCGCTGGTAATCGGCAATGAAGGCCCCGTGTTCAGCGCAGGCGCCGATCTGGCCGGGGTGCTGCGCATGGCGCAGGCAGGCGATCGGGATGGGCTTGCCGCCTTTATTCAGGCGGGCCTCACCGCGTTCAACACCTTGCGCGATGCCAGCATTCCGGTGGTGGGCGCGGGCTTTGGCGCGGCTCTGGGCGGCGGCTGCGAAGTATTGCTGCACTGCCATGCCATAGTGGCCCATGCCGAAATCGGCATCGGCCTGGTGGAGCCGCGCGTGGGGCTGCTGCCGGGCTGGGCCGGGCTGACGCAGCTTCTCGTGCGGCTTCAGGAACGCGATGGCGATGCGCAGAGGAGCGCATTGGCCGCGCTGCGCATCGTGCTGCCCGCCCAGACCTCGACCAGCGCGTTTGACGCCAGGGCCAAGGGCTTCTTGCGCGAAAGCGACGGCATCACCATGAACCGGGAGCGGCTGATCGCCGATGCCAAGGCCCGGGCCCTGACCATGGTGCCTGACTTCACCACGCCGCCGCGCGCCATGGTAAACCTGCCCGAGCCTGCCGCCTTGCAGACAGAGGTGACCGCTTTGGCGGCCACGCTGGCGCCGCATGATGCGGTGATCGGCACGGCCATTGCCGGCGTGTTGGCGGGGCCGGCAATCCTGACCGAAGAGGAGGTGACCGCGCGTGCTCTGGACGCCTTTGTGGCGCTGGCGCTTCACCCCGCCAGTCAGGCGCGCATCGATGCGCTGCTTCGCACCGGCAAACCCCTTCGCAACTGATTTTCGCGCCGCACACAAGGCGCGGCAAAACAAGGAGCATGAAATGCCCGCTTATACCCCTCCCGTCGCAGACATGAGTTTCCTGCTGAAGGACGTGTTCCAGGCCGAAAAGGTCCTCACGGGCCTGCCCGGCTACGAAGAAGTGTCGGACGATCTGGTTTCTACCATTCTGGAAGAGGCCGGCAAATTCTGCGCCGGCGTGCTGCGCCCAATCAACCAGAGCGGCGATGAAGAAGGCAGCCGTCTGGAGGGCGGGCTGGTCTTCACGCCCAAGGGCTTCAAAGAAGCCTTCAAGGCCTTTGTCGACGGCGGCTGGTCCAGCCTGTCGGCCCCCACCGAGTTTGAAGGCCAGGGCTTGCCGCGCACCGTGCAGATCCTGGTGGACGAAATGCTCTCGGCCTCAAACCTTTCGTTCGGCCTGTTTCCGGGCCTGACGCGCGGCGCCTGTGAGGCAATCGAGGCCCACGCCAACCAGGAACTGAAGGAAACCTACCTGCCCAAGATGATCTCGGGCCAGTGGACGGGCGCGATGGGGCTTACCGAAGGCACCTCCGGCTCGGATCTGGGTCTGCTGAAGACCACCGCCAAGCCGCGCGGCGACGGGTCCTATACGGTATCCGGCTCGAAGATCTTCATCTCCTCGGGCGACCATGACATGGCCGAGAACGTCATCCACCTGGTGCTGGCCCGCCTGCCCGATGCACCTGCCGGCACCAAGGGCATCAGCCTGTTCCTGTGCCCCAAGTTCCTGGTAAACGAGAATGGCTCGCTGGGTGCGCGCAATGCGGTGAATGTCGGCTCGCTGGAGCACAAGATGGGCATTCACGCTCAGCCCACTTGCGTGATGAACTATGACGATTGCCAGGGTTGGCTGGTGGGCGAGGCCAACCGAGGCCTCAATGCCATGTTCACCATGATGAACGCCGAACGCCTGTTTGTGGGTGTGCAGGGTCTGGGGCTGGCCGATGCCTCTTACCAGACCGCCGCGACCTATGCCAAGGAGCGCAAGCAGGGCCGCGCGCCGGGCGCCAAGGAATCGGGGATGATCATCGAGCATCCCGATGTGCGCAAGATGCTGATGACGATGTTGTCCTTCGTTGAAGCCGCGCGCGCGCTGACCATCTTCACCGCGCTGGAAATGGACAAGGAATCGAAATCCACCGATGCCGGCGTACGCAAGCAGGCCACCGGCCTTGTTGCGCTGCTCACCCCGGTGATCAAGGCGGCCTTCACCGATTTCGGATTTGAGGCCACGGTGCTGGGACAGCAGGTGCTGGGCGGCCACGGCTACATCAGGGAATGGGGCCAGGAACAGTTCGTGCGCGATGCCCGTATCGCGCAGATCTATGAAGGTACCAACGGCATCCAGGCGCAGGATCTGGTGGTTCGCAAACTTTCGCTCGACGGTGGTGCGCCGGTGCGCGCCTTCTTCAGCGACATTGCGGCCACGTTGGCTGACGGCGCCAAGGTGCCCGCCGTGGCGCAAACCGCCGAGGCGGTGGCCAAGGCGCTCGCCGCGCTGGAGGATGTGACCGCCTGGCTGACCACCGGCGAGGGCGCCAACGCGCTGGAGCAGAACGGTGCCGCCACCGACTATCTGCGCATGTTCGCACTGGTTGCCTTCGGCTGGCTGTGGGTGCGCATGGGGCTGGCCGTGGTGGCCAAGGGCGCTGAGGCGAGCCCGCAAGAAACGCGCAAGCTGGCTGTCGGCCAGTTCTTCGCCACGCGCATCCTGCCCCAGGCCCACGCGCTGGCGGTGCAGATCAAGGCCGGTTCGGCCCCGCTCATGGCGGTCGCTTCCACCGAGTTCTGACCATCCCCCCCGGTTGCGCCGGGCCGTCTCGCGTCCCCCCACGGCCCGGCGCAACATTGCTGAGAGACAGTTTCCGATGAAAATTCTCGTTCCGGTCAAGCTGGCAATCGATTCCAATGCGAAGCCCCGGCTGAAGGCCGACCGCAGCGGCATCGATCTTGCCAACGTCAAGCTTTCGATCAATCCCTTCTGCGAAATCGCGGTGGAAGAGGCGGTGCGCCTGCGCGAAGCGGGCAAGGCGGCCGAAGTGGTGGTCGTCTCGGTGGGCGTTGGCAAGGCCACCGACGCCATCCGTTCAGCGCTGGCCATTGGCGCGGATCGCGGCATCCTGGTCGAGGCCGAGGGCCGCGTCGAACCGCTGACCATCGCCAAGCTGCTGGCCAAGGTGGTGGAGGAAGAAAAGCCTGATCTGGTGCTGACCGGCAAGCAGGCCATCGACGATGACAGCAACCAGACCGGCCAGATGCTGGCCGCATTGCTGGACTGGCCGCAGGCCACCTTCGCCTCGCAGGTGGAACTGGATGGGGCCGAGCTGGTCGTTACCCGCGAAGTGGATGGCGGGCACCAGACGCTTCGCCTTTCGCTGCCTGCGCTTGTTACAACCGACCTGCGCCTGAACGAACCTCGCTATCCTTCGCTGCCCAACATCATGAAGGCCAAGAAGAAGCCCGTCGAAACAAAGACGGCGGAAACCTACGGCGTGGATCTGACCCCGCGCCTCAGCGTGGTGGAAGTGCGCGAGCCCGCCGCCCGCAAGGCCGGCATCAAGGTGGCCGATGCGCAGGAGCTTGTGAGCAAGCTCAAGGCCGTCGGCGTTCTGTAAGCGCAGCGCGCCTTGGGCGTTTTGGCGAACGCCGGCGCATTTTGCCCCCACGCTTCATTCAGGACAAGATCCATGAAAACCCTTCTCATTGCAGATCATGACAACCAGACCGTCGCCGATGCGACAACCAAGGCGCTGACCGCGGCCCGCGCGCTGGGCGGCGAGGTGGATATCCTCGTGGCCGGCCAGGGCGCGCAGAGCGCCGCCGAGGCATCGGCCAAATTGCAGGGCGTGGCCAAGGTGCTGCTGGCCGATGCCGAAGCCTATGCCCACCGCCTGGCCGAGCCGCTGGCCGCGCTGGTGCTGTCCATCGCTCCGGGCTATGATGCGATCGTCGCCCCCGCCAGCAGCGCAGGCAAGAACCTGCTACCGCGCATCGCCGCCAGGCTGGAAGTGATGCAGGTCTCCGATGTCACCAAGGTCGCCGGGCCCGACACTTTCGAACACCCCATCTATGCCGGCAACGCCATCGAGGTGGTGAAAAACCCTGAGCGGGTGAAGGTGTTCACCGTGCGCACCGCCGCCTTTGCCGCCACTCCGGCCGATGGCGCGGGCGCCCCGGTGGAAGCGGTGGCCGTCCCGGTCGCCGAAAGCCGCGCCACTTTCGTGCGCGAGGAAATGGCCAAGAGCGAGCGCCCGGAGCTGGGTTCGGCCAAGGTCATCGTTTCGGGCGGTCGTGCGCTCGGTTCGGCAGAAAAGTTCAACGAGGTGCTGCTGCCGCTGGCCGACAAGCTGGGCGCGGCCGTGGGCGCGAGCCGCGCGGCGGTGGATGCCGGTTATGCCCCCAACGATTTCCAGGTGGGCCAGACCGGCAAGATCGTGGCGCCTGAACTGTACATCGCGCTCGGCATTTCCGGTGCTATCCAGCACCTGGCCGGCATGAAGGACAGCAAGGTGATCGTGGCTGTCAACAAGGACGAAGAGGCCCCGATCTTCCAGGTGGCCGATTTTGGCCTGGTGGCCGACCTGTTCCAGGCCGTGCCGCAGATCGAAGCCGCGCTGGGCTGACCCTCCCCCTCGCCGCACCGGCGACGGCACCATACAGACGGAAAAACGAGATTGCCATGAAACACCCAATTTCCCCCGAGGAGGCCGTTGCCGGCATTCCCGATGGCGCTTCCATCATGATCGGCGGCTTTTTGCGCTGTGGTCGCCCACAGCGGCTGATCGAGGCCCTGCTGGCCTCAGGCAAGAAGAACCTCACCATTATCTCGAATGACACCGGCTTTGCCGGTGAAGGCATCGGCGCGCTGATCAGTTCGGGCCAGGTGGCGCGCGTTGTCGCCTCGCATATCGGAACCAATCCTGATACGCAAAAAGGCCTGATCGAAAAGACGATGCAGGTTGATCTGGTGCCGCAGGGCACACTGGTCGAACAGATCCGCGCCAAGGGCCACGGACTGGGCGGCGTGCTGACCAAGACCGGGCTGGGCACTATCGTGGCCGACGAGGCCGAGGTGCTGACGCTGAACGGCGAGCAGTGGCTCTATGCCCCGCCGCTCGCCGCCGATTTCGGCTTCGTCTATGCCGACCGCGCCGACATGGTGGGCAACCTTGCCTACACGCTGACCGAACTGAACTTTAACCCGGCGATCGCGATGGCGGCCGACACCGTCTTTGCCGAAGCCCGCGTTATCGTGCCGGTGGGCGCAATAACGCCCGACGATGTGCGCACGCCCGGCATCGTTATCGACCATCTGATCGCGAGGGCCTGAGCCATGAGCAAGGACATCATTCTGCGCCGCACCGCCAAGGAGCTGGAACCCGACAGCTTCGTCAATCTCGGCATCGGGCTGCCGACCGGGGTGGCAGCCTATGTTTCGCCCGAAAACGGCATTTTTTTCCATTCCGAAAACGGCCTGGTAGGCTTGGGCGCCAAACCCGCGCCGGGGCTGGAAGATCCCTCGTTGACCGATGCAGGCGGAGGCTTTGCAAGTGCGGTTCCGGGGGCCATGTCGATCGACAGCAATCTCTCCTTCGGACTGGTGCGTGGCGGCCATCTTGCCGTCACGGTGCTGGGCGGGCTTCAGGTCGACGAGACGGGCCGCCTGGCCAACTGGATCGTGCCGGGCAAAATGGTGCCGGGCATGGGCGGCGCGATGGATCTGGTTGCCTGCGCCAACCGGGTGATCGTGGCGATGCAGCACACCGCCAAGGGCGCGCCCAAGATCGTGCCCAAGTGCACCCTACCGCTCACCGCAGACCGCCGGGTGGACCTGATCATCACCGACATGGCCGTGATCCGCCCCACCGATGCCGGCCTTGTGCTGGAAGAGCGCGCGCCAGGCGTAACCGTGGAGCAAATCGTGGAAGCCACTGCGGCAACGCTGATCATCAAGGGTGTCGTTCCCGAGATGGATCTGGCTGCCTGACCTGCGTGCGAGGACACCTGACTCATGAAAATCAATGATGTAAAGAACAAAGCTTTCGCTATTCCCTTTGCTAACCCTTCCTATCCGCGCGGGCCGTTCCGTTTCTACAACCGCGAATTTGTCATCATCACCTACCGCACAGATATTGAAGCGCTGCGCGCCGTAGTGCCCGAACCGCTGGAAATCGTCGAACCGGTAGTGAAGTATGAATTCATCCGGATGCCGGATTCGGTTGGCTTTGGCGACTATACCGAAACGGGCCAGGTCATCCCGGTGCGTTTCGAAGGCCGCGAGGGCAATTACACCCACGCCATGTATCTGGATGCCGCGGCGCCTATCGTTGGCGGGCGCGAGATCTGGGGCTTTCCCAAGAAGCTGGCCAAGCCTAACTTGCGCGTGGAAGGCGAGGTACTGGTAGGCACACTCGATTGCGGCTCGATTCGCTGCGTGAACATGACAATGGGCTACAAGCACGAAATCCTTGAGCACACGCCCATCACCAAGGCGCTGGAACTGCCCAACTTCCTGCTGAAAAGCATTCCGCATGTGGATGGCACTCCGCGCATCTGCGAGCTGGTGGAATACCACCTTGAGGATTACGTGGTGAAGGGCGCCTGGTCGGGGCCCGCCAGCCTCCAGTTCTTTGACCATGTTCGCGCCGATGTCAGCCGCCTACCGGTGCGTGAAGTGCTTTCGGCCGTGCATTTCGTAACGGACGTGACGTTGGGGATGGGCAAGGTTGTCCACGATTACATGTGTCCCTGACGCAGGCGAGAATCTTCAGCGCTTAACACCGCTGATCCGTGCCCGCGAAAAGGCCCGCGCGCTATATGGCGCGCAGGCCTTTTCGTAATATAGTCATTACCCTGCCGGCGGCCTTCTGGTAGGATGATTGAACGGCGTCGCCGGTGAGGCTGCGCCAAGCATCTTGGGAGACCGCCATGAGCTGCTATACCAGCATCGATGTTCCGCTTGAGGTCTCGTATTTCTGAGCTGTGGATCCAGCAGGTAAAATCGTGAAGGAGGCGCATGTTGCGAGCGAGCCGGAAGGAATTATTGCCTGGTTTGGTGTGTCTAGCCTTGAGATGACGGCAATCGGTCCGGAAGCGGTATCGCCGGGTTCATTGCAAACCCCAGGTGGCGTAGAAGAACCGAACCCTGCTCGCCGGGCGCAAGATGCTCCAGACGCGCTACATCAATCTTGAGATGTGTCTGCGGGGTTATGGCTTGAAGGTTGGGCCGACGAACCGCAAGACCTTCAATGGCCGGGTGCGGGAACAGGGCGCCAGCGTCCTGAGGCTCGATAACACCGTGGATCCGCTCCTGAAGACGCGGGCTACGCTTGCGTCATCTCGATGGTGTGGTCAACAGTCGGGCTCGTCAGGACGAGTGGACGCAACCGCTGATGAGCGTGCTGGGCGTCGGTGCGCTGATCTCGCTGACGTTCGTATCAGCCCGCCCCTCCTGGCCTGACCCAGCGCAAATATCAGTCCGGCGAGACTATCCGCCCATGCATTTCGACTATCGCGGCGAGGACGGCTTTACCTTTGGCAGCAACCCCATTCGCGATGCCGCCCATGTCGGATGGGCCATTTAGGGCACAGGGCTGATCCTGCTGTGGCGTTGGCAGCATTTTGCCAATTTGCGGCGAAAGCTCTTTGGCTCGGATCAGAGGCCGCAATAAGGCGCCCCCACCATCTCCTCCCATCGTTCAGAAGCGGAAGCTGATCCAGCCGGCAAAGAAATCGGAGCTTTTGAAACCGGCGTTGGTCAGCGCCGGGCCGGCGTGCAGATGCTCATACCGACCGGTCACGGAAACATGGGGTGACACGGTCCAGACGGCCTGCGCGCGGGCGGTTTCGGCGATCTTGCGCCCCGCCGCGTTCTGGGTTCCGGCAAAGGCTGTGCCATTGGCGCGATAGACCGCATCATGGACCGTTTCGCGCCATGAAAACTGATATTCCAGCGAAACGCGCAGGTTCGATGCGGGCTGGAAACTGAAATTGGGCGCGATGGCGATCAGATTGGTCGGCGTGGCGTAAAGCTGATAGCTGTAATAGATATTGTTGCCCAAGGGCGCGAGCGCGGTCTTCAGCTTGCCCGTGCCATAGGCCCCGCCGCCGGTGGCATAATCGGCATGAAAGCCCACGCGCGGCGCCGAGTGGTTGCGCCCAAGCCGATAGGATTGCGCCATCAGCACCTGCCAGGCCGCGATCGGGCGATTGTCATAATGACCAGCCTGATAATTGACGGTCCAGTCAAGGTTGACCGGCCCGGCATCGCCCCACAGATGCAGGCCGTAGAATTCGCGCACTTCATGGGCGGTTGTCGCCCCCCATACGGCCGCCGTGTTGCGCAGGCGCCAGTAAAAGGGATCGAGATAGAGTTTCGATCCGCCCAGCCAGTCATTGGGAATGCGCAAGCCCCCCGAAATACCCGAAAACCGGCGCGTGTCCTTGTTCAGATCGTCGCCCGTGCCCTGTTGTCCGGGGCGGGTGGGAGTAAAATCAAACATGTCGATCCGCATATGCCGCGCCTTCGCCCAGCCCCGGAAACCGTTATAGGACAGAAAGATCGTGTTATTGTCGCGCGGCACCAGCAGCAGGTTCGGCCCGTCGGAAAAGGTCTGGCGGCCATAGCGCACGCCCAGCTTGACCCCGGCCACCTTGGCGGTGACATCGGCAAAGGACTGCTGAACAATGGCGGTATTGTCCAGATAACCCGATGGCGTACCGATATTGCGCCCCGAAATGCCCGCATGGGCCACTTCGGCATAGACGCGGATATGCGGGCCGATGTGCAGGTCTGCCCCGCCCACGATGCGGGCAATATCCTGTCTTTGAGCCTGCGCATCTTTCAGGTCCGGGTTGGTGGTCTCATTCACGCGCAGCCGCAATTCGCCCGATAGCGTGACATAGATGTCGCCTGCCGCATCGAGCGGGATGAATTTGAGGTGGTCGATGGCGCTGCGCCGTTTGGCCGGATCGCGCAGCCTGCTCCAATCCTCAACCCAGCGCGACTGGTTATAGCCTGCGCTGGTCACGCCGTCGCCCGCGCCATCGGCCGGATAGGCTTCGGACAGAGGAGCGGCCAGCGCCTGACTGACGCGATCGGGCGGGCCGATCACCTGCGCATGGGCCGCGGCACCGGAAAAAAGGGCGAGCAAAAGGGCAGCGCCGCCGCCGGGGCGTCGCGAAAAACTGGTCATGGGGGAGCTCTCCGGTCAGTCGGGGCGGTCTTGGCGCCGCCCCTTTTGTCTGGTTATTCTGCGGCCTGAGGGGCCTGCGCGGGGACGAAGGGCGCGCTGGCGGTGGCCCCGCCATTCAGGGCAAGCGCCAGTTGCGCCGTGTCCAGCTTGCCTTCCCAGCGCGAAACGACGACCGTGGCGACCGCATTGCCGATGAAATTGGTCAGGCTGCGACATTCGCTCATAAAGCGGTCGATGCCCAAAATCAGCGCCATGCCCGCCACCGGCACGCTGGGCACGATGGACAAGGTGGCCGCCAGCGTGATGAAGCCCGCGCCCGTTACCCCCGCTGCGCCCTTGGACGACAGCATCGCGACCGCCAGCAGCGACAATTGCTGGCCAAGGGACAGATCCACATTGCAGGCCTGTGCGATGAACAGCGCGGCCAGCGTCATATAGATATTGGTGCCGTCAAGGTTGAAGGAATAGCCCGTGGGCACGACAAGGCCGACAATCGACTTGGGGCAGCCGGCCCGCTCCATCTTTTCGATCAGACTGGGCAGCGCGCTTTCGGACGAGGATGTGCCCAGCACGAGCAGCAGTTCATCCTTGAGATAGGCCACCAGCTTGAAGATCGAAAAACCGCAGGCCCAGCCCACCAGACCCAGCACCACGATCACGAACAGCAGCGAGGTGAGATAGAAAGTGGCCACCAGCCCGGCCAGATGGACCAGCGCCCCGGTGCCATATTTGCCGATGGTGAAGGCCATGGCCCCGAAGGCCCCGAAAGGCGCGGCGCGCATCAGGATCGACACCACCTTGAAGATCGCCAGCGACACCTCCTCCAGCGCCACCACAAGGCGCTCGGTGCGTTCGCCCAGCAAGGCGAGGCTGGTGCCGAACAGGATCGCCACGAACAGCGTTTGCAGGATGCTGCCCTCGGACAGCGCGCCGACGAAGGTTTCCGGGATGATGCCCACCAGAAAGCCAGTGACCGTGGTTTCATGGGCCTTTTCGGCATAATCGGCCACTTTGCTGGCATCCAGCGTGGCCGGGTCGATATTCAGCCCCGCGCCGGGATGGACGACATTGGCCACGATCAGCCCGACAAACAGCGCCAGCGTAGAAAAGGTCAGAAAATAGGCAAAGGCCTTGCCCGCCACTCGCCCCACCGAGGCCAGATCGCGCATGCCCGCAATCCCTGTGGCAATGGTCAGGAAGATGACCGGGGCAATGATCATCTTGACCAGCTTGATGAAAGCATCGCCGATCGGCTTCATCGCCTCGCCCAGATGGGGGGAGAAATGGCCGAGCAGCACGCCTGCGGCAATGGCCGCCAGCACCTGAACATAGAGATGTCTGTACCAGGGGCGACGAATATCGGAATGGGGCACGCCGGTGCCTGCAAGGGCGAGATGGTCCATGGTCTTGGCTTTCAGTCCTTTCCACATGGCCATGGCGAACCTTCTTGTGGATCCGTGGCCATAGGGGGCAGGATATGGGCGGCGGACATGCGGGCAAAATGGGATTGGGAAATCAATATTTCCTTTTTATATCATACCATTAAATCGAAACCACCAAGTGTATGCGGGCAAGTTTTGACATTCCTCCCAATTGCCGATGTGCAAATATTGGCACATCGCGCGCGCCGGACTAAAACGGGCGCATGTGGCCCACGAATCATCCTTTGCGCCTGCGCTGGGCCATCACCGGCCTGATCGCCGCGATGGCAGCGGCGGCGCTGGCCTATGTCGTGGTCGAAAGGCGGGGGCTGGCGCTGGAAATGGACACCGCCCGCACCGACATGCTGATGCGAAAGGCGCTGATCACCAGCGAGATGGCGCGCTTTCGCCTGCTGCCCATCGCGCTTGCCGATGATCGGGACGTGGTTCTCGCCTTGCAGGGCAGCGCCAGCGCGCGCTCCGCGCTCAACCACAAGCTGGAAGGTCTGGTGACGACGACGGGCGCCCCCATCATCTATGTCATCGGCCCGGATGGCAAAGCCATTGCCGCCAGCAACTGGCGATCACCCAAAAGCTTTGTCGGATCCGATTACAGCCGACGCCGCTATTTCCGCGACGCGCTGGCCCATGGCGGCGCCAGCCATTTCGCGATGGGCACGGTCAGCCGCCGACCGGGCCTCTATATCGCCCAGCGCACCGCGCAGGGCGGCGTGGTCACCATCAAGCTCGAATTTGACCGGATCGAGGCGGACTGGGCCAAAGGGGACGGCACCACTTTTGTCACCGACGAAAATGGCATTGTCCTTGTTTCCAGCCGTCCGGGATGGCGCTTTTACCTGACCAGGCCGGTGCCGGGGGCCGCGCTGGCCGCCTTTGATGCCGATGCGATGGTGTCGCCCCTTGCCGCAAGGTTCATTCCCGCCAGCCTGCGCGCGCAACACGCGACGCTGGAAGGCCGACCCGTGATCCTGTTGCAGGAAGCGCTGGCCCAGCCGGGCTGGTCGATCACCCTTTTGCGTCCGGTGGATGGGGCGATCCTGTTTGCCCGCATCGCTGCGGCGGTGGCCGCCGCGCTGGTGCTGGGCATGGCGATCATCGGCTGGATGTGGCTGGAACGCGGCCGCGAGCGGCGGGCGCGAACCGACGAGCTGGAACAGGCCGTGGCCGACCGCACCGCCGATCTGCGCCGGGAAATGGACGAGCGCGCCGCCCTGGAAGCGCGCGCGGCGGACCTTCGCGAAGGGCTGCGTCAGGCCAACCGGCTCGCCTCGCTGGGCCAGATCACCGCCAGCGTGGCCCATGAAACCGCCCAGCCCGTCGCCGCCATCCGCACCTATGCCGATACCAGCCGCCTGCTGCTGGAGCGCGGCGACAGCGAGACGGTTCATAAAAACCTCAACACCATAGCCCGCCTTGCCGATCGCATTGGCTCGGTAACCGCCGAGCTGCGCGGCTTTTCGCGCCGGGGCGCGACGGATCAGGCCCCCGTTGCCGTCAGCGAGGTGATCGAGGGCGCGCTGCTGATCCTGAAAGAGCAGTTGAAAGGCATCGCGGTGGACCTGCCCGATGATGACGCCATGGTGGAAGGGGGCAAGGTGAGGCTGGAGCAGGTTCTGGTCAATCTGCTGCAAAACGCCGCGCAGGCGCTGCGCGGCACGCCCACACCCGCCATCACGCTGCGGCTGCACGGGAAGGATCAGGCCATCACGCTTGCCATTTCCGACAATGGCCCCGGCATTGCCGAGGATCTGAAAGCCCGCCTGTTCACCCCCTTTGTCACCAGCCGCCCGGATGGGCTGGGCCTCGGCCTGGTCATCTCTCAGGATATCATGACCGATGCGGGCGGCACACTGCGCTATGTCGATCAACCGGAGGGCGCCTGCTTTGAAATGACGATGAGGCCCGCGACATGACCGCCGCCCTGCCCCTTGTGGCGCTTGTCGATGACGACGATGACCTGCGCGAGGCCGCCACGCAATTGCTCGGTCTGGCCGGTTATCAGGTTCTGGGTTTTTCGGGCGGGGTCGAGGCCGCACAGGCGATTGGCGCGGATTTTGCCGGGATCGTCATTTCCGATGTGCGTATGCCGCAAATGTCGGGGGTGGAATTGTTTCGCCTCCTGCAGGAGCGCGACCGGGATCTTCCCGTGCTGCTGATCTCGGGCCATGCCGATGTCCAGATGGCGGTGGACGCGCTCAAGGCGGGCGCGTGGGATTTCATTGAAAAGCCTTTTGCGCCCGATGCCTTGCTGGCGGCGGCGGGGCGGGCCACCAAGGCCCGGCGGTTGGTGCTGGAAAATCGCGCGCTTCGCCGTGCGGCCCAGGGCGGCGCGGAACAGGCCCTTCTGGGCGAAACCTCGATGATCCGGCGCTTGCGGGCGATGATCCCGGTGCTGGGCCAAAGCGACATTGACCTTGCCATCGAAGGCCAGACCGGCACCGGCAAGGAATTGTTCGCGCGCTGTGTCCACCGGGCGGGAGCCCGATCCCGGCACCGCTTTGTGACCGTGGACTGCGCCGTAATCCCGCCCGCGATAGTCGAAAAGGAAATGTTTGCCCGGGGCGGCATCATCTCCTCCAGCCATCGCGGCACGCTGTTTCTGGACAATCTGGATCAGACCGGGGAAGATCTGCAAAGGCGACTGGCCCAATTTGCCGAGAAACGCGCCATCGCGCTGGACACGCGCGACCCTGAAGCCATCGACACACGCATCATCGCCAGCATGGCCGAGGGCAGACGCGGGCATGTGTCCGACGCGCTTTATCACCGCGTCGCGGGCGTACCGCTGCGTATGCCGCCTCTGGGCGAAAGGCGGGCGGATATCCGGCTGCTGTTTGCCCATTTCCTGCAAAAGGCGGCCGAGCGGCTGGACCGCCCGGCACCGCCCATCGACGACAGCATCCATCATCTCGACACCAGAGACTGGCCCGGCAATCTGCGCGAATTGGAGAATTTCGCCGAACGCTATTGTCTGGGGCTGGAAAGCCATGGCGAAGCCGCATCGACCGGCCACAAGGCCACGCTGCCCGAACGGCTGGATGCGTTTGAAAGCGCGGCCATTCTTCAGGCAGTGCAGGAGGCCAAAGGCGAGATGGCACGCGCCATCGGCCTGCTGGGCATTCCGCGCAAGACCTTCTATTATCGCGCCAAAAGGCTGGGACTGGATCTGCGGTCCATGCGGGCCGATATCATGGACGAGAGATGATCCGCGCAAGGCGTCTCAGGGCGTCAGTTCGATCACGCTTTCCGCATTGGCCTTGACCGCCGCCTCGCTGAACAGGAAGGGGACATATTGTCCCGCCGCCCAACGCGGAAACAGATCGCGGTAATGCGGGCTTTGCGGATCGCCCGACTGGCCCGGCGTGTTGATGATACGCGAATTGTCCCACGCGCCCACGTCCAGCACCATCCGCACCGAGGCGCCCGCCATCACGCCAAAGCCCGCGCCACGATAGGTGGCCGCCGCCGGTGTCGAGCCCGACCCGGCAATCTGCAGGGGGCCGACCGACCATTGCGGCTTTTCCAGCGCGGGCGCGACGCGCGCCGCTGCGGGCGCCCAATCGGCACGGTGCAGATCGCCCCAGCGCCACGCCTTGGGATCGGGCCCCAGCAATTTGGTCGCCTCGGCCCATGCCCCGGCCAGCGAGAGGCCGACCACCTTGTCCCTTACCGCCGCCGGATCGGACCCCAGACGCGGATCGAGCGTCGCCAGCCAGTCGATCACACCGGGAACCGAGGCATCGGCAAAGAAGGGCTGAAGATCAGGCGACACCACCGCCTCGGCCAGAGCCTTGCGCAAATGACGCGCGATCCAGATTTCGTAAAGCGCGGCCTGCGCGCTGTCGACGCCTTCATGGCCGTTCCAGCCACGCAGCAGCGCGGCCGCCCGCGCCGCATCCCCCGACAGGCCGCCCACATTCCCGACCAGCGCCGCGCTGCGCGCCGCCAGCGGGCTGGTCACGTCGGTCTGGATCGCCTCCATATCGGCAAGGCTCAATTTCGATTTGGCCGAGAGCAAGGTCTCGATCCGGTCAATGCGCGAGCGGTCCACCCATTCATAGCCGATGGGCTGTTTGTTCGAATCATAGTCCTTGTCTAGATTCATCTGATTGGCGGTCGCCACCCAGCCGCGCGCAGGATTCTTGATCATCGGCAGATCATCGGGCTTCACCATGCCCTGCCATTCATAGCGCCCATCGCCCGGCACCGGCATCAGGCCGTCCCACCCCTTGCGCCGGGGCACAAAGGCCGAGGCGCGCCAGCCGATGTCGCCATGCGTATCGGCATAGACCAGATTGAGCGGCGGCGCCCCCCAGCGCTGATGCGCGATCTCGAAATCATTCCATTGCGTGGCGCCGAACATCCATGCCGCGTTGAAATAGCCCGAAGCGCCCGGCTCGCTCCATACCGTACGCATGGCGAAGGCGAGGCCTTTTTCCGCATCCTCATAGATCACCGGGCCGTGACGGGTGAATTTCAATTCGATCTGGCGCGCGCCCTCGCCTTTGACCGCCAACGGCTGGCGGTCCACTTCAAAGGGCGTCCATGCGCCCTTGTAGAAATAGGCGCCGGGATGATCCTTGCTGGTCTTGTAAACATAGAGGTCTTCCTGATCGGCGTAGAAGATCGTGATCCCCCATGCCGCAACCTCATTATGGCCAAAGGTCAGACCGGGCAGCGCAGGCTCCCCCGCCCCGGCGATATGCAGGCCGGGCGCGTTGATATCGACTACATAGCGCAGCGAGGGCACGCCATGCCCGCGATGGGGATCATTGGCCAGAATGGGGCGGCCCGTCTGCGAATGGGCGGCATCCACCACCCAATTGTTCGACCCTTCGCCCTGTTCATTGATGTTGCGCAGGGCCAATGTCACATTGCCCTCCGCCGAGGCCAGCTTCACCCCGTCGAAGGAGACATCGCCGGTGGCCAGCACATAATCGCGCATCAGCTTTTCCGGCACGGCGCAGGGGGCCAGCCCCTTGGGCACCACCGGTTCATGCGCGGGCGAGAGGAAGCGGCGCAGGTTTTCCCATTTCAGGCTGCCCTTGCAAATGGCGCGGGCGCGGGTGGCCTCCGATGCGGCATTGCTGACCAGCGTATGGCTGCGGATACGGACGATATCCTCGGCTGTGAAACGTTCCGGCTTCGTCCCGGTCAGGGTGAATTCGCGCGGCAGGGGCGCCTTGCCCGCCTCGACCTGCGCGATATAGGCGTTAACGCCATCGGCAAAGGCCTGCGTCATTGCCTGCGCTCCGGCGGGATAGGCGGCCCATTCCCGGCCCATATCGCCGCGATAAAGGAACAGCCGCGCGGCACGGTCCTTCTCCGCGAAACCGGGGCCGAAACTTTCCGCCAGACGCCCCAGCCCACGCTTGCGCCACAGGTCGATCTGCCACAGCCGGTCGCGCGCGGCATTATAGCCCTGGACGAAGAAGGCATCATGCGTGCTGGCGGCATAGATATGCGCAATGCCCCAGTGATCGACCACGATCCTTGCCGGGGCGGCAAGACCTTCGAGCCTGCGCGCCTCCTGCGCCATGGCATGAGGCGCGGCAGCAAGCAGCGGCAGCGCCGCAAGCAGGCGAATGGCGGATGGCTTGAGCATAATAAAACTCCCCCTGTGGGCATCATCATGCCACAGCGGTCCTGCGCGGCAAGTGGGGGCAATGGCCGCATTTAGGCGTATTAGCAGGGGGTGGCAGGCCTGTGCGTGAGGTCTTTCGACAGCGTCGGCGCAAGAGTCATACCCGCAGGCGGACCGCATTGCGCCCCTGCGCCTTGACCTCGTAAAGGGCTTCATCGGCGGTTCGGAACAATTGGGCTTTGCTCCAGCCCGGCATCATCTGCGCAATGCCGCAGCTCAGCGTCACATATTCAGGATAGCCGCCCTCGATCGAGCCTGTCAGCCCACGGCATCTTTCAAGAATGCGGCCACAGACCTTGGCTGCCGTGGTGGCATCGGCACGGAACAGGATGGCGAATTCATCCCCTCCGATGCGGCCCACAAGATCGGTCATGCGGGTTTCCGTTCTCAGGCATTGGCCGATTCGGGAAAGGACTTCATCGCCCTTGCCATGACCATATCGGTCATTGATTTCCTTGAAATGGTCGACATCAATCAGGGCCAGCGAACAGGTCACGCCCTCCTTGAGCACTTCATGCACGCCCTGATGGAATCCGGCCCGGTTGAGAACCTGTGTCAGATCATCGGTAAAAACCTTTTTGGCCAGTTCGCGTTCGCGCAGCGCGCGGGCGGTGATATTGTGGAATGTGATCACGGCCCCCGATCCGGCAGCAATCGGGTCCAGCAGGGCAAAGGACGCCTCGACACAAAAGCCCTGATTTGACTGGAGTTCGACGACTGTCTCCCTGCCATCGAGAAAACCGTCGAGTTCGGGCCATTTTTGGGCCAGTTGCGGCAAGGAAAGGCCCACCAGATCCTGAGACGGGGTGTCGAGCAAGGCCTCTGTCGGCCCGCCCGCAAAGATGCAGCAGCCATGGGCATCGAAACCCAGCACCGCGTCCGGGCTGTTGGCCAGAATCATCCGGATGGATTTGTCTCGATCATCCAGTTTGGCCGAAAACTCGGCCCGCGAGGTGATGATGGCCACCACGGTCAGGCAGGTGGCCAGCGTCATGATCAGATAGAATTGGAAAAAGATCGATTTCGCGAGCAGGTCGCCATGCATCAGCGCAATCGGCCCCCGGTTCGCGATGGTGGCCAATGTGCCGATGACGGCCGTGATCAGTATGCCGACCTTGATGCCATGACGCCCCAGCGGAAAGGTCAGCAGGACAAGCGCGCTGACGGGCAGGAACAGCAGCGGCCTGTCGGCCTGCCGGAAAACCAGATCGACCAGAGCGGCGTAGCCGACAAGCAGAACGAGCATCTTCCAACGCTGGAGAGCGCTCTTGCCGCGATAGAATTCGGCATAGGAACCATCCCAGATCGAGTTGAAAAAGGGCGTCGCCACCACGATGCCCAGACCGTTGCTGAAAAACCAGCGCGCGAAGGAGGGCAGGAAAGGCTGCTGATAGATCGCCATCGAGGTGAGCGAACCGAATAGGCCGCCGATGGCGGGCGTAATCAGCCCGGCCCACAATACGAAAAGGCCCAGAGTCCGCATGTCCGAAAGGATGCTGGAGGTGGCAAGCCTGCGTTTGAGAGAAACGGCCGCCACCCAGACCTGCGCGATATTGATTGCCGCATAGAGTATATGCCCCCATGCAAAGCCGCGCACCACATCATTGGCCAGATGATTGGCAATCAGCCCCGCGACCAGCACCGGGCGCCATTGCGCGCGCGGCAATTGCAGCAGCAGGCCGAGAATGACGGCATCGGCAATCCAGATCGTGGCATGGTTGCGCCCGTCGCTGGTCAAACGCAGGGTCAGCGCCGCCAGGCAAAAATAGGCCATGCCCGCCCAAAGCGCACGCATGTAGCTGGGAGCCCGTTCGGGTGAAGGGGAGCAATCAGCATCCATGGGTAAAAAGTGGTAAATCAGACGAATTAATAATACTATAAGCAGCGGATAAGTTATGTCCGAAATGGATGCATTTATCGCCGTTTCGCATATAGATTACGAGCGACCATTTCAGCCTTCTCTAATTCTTTCTTCCTAACATATAAGGCCATTCACTTATCAAAATTTGAACCTCCTGCTCCACAAACCTCGCGGCGCGGAAACTTTGGCGGGTTTGGGGATGGCCGACGCGCGGGTCGGTCGGCAGAACCGTGGAGATGACGCTTGGCGCAATGGGTGCGCCGCCTCGGTCAGAACGGGCGCGCACAACATCGCTGTTTGAGAATCCGTTATGCAGCAATCCCCGCTCCCGCATTCTCGGGAGTAGGACCGGGCTGTTTCTGCGAAATTTCGCGAATGTTTCAGAAGGCGGCAAGGCCGCGCTGAGATAATCAGCGCGGCCAGATGCGGCATCAGAAGTGATAGCCGACCGAAACGCCGTAGAGGCGCGGCTCGCCCGAGAAACCGACCGAGGAACCATTGGGCAGATAGAGGATCGTGCGGCGATAGGCCTTGTCCGCCAGATTGGTGACATAGGCCGACACGCGCACCGCGCCGATATCCACCCCCGCGCGCAGGTTGAGCAGGCCATAGGCGGCCTCCTCGGTCAGCGGCATGCCCGCGCCATAGGCGATATTGCCCTGGCCCGGCTCGTGGAAGAAGCGGGTCATATAGCTGTATTCGGCCCGCAGCGTCAGTTCGCGGCCTGCGCCCAGCGCGATGCGCTGCTCGGCATTCAGGCTGAGCGAATGTTTGGGCGCGCGCACCATCGTGGTGTTCGAGAAATCGGTGGTCGCATTATAGATGAACTGGTCATACTTGGCATCCAGATAGCCATAGGCCAGCCCCAGCGTGGTGCGCGCGGTGGGATGCGCGGTGATTTCCAGCTCCAGTCCCTTGATCGTCGAACTGGCCGCATTGGCAATCAGGGGCGTTGCCGAGCTGACTGAACCGATGATGCGCGCCACCTGCAGGTTCTTGTAATCATACCAGAAGAAGGCGCCGTTGACGCGCAGCGCACGGTTGAGCCAGTCGGTCTTGAACCCGGCCTCATAGGCGGTCAGATATTCGGGCTGAAACGTGCTGTTGGCCACGGCCAGCGTGAAGGGAATATACTGAAACCCGCCGCCCTTATAGCCGGTGGAATAGCTGGCATAGACCTTGGCGTCGCGGCTCAGCTTGTAATCGACCACCACGCGCGGATCGGCGCTGGAGGAGGACAGGTGGTTGGTAGTGGCAAAGGGCACCGCGATCAGCGGCAGGCCGGGGTTGGTGTTGGTGCCCGACTGGTTGGCCCATTTCGTGTCGTTCGAATAGCGCCCGCCCAGCGTCACCGTCAGCCGGTCATTGATATGCACCGCCGCCTGGCCGAACACCGCCCAGGCATTGGCGCCATAGGTCGAGGCCGAAACGTCCACCGCGCTGGTGGTGACGGTGTAATAGGCCCAGTTCTTGCCCATCGGGAATGTGTCGATGCGGCTGGAACCGTCGTGATAGTAATAGGCTCCCAAAATCCAGTCCACCTTGCCGCCAAAGGACAGGCCGCCCCCCGGCGCCGAGGTCAGGCGCAATTCCTGCGTGAACTGGTTCGAGCGTTCATTGGTCAGTTGCTGGAGCACGTCCAGCGACGAGCCTTCCAGCTCGCGCCCGTCATAGCTGTCGAGATGGCGCAGCGCGGTGATCGAGGTGATCGAAAGATCATTCAGCGCATAGTCGATCTTGGCCGAATAGGTCTGGGCATGGCGGCTGAGCACAGGGTCATGGACCAGATAGCCTTCGTAGAGCGACTTGGGCGGGGTGGCCGTAAAGCCCGCCCCGGCAAAGAACACCGCGTTCGGGTTGGTCGAGGTGCCCTGATTGAACCCGGCAAAGGCGGCCTTGTTGCCATCGACCATGAAATCGGCGCCAAGGTCGATCTTGAGGCCATCAACGGGCTTGAGCGTCACGCGGATCCGCCCGCCGGTATTGTCCAGCCCCTGAAAACGGTTGCCCGTGGTCAGATTGGTCGAATAACCGTCACGCTGGGTGGTCCAGAGCGCCACGCGGGCCATCACCTTGTCGCCCGAAATCGGGCCGCCCACCGCGCCGAACAGGTTCCACCCGTTGTAATTCGACACGCCCGCCTCGAAATCGCCGGTCAGGTGATCGGTGGGCGCCTTGGTGATGACATTGATCGCGCCGCCGATGGTGTTGCGGCCATAAAGCGTGCCCTGCGGGCCGCGCAGCACTTCGATACGCTCCACATCCTTCATGGCGCCGAAACTGCCCGAAGAGCGCCCATAATAGACGTCATCGGCAAACACGCCCACCGAGCTTTCCGAGCCCGGATCGAAGGAGCGGGTGCCGATGCCGCGAATATAAAGCTGGGGCCGCACCGCGCCAAAGCTGCCGAAATAGAAATTGGGCACTTGCGTGGCGATATTGCCGAGGTTGACGATGCCGGTCTTGGCGATCTGATCGCCGCCAAGGGCGGTCAGCGCCACGGGAATGGATTGCGCGGTTTCCTTGCGGCGCTGCGCGGTGACCACAATGTCGGCGGATTCCACCTTCGGCCCGGCCTCCTGCGCCGCGGCGGGCGCGGCATGGGCCATCATCACCAGCGCAAGGCCGGTCGCGGATTTCATCGTTAGCGTCTTCATGATGCTCTCCCCTGTTGGCGGTCCGGCCCTTTTCATGCCCTGATGCAACAGGGCGGCCGGACGCGATCGGCCCCGGCGCCGCATCCGGCACCGACCGTTTTGCATGTAGAACTGTATGAAGCCGGGGCCTTGCGCATGATCGGCACGGCCCGGCACAGGCCGCAGTCATCGCCTCGATAGGCCCGCTGCGGCTTCTTTCTCCCTGATTATATTATCTTGTTCCTCCCCCTCATGTTTGTTCAAACCATATGTGCGGCGTGGCCAATCTTGCGCACCGCCACGGACGGATCGGCCAGAACCGCAGGATCGGGACGCAGGCCCTGTTCGATCATCCTGCGCGCGGCCCGCATGTCCGCGCCCGCATCAATGCCCACCGCCCCGGTCAGAACACCGTCCTCAAGCCCGAAGATCAGCCTTGGCCTTCCGTCCTCGCGGCGGGTGATCCAGTGGCGGGCGCTGGTGCGGCCCGCGACCTGATAATTGACGCCGAACTGATCGGTCCAATACCACGGCACTTCCTGCGCGCCGGTCTGGCCCGTCACCATCGCGCGCCCGGCCAAACCGCCCTGATGCAGGGCATTGGCCCAGGTTTCCTGACGCACCATGCCGCAGATGAAGGCGTGTTCCTGACGGGCAATATCGCCTGCGGCATAGATGGCGGGGTGGCTGGTGCGGCCTTGCGCATCGACCAGAATGCCGTCATCCATCGCCAGTCCGGCAGCGGCGGCCAGCTCATCATTGAGCGTCACGCCAATGCCGTAGACCACCAGATCGCCGGTAAAATCACCACCCTTCGCGCAGGTCAGGCGGACCTTTCCGCCATCCCGCAAGGCATCGGCCAGTTCCACCCCGCAATGCAGCGCCACATCATGATCGCGGTGCGCCTGCGCCAGCAGATTGGCCAGCGGCTCGGGCGCCCCGCGCGCCAGCAGGCGGGGCGCCCGCTCGATGACATCAACCGACAGGCCCAGAGCCGAGGCCGTGGCCGCCACCTCCAACCCGATGACCCCGCCGCCCACCACCAGCAGGCGGCGGCCCGGCACCAGCTCCGCGCTCAGGCGCCGCGCATCATCGGCGCTGCGCAAGACATGAGCCGCCTCGCCCAGTCGGTCGAGCAAGGGATAGCGCCGCGCACGCGCCCCTGTGGCGATCAGCAGCTTGTCAAAGCCGATGCTTTCGCCGCTGGCCAGTGTGACGACCTGCGCACCCGGATCAATGGCTGTCGCGGCCTGCCCCAGTTTCAGCTCAATGGCGCGGTCGGCGTAGAAATTGGCCGGATAGATCGGCGGGGCGACCCCATCGGCGCCGCGCAGCGCTTCCTTGGAAAGCGGCGGGCGTTCATAGGGCAGATGAGGATCATCGCCGATCATCACGATCCGGCCCGCAAAACCGGCCGCGCGCATGGCCGATGCCGCCGCCGTTCCGGCATGGCCCGCACCCAGAATGAGGAAGCAGGGCGCCGTCATACCGTCTCCGCCATGTTGCGCGCGGAAACCATGCCCATGCCCGCAATCCATTCGTCGATCGGGTGGTAATAGTGGCGCGTGGCGGCATAGGGTCCAATCGCCTGCATCGCGGCAAATGCGGCGACCCAGGCCCGGATCTCATGCCCGCCGCGCCCGCCGCGCGCGGAAATTTCCGCATCGCTCATGGTTTCAAAGCGGCCAAGGCGCCCGGCCAGAAAGTCCTCGATCAGCCCTTCATCCCATGCGGCATCAAGCGGCAGCGTCTCGCCCTTGGCCTCGCCGCGCGCCAGAGCCTCGCCCTTGGCCAGCACATTGGCCTGACGGCGCGCGCGCGCCTCGGGGGCGGGATTGCGCCCGGCGATCAGGAATTCCTCGACCTCGGGCCCCACATGCCCCATCTGCGGTGTGGGCGGATCATGGCTGAGCCCGCCCGAACCGATGATCAGCACCCGTTCGGAACGCCCGGCCAGAAAGCGCCCCACCGAAGCCCCCAGCGCCAGCGCGCGATGGACCGGCGGCAGCGGATGGGCCGCGCCATTGATGAAAATGGGCAGCACCGGATAGCGCGTCACATCGCGGGTCAGCAGCGCCAGCGGCTGGGTAAAGCCATGGTCGGCCTGCATCCGATAGGAATAGGCCAGATCCACGCCTTCATTCTGGACATGACGGACCAGATCGAGCGCCAGCGCCTCTGGCACCGGCAGGGCATCGGCCCAGTAATCCCAGTCTCCCGCCCCGCGCGCCCGCACGCCAAGGCAGAAGGGCGGCATCAGGTCATAGAAGAAACCATTGAAATGATCGGGCGCGAACATCACGATCAGTTGCGGATCAAAGGCTTCGACCTCACGCGCCAGATCGGCAAAGGCGGCGCGTGCGCCCGCTTCGACCTCGGGGGCGGGATGGATGAATTCCATCATCGGCGTGTGCGAGGCACAGATCAGGCGGATGTTGCTCACAGATCCAGCCCTCCGGCCACATGGCGGATGCCCCGGATGCCCAGCCCGCAATCGGCGTTGATGAAAACCCCGCTCAGCGTGCGATTGTCGGCCCGGCTGGCCAGCATGACATAGGGGCCGACGAAATCATCGGGATCGGGAAAGAATTGCAGCGGCAGGATCGCGCTGATCGCCTCGGGGCTGCGGCTGTCCATGATGCGCTGGTCTTGCTGGCCCAGTGCGGCCGCGCCGCGCAGGTCGCTGGCCATGCCGCTGGGGGCAACGGCATTGACGCGCACCTTGGGCGCCAGTTCATAGGCCAATTGGCGCACAAGGCCCACGCCCGCATGTTTGGAGGCGGTATAAAGCGGGCCGCCGCCGCCGGGATAGAAGGCCGAATTGGAAAGGGTGAAGATGATCGACCCCTCGCTTTCGATCAGCGCCTGCGCCGCCGCCTTCGCGCCCAGCAGATAGCCTTTCACATTGATGGCGAAGAGCTCGTCAAAGCCGCGCTCCAGCTCCTCACCGCTGCGCCCCACCAGCGTGGCGCCATGGTCCCAGATGGCCGCATTGCCGATGAAGCAATCGAGCCGCCCGAACCGCGCCAGGACCGCCTCCACCGCGCGGGCATTGTCGGCAAAGGAGCGCACATCGCCCTCCACTGCCAGCACCGCATCGGGATATTGCGCATTGAGCATCCCCACGCGCCCCGCGTCGCGCTCCAGCACGCCCACGCGCGCGCCCTCGGCCACGAAGCGGCGCAGGATCGCCAGCCCCAGCCCCGACCCGCCCCCAGTGATCAGCGCGACCTGTCCGGCAAGGCGGCTCACGCGGCGCTCTCCACCGTGACGTAGATCTCACCGTCCTCGATACTCACCGGATAGGTGGCCAGATCGATATAGGCGGGCTGGCTCAAGGCCTTGCCGGTGCGCAGACAGAAGCGTGCGGCATGGAGCGGGCATTCGACCGTGCAGTCATCCTCGATATAGCCATCGGCCATCGAGGCATCGCCATGGGTGCAAAGATCGGCCAGCGCGAAATATTCGCCGCCGACGTGAAACACCGAAACGGCAGGCTCGCTCTCGATGCGCTTTGCTTCGCCGGAGGGAAGGTCGGCGGCGGCGCAAACGTGGAATTTGGTCATGATGGGGGCTCGGATAATCAGAGGATAATCGACACATTCGCCGACATCAGCGTGAACTCGTCGAGTTCGAGGCGGCGGCGGGCGATGGTGAAGGTTTCGCCGCCATCGGCCGCGGCAATGCGCCGCAAAGTGTCGCGGCGGGTGCCGATAAAGCTGTGGTGGTCATGCGCCTTGGACGCGCGATGGACCAGATAGTTGCAGCCCACCACCAGCTCATCATCGGCCTGCGCCAGAACGCGCACATTGGTGACGAAATGGCGGGTGCGGCTGGCCGGTTCCTCGGCCCATGCCTGACCCGTTTCGACGCGGGCGACGCGGCGTTCGAGCTGATATTTGTCCTCGTGGAAAATATAGGTCGTGGGCGGGGCCCAGCCCCGGCGGCGATCGCGGAACTGCGCCAGCGAATTGGTGTCGAGCGTATATTCGATGTCATCGGCCAACAGGTCGAGCCATTCACGCAGCCGACGGTCATCGAGCAGCGCGGCCTCCAGATAGAGGAATTGCTCGACTTCATGCTGAAGATCGGCCGAAACGCGCAGCGGACGGGTCAGTTCATCAAGCATCGATCACCTCCTGCTCCCATGCGGCGCCCGCCGCCTCGATCTCGTTCCAGCTCTTGCCGGTCATCAGATCGACCCAGCGCTGGTAAAAACCGCGCGCGGCGGTTTCGGCGAAAGTGCCGTTGGTGATGCCCGGAATGCCGTCCTCGCGGCGCTCTTCGAAACCCAGGCCCATCTGCATGCAGAAATCGGTCTGGCGGGCCTTGTGGCCGCGCAGCACCTTTTGCACCTCGATCCAGTTTTCCGAATCGTCCTGTTCCAGAAAGCCCGCCGGGCCAAAGGCGCGCGCATGGCTCTTTTTCAGCGCTTCCTTCACCTCGGGCGGCGCGGCCTTGTCGGCGATGCAGAACACCCAGACCTCGATCCGTCCCGGCCCGCGCGGATGCCATACGCGCAGCGTCTGGGTGCCGTTGAGCCAGGAGAGCGTCGGAAACATCGTGTTATGCCCGGCCAGACGCAGCGCCCGCACCTTGCCAAGGCGCGCCTCGGCCTCGGGATAGGTTTCGCGGAAATAGGCCGAAACCTCGCCGCCCACCCAGACATTGGCATCGGCATTTTCGGTGAAGAAAAAGGCGCTGCCATGGCCCTTTCCGGCAAATTGCACGCCGCCAAGGCCGTTGGCCCATGCCGGGCGCTCGGTCTGGCCATCGCCCAGCGGGCTGCCGTCGGGCTTGTTCTGGGGCGTGGGCGCCAAAACCTGAATGGCCGAGGCATGGGTATAGGGGGCGTGATACTGATCGGAGCAAAATTGCTCGGCGGCGAATTTCCAGTTGCAGTCGATCATCCATTTATGGACGCCGCCCACCACCTCGGTGCCGCCCTCGCGCCGATCGAGAAAGCCGTCGAGATACCACGCCATATCGCCCAGATAGGTGACCAGATCAGGCGCGCTTTCATCCCAATTGGCGAAAATCAGACCCTTGTAGCTCTCGACGCGCGGCGCCTTGATCAGCCCCCATTTCGACTTGTCGAGCTTGCCGCGATAGGCTTCCTTTTCCAGCGGCACCGATTGCAGCGCGCCATCCACCTGATAGGCCCAGCCGTGATAGGGGCACGTGAAAGCCTTGGTGTTGCCGCTGTCGGCATGGCACAGTTTCATGCCGCGATGGCGGCACTGGTTCATCATCACCTGAACCGAGCCATCCTTTTGCCGGACCACCAGCACCGGGTCTTCGCCCATGAAAGTGTTGAAGAAATCGCCCGGATTGGGGATCTGGCTTTCATGCGCCAGGAACAGCCATGTACGGCCGAACACGCGCTCCAGTTCCAGTTCATACAATTGGGCATCGCTGTAAATGGCGGGTTTGACGGTGCCATTGCGCGAATCCACCAGCGATCGGATCTGATCGTCGTCCATGCTGCAACTCTCCCCGAAAATGGGGCCGGACGGGCCGGCTCTCTGGGCATGGAATTAACGGAGGGAGGCGCACCGCTGAAATACTTAATTCTTGCCAACTTATAGGCCATACCTATAAGTGGTGGATATGGAACTGCGCCATCTCCGCTATTTCGTCGCCGTGGCCGAAGCTCTCAGCTTTACCCGCGCGGCCCAGACGCTGCGCACCGCGCAACCCTCGCTCAGCCAGCAAATCCGTGATCTTGAATATGAAATCGGCACGCCCTTGCTCTATCGCGACAAGCGCAATGTCGCGCTGACCCCGGCGGGCAAAGTGTTTCTGGACGAGGCCAAGCTGGTGCTGGCCCAGGCCGAGCGGGCCAAGCTGCTGGCGCGCCGCGCGGGCGAGGATATGGGCAACACGCTTACCATCGGCTTTGTCCCGGCCGCCGAGGTCAAGATTTTTCCCCAGACGCTGACCATGCTGCGCGCGGAATTTCCCGCCACGCGAATCGTCATGCAATCGCTGACCACCTTCGAACAGCACGAGGCGTTGTCATCGGGGGCCATCGACTTTGGATTTCTGCGCCCGCCGGTCGATGATCCGTCCATTGACAGCATGGTGATCCTGCGCGAATCGCTGGTACTGCTGATGCCCGCCGATCATCCCTCCTGCTGGAGCAGCGAGGTATCGCTGAGCGCGATGGCCGACACGCCGTTTCTGCGCATTGCCAGTCGCCACGCGGGCAATCTGGGGCAGGTGATCGACGATCTGGCGCGGCGCGAAGACGTCACACTCAATGCCGTGCAGGAGGTCGAGAATGTGCTGACCCTGCTCACCCTGGTCAGCCTTGGCGTGGGTTTCAGCATCATGCCCGATTATGTGGCCCAGCTCAGCTTTCGCAATATCGTCACCCGCCCGCTGGCCGGGCCGACGGTCAGGGCCGAATTGATGGCAGCATGGCGGCGCGACAATGCCAAGCCTGAAGTGAAAGCGCTGGTGCGCAGGCTGCAGGAAATGCAGACCCACGAACTATAGGTTTTGCATCTTAATTGATCGCAAATTCGTATTGGAACCGCCCCGGCCTTTGACGGATGCCAGCGCCCACGGGCGATCCCTTGCGGACAGCCGTGACGGGAGAGAGAACCAGCACGGAAAAAACCATGGGATGCCCTTGAGCAAAGGAACATCCAGACATGACCCCCGCCTATAGCGAGACTTCCACCAGCCAGTTTGTTGACGTGAGCGTGGATGGTGCGCCCTATCGCATTCACTACAATGACATCGGCGCCGGCCAGCGCGCTGTTGTGATGCTGCACGGATCAGGCCCCGGCGCGACGGGCTGGGCCAATTTCAACCGCAACATCGATCCTTTTGTCGCCGCAGGCTATCGCGTGCTGCTGATCAACTGTCCCGGCTGGGGCCAGAGCGATCCGGTCGTTTGCACCGGATCGCGCTCGGAACTCAACGCCGGGGCGGTCAAGGGCGTGCTCGATGCGCTGGGGATCGAAAAGGCCGATCTGGTCGGCAATTCGATGGGCGGCCACAGCGCGGTCGCCTTTGCGCTGGCCAATCCTGCGCGCGTGGGCAAACTGGTGCTGATGGGCGGCGGCACGGGCGGCCCCAGCCTTTACGCACCGATGCCCACCGAGGGCATCAAGCTGCTGCAGGGGCTTTACCGCGACCCGATCATCGAAAAGCTCAAGGCGATGATGAATGTCTTTGTCTATGACGCCAGCGCGTTGACCGAGGCGCAGATGCAGATGCGGCTCGACAATATGCGCTCGCGCCTCGACCATCTGGAAAATTTCGTGAAAAGTCTGACCGCCAATCCGCGCCAGTTCCCCGATCAAAACGCGCGCCTGCATGAAATTGCCGCGCCCACGCTGATCGTCTGGGGCCGTGATGATCGCTTTGTGCCGATGGATGTGGGGCTGCGCCTGCTGGCGGGCATTCCCAATTCCCAGCTTCACGTCTTTGCCCGCTGCGGCCATTGGGCGCAGTGGGAACATGCCGATGTGTTCAATGAAATGGTGCTGAACTTCCTCAGCCGCTGAATGAAAAAGGCTGGCCTTTCCGGGGAAAGGCCAGCCTTTTTCTTTACCTTGCTCCCGCCAGATCGAGCGCGATATCGACGATCATGTCCTCCTGGCCGCCCACCATCTTGCGGCGGCCCACTTCGGCCAGGATGCTGCGCGTATCGACGCCGTAATCCTTCGCGGCCTTTTCGGCATGGCGCAGGAAGCTGGAATAGACCCCTGCATAGCCCAGCGTCAGCGTCTCGCGGTCCACCTGAACCGGGCGGTCCTGAAGCGGGCGCACCAGTTCATCGGCGGCATCCATCAGCGCATAGAGATCGCAGCCATGGTTCCAGCCATAGCGATCGGCCGCCGCGATAAAGACCTCAAGCGGCGCATTGCCCGCACCGGCCCCCATGCCCGCCAGCGAGGCATCAACCCGCACCGCGCCGTTCTGCACCGCGATCAGCGAATTGGCCACGCCCAGCGAGAGGTTGTGATGTGCATGGACTCCGCGCTGAGTCTCAGGCTTCAGCACGCGATCATAGGCCTGAAGGCGCGCGGCATAATCATCCATGTTCATCGCGCCGCCGCTGTCGGTCACGTAAACGCAATGCGCGCCGTAATCCTCCATCATTTTGGCCTGACCCGCCAGCGCTTCCGGGCTGGTCATATGGCTCATCATGAGGAAGCCGGAAACATCCATGCCCAGCCCCCGCGCCGCCTCGATATGCTGGCGGCTGACATCGGCCTCGGTGCAATGGGTGGCGATGCGCACGCTGCGCACGCCCATCTCATAGGCATGCTTCAGATCATGCACCGTGCCGATGCCGGGCAGCAGCAGCGTGGTCAGCACGCTATGCTCCAGCACCTCGGCCACCGCGCCGATCCAGTCCCAGTCGGTATAGGCGCCAAAGCCATAGTTGAAGCTGGAACCCTGCAACCCGTCGCCATGGGCCACCTCGATGGCGTCGACCTTGGCGCGGTCCAGCGCGCGGGCGATGGCCCGCACATGGTCGAGGCCATATTGATGGCGCACCGCATGCATCCCGTCGCGCAGGGTGACATCCTGAATATAGAGCTTTTGGCTCTTGGGATCAAAGCTCATGCCGGTTCTCCCGCGAAATGCCGAAGGGCGATTTTCTCGGCGGTCTTCAACGCCGCCGAAGTCATGATGTCGAGATTGCCCGCATAGGCAGGCAGATAATGGGCCGCGCCCTCAACCTCGAGAAACACCGTGACCTTGAGGCCGGTGAATTCGGTCTGGCCGGTGCCCGCCATTTCGGGAATGCGCAGCGGCGCGTTCGATCCGATATGTTCAAACTGCACCTGCTGCTTCATGCGATAGCCCGGCACATAGGCCTGCACATCGGCCACCATGTCGTGGATGCTCTGGCGAATGGCCTCGGGATCGGCCTCCTCGCACAGGCAATAGACCGTGTCGCGCATGATGAGCGGCGGCTCGGCGGGGTTGAGGATGATGATCGCCTTGCCCCGCGTGGCGCCGCCCACCTTGACGATGGCCTCGCTGGTGGTTTCGGTGAATTCGTCGATATTGGCGCGCGTGCCCGGCCCTGCCGATTTCGAGGAAATCGAAGCGACGATCTCGCCGTAATGCACCCGCGCCACGCGGTTGACCGCCGCGACGATGGGAATGGTCGCCTGACCGCCGCAGGTCACCATGTTGACATTGGGCGCGTCCAGATTGGCCTCGCCGTTGACCGGCGGGATCGTATAGGGGCCGATGGCCGCAGGCGTCAGGTCGATCACCCGCTTGCCATGGGCCTGCAGGATTTCGTTGTTGCGCTTGTGCGCGCCCGCGCTGGTGGCGTCGAACACGATGCCGATCTCAGCAAATTCGGGCATGGCGATCAGACCGTCAATGCCCTCATGCGTTACCGCCGCGCCCATCCGTTTGGCCCGGGCCAGACCGTCGCTGGCCGGGTCGATGCCCACCATCACGCCCATTTCCAGCACCTTCGACAGGCGCATGATCTTGATCATCAGATCGGTGCCTATGTTTCCCGATCCGATGATGGCCACTTTCGTCTTTGCCATGAGTTCTATTCCTTTGAATAGGTAAAGCTGCAGGCGCCGATGCCGCCCACACGGGCCACGACATGATCGCCGGGGTTAAGCGCCACCATCGGCCCCAGCGCGCCCGCCAGCACGATGTCGCCCGCACGCAGGGGTGCGCCCCGCGCCGCCAGCGTCCGCGCCAGCCATGCCGCCGCGTTCAGCGGATGACCCAGCGCCGCCGCACCCACGCCCACCGAGGCGATGGCGCCGTTCACTTCCATCACCATGCCCGCGGTATAAAGGTCGGTGCCTTCCAGCCCCCGCCCCTCGCCGGCCAGCACGAAGAAGGCCGAGGAGCCATTGTCGGCCACCGTATCGGAAAAGGTGATCTTCCAATCGGCAATGCGGGAATCGACGATCTCGATCGCGGCATGGACGCCCGATACGGCGGCGGCCACATCATCGGCCGTGGCCTCGGGCGAGAGCAGATCGGCCCCCAGCACAAAGGCGATTTCCGCCTCGGCCTTGGGCTGAAGGCAGCGCGCCGGATCGAGGAAGCCGCCATCGGCCACCTGCATATCGTCGAACAGCGCGCCGAAATCGGGCTGGTCCACGCCCAGTTGCTTTTGCACCGCCCTGGCCGTCAATCCGGCCTTGCGCCCCACGATGCGGCGGCCCTGCTCCTGCCAGAAACGTGTGTTGATCTCCTGAACCGCATAGGCCCCGGCAATGTCCACCGGTTCGAGATAATCGCGCAGCGGAGGCACCGCTCCGCCGCTGTAGGCTTCGCGCAACAGGCGCGCCGCAGCTTGATGATTGTCGCTCATATCGTCCTCTTCCAGACCGTGTTTGCGCAGATAGGCCGCATGAGGTCTTGGCACCAGAGCGGGTCGGAGCTATCTTCTCACCATATGAGAAATGGAACGCCAACCCTTTCCGCCACCAGCCGCGCGCTGGCCATGCTGGAGGCCGTGATTGCCGATGGCGGCCTTTCCACGGTCTCCGCGCTGGCCCGCGCGCAGGCCATGCCTGCGGCCACGGCCCATCGCCAGATCGCAACGCTGGTGGCCGAGGGCTTTCTGGCCCCGATGGGCGGGGGCAGGCATCGCGCCGGACCGCGCCTGCGGGCGATGCTGGCCCAGGTCGATGACCGCCAGGTGATGGCCCATGCCGCCGCGCCGCTGCTCCATCGTCTGGCAGTCCGCTTTGGCGGCGTGGCCCAGATGGGTACGCTGGAGAACGATATGGTGACCTATCGCGTCAAAACCGGCGAGAATGCGGGCGACTTGTTCACGCGGGTCGAGATGCAGCTTGAAGCCTATTGCTCGGGCATGGGCAAGGTGCTGCTGGCCCATCTGCCGGTCCGCGAACGTGAGGCCTATCTGGCGGGCGGACCATTTGTGGCGTTGACGCCGAACACGATCACCGATCCGGCCGATCTGGCGCGCGAATTGGCCTGTGTTGCCAATCAGGGCTATGCGCTAGATCGCGGCGAGATCGTGGCGGATCTTTCCTGCATGGCCGTGCCCGTGCATCAGGCGGACGGATCGGTGGTGGCCGCGATCTCGCTCTCGCGCCATGGCCCCGGGGGCGCTGATCCGCGCATCCTCAAGGCCCTGCGCGATACGGCCCGCGCGGTCGAGCGGGCCTGCCATTCCCCCTCGGCCTGAAGGCGGGCAACGCAGGACCATATGCGCGCATCCGACGGCTCCCGGCCTCCTAACCTGCGTTAGGAGGCGCGGAACCTTCCTTCGCCCCTGCTTTTCCCGCCATAGGCAGCAAGCAAGGGGATCAGTGATGCAGCAGGATATGGCAAGCAGCCCCTATATCATCGGCCTGCGCGAAAGCCTGCGCGGCGCGGCCCTGTCTTCATGCGGAAGCCTGCAACTGGGCGATCTGGATATGGAGATCCTCGCGGATGACAATGGCGTCTGGGGCGTGGCGCGGCGAGAGGGCGCGGGCGGCCTGGCCATACGTATGGTCTATGCCCCCGGCGCAAAGGTCCGCTGCCGCAAGCTGCACAGCGAGGGCGCCGACCACCGGATTGATGTGAAAAGCGCGCTGGGCCGACACAGGATCACGCTGCATACCGATGGCGGCGATCCGCACCGGCTGCGCATCACGGTGTCGCTGCGGGCCGCCGAGCCGCTGCTCATCCCCTTCATGCCGCGCGATCTGGTGCCACTGGATGCCCAGGATGATCCTCTCGGCGCGCGGGGCAATGTCGAGGCGGCGCAGCGCGGACTCAACGCCGGTCTCGTCTATTTCCATATCGACGAGCCGCCCTTCGGCAATGTGCTCTATCTTCAGAACCTGACCGCGCTTAACGCCTATTTCGACGCCACGCAGACCAAACCCGATGGGGCCGTGGGCGGCCTGTGGCCCGAACTGGGCTATCTGTTGCCCACGCCCGCGCAGAGCGGGACACCGCCCTCATCGCCCCTGCCCGCCGATCAGGAGATCACGATCAGCGATGCGATCCTGGTCTTTCACGATGACATACCGGGCGAACATCACCAGTCGGCCCGGCAATTCATCCGGATGCTGGGCGCGGCCTATCCCTGGCTGCAAGCCCCGGCGCCGCAATGCCATGACTGGATATGGCGCGCGGAAAAGACGCTGGCCGATCTGGAAAGCTCGCCCAAGGCCCTGATACGCCACTACGATCATCTCTATGCCCATCCCTACACCGCCGTGGAATATCCCGACAGCATGGTACAGCTCTCGCTGCTGGCCGCGATGCGCGATTACACAAAATGGCGCGGACGTCCTGCGGCCATCGAGGATGACTTCACCGCCGGGCTGGAGCAGTTTTTCGACACCAAACTGGGAGCGCTGCGGCGCTATCTGCCCGATGTGGGGGCGGACAAGGATGCCGATGCGGTCGACAGCTGGTATCTCTATCATCCGCTGATGAACCTTGCCCGGCTTGCGCTGGGCGGCGATGAACGGGCGCGGGACCTGTTCCTGCGCTCCATCGACTTTGCCATCAAGGCAGCGCATCATTTCGATTATTGCTGGCCGGTGCAATTCAACATCACCAATTTTGCCGTGATCCTGCGCAATGCCCCTGCCGATGGGCGCGGGCAAACCGATGTGGGCGGCCTTTACGCCTGGGTGATGCTGCAGGCTTTCGAGCTGACCGGGGAGGACCGTTTTCTGGCCGAAGCCAAGGCCGCGCTCGATGCCTGCGCGGATCTGCGCTTCAACATCAATTATCAGGCCAATCTGACCGCATGGGGCGCGGCGGCCTGTCTGCGGCTGTGGCGGATGACCGGGCTGGATTGCTATGGCGATCAGGCCCATGTCTTTCTGGCCAGCTTTTTTCACAACAGCGTCCTGTGGGAATCCGAGATCGACCGGGCCAGCGCGTATAATGTGTTCTTGGGCGTCACCTGCCTTCAGGATGCGCCCTATATGGCGGTCTATGAGTGTTTCGACAGTTTCACCGCCTTTGAACATTGCCTGCGCGAGAGCGGCGAGGAGCTGGATCCGGCCGCGCGCCTGCTGATGGGCGAATATTGCCGCTATGCGCTGGACCGGGCGTGGTTCTATTACCCCGACACCTTGCCGCCGGGTCTGCTGGCCACATCCAGCCGCAACGGGCATATTGATCCTTCGCTCTCCTTTCCGCTGGAGGATCTCTATGTCGATGGCCAGCCCGCCGGACAGGTGGGGCAGGAAATCTATGGCGCAGGGGCCGCTTTCATCTTTGCCAGCCGCATGTTTCATCGCGTTGAAGGCGCCCCCTTCCACCTGTTCTGCGACCAGTTCCTGCAGCACTATGCGTGCGGATCGAACGGGGCGGGCGGATCGGATGGGCAGATCAGCTTTGCCCCGTCCGGCCATGGCGAGGCCGAGGCGCATCTCGCCCTGATCCGCCATGCGCGTGAGCCGATGCCGCAGATAAGTCTGGAAACGGAGGAGGGAGAGCGCATCGAACGAGCGGCCATGACCGATGATCGCATCAACTATCGCCTTGCCGCCAACGGCCGTTTGACGTTGCGCTGGGCAAGGCAGGCGGGATGACCGTCGTCCCCGCTCTCTGCCCGCGCGCTCGGGAGAGGTGAATGGACTGGCTGCCTGCGCTGATCGGTCCTGACGATGGAAACCTGAATGTGTCGCAGGCCTGCGCGCGGGCCGCCGTGCTGTTTTTCTTCGGCATCCTGTGCATGCGCATTACCGGGCGACGGAGTTTTTCCGGCCTCACCCCTCTGGATGTCTTCGTCGCCATCGTCATCGGATCAAACATCAGCCGGGTGATGATCGGCAAGGTGCCCGTCGTGCCATCGCTCTGCGCCACTGCGCTGATCGCTCTGCTGCACCGGCTGCTGGCGCTGGCCACGGTGCGGTCCTCGACTCTTGGGCTTTTCCTGAAAGGGCGCCCCCAGATTCTGGTCCGCAATGGCGCTGTTATCCCGGCGGCCCTGCGGCGGCATAATGTCAGCAAGGAGGATCTCGATGAAGCCCTGCGGCTGGGCGGACTGGAGCATGTGGAGCAGGCAAAACTGGTCACATTCGAGCGCGGCGGCAGGATCAGCGTGATTGCCCGCGATGGATAGGGTCCTGCTTTCAAGGCCCCCGTTGTACAGGCAGATCCACGATGCGAAAGACCGCCCCCGATCCGGCATCGCGAACAAGATCGACGCGGCTGCCATCCCAATGATAGTCAAGATGCCGCCCCTGCACGGGGTCCGAGGCGCCGTCCGGATAGAACAGGGCAACGCATTGCCCGCCGGCATGACGGATGCTGGGATAGGCGATGCCGTCCGATCCTGCCGCCCTGAGGCCCGCCGCCAAGGCCTGGGATGCCGCATAGCTGTCCGGGTCCAGAACCGCCCAATAGGCGTGCGCTTGCGATCTCAGATCATGCAGATCGGCCGCGACGGTCAAGGTGATCTCGCGGAACTGCGATGTCCAGCCGGGCTTTTCGCCGGTTCGCGCCATAAAGCGGGCGTGATGATGGATCGTCTCGAACAGCGCGGTCTCGAAACGGTCCGCCACATACAGCACCCCATAGCGGCCATCGGCAAAGCGGCTGGGGCGATCCGGGCTGATATGGGTGAAAGGCGCCATCAGGAAAGAGGCGCCATGCCCGCCGATCCGGCGCTCGACAGGGACAAGATCCAGATTGCCGATTGTCGCCATGATGCGCGGGTTGGTCTTCTGCTCGGCCGAAATGAGGAGCGGCCAGTCGGCCGGATCCGCAATATCCTCGAACAGATCGATCGGCGGAAAAGCGCTGCGGATGATCCGGACGGCCCCCGCCCACTCCACCCGCGAAACCGGCATGCCATCCGTCTGGATCACCAGCCGCCACGCTCGGCATCAAGGTAGCGGCGCACACGCATGATGTCGGTCAGTTCCCCTCCCAGCATCACCTCAAGCGCGCTGACCCCGCCAAAGGCCGCGTTGGCGGCCCTGATCCAGGCATAGCCGCGCGCGCTTTCCAGAAAGATGATCCGAAGCGCCTTGTGGATACCCATCAGGTTGGAAAGGCGCGCCCGCCCGTCGCGCGAAAAGCGCCCGGCGCCTTCAGCCTTCCACCGCCGATAGGACCGGACCGGCATGTCGAGCAGGGTGGCCGCCTGTTCGTCGGTCAGTTCCCATTTGCCGAACAGGTTGAGGGCCGCCCTGAACATGGCCGCGGCTTCATCCTGCGTGATCGGATCGGGGCGAAAGGCGGGAACGGCGGTATCAACGGGTTGCAAAGCCAGCATGGCAAATCTCCATATGGCCCCATATAGGCCAAAGGATGCCATTTGGCAATCTCCGTTCCGGCGCGTTCAGGCCTTCATCTTGGGCAGGGTGAAACAGGCCAGACAGCCGCCCGAGGGCACATGATCGAGCCAGACCTGTCCTCCATGCGATTCAATGATGGTCCGACAGATCGACAGGCCCAATCCCTGATCCGACGCGCTCGGCCTGCTGCCAAAACCTGCCAGAGCATGGCGGCCATCGACATGCGGCGCCGGACCATTGTCCATGACCACCGCGCGCAGGAAATGGTCATCATGGTCCTTGATAAAGACATCGACATAGGCCGAACTGCGGCCCGATACGGCATGGACCGCATTGCTGATCAGATTGACCAGAACCTGCGCGATCTGGATCGGATCGACCAGCACGCGCGCCTCGCCGTCATAGGGCGCCGCACCGACCAGCACCTCATGCTCCCTGGCATGGGGCTCGGCCAGCGCCAGCGCCTCCTGCACGATGGCATCAAGGCGGGCGGGCACTTTCTCGATCTCGCCATGGCGGATGAAGGAGCGCATCTTGCGGATGATATCGCCCGCCCGCGCGGCCAGATGGGCCACCTCGTCAAGCGAGGCGATCACATCCTCGCGCGTTTCTCCGGGCAACAGCGCCCGTGCCGTCTGGCTGTTGAGCAGGATCGCGGCGAGGGGCTGGTTCAATTCATGCGCCAGCGTGCTGGCCATGGTTTCCATGGCATTCACGCGCGAAAGATGCGTAACCTGCGCCTGTAATCGCTCCATCGTGGCCTGCGCGGCCAGATGCTCCGTGATGTCCTCGACATAGATCGTGTAAATGGCCCCGCCATCGTAATAGAGCCGTGAAAAGCGGGTGCGCCCGGTGAAGGTCGATCCATCCTTGCGCAGAAATTCCAGCGCGCCGACCTCGATCGTCCCTTCAAAGGCTGTGCCGCGCAGATGGCCGTAGCGCTGCATGACCAGCACCCGCGACAGTTCGGTCAGCAGGAGCAGGCCCGATTGCCCGATCAGATCCTGTGCATCCCATCCAAACAGCACCTCGGTCTTGCGGCTGACCGCCGTGACGATCCAGTCATCATCGACCAGCGTCGTGGCAAAGGGCACGCTTTCCAGGATCGAGGTGTGATAACGCATGTTGACCGTCAGCCGGTCGATCAGCGCATGTTCCGCCGTCACGTCACGCCCGACGGCAAAGGCGCCGATGATCGCCCCATCGCCGTCGCGCACCGGCCCGATCGTATAGCGGCCCAGCCATTGCTCGCCCGTATCGAGGCGACGCATACGGTAATCGGCGCCGCGCGTGGTTTCCCCCGCCAGCGCCCTTTTCACCAGTTCGTAGCTGTCATCGGGCATCCCCTCGCTCAGCGCGACGCGCTCGATCGGCCCCCATCCTTCCTGCAGCGCAAGTTTCCATTCCGCCTTGTTGGGAAAGCGATTAAATTGGGCGCAGGCCGAATTGCAGTCCACCGCCACGCCATGCACATCGAACACCATCAGGGCCTCGTCGATATGCTCGATGGCCTCTTCCATCAGCCTGTGGCGCATGATCTTGTCATCGCCCAAGGCAATCGGATCACTCATGTGGTTCATCGGCGTGCCATGCCGCTAAAATACATCATGACAATTATCCGTGCAGACCCGTTCTTGTTCTCAGCCCGCCCCGAGCGGTGATTCACGCCCGAGACCGGCCTGCCCAACCTGTTGACAACGCCGGGACTCCGGGCGCCATTCGTAACATTCCCAATAGGGGGCTTGCGTAAAGCGGGAAAAAGCCTGTCAAGACCGCGTTCAGCGGTCATGGAACACCCCGGAAGCCGCCGCCCGAACCGGGGCAAGCCCCCGTTTTGTGGCGATGCGATAAGTCCTTTGCCAGACATCATCCGACCCCAGACCCGCGGCAAAGGCAATCCGCAGCGTATCGGCGAAATTGGTCAGGTCCAGCTTGCTCATCAGATTGGCGCGGTAAACCTCGACCGTCCTGACGCTGATGCCCAGATCAAAGGCGATGGTCTTGTTCGGATAGCCGCAGGCAAGACCGTCTAGCACCTGCCGCTCGCGATCGGTTAGGCCGGCGATCCGTGTTTTGGCCAAAAGCTGCTGCTCCGCCCGCGTTTCGCGATCATGCATATAGCTGAAGCCGGTGCGGATCGCCTGAAGCAGCTTTTCGCGGTCGCATGGCTTTTCCAGAAAGTCGACCGCCCCGGCCTTCATCGCCCGCACCGACAAGGGCACATCGCCATGGCCGGTCAGCATGATGACCGGGAAATCCAGCCCCTCGCGGGCCATGCGCGCCTGAACCTCCAGCCCGTCGATCCCGACCATGCGAATGTCGAGCAGAACGCAGCCGCGCGCCTCACGCGATACGCCTTTGAGGAAACTCTCGCCATCGGGCCAGCGTTCGACGGCATAACCGGCGTTGCGCAAAAGAAAATCAAGCGATCGCCGCATGGAATCTTCATCATCTACAACATGAACGATCTGCCTCTCAGTCATTGTTGAACTCCTCCGGACCCCGTATCACCATCGGAACTGTGAAATGAAACGCGGTTCCCCCTTCCGGCACGGTCTCGTGCCAGAGGATGCCGCCATGGGCTTCGACAATCGCGCGGCAAATCGACAGGCCAAGCCCCATGCCCGTCGATTTGGTCGTGGAGAATGGATCGAACAGGGCGCTGGCAATGTCGGGGGCAATGCCAGGGCCGTTGTCGATCACGGAAATTCGCATCATGTCCCACTGCTCGGTGGCGGTGATGGTGATGGTGCCATTGGCCCCCACCGCCTCGATCGCATTGCGCAGCAGGTTGACCAGCACCTGCTGGATCTGAACCCGGTCGATCAGCACCGGATTGACATCATCGGGCATGACCACCCGACAAACGACATTGGGCTGCGCGCTGCCGGGCATGACCAGCGCGCAGGACTGTCTGGCCAGCAGATCGGGCTGTTCGCGGCTCAGCGCCAGTTCGCCCCGCGCAATGAATTCGCGCAGCCGCTGGACGATGGCGCCCGCACGCAGCGCCTCCTGTCCGGCCGCGGCCAGAGCATCGCACATCGCGTCTGCGGATTTGCTGTCGCCCTGTTTCGCCATCTGGGCGCAGGCCTGAACATAATTGGTGATCGCGGCCAGCGGCTGGTTGAGATCATGGGCCAGCGCCGTCGCCATCGTGCCCACCGCCCAGATGCGCGAGAGGCGGGCCAACTCGTTCTGCAATTCGCGCAGTTGCGCATCGGCCCGCTCGCGCCTTGTCAGATCGCGCATGAAGCCGGTGAACACCCGCCGGTCGCCCAGCCGGGCCTCGCCCACAGCCAGTTCGAGCGGCAGGGTCGAGCCATCCTTGCGCCGCCCGATGACCCGGCGCGAATGGCCCACCACATTCCCATGGCCCGACGCGCCGTAACAGGCCATTTCATCGCCATGGCGCATCGCATCGGCCTCCACCATCAACAGGCCGACATCATGGCCCAGCACCTCGGGCACGCTGTAGCCGAACAGTTTCTCGGCCGCAGCGCTGAAGGACTGGATCGCGCCCGTCTCGTCAATCACCACCATCGCATCGGGAATGGTTTCCAGGATCAGGCGCATCTGCGTTTCATTGGCCGCGATCATCCGCCGCCATTCGTCCTCATCGGTGATGTCATGCACCACCCGACCAAAACCGATCAGCACGCCATGTTCATCGCGGATGCGGCTGAGCGTGGCGTCGGCCAGAAAGTGGCTGCCATCCTTGCGCAATTGCAGCGAGCGATCCCGAAACGAACCATCGCGCGCGGCCTTGGCCAGTTGGAGGCGCGGCCGCCCGGCGGCATTGTCGAGCGCGTCGAACAGGCGCTCGTAATGGCGGCCGAGCATTTCCTCCTCATGCCAGCCAAACAGGCGCCGCGCCCCGTCATTCCACATCGACACCCGCCCTTCCGGGTCGAGCATGTAGATCGCATAATCCTGCACATTGTCGATCAGCAGGTCGAGCTGCCGCTTGACGGCGCACGCGCGCTCATCCTTCTGCACAATGCCCGTCAGCTTTTGTGTAAAGAGCATCACGCCGCCGATCCCGCCCTCGGGCAGCCGCCAAGGGACGATCTCCCACTGGATCCAATCGCTCGAGCCGTCGCTGCGCCTGAAACGCTCCAGATCGCAATGCAGCGTTTCACCGGCCAGCGCACGGCGATGGATCTCGCGCCATTGCTCGTCGATTTCGGGGAAAACCGCGTAACAGGAACGCCCTATGACCGACTGTCCTTCGAGGTCATAATCGGCCAGCCAGCGCTGGCTGCAGGCGATATAGCACATGTCGCGGTCGAACATCGCCACGGCGGCGGGAACATGTTCCAGAAACAACGCCCACGTAGGTCTCGCAATTTCAAGGTTTCCCAAAACCATCCGCTGCCCCCCCCGCTATTTCATCGAGGCCCGTTCGTCCGGGCTTTTCGAGCAATCTCCACCTTCATTTTCAAAGACGCCGCCCCAGCCGAACGATCGTGGCCTCCTCAAGCGCGGATCGTCCGAATGCGGATGTAACCGGTGAAACGCGGAGGGGCGTGTGGCTATCCGTATTAATGCTAGGTTCAACCAATAGTAGCATTAACCATCAAGGTCCAGAGTCATCATGGAGCCTATCCTTTAAGGCGCGTTATAGGGCGCGCCTTTAGGCAACCTTTGCGCGATGCCATCAAGTTAATGGCAAACAGAATCTTATTTTTTATCCATTTTTCGTCTTTGCGCCCGACACCCTGCCCCTTAATGCAAGTCACCGGGTCTATCCGTCTGGCGGATATTAACTCTACTGCACGCTCGCAGGCCTGTGGTCAAAGTGGGACAGTGTGACAAAAATTTCCGCCGTTGATGCCACCCCTCGGCCTGCCTTTGCGCCCCTCGTATGTTTGCGGATCGCTGCGCGTGATGGGGCCGGGCACATTGTGCGCGGCAGGTAATTCGTATCGCCCCCACCCCCGCCGCCATGCGGATTGCCTGCTACCGTTCGACCGCCAACGGCTTTCCTCCCCCGAAGCCGCCCCCGACCGGGCCCCGTCGTCAGATGGGGTCCTTAAGGATAAATCGGCTGTTATTTGAAAGGCATGTGCAGGCGCGACCCTACGAGACGGCTGCCCCGTTCCCGAGATTGCGAAACCACCGATGAAAAACGCCCCCGTCGAAATCGAGATCAAACTATGCGCGACGCCTGCCATGCTGGCGGAACTGCAAAGCCACCCTCGCCTCGCGGGAAAGGGGCGCAACGCGCATTTCACCAGCACCTATTTCGACAGCAAGGATCGCTTGCTGGAACAGGCGGGCATCAGCCTGCGCATCCGCTCCGGATCATGCAAAAGCGAGCAGACGGCCAAGGCGATGTCCCTGCCCTGCGGCACGGTGCATCGCGAGGAATGGACCACGCCGCTGACTGGGAAATTGCCGCAGATTGAACGCTTTCCCGATCCGATCCGCGCGCGGCTGAATCACATTCTGGGGCTGGAGGCCATCGCCCCCACCTCGATCAGCCAGATCAAGCGGCTGCGGCGCTCGGTCGCGGCGGGCGACTCGGTGCTGGAGGCCGATTTCGACACCGGCACGCTGCGCGCCGGGGATCAGGTCGAAACGCTGTGCGAACTCGAACTGGAGCTTATCGAAGGACGCCTGCGCGATCTGCTGCTGCTCGCGCTCGACCTGCCGCTTGGCCCCGATCTGCAATGGTCGGTGGTCAGCAAATCGAAGCGATGCGCGTGGCGCCGCGCCGCGACCGATCATATGGAAAGGGCCGCGCAGGCCCCCGTCCTGTCCAAGGCGATGAATGTGGCCGCAGGGTTTCGCGCAATCGGCTGGAATTGCCTGTATCAATTGCTGGCCAATTATCCGCTGGTAATCGCCACCGGCCATCCCGAAGCGGTCCACCAATGCCGCATCGCCATACGCAGGATGCGGATTGCCTTCGAGATTTTCAGCCTATGCCTGCCGGAAAGGCAAAGGCCGCGCCTGAATGCGGGCATCAAGGCGGCGGGCCGCATTCTGGGCCGCGCGCGCGATCTGCATGTCCTGCATCTGCGGCTCAAAGATGCCGCCGATGATGCCGGATCGCGCTCCGTGCTGGACGCCATCGAACGCGCGCTGGCCCAGGCCACGCAGCAGGCGGGCGACATGCTGGCGTCAACCGCCTTCCAGCGCCTGCTCTTTGAAGCGGCGCATGCAATCGAGGTCGGCCATGCACAGGATCCGACGGGCGACGGGCCGCTGCGCCCCTTTGCGGCCGAGATCCTCTCGCGCAGCCGCCGCCGGTTGCTGTCGGCCGATCAGCGACTCGACACGATGAGCAAGCGCGACACCCACCGCCTGCGCATCCATGCCAAGGAATTGCGCTATGCCTGCGCCTTTTTCCGTTCCCTATGGCCCCGCTCGGGCGGCAAGAACTTCTCCGCCCGCCTCGAACTTGTGCAGGACAGGTTGGGCAAGCTGCATGATCTGACGGTCGCGTCGAAGGCCGCCGCCCTGCTGGGTCCCGAGTCGGACCCGATTTCGAGTGCGCAAATCGCAGCAGAACTCGAACGTATGCTGCCCGGGGCTGGCAGGAATCGCAAAAAGCTATTGCGGGATGCTGAAGAGGCTTTGGCCGATTGGCGCGACGCCCGGCGATGGTGGATGACATGATGCCGCGGCGCAAAAATGAAAAGCCAAGGCTTTCAAACCACATACCGGCAGCGTCCCCGCCCCGCACCTCAATCGGGGCGAAAAACGGGGCTTTTCCGGCTTAAAGGATCGACTTCTAAATACTTAACAACACTTAACAATTGCATATGCAATCGAATGCATATATGGAGATACGGGCATATACGTGGTATATCGTATAAGATCGAAAGCCCCTCCCCAGAAGGAACGGCGCGCAGGATGAGACGAGGAGTTGGGTGATGCGACCACCAACGGTTGCGATGGACGAAAACGAGCGCCTGCTGGCGCTGGCCGAATATCATGTGGATCGGGCCGAAGGCATGCAAAGCCTCCAACCCATCGTTGATATGGCCGCACGGCTGTTCAATTGCGCCGGTTCCGGGGTGAACATGGTTGGGCGCAACAATGTGACCCATGCCGCCAGTTTCGGCATCTGCCCCACCCGTCTGGCCCGCGAAACCAGCTTTTGCGGCCATGCCATCAATCAGGATGGCATTATGCTGGTGCCTGATGCCGCCAAGGACGAGCGTTTTCATGACAATCCGCTGGTCAAGGCGGGCCTGCTGCGCTTTTACGCGGGGATCGCGCTGCGTTCGCCTTCGGGCCATGCGCTGGGCGCGCTGTGCCTGCTCGACCCCAAACCGCGCGCGGCGGACGCCTTTGACGCGCAGGATCGCGAAAGGCTGCTGCAACTGGCCGAAATGGTCTCGGACCGCCTTGAATTGCGCCGGATCGCCACCAGCGCCAGCGACGGGTCGGGCCTGCTGCTGCCCTCCAGCCGTGTCACCGCGCCCAGCGCCGTATTAAGCTGCGATCAGGAAGGCTTTCTGACCGCCTGCAACCCGGAGGCCGCCCTGATGTTCGGCTGGTCGCAGGAAGACATGATCGGCGCCCCCTTCGATCACCTGCTGACCGAAGAGCACCGCCGCGTGACCCGCGCGGGCATGCGTCGGGCCTTGCAGGGCGATATGCCCGAGGCCGACACCACCATGCTGATCGCCAGGCGCAAGGACGGCAGCCAGTTTCCCGTCGAACTGCACTGGTCGCACTGGCGCGAAGGCAGCCAGATCGCCTTTGGCATCATCGTGCGCGACCTTTCCCAGGCCTCTACCGATCGCACCGCGCTCAACCGTATGGTGCATTACGACAACGTCACCGGCCTGCCCGACCGCAGCCTGCTTTTTCGCCATATCGACGAGTCGCTGGCGCAGGGAAAAAACCTGTCCCTGATCATCACCGATCTGTCGGGCATGGGCGATGTCAACAACACGCTGGGCCATGCGCTGGGCGATCAGGTGCTGCGTCAGGTGGGCGAGCGGATCCGCGCCTGTGTGCCCGAGGCCGCGCTGGTCGCGCGCAAGACCGGCAACAAATTCGCCACCGTGCTGGACACGCGCGACCCGATTGTCCTTGGCCAATCGGCGCGCAGGATCAATGCCGCCCTGGCCGAACCTTTTGTGCTTGCCGGACAGGAAATCCTGATCGGCAGCTATTGCGGCATGGCCTTCACCCCGGATCGCGAAGGCGCCTCCGCCCAGCGCGACGCCACCTCCGAAGAACTGGTGGGCGATGCCGAACTGGCCCTGCATCAGGCCTATGGGCTGGGGCGCGGCCATGTCTGCCTTTTCATGCCCCAGATGCGGGCTCAGGCCGTCAGCCGGCGGCAATTCCAGATGGAGCTGCGCCATGCCCTGCTCGACGGGCAATTCGCGCTGTTCTATCAGCCGCAGGTCGATCTGAACGATGTGCGCGTCACCAGCGCCGAAGCGCTGATCCGCTGGTATCATCCGGTGCGCGGCCTGCTGCCTCCGGGCGCCTTTCTCGAAGCGCTTGAGGCCGGGTCGTTGGCGGGCGAAGTCGGCAACTGGGTGCTTGACACGGCCTGTGCGCAAGCGGCCCGCTGGCGCCGACAGCATCCCGGCTTCGGGATCAGCGTCAACCTCTCTGCGGCCCAGTTCAAGCAAGGCGATCTGCCCGCCGTGGTGGCCGCCGCGCTGCAGCGCCACGCCCTGCCCGCCGATGCGCTCGAACTGGAGATCACCGAGAATATCATCCTCAATGACCAGAGCGACATTCTGGATCAATTACGCGCGATCCGCGCCAGCGGGGTGCGGCTGTCCTTCGACGATTTCGGCACCGGCTTTGCATCGCTCAACCTGCTCAGCTCCTATCCGATCAGTGCGATCAAGATCGACAAGGGCTTCACCCGGCTGGGTCAGGCCTCACCGCGCGATCAGGTGGTGGTCGAAGGCCTGATCGGCATCGCGGCGGGGCTGGGGCTTGAGGTGATCGCCGAAGGTATCGAGGACGAAGACACCATGCGCTTCCTGCAGCAGCGCCAATGCCACAAGGGACAGGGCTATTATTTCGGTCGCCCCTGCCCTGCCGATGAATTTGCCCGCCTGCACCTGTGCCCTCCGGCCAGACAGGCCAACGGCTGAAACGACGGGGCGGCGGTGATCCCGCCGCCCCGTCTTCGCACCGTAAAACCGGCCGCCATCGGCTGATTTTGCAAAACCATGCCGCCGCCGGTGGGGAGCCGGACGGCGGAAAAAGGCGTTCTGTCCTGTTTCGATCCGCCCCACCTGCAGGCGGCATTGATACAATTCCGAAACGGAGGTAAATTTCACCGAAATGGACGGAAACGCTGCGCCCTGTTCACCGCATGGCCCGGCCCATCGGGGGACGATGCTGTCGCAATGGGAGGATGGGACAACTCAGTCCGGTTTCGCTATGGCATAGCCGTCATCGGCGTGCTCTTCGCGGCTGCCCTGCGCGCGATCATGGATCCGTTCATCGGCGAGCGGGCCGCCTACACGCCCTTTACGCTGGTGGTGCTGATTACCGTGCTTTGGTGCGGGCCGGGCGCCGCCATCATGGCCAGCATTCTCTCGCTCGGCTTCGGCTTTCTTTTTGCGCAAAGTGAAAGCGTGGGCATCGGCGACTTTGCCCAATCGGTGGTCTTTCTGGTCACGGCAGGGGGGATCATTACGGTCGGCGAAATTGCCAATACGCTGCGCCGCGAACTCATGCGCAGCCATCAGGAGGCGCAAAGGCGCGCTGCCCAATTCGCGCTGGCCGCTGAAGAGCTCAACCTGCTGATCGACGGAACGCCGGGTCTGGCGATCTATATGCTCGACCCCTACGGGCGCATCATGATCTGGAACAAAGGCGCCGAACGGCTCAGCGGCTGGAAGGAGGAGGAGGTTCTGGGCACGGATGCCTCGATCCTCTACCCCGCCACGGACAAGTGTCAGGTCGATCTGTCGCTGGCGCGCAGCGAAGGGCGGATCGAGGGCGAAGGCCTGCGCCGGCGCAAGGACGGCACCACCTTTCTGGCCTCCTTTTCGATCACCACGCTTTACGACGAACAGGGCAAACTGCGCGGATTTGCCAAGATCGTGTCCGACATCACCCGGCGGCGGGCCGATGAAAAGGCCCTGTTGGCGCGCGAAAGTCTGCTGACTTCGATCCTGTCGACCGTCCCCGACGCGATGGTGGTGATCGATGCCCACGGAGTGGTTCTTTCCTTCAGCGACGCGGCGCAGACGCTGTTCGGTTATGATGCCTGCGAAGTCATCGGGCACAACATCAGCATGTTGATGCCCGCCCCCGATTCCCACCGCCATGACCTTTATCTGCGCCGTTATCTGGAAACCGGCGAAAAGCGCATCATCGGCAAGGGCCGCGTGGTCTTCGCCCAGCGCAAGGACGGCACCACCTTCCCCGTCACCTTGTCCATCGGCGAGGCGCGCGATGGTGAACAGCACATCTTCACCGGCTTCCTCCAGGACTTAACCGAGCGGCATCAGGTGCAGGAACGGCTCGAAACGCTGCAATCCGAACTGATTCATGTGGCAAGGATCAGCGCCATGGGGGCGATGGCCTCCACGCTGGCCCATGAGCTCAATCAGCCCATCGCCGCCGTGGTCAATTATGTTCAGGCCGCGCATAATCTGATGGGCGGGCCGCAGGATTGGGATCTGGTCGCAATGCGCGAGGCGCTCGACGATGCGGCGCGAAACGCTTTGCGCGCGGGCCAGATCGTGCGGCGCCTGCGCGCCTTTGTCACGCTGGGCACGATCGAGCGCACGGTGGAAGCGCTGCCCGCGCTGATCAACGAGGCCTGCGTGCTGGCCCTGATGGGCGCACGCGAACAGGGCATCCACACCTATTTCGAACTGGGGCCCGAGGCGCTGGCGGTGCTGGTCGACCGCATCCAGATCCAGCAGGTGATGGTCAATCTCATCCGCAATGCCTGCGAGGCCATGACCGACAGCCCCGAAAGGCGCCTGAGGATCGAGACGCATCCCTATGGCACCGATTTCGTCCGGGTCACGATCAGCGACTCGGGCACCGGCGTTCCCACCGCGATCCACGATCAGTTGTTCAAGGCCTTTTACAGCACCAAGCAGGAAGGCATGGGGCTGGGCCTCTCGATCTGCCGCACGATCATCGAGGCGCACGAGGGCAAGATCTGGCTGGAAACCCGCGAAGGGCGCGGCACCAGCTTTCATTTCACGCTGCCCCGCGCCAAATAAAAGCGCCGGTTTTCCCGCCGCCTATCGGGGACATTCCCAATATCCCCGCCCCCCGCCCTTGGGCAGTCTGATGCGACGCCATGTTTGTGGACGCTCCTGCCCGATGGGCCAACCCGATAGGAATGCCTGCGATGAAACAGCCTTTATCCATCATCATGTCCGGGCCGGAGCGCGATCTGCGGCCGGAAGGGGTTTCGCTTTATTCCCTCGCGCTGGCCTTGGGGCTGATGCTGTTTTCCGGCCCGCTCTGGGCGCAGCCGCCGCGCGGCGAGACCTTTCGTCCGGCCATCCCCGCGCCGCCCCCGCCGCCATCCACGGTTGAGCCGAGCCGCCCGGCGCCGCAAAGAAACAGTGAGGCCTGCTGCCATCAGACGATGACCCCGCCAATTACTTCTGAAACGCATGCCGGGATCTCGCCGCGCACGACCTATACTTCACAATCTCCATCCACTTCGGCCACGAGTTCGAGCTACAGCCCGCCACCCGGATTTCATTATCAGCTCTGGGCGGTGGGCAATGTCCTGCCCCGCGCCTATTGGGCGCGCGGTTATTGGGTCGAAAATTACTGGATGTTCGCGCTCAGAACGCCGCCATGGGAATGTGTCTGGGTGCGCTACGGCAATGATGCGCTGCTGGTGAACCGGCGCAATGGGGCCATTGTCCAGATCCTGCGCCACACGTTCCGCTGAGCCATCAGGGCCTTGAGGCTGGTCACAGCTTCTCCCCAAGGTGATGGCGGAACCAGATGCTGGCCAGCGTCACCACCTGTTCAAGCGTGTCGGTCTCATCAAGGCAATAGCCAGCCCGGGGAATGATCTGGATGTCCCGCTTGCAGCGCATCCGGTTGAAGGCAAAAAGGTTGAGATCGGTCACTGCCTCGTCATCCCCGCCCACGATCAGCAGGCTGGGCGCCGTCACACGCGAAAGGGCGCGCGCTCCGGCAAGATCGGGGCGCCCCCCGCGCGACACGATGGCAGCGATGCGCCCGTCCTCGGCCCCGGCGCGAAAAGCGGCCGCCGCACCCGTGCTGGCGCCGAAATAGCAGGGCAGAAGATGGCACGTATCGGGCTGAAGCGCGGCCCAGTCGGTGGCAAGGCGCAGGCGATAGGCCAGCAGGTCAATGTTGAAGACTCGCCTGCGGTCCTCTTCCTCCTCAATCGTCAACAGATCGAGCAGAAGCGTGGCCAGCCCATCGGCGCGCAGGCGGGCGGCCACATGATTGTTGCGCAGGCTGAAACGCGCGCTGCCCCCGCCATGGGCGAAAATGACAAGGCCGCGCGCCAGAACAGGCACCTGCAGCGTCGCCTCCAGAACAAGCCCGGCGCCGGCGCTGACATAGCGGGGAATGGCCGAAAGCATCAGCCGATCACCATCCGGCCGGCCATGGATACGACCCACAGGCGCGATATCTGCCGCCACATTTGCCTTGACTGTTCATGCGAAAACTCCTCGCCCCCGCAGGTTGTCAATTCCATGACAGGCATGAACCACCGGCCGGATCAGGCAGTATTGGCCAGTTCCACCGCCGCTTCGATTTCGTTGAGCAAAAAGGGGCCCTCCAGCGCTTCCTGCTGTTCGAGCCGCTCTCTGGCCCGCGTATAATCGCCCGTCACCATCAGCACCGGCACCGCATGGTGATCGGTGATCCGGCGCGCCGCCTCGACCGCGCATCCGGTTTCGACATCATCGCCAATGACGATCAGATCCGGCATGTGGCGCCCGGCCGCGGCCAGAGCCTGTTGCTGGGTCCAGACAAGATCGAAGGATTCAAAGCCCAGCATCTCGAGCCTGCGCTGAATGGCGCGGCTGATGAGCATGTTTTCGTCGATGATGAGTGCGTGGCTCATGGCGAGTCCTTTTTCTTTCAGATCGCGATCCATGTGCCAGCAGTGAAGTGCGGCCCGCTCTCCGCAATGTTGCGGATCACCCGATGGACGGGCGGATCAGCCAGTAAAAGGCGCAACCGTTCTTGCCGAGAGCGACTAACGGCAAAGCCCGGCGACTCCGATTTTGGGAGCAAGGCAGGGCCCATTTCGCCCCCGCAAACCTAGAGCCCAGGAAGCGGGCCGGACGCGCCCCGCCGACTTTCCAAGCCGATGTGAATATTTAGCCCACGATACACAGGGCGGACCGCTCATCGGGCGATCACGGTTAACTACGTACTATCCCTTAGGATGAAAAACTTATTACTTCGCTTCGAGAAACGCCTATTTTCCAGACATCGATCGAAAAATAAACAAATCGATCACGATCAGAAAAAAATCTCAAATTTCAGAAATTCCCAACAGGGGATGAAGCGGTAAGCACGCCATCCGCAATAATGGCATGCAAATATGGAGAATACCTCATGCGTATTTACTATGTCCTTGCTGTGGGCGCAAGCCTTGCCTTTGTCGCTCCCGCCATGGCCCAGTCGGGCGTCGGTGCGGGCAGCGTGTCGGTGACCTCCGTGGGCGCCGGCAGCTCGACCTCCTGCGGCGGCTCGCATTGCGGGGCCATGGCCGGAGGGGCTGTGCTGGCGGGTGGCGAAGCGGGATCGTCGGCCTCGCTGTCCAACCACCATGGCACCACCACGACCACCACCTCGTCGGGCAGCATGGGCGGCGCGGTCCAGGGCGGCGGCTCTTCGACCAGCGGCCATGGCGGTTCGGCCAGTCAGACCAGCGGCGCGGTGGGCCTCTATGGTGCCGGCGCCATCGCTTACACCAGCGGCCACCACTAAGCCTGAACAATGCAGCGGGGGAGGATTTGGCTCCTCCCCCGTGTGCCATGTTCGCTCGAGCAGGGGGGCAAGCAGCCTGCCCGATCATCGTCCGCTTGCTTTCATGGGGGATCCGGCGGCGCCAGGCGCTCGGAGCCACAGTCAGGAGGATCACTATGCATAGGCTCTGGACAGCAATCAGCACCGTCGCACTGATCAGCGGTGCTATCCATCCAACCATGGCGCTGGCGCAGACCAGCACCTCGACATCGGGTTCGAACGCCGGGGCGGTTTCGGGTTCGGATGCCGCCGCCAATGCCAATCCCGTTCAAAACACCACCACCACATCGGGTTCGGTGTCGGGATCGACCTCTGGCGCCAATTCCAATTCCAATTCGGTGTCCAATCCGATCAACATCACCAACACCAAGGCGGATTCGACATCCGGGTCCAGCTCCACCGCCACCACAAGTTCGAGTTCCTCGAACCAGTCGACCAACCAGTCGACGCAGGGCAACAGCCAGACCATCAACAACAATTCGGTCTATCCGGCCAATCAGACGATCAAGACCGCACCGGCCGTCATGGCCCCCGCGCTGACCACCACGCTGACGGAAACCTGCATGGGTTCCAGCTCGCTGGGGGTTTCGGTGCTGGGCTTTGGCGCATCGGGCGGCACGACATGGCAGGACCACCACTGCGTTCGTCGCTTGAACGCCCGCGAACTGGCCCAGACGATCGGCGACCGCGATGCCGCACGCGAATTGATGTGCTCGGATGAGGAAGTCTTCAAGGTTTACAACGCCCTTGGGCGGCCCTGCCGCCTGCGCCCGGATGGCTCGGTCAACCCTGCCTATGTCGCGCCCCCGCCTCCGCCGCCGCCCAGCATGGCCTATTCGCCGGTAGCGGCGGTTGAAAATCCCGGCCCCTATCTGGTCTTCTTCGACTGGAACCGCGCCGATATCACCAGCGAGGCCGCAGCAACGCTGGACAAGGCCACCAGTTCCTATCAGCAGACCGGCTATGCCAGCCTGCAACTGGCCGGCCATACCGACAGCAGCGGCTCGGAGGCCTATAACAAGGAACTCTCGCTGCGCCGGGCTGAATCGGTGAAGGCCTATCTGAGCGGCCATGGCATCCCGCGCGAGGTCATGAGCGTTCAGGGCTTCGGCGCCAGCTCGCCGCGCGTGGCCACGGCGCCGGGCGTGCGCGAAGCGCAGAACCGCCGGGTCGAGATCACCTTTGTGGGCGCTCCTGCGGCGCGTCCGGAAAAGCCCGCCTCGGCGCCCACAGAAAATCACTGAGGCATTGGGCCGAAACTGTCGGCATTCGGGGGGAGGAGTCCATCACGCGATGGGCTGCTCCCCCCGAGCCATAAGGGGCGCCCGCAGGGCTTACGGCTCCAGCGCGCCCAGAACCTCGCCAAGCGGGCAAAGGCCGCCCCTCACCGGATGGCGGCAGGCCCCGATCGCCATGGGCTGGCGCAGCGATGCGCCCTTGCCGCTCCGCATCGCCTCCAGCGATTGCGAACGATAGCTGGCCCGGACCAGACGACGGCCCGAAGGCATTCGCAGCACTTCCAGCACGATGGCGCCGCCCGGCGCGGGATCATCGGCGGCCAGACCATCAACACGCCAGTGCAGACCCAGCACCCCCGCCAGATTGGCAATATTCGTATCATGCCCAAGGATCAGCGCCAGCCCGACACGCCCTTGCAGCCCCTCGCGCAGCACCGGCGTCAGCCCCGCCAGATTGGGCACGGCTATGGGCCGGGGGCGTGCAAGCAGCCGGAATTCCTCGGCATGAAAGGTGGAAAGCGTGGCAATATCGCCCGCGCTGGCCCGGCCCCAACCGACCTCGGTCATCGGCTTGCCATCGGCATATTCAAGCAAGAGGATTTGGGCTGCGGTCGAGGCCCGGTCGAGCATTCCCGACAGTTTGGGGCGGGCCTGCGCGGTGGCGGGGCGGATCTGCGTGGACTCGGCCCCAAGGCCGCAGGGCGCCGCCGCCCCGCCGCACAGGATCGCGTTCAATCGGGCATAGAGCGGAGCCAGCCTGCGGTCGATCCCGGCCAGACCTTCCGGCCCGACGGCCTGCTCGATGGCGCCCGCCGCCGCGACCGGATCAATCCGCGCCAGACCGGCCGAAAGCGGGCCAAAGCGCGGATCGCCCTGATCCTGCGGCAGATGGTGGATGACGGGCGCACATTTGGCCAGCGCGCCCTTGGCCCAATGCTGGGCGGTGGCGATGGTGCGCTGGTCGCTGTCGGCCAGAATATGCACCCGCCCCGCATCGGGGCAGCGCGCAGCAGGCAGCACGCCGATCCGCCGCAACCATGCGCCATCCTCCGCGCCAAGGCGCTCCACCGCCTCTCCGCCATGCGTGGTCAGCCAGCCCGGCGGCACATCCCAGCGCGGCCATGCGGAGGCCGCGGTCCCGGCGGGCATGGCCGGGTCCTTGGTGGGCGGGCGAATGCCATGGCGCATCAGCACCGCAACGCTTTCCACCACCGGGCCGGCTGTCTTGGCCTGAACCGGCCCGGCACAGGCCAGCGCCGCCGCGATCATCATCATCTTGCGCATCAAATAAGCCCTTCTGCTCAGAAATGCATCTGGACGCCGCCGCGCAGCAGCGTGCCGTAGCGTTCGCGTTCGATCAAATAGGACCGGTTCGCCCCCAGATAGCGCCGCCAGCCCGCATCGGTCAGATTAACCGCATCGCCAAACACGGTGATCGCCTTGCGGATCTGATAGGAGACATGCAGGTCAAGCTGACCATTGGCGTCGGTGTACTGATCCAGCGCCGCGCTGGCGCCAAGCGTATCAAGATAGGCCGAGCGATAGGAAAAGGCGAGGCGCGCGCCAAAGCCGTATTTCTCGTAAAAGACCTGCGCCGAGGCGACATTCTTCGATTGATACGCCAAGGGCAGGCTGGCCCCGGCGCGGACCAGCGGCGCCCGGGCATGGCCCCAAACGTGGCTGAAATTGGCAGAAAGTCCAAGGCCCGAGAGTGCGCCGGGCAGATTGGTGAACTGATGCTGGGCGTTGAATTCGACACCGGTGATCTGCTCATCCTGCGCATTGATCGGCTGGGTCACGGTGGCGTTGGTATAGGCGACATTGGCGAATGTGCCGTTCACCCCGGTCTGGCCATAAGTATAGATCGGATTGTCGATGGATTTGTAAAAGATGCCCGCCGACAGGATGCTGCCCTTGGCCGGGTAATATTCGACCGCCGCGTCCAGATTGACCGCGCGATAGGGCTTGAGATCGGGGTTGCCCATGCTGATCGCGGGGGTGGATGGCGAGGATGTGTCAACAATCACATAGGGCGCCAGATTGGGATAATTGGGCCGCCCGATCGAGGTCGTCACCGCCCCGCGCAGCAACAGGTCGCGGCTGACATCATATTTGACGTTCAGGCCGGGAAAGATGTCGGTATAGCTGACCTTGCCGAAACTGTTGAACCCGTCGCCCAGTGTCGAGGAGGCCGTCACCAGCTTGGCCTTTGTGCTGTCATGGGTGGTTTCCACGCGCAGGCCGGGGATCACCGTCAGGCCGCCGAATTTCAGCTTGGCCATCACATAGGCCGCGCCAATCGTCTCGCGCACGTCATAGTCGCTGGAGAGCGAGTCCGAGAGCGTGCTGCTGGTGCTGACGGCGGCATAGGACGCCATATTGGCGTTGAGATAATCACGCGCGGCAGCATAGTTGATGCGCGTGCCCATCGCGAACATACCGTCATAGAAACTGCTGCCCCCGGTATAGCCGACATTGGAGAGCAGCCATCCGGTGGCCAGCGTGGTCTTGGTCGCGCTCCATGTGGTCTTGTCATGGTCATCGGCCTTGTGGCGGTCCATCAGCTTGACACCCGCCTTGATTTCCGAACCGTCGCCCCACGCTATGGGATGCGTGTAATCGACCTTGCCCTGCCAGATTTCCTCGAAAGCATAGCGATGTTCGAGGTTATATTTAGAGAAGTAGAATTTGGACGGATCGTTGAACAGGCCCGCGAAACTGCCCGAAGGCGAGAGTGAATAGGGATAGGTCGAGCCGTCATAGGCCAGCGAAGTAACGCCGCCCTTGGCCGTGGTGAAGGTGAATTCGCTGCGCACCGGATCGACCTTGACCGCGCGCGAATAGCCGCCCGTCACCTCCAGCGTGCCGCCCGCCAGATCGGCAAATTCCCCACCCAGCGTCAGACCGGTCGTATGGTCGTTCTCCTCGCGGCGGCGCACGAGGATAGTGGCCGTGGCCTTAGAAGGCGCGCCGGTGGTGGCGTCATAGGCGGTGACGGCCAGACGGTTCTGGTCGCGGGTTTCATGATCCTGAAATTCGGAATAGGTGGCGCGCAGATAGAGCTTGGTCCGCTCATTGGGATGCCAATCGAAATTGCCCACCAGACCAAGGCGGGTGCGCGTCAGATTATAGTCGCGCAAGCCATTGCCATCGGGAACGCCGGTATTGGCATAGGTCGCCGCGCTCGATCCCTGATAGTTCTGGCTTTCGATGGGGCGGCGTGAGTAATTGACGCTGAGCACCGCGCCGAATTGCTGCGCGCTGCCGAAACGGCCGCCCAGCGTGCCGTCCAGCTCATAGGGCGATTTCTTGTTGATCTGATACTGGCCCGCCGCCCCGCGCAGGTCGAGGAAGAAGGGCTTCTTGCTGTCGAAAGCGGTCTTGGTCTTGATCGAGACTTCGCCCGCAATCGCATTGGCATCCTGGCTGGCCAGCAGCGATTTGGAGACGCTGATCGACTGGATCATCGCGCTGGGGATGTCGTCCAGCTTGACCTGGCGGCCATCGGGTTCGGGCGCGGGCTGGGTCATGCCGTTCATCGTGACATTGGCCAGCGCCGGGTCGATGCCGCGAATGATCGCATAGCGGCCCTCGCCCTGATCGTTGGCCGCAGTCAGGCCGGGCAGGCGCTTGATCGCTTCGGCCACGTTCTGATCAGGCAATTTACCCACATCATTGGCGCGCAGCGTTTCGACCTCATTGTCGGCCCCACGCTTTTCGGCCACAGCCTCGCGCTGGGCCGCCAGAGCGCCGGTGACGACGATGGCGCCGCTCTCATCGCCCGCATCGGCCAGCCCGGCGGTGATGACATAGGATGTCTCGCCCGCCTTGCGCACCGACAGGCCGGTGCCGCGCAGCATCCGGGCCAGCGCCTCGTCGATGGTCATTGCGCCGGTAATGGCATTGCTGCGGCGGCCCTCGGCGGCGCTGCCGGTGATGATGATCTGAACATTGGCCTGCCGCGCAAACAGGCGCACCGCGCCCGCGACATCCTGTGCCGGAACGTCGAACGTGGCGGCATGGGCCGCGAAAGGCATAGCAACGCTGGTCAGCATGGTGCCAATAGCGAGATGGCGAAGAAACCCGGTCATGAAACCCTCACAGGACGGCGGGCCGGCTATTCGGCCCCATCACCTGCTCGACGGGCCGCGTTCGGGTTTCCTTTGGGGCAACAGCAAATTTATTTTGCGGCTTGGGCCAAGGGCGGTCCTATTTGCCGCCAATCACCCAACCGCCTTCCTCGGCGCGCATTGGCGCGTTCAAACTCAGCGCGGCGGCACGGGCAAAGCCTTCGGGATCATCCAGACGAAAAGCGCCATAGAGCTTTTCGCGCCCCAGCGCCGGATTGGCCAGCCGGATCGTCGCGCGATTATGCTGGTTGAATTCGGCCAGCGCGTTCTCCAGCGTTTCCCCGTCCAACTCGATCCGCCCGCTGGTCCATGCCAGCGCGCGCTCCATCGCGGGCGCGGCCAGACCCAAACGCACCGGCGCGCCATCCTTGCCCAGCCGCACCTCCTGCCCCGCCGTCAGGCGCAGGGCAAAAATCCCCCGCCGCACCTCGACCTCGCCCTCGCTGACCAGCACATTGACCGTGTCGCCCTGCGCGCTGACGCTAAAGACCGTGCCGATGTCGGTAATGATCACATCGCCCGCCTGAACCTGAAACGGGCGCGCGGCATTATGCGCCACGCGAAACAGCGCCCGCCCCTGCGAGAGGCTGACCTTGCGCTCGCCCCGGTCGAAATCGACGCGCAGCCTGCTCGCCGCATCCAGCGTCAGCGCGCTGCCGTCGGCCAGCGCGAGGCGGCGCAATTCGCCCTGCGTGGTGGCATAGGTCTGCGCCCCCGGATCCATCGCCAGCCAGGCCACCAGCGAGGCCGCCAGCAGCCCCAAAGCGCCCGCCGCCAACCGCCAGCGACGCAGCGGCGGCGCCTCCTGCACCGCGGGCGCGGCGGCCGTGGCCAGATGCAGCACAGCCTGCGCGCGCAGCAGGGCCCCGCCATGACGCGGATGCTCCCCAAGCCATGCCTCGAACTGGGCGCGCTGTGCCAAGGGCAGATCCTCAGCCCCCGCAGCATCCAGCCGCGCGGCCCAAGCGGCCGCTTCGGCCTCAAGCACAGCGGCGGATTTTTGTCCCTCTTGCGGCAATGTCTTTCCTGTCTTCGCCCGAAGGTAGCGGGCCGTCCATTTCTGCGCAACGCAACCCCGCCTGCAACAGGCGGAGCGCCTTTTGTATATCGTTTTCCACCACACTTTCGCTGACGCCCAGCTTTTGCGCGATGTCTCTTTGCGACAGGCCCTCGATCCGCTTCATCGTAAAGATCATGCGGCACCGCTCGGGCAGAGCGGCCAGCAAGCCCTCGACGATCCGCCACTGTTCGCGCGCTGCCAGAACGCTTTCGATGCCCGCCGCTTCATCTATGACGAAGTTCTGCGCGCTTTCCGTAAGGTCCTCGAAACGAATGATCGCGGCGCGGCGCAACTGATCGCGCCACAGGTTGCGCGCGGTCTGCATGAAATAGGCGCCGGGGCGCGTGATATGATCGACACAGGACAGCGCGGCAAAGCGGCAATAGGCGTCCTGCACGATGTCGTCGACATCGCCCGGCGCCACGCCCAGACGGCGCAGCGCAGCCCGCACCGCAGGCTCTTCGGGCACGATATGGCGGGCAACCCAACCGACGATGGCGGGCGAGGCACAGGGCATGGCGCAATCTCCTGCCCAAGGCCGCTAGGGTGCGATTGCGAAAACCTCGTGACAATGCGCCCTCCGCGCTAATCCCAATAGCCGGAGCGGACGGGCAGCGGATATAAATCCACACCGGCCAACGGAACTGTTATATTCCGGCCCTATCCTCGCGCCAGTTTTTCGCAAATCCCGACGGGAAAACAGCATGATCGCCAGCGCCGACGAGTTTCCGACCTCCTCCTCCGGCTATCTGGGCCACCCCGATTTTGTGATGCTGGGCGCGCTGCCCGCGTCCGGGCGACTGGTGGCGGGCGCAAGGGTGCTGGCCGGACGCATCGACACACGCGCGCTGGTCGAGGACAATCGCCGCTTGCCGCCATGGGCGGGCGAGGGGCTGACCTTTGTGTTCCGCTATGGCGCGGTGGTGTCCATCACCGGGCCGGATGAGACACCGGGCCGGATCGATGCCGCGCTGGCCCGTTATCTGCGCGATCCGGCGGGCATGATCGAGGTGGAAACCGCCGAGATCAGCCTGACCCGCCACGGCACCGACCGGATCGGCGAGGAAGGCCAGATCCTGCTCGCCGATGGTGATGAGGCGCGCCTCACGCTGGTGGCCATCGTGCTGGCGCGCAGCGTGGTGCTGTCGCGCGATGAAGTGCTGGTTTCGCAGGCTTTCGACCGCATCGCCCCTTTGGTGTCCGACCTGCGCGAAACCGGGCGGACGCGCGCGCCGGTGCGTCAGGCGATGCAACTGGTGGGCGAGGTCCTGGCCGCGCGCCACCGGGTCATGGCCAAGGTTCAGGCCGACGAGCGCCCCGATGTCCTATGGGACAATCCCGAGCTGGACCGGCTCTATGCCAGGCTGGAGGCCGAACACGAGCTGGACGACCGCGCCGAGGTGCTGGAGCGCAAATTCGTGGCGCTGGGCGATTTTGCCGAAGTGCTGCTCAACATCATTCAGGACAAGCGGGCCTTTCGGCTCGAACTGGCGATCATCGCGTTGATTGCCTTTGAAATCGTGCTGGCGCTGTTTAACATGCATTGGCGATAGGACGCACCGCCAACTGTTGCGTCGGTGTTGGTCGATCGAGGGCTTCGGCTGTCCTGTACGGTGGGGCGATAGAGGGCGGTCTGCATAGGACTGCATATGCTGCGATGCAGCATTTTGGGGCCTGACAAAAGGCATAGCCCGCCCTATATAGGGATTTGCCTTTGCCGCACTGCATTGCGGTTCCCCCCATGACGAAAGGCCCCACCCATGAGCGCCCCTGCGCTGGACCCCGCCGCTATTGCCTTTACGCCTGCGGATGACACCTCCCGTTCCTCGCCGGTTGCCCTGGTGCATCTGGCGCTGGCGATGGGCGGGTTTGCCATCGGCACCACCGAATTCGCCACGATGAGCCTGCTGCCCTATATGGCCGACGGGCTTCATGTCGACGCGCCCACGGCGGGTCATGTGATCAGCGCCTATGCGCTGGGCGTGGTGGTGGGGGCGCCGCTGCTGGCGGTGCTGGGCGCCAATCTGGCGCGGCGGACGCTGCTGATCCTGCTGATGGGCCTGTTCGGCCTGTGCAACGCGCTGTCGGCGCTGGCGCCCGATTATCACTGGATGCTGCTGTTCCGCTTTCTCTCGGGCCTGCCGCATGGGGCCTATTTCGGCGTGGCCGCGCTGATGGCGGCCAGCCTGGTGCCGCCCGAAAAGCGCACGCAGGCAGTGGGCTATGTGATGCTGGGCCTGACGGTGGCCACGATCATCGGCGTGCCCACGGCCAGCGTGCTGGGCCAGTCGGTCAACTGGCGCTGGGGCTTTGGCGTGGTGGCGGTGCTGGCGCTGCTGTGCGCGGCGATGGTGGCGCGCTTTGCCCCGCATGATCGCCCGGCGGCGGGGGCCAGTCCGATGCGCGAGTTGGGCGCGCTGGCGCGGGGTCAGGTGTGGCTGACGCTGAGCATTGGCGCTATCGGCTTTGGCGGCATGTTCTGCGTCTATACCTATATCGCCTCGACGCTGATCGAGGTCACTCATGCCTCCAAAGCGGCGATCCCGCTGATCTTCGCGATCTTTGGCGTGGGGATGACGCTGGGCAACATCATCGCCCCACGCTTTGCCGACCGGGCGCTGATGCCCACGGCGGGTGGCCTGCTGGTGTGGAGCGCGGCGTGGTTGGCGATCTATCCCTTTGCGGTGGGGCATGTCTGGGCGGTGGCGGTGGTGGTCTTTGCTATCGGCATCGGCGGGGCGCTTGGCTCCGTGCTTCAAACCCGCCTGATGGACGTGGCGGGCGAGGCGCAGACGCTGGCCGCTGCGCTCAACCATTCGGCCTTCAACATCGCCAATGCGCTGGGACCGTGGATGGGCGGGATGGCGATAGCGGCGGGCTATGGCTGGGCTTCGACCGGCTTTGTCGGGGCGGGATTGGCGCTTGCGGGGCTGGGCATCTGGGCCGTGGCCGCGCGGGTGGCGCGCCGCCACGGCTAGGGTTCAGAGCGTTTTGATGATGGCGGAAAAATCCATACCGCCATTCCCGGCCGCGTCAAAGGCGGCGTAGAGTTCCTCGGCGCGGTGGCCCATCGGCACGGGCGCGCCCGCATCCTGCGCGGCCGCCATGGCCAGTTTCAGGTCTTTGAGCATCAGTGCGGTGGCAAAGCCGCCCTGATAGCCATGGTCCGCAGGCGTCTCCGGCCCTACCCCCGGCACCGGGCAATAGGAGGTCATCGACCAGCACTGGCCCGAGGCCTTGGACGAGATGTCGTAAAAGGTCTGGAGATCCAGCCCCAGCCTTTCGGCCAGTTTGAACGCCTCGCACGTGGCCACCATCGAGGCGCCCAGCAGCATGTTGTTGCAGATCTTGGCCGCCTGTCCCGCGCCGCTTTCGCCCGCATGGATCACCGCCTTACCCATGGCGGCAAGGATCGGCTGGGCTTCGGCAAAATCCTGCTCCGTGCCGCCCACCATAAAGGTCAGCGTGCCCGCATTGGCCGCCGCGATCCCGCCCGAAACGGGGGCGTCCACCATACGATAGCCCCCCGCCTGCGCCAGAACGGTCACTTCACGCGCGCTGGCCACATCAATGGTCGAACAATCAAGCAGCAGCGCGCCCGTCGGGGCATGGCCGATCACATCGCCGGAATAGACCGCTTTGACGATGGCCCCATTGGGCAGCATCGAGACAACGGCATCCACATCCGCCACCGCATCGCGCATATTGGCGAAAGGTACGCAGCCATTGGCCACTGCCCGATCCAGCGCGGCCTGCGCCAGATCGAAAGCATGGACCTGATGGCCCGCCTTCACCAGATTGGCCGCCATACCGCCGCCCATGTTGCCCAGTCCGATGAAGGCGATTTTCATGATGACCTCTCCTTGAATATTATAGTTTTATCGGCCCTGCCATTGGGCAGTGCGTTTTTCGACAAAGGCCGCCATGCCCTCGGCCTTGTCTGCGCTGGCGGTCAGGATCTGGAACAGGCGGCGCTCGTGGAGCAGGCCCTGATCCAGCGTGGTTTCAAACGCGGCATTGACCATTTCCTTGTTGGCGATGGCCGCCATGCGGGGCATCTCGGCAATGGTCTGCGCGGTTTTCAGCGCATCCTCGAGCAGATCGGCCAGCGGCACGATGCGCGCGACCAACCCCGCGCTCTCGGCCTCAACCGCGCCCATCATCCGCCCGGTCAGGCACATCTCCATCGCCTTAGCCTTGCCCACCGCGCGGGTCAGGCGCTGTGATCCGCCCATGCCGGGGGCGACGCCCAGCTTGATCTCGGGCTGGCCGAATTTGGCGGTGTCGGCGGCCAGAATGAAATCGGCCATCATCGCCAGTTCACAGCCGCCGCCCAGCGCAAAGCCATTGACCGCCGCGATCCACGGCTTGCGCGTGGCCTTGACCAGCTTGGCGTGCCAATCGGCGAAGAAATCCTGAAGGAAGAAGTCGGCGGCGGGCTTTTCGGCCATCTCCTTGATGTCGGCCCCGGCGGCAAAGGCCTTCTCGCCGCTGCCCGTCAGCACCGCGCAGCCCTGTGTATCATCGGCCTCAAAGGCGGCAAAGGCGGCGACCAGTTCGGCGCAGACCTGCGAATTGAGCGCATTGAGCGCCTTGGGCCGGTTGAGCGTGATGAGCGTGACCGCTCCGCGCTGTTCGACCAGAATTGTTTCATAATTCATAGCGGTTTCCATTCCTCATGCGCTGGCAAGGGGGCGAAGATAGCGTCCAGCATCGCCTCGGTCACCTGCTCGGGACGGGGCGGATTCCATGCGGGGGCATTATCCTTATCGACGATCACCGCGCGCACCCCTTCGGCAAAATCGGGCAGCATCAAAACGCGCGATCCGATCCGGTATTCCATGGCCATATTGGCCGCGAAATCGGGCAGGGTCAGGCTGGTGGCCAATTGGCGCAACGCAACCTTGCAGGTGGTCGGGCTTTTGGTGCGGATCGTGGCCAGGGTGCGGGCGGCGAAGGAGCCGCCATCCTCCTCCAGCGCGGCCAGAATATCCTCCAGCCGATAACCGGCAAACAGACAGGCGATGTCGGCGGCATGGTCGGCCAGCGCAGGCGCAGGCGGCGCTATGGACAGCGCATTGAGCACCGCCTCGGGCGCCTCCCCAGCGATGATCCGCACCTTGGCCTCGGGCAGGCTCTGCGCGGGCAGATAATGCGTGGCCAATCCGGCCCACACGCATTCCGCTCCATCCAGCCGCGCCCCGGTCAGCGCCAGATATTGCCCCAGCCTGCCGCTAAGGCGCGAAAGATACCATCCCCCGCCCACATCGGGAAACAGACCGATACCGCTTTCAGGCATGGCAAGTTTCGTGTTTTCCGTGGCAACGCGCCAACGCGCCGGGCCGCTGATGCCCACGCCGCCGCCCATGGTGATGCCGTCCATAAAGGCCACTACCGGCTTGCCATAGGCAAAGATCAGGTGGTTGAGCTGATATTCCTCATGGAAAAACCGCCGCCCGGCTGCCCCACCATCGCTCAGCGCCGATTGGCGCAGCAAGTTGATATCGCCCCCGGCGCAAAAGCCGCGCGACAATTTGGGGTCGCCCGCAGGGTCAACCGCATGGTCGATCATCACCGCGCCCACCGCCGGATCATCGCGCCAAGCCAGTAACGCCGCCGTCATCGCCCGCACCATGTCCAGCGTCAGCGCATGGATCGCGCGCGGGCGGTTGAGCGAGAGCACCCCCGCGCGCGCCTCGGCCCTGACCAGAACCTCGCTCATTTCAGCAGGTCCCGCGCGATAATCAGGCGCATGATTTCATTGGTCCCTTCCAGAATGCGATGAACGCGCAAGTCGCGCCAGAAACGCTCGATGGGGTAATCCCGCAGATAGCCGTAGCCGCCAAACATCTGCAAGGCGCGGTCCACAACAGACGAGCCCGTATCGGTGGCGAAACGCTTGGCCATGGCGGCAAAGGCGGTCTTGTTGGCATCGCCGCGCGTCACCTTTCCCGCGGCGGTATAGAGCAGCGCGCGCGCCGCCTCCAGCTCGGTGGCCATATCGGCCAGCACGAATTGGGTATTCTGGAAATCAGCGATCGCCTTGCCGAATTGCTTGCGTTCCTTGGTATAGCGCACCGCCTCGTCAATACAGCGCTGCGCCCCGCCCAGCGAGCAGGCGCCGATATTGACCCGCCCGCCGTCGATCCCGGCCATGGCGATTTTGAACCCGTCGCCCTCCTCGCCCAGCCGGTTTTCCACCGGCACGCGCACATCCTCAAGGATGACCTGCGCGGTGGGCGAGGCATTCCAGCCCAGTTTGCGCTCCGGCGAGCCAAAACTCAGGCCCGGCGTGCCCTTTTCCACCAGCAGGCAGGAGATGCCTTTCGCTCCGGCCTCGCCGGTGCGGACCATGATGAGATAGATGTCATTCACCCCCGCGCCCGAGATGAACTGCTTGGTGCCGTTCAGCACATAGTGATCGCCATCCCGCCGCGCCGTGGTGCGCAGCGCCGCCGCATCCGATCCGCTGCCCGGCTCGGTCAGGCAATAGGAGGCGAGTTTTGCCATCCCCACCAGCTCGGGCAGATAGCGCGCCTTTAAAGCATCACAGCCAAACCGGTCGATCATCCATGCGGCCATATTGTGGATCGAAACGAAAGCCGCCGTGGCGGGGCACCCATAGGCCATCGCCTCGATCACCAGCGCCGCCTCCAGCCGCCCCAGACCGATGCCGCCGCTCTCCTCGCCCACATAGATCGCGCCAAAGCCCATGTCGCCCGCCGCGCTCATGACCTCGCGGGGGAAATGGTGCTCCTCGTCCCACCCGGCGGCATGGGGCGTGATCGAGGAGGCGGTGAACCGGGCGGCGGCCTCCTGTATCGAGCGCTGGTCCTCGTTAAGCGTAAAGGCGTCGGTCATGGCATCCTATGTCCTGTTTCAGCCCATCGTGGGGATGATGAAGGCATTGCCGCCATCGGGCGTGCTGTCGGGCCACCTTGCGGTGATGGTCTTGATTTTGGTCCAGAACTTCACGCCCTCCATACCATGCTGATTGGTATCGCCAAAGGCGCTGCGTTTCCATCCGCCAAACGTGTGATAGGCCACCGGCACCGGGATCGGCACATTGATGCCCACCATGCCGACATTGACCCGCGCGGCAAATTCGCGCGCCGCATGGCCGTTGCGGGTAAAGATCGCGACGCCATTGCCATATTGATGGCGGCTGGGCAGGGACAGCGCGGTTTCGAAATCGGGCGCGCGCACGATCTGCAGCACAGGGCCGAAGATCTCGTTGTGATAGCTGCTCATGTCGGGCGTCACATGGTCGATCAGCGTGGGGCCGACATAGAAACCGCCCTCCAGCCCTTGCGGCGTGAAATTGCGGCCGTCGACAAGGATCTGACCGCCTTCTGCCTCGCAGGTGGCGATCCAATCCTCGATGCGGGCCTTGTGCTGGGCGGTGACGACGGGGCCGTAATGGGCCGAGGCATCAAGGCTGGCCCCCACATTGAGCCCGGCGATTTCGGGCAGCAGTTTCTCGATCAGCCGCTCTGCCGTCCCCTCGCCCACCGGCACCACCACCGGCAGCGCCATGCAGCGTTCGCCCGCCGAGCCAAAGGCCGCGCCCACCAGATCGCCCACCGCCCGGTCGATATCGGCATCGGGCATGATGATACCGTGGTTCTTGGCCCCGCCCATCGCCTGCACCCGCTTGCCGTTGGCCGCGCCGCGCTGGTAAACATAATTGGCGATGTCGGACGACCCGACAAAGCTGATCGCGCCGATGGCAGGGTGGTCGAGGATCGCGTCCACCATCTCCTTGTCGCCATGGACGCATTGCAGGATGCCCTCGGGCGCGCCCGCCTCCAGCATCAGTTCGACAAGGCGCACCGGCACCGAAGGATCGCGCTCGCTGGGCTTGAGGATAAAGGCATTGCCGCAGGCGATGGCCACGCCGAACATCCACATCGGGATCATCGCGGGAAAGTTGAAAGGGGTGATGCCAGCGCCGATGCCGATGGGCTGGCGCATGGAATAGACGTCGATGCCCGGCCCGGCGCCATTGGTATATTCACCCTTGAGCGCATGGGGAATGCCGCAGGCAAATTCGACCACCTCCAGCCCGCGCTGGATATCGCCCTTGGCGTCGGCTACCACCTTGCCATGTTCGCTGGCCAGCAGTTCGGCCAGATCCTGCATATTGGCCTCAACGAGCCGTTTGAATTCAAACATCACGCGGGCGCGGCGCTGGGGATTGGTGGCGGCCCATGCCGGCTGGGCGGCCTGCGCGGCGGCCACGGCGCGGTCGAGCAGGGCGGCATCGCCCAGCGCCACCTCGGCCTGCACCGCGCCTGTCGAAGGGTTGAAAACCGGAGCCTTGCGCGCCGGAGCGCCGCCAGAACCGCCAACAATCAGATGGTCGATAAAGCGCATTTTCGCATCCTTCCCGTTTCTCGATTTCCTCCACTTGTATTGGCTCAAAAATGACTGGCAACAGACATTAATGCCCGTTAGACCTGCAAAAATGCAGGCAACCGACTGGAGCGATTTTCAGGCCTTTCTGGCCGTGGCGCGCACGGGCCAACTGGCGCGGGCCGGGCGCATGATGGGCATGGACGCCACCACCATCGGGCGCCGCCTGCGCCGTCTGGAAAGCCAGATGGGCGCCACCCTGTTCGAACAAACGCGCGAGGGACAGATCCTGACCCCGGCGGGCGAGAGGCTGCTGGCAGTGGTCGAACAGATGGCCATGGCGAGCAGCGAACTGGAAAGCGCCAATTCCCCCTCCGGCCCCACCGGCAGCGTGCGGATCAGCGTTTCGGAAGGCTTTGGCAGTTGGATCGTCGCGCGGCATCTGGGGGATTTTGCCGCGCGCTATCCGGGGCTGAGCGTCGATCTGGTCGCCTCGAACGGGTTTCTCAGCCCCTCACGGCGCGAGGCCGATATTGCCGTGCTGCTTTCGCGCCCCAAGACCGGGCCGCTGATCGCGCGCAAATTGTCCAATTACACGCTGCGCATGTATGCCAGCCCGACCTATCTGGCGGGGCGCAAATCCATTCTGGCACCCGCCGATCTGCGACAGGGGCATCAGTTGATCGGCTATGTGCCCGAACTGATCTATGCCCCCGAACTCAATTATCTCAGCGATATCGATCCAAGTCTGGCCGCAACCCTGCGCTCGACCTCGATTCTGGCCCAGCACATCATGCTGACCGCCCACGCCGGGGTCGGGGTGCTGCCCTGCTTTATCGGCGATGCCGATCCCTCGCTGGTGCGCGTCCTGCCCGATCACAGCATCACCCGCAGCTTCTGGCTGGTGACGCATAAGGACACGCATGGGCTTCAGCGCATCCGCGTCACCATCGACTGGCTCAGCGAGATCGTGAAGCTGGATGCGCGGCTGTTTGCCGGGGTTTAATCCGCCCGCCAGAACGCATCATAGCGCCGACGCACCGCGATTTCGGATGTGACGACCATCAGCCGCCACAGGTGACGCAGGGCGCTCATGCCGCAAGCCTCCCGACCAGAGTGACGGCCAGCGTCAGCATGGTAAGGCCCACGATGCCATCCAGCACGCGCCACGCCGCAGGCCGGGCAAACAGCGGGGTCAGCACCCGCGCGCCATAGCCAAGGCCGACGAACCAGAGGATGCTGGCGCCGGCAGCCCCGGCGACGAACACCGGACGCAAAGCGGGCGCCTGAGCCGAACCCGCCGCCCCCATCAACAGCACCGTGTCGAGATAGACATGCGGATTGAGAAAGGTGAACGCCGCCGTCGTCGCCAGCGCCCGGCCCAGCGAAACGCCGCCCTGCGCGGTCACGGCCATGGCCTCGGGCGTCATCATCCGCGCAAACGCCTTTATCGCATACCAGCCCAGAAACAGCGCACCGCCGATGGTCAGCGCCATGGTCCATTGCGGCATCGCGCCCAGCAAGGCCCCCACCCCGCCCACGCCTGCGGCAATCAGCAGCGCATCGGCGCCTGCGCAAAACAGCACGATCGGCCCGACATGCTCACGCTTGAGCCCTTGCCGAAGGACGAACATGTTTTGCGCGCCGATCGCTATGATGAGCGCCGCCGACATGGCAAATCCGGTGAGGAAGGTGGAGAGAATGTTTGTCATGGGGGCGCTATGACGCGGCGTTGCAATTCAGGAAAACTTGTTCTACTAATCCAGATGAAGTAAAACTTCATCATGCTGGATTACCCCGCCCTTGCCGCCGTCGCCTGCGTTGCCCGCGAAGGCAGTTTCGAACGCGCCGCCGAAAGGCTGGGCATCACGCCATCGGCGGTCTCGCAAAGGGTGCGGGCGCTGGAGGAGCGGCTGGGCAGCATCCTGATCGTGCGGGGCCAGCCTTGCGTGGCGACCGAGCTGGGCCATCGCCTGTGCGCCCATGTCGATCAGGTGCAATTGCTGGAGGCTGAACTGGCCCCTGCGCTGGCCCTGCCCACGAACGCGCCGGTCACGCTGCGCATCGCGGTCAATTCCGACAGTATCGCCTCATGGTTTCCGCAGGCCGCCGCCGATTTCGCCCGCGCCACCGGCCATCTGCTCGACTTCATGATCGAGGATGAGGAGGTCACCGCCAACCGCCTGCGCTCGGGCGAGGTGTTGGCGGCGGTATCGGCCGATCCGGGCGCGGTGCAGGGCTGCAAGACAGTGGAACTGGGCAGTCTTGAATATCAGGCCTGTTGCAACCCCGATTTCGCCGCACGCTATTTCCCCAATGGCGTGACCGGGGAAAGCCTGTCGCGCGCACCATGCCTGCGTTTCGAGCGGCGCGATGGATTGCAGGCGCGATGGGCCCGCGAAAGCCATGGGCTGGCCCTGAACGCGCCGATGCATTGGGTGCCATCGACCTATGGTTTTCTCAACTTTGCGCTGGCGGGGATGGCATGGGGCATGCACCCGGCGATGATCTCGCGTCCGCTCGTCGAACAGGGCCTGCTGGTCGAACTGACGCCCGACACGCCGCTTCGGGTCAAACTCTACTGGACCGTGACGCGGCTCCACGCTTCCGCGCTCAAGACGCTGACCGATGCGGTCCGGCGGGTGGCGGCGGCGAAATTGCTGCAATAGGGGAGGGTCTTGACAGGCACTGCAATTCCATATCATGTTATATAACGTGATATGGAGAATGCGATGCGCGATGTAATTGCCGATATGGGGCCCGCCTTTCTGGGCAGCAGGCTCAAGCGTCTGGCCGAACGAATGCAGGCGGGCGCGATGAGCACGATTGCCGACGCCGGAATGCCGCTGCAGCCGGGCCATATGGCGGTGCTGGCGGCGCTGCGCGCGGGGCCGATGACGATTGGCCAACTGGCCGAGACCATCGGCATCAGCCAGCCAGGCATCACGCGCAGCGTTGGCCAGTTGGGCAATCTGGGCATCCTTGCCGATGCGCCCGCCGCCGATCAGCGCACCCGATTGGTCGAATTGACCGAGGCGGGCCGCGCCGCCGCGCATCAGGCCGCCAGCGATCTGTGGCCCCGCATCGGCATGGCGGCGCAAGAATTGCTGGATGGCTTTGAGAACCGCTTCATGGCCCAGATTGCCGCCATCGAGCGTGCGCTCGACCAAGCCTCGATTGCCGAGCGGGCCGCCCGCGCCCGCCCCGACGGCTTGCGCCTGCGCGAATTCAGCGACGATCTCGCCCGCGATTTCCACGATATCAACGCGCAATGGATCACCGCGATGTTCTCATTGGAGGCCACCGACCGCGAGGTGCTGGAAAACCCGCGCGCGCGGATCATAGAGCCGGGCGGCGCGATCTTGTTCGTCGAGGCGCCCGGCCTCGGCGTGGTGGGGGCCTGCGCGCTGCAAAAGACCGGCGCGTCGAGCTTTGAGTTGACCAAGATGGGGGTGCGAGAGAGTGCGCGGGGCCTGAAAGCCGGGGAATTCCTGCTGGATGCCATGATTGCGCGCGCGGGCGAGATGGGAGCCGATCCGCTCTATCTGCTGACCAATCGCAAATGCGCGGCCGCGATCCATCTCTATGAAAAGCTGGGCTTTACCCATGATGCGGACATCATGGCCAGCTATGGCGCCCGCTATGCACGCTGCGATGTCGCCATGCGCTATACGGCGGGCGGGGCCTAACGCCCGCCCGTGGCCAGATCCAGATCGTTGCGAGCCGACCAGTAGCGGGCAAGATTGTCGGCATAGGCCGAGCGAGCCTCCTGGACATTGGCCTGCGCGATCAGCACAGGATGCAGAATCGCGGTGCCTGCCTGCAATCCTGCGCGGGCCAGCGCCAGCGCGCTCTGGCTGGCCACCAGCCTTTCGCGGGCCAGCGGAATCGCCTTTTGCGCCGCGATCATCTCCTGCCGCGCCGAGGCAACCTCCTTGCGCAAATCCTCCAGCCGCCGCCGCATCGCGATCCGGGCCAGCGCGCGCGAGGCCGCCGCGCTCTGCGCCTTGCCGATCACGCTGGCCGAAAGAGTCAGTGACAGGCTGGCATTGGCGCTGGGCAGGCGAAACATCGTGTCGCTGGCCTTGGCGGTTGGGATGGGGTCGGCGGTGATCGCGCTGGCCGAAACCTGAGGCCCCACGGCGGCCAGTATCGCTGCCGCCCCCGCCGCATCGCTCACCCCCACCTGCTGCCGGATCGCGGCCAGATCGGCACGGTGCGCCAGCGCGGCGGCGGTCAGCACGTCCAGCGCAGGCTCCTCAGCCGATGCCGGTTCGGGCAAGGCCCCCTGCGCGGGGACCAGCAGCACCGCCGGATCGAGATCAAGCAGCCCGGCCAGACGCAGCGAGGCGGCATAATAGGCATTGAGCGCCTTGATCTGATCCATCGCCGCGCGGGCCGCGCTTTCACGCGCCATTTGCGTGTCCAGCGCAAGGCCCAGCCCCGATGCCTCGCGCGCGCTGCTCAGGCGCAACAGCTCGCGGCTTTCCTCAACCCGGTCGGTGCTGGCGGCAATATGCGCCTGCGCCAGAGCCAGCGCGTAAAAGGCCTGCGCAATATCGTGATCGACCCGCCGACCGGTGAATTCGGCATCATGGCGCAGCGCGGACAGATTGCGCCGCGCGGCCAGAATATCGAACACCACCTGTCCGGGCCGCATGATCCAGCTGGCCAGCGCAAAGGGGCTGACGCGCTCAAACCGGCCTACCTGATAGGCGCCGCCCGCGCCCGGCAAGGCCCCGTCCAGCCGCATCGCATCGACCCCCACCGCGATCCCCGGCAGGGCCGCGCCCAAGGCCCCGCTGACCACGCCGCTGCCCTGCTTCACCCGCGCCTTGGCCTCCTCCAGATCGAGGTTGCGCGCATGGGCCAGTTGCAGCGCATGGGGTAGATCGAGGCTGACCACATCGCGCGCCAGCGTTGCCAGTTCGCCGGAAGCAGGCTCCTGCGCCATGGCGGGCGCGGCGATCAGCATCAGCGCCAGCGCGGCCCGCTTCATGGCGCCACCTTGACCGTCACGGCATTGTCCACCGGCGGCGCGGATTTGGCATTGGCCAGAATGACATCGCCCGCGCCCACCCCATCGGTGATCTCGGTCAGCTTGCCATCGGTGATCCCGGTGGTGATCGCTCTGCGCGCGACCTTGCCGCCGATGACGGCCATCGCGAAACTGCCCTTGTCATCCTTGCCGATGGCCGCATTGGGCAGGCCCAGCACGCCGGTATGGCGCGCCGTCTCAATCCGCGCGCGGGTAAAACCGCCCGCCAGCAGCCGCCCGCCCGGAATGTCGATTTCGGCCATCATCGTGCGCGTGGCCTGATCCAGGCTGCCTGCGGTGCGGGTGACACTGGCCTTGACCGGATCGTCGCTCCCCGTGCTCAGCGTCGCGCTCTGCCCCTTGCGCACTGCGGCGGCCTGCGCGGCGGGCACGGCCACCATCACGCGCAACCGGTCAACCTGCTGCACCGTGAACAAAGGCGAGGACAGGCCATTGGTGGCCGCCTGAATGAAGGCGCCATTGTTGACCATGCGCCGCGTCACCACCCCGGCAAAGGGCGCGACAATCCGCGTATAGGCCGAAACCGCCTGCGCCTTGGCCAGCGTGGCGGCGGCCAGATCGGCCTGCGCATGGGCGATGCTGGTGTGCGCTTTTGCCTCGTCCATCGCCTGATCGGTGATGCCCTTGGCGCGATAGAGTTCCTCCTGCCGCTTCTGCGTGATCTGTTGCAGCGACAATTCTGCCCGGCGCGCGGCCAAAGTCGCGCGGTCCTCGGCCAGTTCATGCACGACCTCGGGCAGGCGGATCGTGGCCAGCACCTGTCCGGCGGTCACCTTGTCGCCAATATCGACCCGCATATCGGCCACATAGCCCGAAACCTTGGCGAAGAGGTCGGCGCTCTGCCATGGCTCGATGCTGGCGTCGGCCTCAAAACTGGCGGCAATATCGGCGCGGGCGGGATGGACGGCATCCAGCGCCGAGGCCGCCGCAGGCGCGCTGGTTGCCGCTGGCGCGCTTTGCCCATGCCACCACAGGCCCCCGGCGATCAGCACGCCCGCGCCCATGGCCATCGACAGAGCCTTGGATGAAGTCATCGTCATGACGGCAAACCTTTACGCATGAGAAGAAGCCGCCGGATCATCGGGATCGAGCGAAGGGGAATGGCGCGAGGCCGAGGCGCGCAGCAGGCCAAAGATCACCGGCAGGACGAACAGCGTGGCCAGCGTGGCAGTGATCACTCCGCCCGCCACCGCCCGGCCCAGCGGCGCGGTCTGCGCCCCGCTCTCGCCAAGGCCCAGCGCCATCGGGGCCATGCCCGCCACCATCGCCATGCTGGTCATCACGATGGGACGCAGGCGGGTCGATGCGCCATGCCATCCGGCCTCCATCGCGCCCATGCCTTCGATCCGCGCCTTTTCGGCGAAACTTACCAAGAGGATGGCATTGGCCACCGCCACGCCGGTTGCCGTGATCGCGCCCATATAGCTTTCCAGATTGAGCGTCGTGCCCGTCAGCCCCAGCATCAGCACCACCCCCACCAGCGCGGCAGGCACGCTGGCCAGCGCGCAGAGCGCCAGACCGGGCGACTGGAAATAGGCCAGCAGCATCAGGAAGATCGCCAGAACCGCCACCAGCAGGCCGGTCTGCAGATTGCCCAGAATATCGCGCAAAGGCTCGACCTGACCGCGCAGCATCACGGTGATACCCTTGGGGGGCGGGCCAAGGCTGTCAACGGCGGCCTGCACCTGCCCCGCCACGCTGCCCAGCGCGGCATGTTCGTAATTGGCGGTCACGCTGACCACCCGCTGGCCGTTATAGCGGTCGAACTGGCCCGGAACGGTGCCCGGCGCCACCTGCGCCACATTGCGCAAAAGCATGGGATGGCCGCTGGCCGAACTGACCGGCAGATTGCGCAGATCCTCCATCGTCGCCGGTTTGGCGGGCGCGCCCTGCACCTGCACCTGATAGGAAACGCCAGTGTTGGCCGCCCAATAGACCGGCTGGGTAAAGCGGCTCGACGAAGTGAAAGGCGTGAGCGAGCGGGTAAGATTGTCCGCCGACACCCCGGCCAGCCCGGCAAGGCCCCGGTCCAGCGTCACCTTGACCGCCGGATAATCCAGCGTCTGGGCGATCTGGACATCGCGAAGGGCCTCAATCCGGCCCATCGCGGCGCGGATCTTTTCGGCATAGGCCCGATTGTCCTCCAACGATTTGCCCAGCACGGCCACCTCGATGGGGGTCTGCGCGCCAAAACTCATCACGCGGCTGACGATATCGGCGGGTTCGAAGGACACGCGCAACTGCGGCAATTCCTTCGCCAGATCGCCGCGCAGTCGGTCGCGCAGCGCGGCCATATCGCCATGGTCCTTAAGCTGAACCTGAAGCACCGCCTCATGTGTGCCGCCGTTCCATTGGTGGATGAAATTGATCGGATAGGCCGACCCATGCATCCCCACCAGCGCCAGACTGGCCGCCACGCCATCGCCTGTATCGCGCGCGATGATGGCCAGCGCCCGCTTGGTCAGATCCTCGGTCAGATCGAGTTTTGTCCCCGCCGGTGCGCGCAGGCGCAATTGCAATTGCGCCGCCGACCCCTGCGGGAAAATATCAGCGCCAAGATAAGCCCCTCCCAGCCCCACCACCAGCGCCGCCACAGCCAGATAGGCCCCGGCCACCAGCCCGGCGGGCAGGCCCGCAACCCGCTCCTTAGCCCCCTGATAGCGCCGCCGCAGCCCTTCCTCCGGCCCGTCATGGCCAATCGCCTCGGGCTTCAGCCACCAAACCGCCAGCACCGGCACCAGCGTGCGGTCGAGCAGCCAGGAGGCGATCATCGCAAAGCCCACCGCCAGCGTCATCGGCAGGAACAGCGCCCGCGCCGCGCCCTGCATGAACAGCGCTGGCACGAAAACGCACAGCACGCAGAGCAGCGCGATCAGCAGAGGCCCGGCCACCTCGCGCCCGGAATCGGCCACCGCGCGGGGCAGAGCCTTGCCCTGCGCCAGTTGCACATGGATATTTTCCATCGTCACGGTGGACATATCCACCAGAATGCCCACCGCCAGCGCCAGCCCGCCAAGGCTCATCAGATTGATCGTCGCCCCGGTCAGCCACAGCGCCAGACTGGCCGCCAGCAACGCCAGCGGGATATTGACCACCACCACCAGCGCCGCGCGCCCATCGCGCAGAAACAGCAGCACCATCACGCCCGTCAGCAAGGCCCCCAGCGCCGCCTCCAGCGTCAGGCTGGCCATCGCGCGGGTGACGAAGCCGGACTGGTCGAATTCATAGCTGACCGTCACATCCTCGGGCAGCGCGGCCTGAAACTTGCCCAGATTGGCCTTGACCGCATCGACCACCGCCAGCGTCGAAGCGTCGGCCCGCTTGGTGACGGGAATATAGACCGTGCGCCGCCCGTTCGAGAGCGCATAGCTGGTGACGATATCCGATCCATCGACCACCTTGGCCACATCGCCCACATGCACGGCCGGGAAGGAACCGGGGCGCAGCGGCACGCTTTCCAGTTCCTTGGCATCCGTCACCATCGCATTGGTCGGCACGATGGGATATTTGCCGTCCAGCGCGATATTGCCCGATGGGCTGACCACCTGCGAGCGGGCCACGGCATTGACCACATCATCGAGCGAGAGATTATATGAGGCCAGCTTGGCCGGATCGGTGTTGAGCACAATCGTGCGCGGCGCCCCGCCAAAGGGCGGCGGCGCGGACACGCCCGGCAACGTGGCAAACATCGGCCGGATCGTGTTGAGCGCCAGATCCTGCATCTGTCCCACGGGCCGCGCCGCGCTGGAAAACACCAGATTGCCCACCGGCACGCTGCCCGCGTCAAAACGCATGGCAAAGGGCGGCACGGTGCCGGGCGGCATAAAGGCACGGGCGCGGTTCACATAGGAGATCGTCTCGGACATGGCCTGCGACATGTCGGTGCCGGGATGGAATTGCAGCTTGAGCACCGTGGCGCCCTGAATCGATTTCGATTCAACATGTTCAAGGCCGGTGATGTAGAGAAAGTGATATTCGTAATAATAGGTGACCAGCCCTTCCATCTGGGCGGGGTCCAGCCCGCCATAGGGCTGGGCCACATAGATGGTCGGCACGTTGAGGTTGGGGAACACATCGCGCGGCATACGCGACAGGCCGAAAAAGGCCGACAGCGCCATGGCCAGAACCAGGACCACCACCGTCCATGGACGGCGCAGCGATTGATGGACCAGATTCATCGGCGCCTTGGACCTTTTCCCCCGCCCCGCCGCATGGTGCGGGCGCATCCCCTTATGGCCGCCGAAACAGCCTCTTATCGACGTTCGTAGCAGAGGGGGCCGTTCTTTCGGCGTTAAGACTTGTGGGGAAAGGTCAAGAAATGTGAAGGTCATCGCCCAAGGGTGACAAGACCGGGCCGCGCGGCTAGGCAGAACGGCAACAAAGCCCATGGGAGAGGCGCAGGCATGAACTGCCCGGTGCTGATCATTGATGATGACGCCGAACTGACGGATATGCTCGGCGAATATCTGGGCGCCGAGGGTTTTGCCGTGAGCGCGGTGCATGATGGGCTCGAGGCTCTGCGCGTGGCGGGGCAAGGGCACTATGCGCTGGCGGTGCTGGACATCATGCTGCCCGGCCTTGGCGGGCTGGAGGTGCTGCGCCAGCTCCGCCAGACCTCGATGATGCCGGTGCTGATGCTGACCGCGCGGGGCAGCGATCTGGACCGCATTGTCGGGCTGGAACTGGGCGCGGATGATTACATGCCCAAGCCTTTCAACCCGCGTGAGCTGGTGGCGCGGATGCGGGCGATCCTGCGACGGTTCGAGGCGCGCGAACCGGCGCGCCCGGCATTTTCCGGCTTTGCCGGGCTGGAGGTGGATTCCACGCGCTTTGTCGCCCGTCTGGCGGGCGTGCCGCTGGGCCTGACGGGCACGGAGTTCCGCATCCTGGAAACACTGGCGGGCGAGGCGCAGCAGATCCACCGCCGTGATGCCCTGACGCAGGCCGTGCTGGGGCGGCGGCTGCTCAATCAGGATCGCAGCATCGACACCCATATCAGCAATATCCGCCGCAAATTATCCGCCGCCGCGCCGGGCATGGTCGATATCAAGGCCATCCGCGGCCAGGGTTATGTGCTGGTGGCGCTGGGCGGCAAGGGCGCGGTGTGAGGTCGATTTTCTCGCGTATTTTCCTCAGCTTCTGGCTGGCCATGGCGTTGATCGCCGCTTCGGCGGTGGGGGTGACGGTGGCCGTGGCATGGGCGCGGGCCGAGGCGCTGGAGGCCTTCGATCCGGGCGCCTTGCTGCGCGGCGCATCGCGGGCGTGGCGCGCGGGCGGCGATGCGGGCCTGCGCCAATGGCTGGCGCGCGAGGCGCGCAGGGACGGCAATATCATGGTCTTTGTGCTGGATGCACAGGGGCGCGACATGCTGGGCCGCGCGGTTTCGCTGCGGCTGCGCCCGGATCAGGCGGCCGCCGACAGCCCGCCGGCCCCTCCGACCACCCCCGGCTTTATGCGGCGGCGCAGCCATGTGCTGCTGTTTTCGCCCTTGCCCGGCGGGCGCTGGCGGCTGGTGGCGGGATGGTCGGGGGCCACCGCTTTCGATGTGCTGGGCTCTTATGATGTCTGGGTGGCGATGGGCCTGCTGGCGCTGGGGGTCAGCGGGGCGATGGCGTGGTGGCTGGCGCGCCAGATCAGCCATCCGGTGGTCGCGCTGCAGGCCAGCGCGCGCAGGCTGGCCGAAGGCGATCTGGGCGCGCGGCCCGAAGACTGGCTGATGGCGCGGCGCGATGAACTGGGCAGTCTGGCGGCCGAATTCACCACGATGGCGCAAAAGTTGCAGCAGCAGCTCGTCAGCAAGGACGAGTTGCTGCGCGATATCAGCCATGAATTGCGCTCGCCCCTGACGCGGCTGCGGGTGGCCGCGGCGCTGGCGCGGCAGAATGCGGGGGATCTGGAAACCCATCTGGCGCGGGTCGAGCGCGACATTGACCGGCTGGACCGGATCATCGGCGACACCTTGCGTTTTTCGGCCATGAACACGCCGGGGCGGCAACTGGACAGGCAATTGGTCGATCTGGCCGAATTGCTGGGCGAGGCGGTCGACGATGCGCGGATCGAGGCCGAACAGCGCCGGATCGCGCTGCACCTGACCGCGCCCGACGGGATTGCGATGCCTTGCGATCCCGATCTGCTGCGCCGAGCTTTTGACAATGTTTTGCGCAATGCGATCCGCCATTCAGGCGAGGGCGAGGCGATTGCCATTACGCTCGAGACCGGCCCCGACCGGATCTGCATTGCGATGGCCGATCGCGGCGAAGGCGTGCCCGAGGAGGCACTGGAGCGGATCTTTGAAGCCTTCTATCGGGTGGACAAGGCGCGCGGCGCGCAAAGCGGCGGGGCCGGATTGGGGCTGGCGATCACGGCGCGCATCGCGGCACTGCATGGCGGCACCGTGGCGGCCGACAACCGGCCCGGGGGCGGCCTGATCATCCGCTTCGTTTTCCCCAAATAAGCCTTGTCAGGCGGAGTTTTGACGGGCGCCGGGGCGGTTTTCCATACGATTCGTCCAGAACAGCTTATCGCGCCCAAGCAATATTTTATCGCATTTGAATAGATATCTCGACCCATAGACAATAAATGGAATGACACCGGGAGGAAACCGGAGATTATGCCATGAAAAAACTTAAATTCATCCTCGCTGCGACCTTTATTGCTGCAGCGCCCTATGCAATTCATGCCCAAAACGTTCCGCAGACTTCACAGGATCCTACTGATTCTGCCGCAGCGGACACGACCAGTCATGCCGTTACGCCTAATATTGGCGACAATATCTATGACAAGATCGGCGAACAGGTCGGTACAATTTCGGAAGAGAACGACAAGAACGTCGTTGTCACCACCACGCAGGGGAAGGTCACCATTCCCATCGCCTCGCTGGCGCCGGGCGAAAAGGGATTGATGATCAACATGACCAAGGACGAATTTCACGCCGCCATTCAGGCAGCACGCGGTGGGCAGGCCGCCCGCTAAGGGCGCTTGATGGGCCGGTTGGGAGGAGGCATGGTCGCCCCCCCTCTCAACCGGCCTTAGGCGTGCCGACGATCAGATCCACTCAAAAAATTCGACGCAATAACCGCCCGGATCACGCACCTTGAACTCCAGCGTGCGCCCGTCGACTCCGGTCTGCAGCCCTTCGCCCGCGCCCGCCACGCCCATACGGAACAGGCGAGCGTGCCAGCCTTCCAGATCCTCGGTTTCCAGCGAGAGGATCACGCCCTTGTTCGCCTCGCGCACCGGCATCTGGCTGCCGTGGCCCGCGCCCACCAGCGCAACGCAGGACGAACCGCCCAGGCGAAAAATCTCCAGCCCCGGCGCCGACAGCATCCGCGTCAGGCCCAGCACATTGGCATACCAATCCGCGGCCGCGCCCAGATCGTCATAATAAAAGATCGTATAGGCCCCGCCGATATGGGGATGCGGCTCGCCAGAATCGGTTGCGCTGTCGGCCATCAATCAAACCTCGCTGATATTCGCCTCAATCTGCGACAGGGCGCGGCGCAATGCGGTAATGTCGGCCTTGCTGACCCCGTCGAGCGCAATTTTCTGATGCCGCACCGCCGAAACCGCGATCTCGTCGAACAATTCGCGCCCCCGCTCGCTCAGCGACACCAGCGCCACGCGCGAATCCTCGGGCGAAATCTCGCGTTCGACCATCCCGTCATTGTGCAACTGGCTGATGACGCGGCTGATCGTGGGCTGCTCCATCAAGGTGCGATCGACAATCTGCGACATCGACATCTGCCCCTGCGATCGCAAAACCGACAGCACGCGCCATTGCGAGAGGTTGATCCCGCTGGCCTTCAGCCGCCCGCTCAGGCGGATGTTCATCAGGCTGCTGACGCGATAGATCTGATATGGCAGGAAATCTCCCAGCCATCCATTGCCATCGGCCTGTGTCTCATCGGTCATATCAGGGTTCATAGATAAGGCTCCCCCTGGCTCCTTTACGCAATTTGGCGAGGATTTCCATCCGGTGACTCCATATTGCACAATTCATTTCAGAATGTATATGATTATGAATATGAATGGCGCCGCCCCCGCAAAGCGCCATGGGGACAATGATGAGCAGCCAAAATAACAAGGACCTGTGGACCTCCAACCTTGGATTCGTGCTGGCAACGGCCGCGGCGGCCATCGGGCTGGGCAGCCTCTGGCGCTTTCCCTATGTGGCCGGGGCCAATGGCGGCGGAGCCTTTGTACTGGTCTATATGCTGTTCATCGCGGCGCTCTGCGTGCCTTTGATGATCGCCGAAATGAGCCTTGGCAAAGCGGGCATGGGCAGCGTGGTCGGATCGGTCCGTCGGCTGGTGGCCGAAGAGAACGCCTCGCCCTTCTGGCGCGTGGTAGGCTGGCTCAGCCTTGCCGTCCCCTTCTTTGGTCTGAGCTATTACAGCGTGGTGGCTGGCTGGTCGCTCGATTACACGCGCGTGGCCGTCGCGCAGGGTTTTGCCGGGACCGATGCCGGGGCCTCGCGCCACCTGTTCGAAACGCTGATCGGATCGCCATGGCGACAGGGGGCGATGCAGTTCACCTTCATCATGGGCACAGCCACGGTGGTCGCCCTTGGCGTTCAGCGCGGGATCGAGATCGTGTCGCGCATCAAGATGGTGGCGATGTTCACCGTTCTGATCGGGCTGGTGCTGTATAATGCAATCACGGTGGGTCTGGGGCCTGCGGTCGATTTCCTGATCGCGCCCGATTTTGCCCGCCTGACGCCCGCCAGCCTGCTGACCGCGATGGGGCAGGCGCTGTTTTCCACCGCCATCGGCGCGGGCGTGCTGATGACCTATGCCGCCTATCTGCCCGCTGGCGTTTCGGTGCCCAAATCGGCGGGCGTGGTGGCCGGATCGGTGGTGGCCGTGTCGCTGCTGGCGGGTCTGGCGATCTTTCCTATCGTGCTGGCCCATGGGCTTACCCCTGCCGAGGGGCCGAACCTGATCTTCGTCACGCTGCCGGTTGCCTTTGGCGCGATGCCGGGCGGGCAATTCATCGCCGCGCTGTTCTTTGGCCTGATTACGCTGGGGGCTTTTACCACGGCGGTGGGCATGCTCGAACCGGTCGCGGCCTATTGGCTGGAGCGCAAGCAATGGCCGCGCCCGCTGGTGGCCTATGGCACGGGTCTGGCGATCTGGATGGTGGGCCTGCCCTCGCTGCTGTCTTTCAGCACGCTTAAAGATGTCCATCCCCTCGCCTTCATCCCCGGCTTTGGCGGCAAGACTTTCTTCGATGCGCTCGACCATGGGATCAGCGAGTTTCTCCTGCCGATCAACGCGCTGCTGATCGCGCTCTTTGCCGGATACGCGCTGCGCCGCCGCCTCAGCGCGTCCGAAACCACCCTCCCCCCGGCGCTGCACAAAGTGTGGCGGCTGTTCACCGCGGTCATCGTGCCGCTGTCCATTCTGGTGCTGATGATCTCGCAGCTCAGCCGCTGATCCGCCCTTTATTCGGAGACTATCGCGTGACCCCTTCCTTTGATCTTGACGCCCTGCGCAGCCAGTTCCCCTCGCTGCCGCGCCTCGCCTATTTCAATTCCGGCTCTTATGGCCTGCTGGCGCGCGGGGTGCGGGCGGCTTTCGATTCCTATCTCGACCGGCGCGAAGAGGTCGGCGCCGACTGGGGCGGATGGGTGATGGCCAATGAAGGGCTGCGCGAGGCCATGGCCGCGATGCTGGGCGTGGCGGGCGATGAGGTGGCGATCACGGCGTCGGCCTCGGCAGGGATCAATGCGGTGGCCTCCTCGCTCGATTATGCCGCGCGGCCCAAGATCGTGGTGACCAATTTCGATTTTCCCACCAGCGCCCAAATCTGGCACGCACAGGAAAAGGCGGGCGCGCAGATCGTCCATGTCGCCGAAGCGGAAGACGGCCTGATCCCGCTCGACGCGCTGTTGAGCGCGATTGACGAGCAGACCGCTATCGTGGCGCTCTCACATGTCTGCTATCGCCATGGCGGGCGCATTCCCGACGCGGATATTCGCGCCGTGATGGCGCGCGCACATGAATTGGGCGCGCTGGTCATCCTCGATGGCTATCAGATTATCGGCACGCAACAGATCCGCCCCGCCGATCTGGGCGTCGATTTCTATGTCGGCGGCTTCCTCAAATATCTGCTGGGCACGGCAGGCGCAGGTTTTCTCTATGCCAGCGCCAGTTCCACCGCCCACCTGACCCCGCGCACCAGCGGTTGGTTTGCGCAGGCCGACATCAACGCGATGGACATTTTCGCCAACACCCCCAGCCCCACCGCCCGCCGCTTCGAAGCAGGCACGCCCCCTGTCCCCAGCGCGATTGCCTGCGCGGCGGGGCTGAAGGTTCTGGGCGAGGTCGGCTTGCCCGCCGTGGGCGACTGGATCGGGCAATTGACAGCGCTCGCCATCACCCGTCTGGCGCAGGAGGGCATCGCCACGAACTCGCCCACCGATCCGGCGCGACGCGGGCCTTTGCTGACCGTGGTGGCGCAAGATGACAATGCTCTGGTGGCCGCTCTGGCCGAGCGCGATGTGATCACCTCCTGCCGCGATGGGCGGCTGCGCGCGGGGTTCCATTTCTACAATACGCTTGCCGATGTGGATCGCTTTGTGGATGCTCTGCTGGCCAACCGCGCCCTGTTGGCTTGAAGGCTGGCTTGAGGAAATTGCTGAAAATGATCAAATTTCATCGCTCGCTTCTTGCCATCCCGCTGGTCCTGATGGCGGGCAGCGCCTTGGCCGGGCCGATCACGCCCGCCGAAACCAAGGCCACCACCGCCACGCTTGGCGAATTGGTGGAATTTCTGCGCCTGCCCAATGTCACGCCCAAATCCAGCGCCGATATTCGCGCCAATGCCGCGTGGCTGGAGGCCAAATTGAAGGCCCATGGCTGGAAGGCGCGGCAATTGCCCGATGGCGAAACGCCGATGGTGTGGGGCGAATGGGCAGGCGCCGGAGCAAAGGCGCCCACGGTGCTGTTCTATGCCCATATGGACGGGCAGCCGGTCAATCCCAAGGAGTGGAAACAGGCCGATCCCTTTACGCCCGTTTTGCGCGCCTGCGCCAATATGGACACTTGCGCCACGCTGCCGCTCGACCAACTGAGCGCGCAGGCCGGGCCGCAATCGGACGCGCGCCTGTTTGCCCGCTCCGCCGCCGATGACAAGGCTCCGATCATGATGCTGATCGCGGCGGTGGACGCAATGAAGGCGTCGGGCCGCAAGCCTGCCGTCAACATCCGCTTCATCGCGGATTCACATGAGGAAGGCGGCCCGCCCACTCTGGCCAAGGTGGTGGCCGACAATCGCGCCGATCTTACCGGCGATGTCGTGGTGATGCTGGACGGGCCGATGCACGCCAGCAACAAGCCCACGGTGATCTTTGGCCATCGCGGCGGCGGCGGGCTGACCATCAAGGTCTATGGCCCGTCCGAGGCGATGCATTCGGGCCATTACGGCAATGTCGTGCCCAATCCGGCGCAAAATCTGACCCGCCTGATCGCCAGTTTCAAGGATGCCGACGGTAAAGTGACATTGCCGGGCTATTACGATGGCATCGACCCGGCGTTCAAGGCGGCGGTGAAAGCCTATCCGGTCGAGGATGACGAGGCGGGCCTGTTGAAACGCGCGGGCGTGGCCAAGGCGGAGGGCTTCGTGGCCAACTATCGCGAGGCGATGGCGGTGCCCACGCTCAATCTGGTGGGCCTGTTTGCGGGTTCGGGCGGCGTGCTAGACCGCTCGATCATCCCGGCGGATGCCAGCGCGGCACTCGATCTGCGCACGGTGCCCGGCGTCAGCTTCGACCATGAATTCGCCCTCATCCGCGCGCAGGCCGAGGCCATGGGCTTTCACCTGATCGACGGCGCGCCAACGCCTGAGGATCGCGCGCGCTATCCCCTGCTGGCGACGATCAAGGGCGGCAGCTTTTCCAAGGCTTTGTTCACCGATCCGGCGCAGCCGATGGGGCGCTGGCTGATCGGGGGATTGAAGGACAGTTTCGGCGGCGATCCGGTGGTAATCCCGCTGATGGGCGGCGGCGTGCCGACCGAGCCTCTGGTGCGCGAATTGAAGGCCCCGGTGGTGATCCTGCCGCTGGTCAATCTGGACGACAACCAACATGCCGCCAATGAAAACCTACGGCTGGGCAATTATGCGCAAGGCGTTCACAGCCTCGTTTCGCTGATTTCGCGCAAGCCGTAATCGCGCCGGAACGACAAAAAGGGCGAGCGGGATATGTCCCCCTCGCCCTTTTTGTTACCTGTCCTGCGGCGCAGGGAAGGAGGCGAAACGCCCCCTTTCCCTTATCCTTACCAGCGATAGGTGAAATTGGCGCCAATGGTGCGCGGCGCCAGCGTCGAGGTCATCAGGAAGATATTGGCCGCACCCGACTGCGAGCTTTTGTACAGCGTGGGATAGGCATTGGTCAGGTTCTTGGCAAAGACCGAGAAGGTCCATGCGTCCTTCGCCACACCCGCGCGCAGATTGACTAGTTCATAGGCATCGCCCTGAAAATTGATGGCATTATACAGGGTCGAACCCAGCGCCGGGGTGCGCGTATATTGGCCCGCATACTGATAATCGACGCGCAGCGAGCCGTTCAGCCCATACCACGGCAGCGGATGGTTGAGATCGAGCGCCACATCCGCCGTCCAGTCCGGCACGAAGGACAAGGCGCTGCCCTTTGTGGCCAAAACCGGGGCGACGCCCGTGCCGGCATTGGCGGTGCCGGTGACGTTCTGGTCCAGCGTGGCCTTGGTATAGCCAACATTGCCGCTGATCGTGGCCCATGTGGTCGGGCGCGCGGAAACCGACAGGTCGAAGCCCTTGCTGGTCGCGTCCCCGAAATTGCCGACATAGCTGAACGAGCAGTTCGAAAGCGACAGGTTCTGCTGAACATTGTGCCACTTCAGATAGAAGCCGCTGCCCGAAACCGACAGCTTGCCGCCCATGAAGCGGCCCTTCATGCCGCCTTCAAAGCTCCACACGCTGTCATCGCCATAGGTCTGGGGGATGCTGCCGTTCTGGGCAATATCGGCGGCGCAGCGCGCGGCCGGGATCGGACGGTTGGCCCCGCCTGCACGGTTGCCCTTGGCGGCCGTGGCATAGAGCAGCAGGTTGGGATTGGTCTGCCACGAGATGTTGAACTTGGGATTGATCGGCGTCGATTTAGTCGAGGTCAGAGGCAGGATCTGGACCCCGCCCTGGAAATAGCCATTGCCGATATATTGGAACGAATAGCTCTGGCGCGCCACGCGAACGCCTGCATTGATCTTCAGCTTGCTCGTTACGTTCCATGTCGCATCGGCGAAAGCCGAGGCCTGACGGTCGATTTCCACTTGATACTTGCTGGCCAGAATGCCGCCCGCCGAATAGGGACCGCTGTTCACATTGTAATTGAACGCATTGCCCGGCACCAAGGCACCGCCCTGCAGGAAATAGACCGCCGCGGGATAGGACGCATTGGCATCGCCCCATTCGACCTGAAGCAGCGACTGTTTTGACGTGGAAAGGAACACGCCCACCGTGCCATAGATCGGCGCGGTCTGGTCATTGGTGGTCAGGCGGATTTCCTGTGTGAACAGGGTCTGCTTGGTGGCGGTCGATTGGGGCGAGCCGAAATTGGGATTGGCCGCCATGAAGGCCGCCGTCTTGCTGGCGCCAAAGATGTTATAGGCAGCCACCTGTGTGTAATCGTCCACGCGCGACAGATCGCGCCAGTTGCCCGAGGTGATCGACGTCAGCGTGGCTCCGCCGAAATTGTAGGCCATCTTCAGGCTGCCGATCTTGATCTCGTCCGTATAGGGCGTGCCGATCTGTTCAAAGCTCTGGTACTTGCCCGAGGTGGGCCAGACGCCCGACCAGATCAACCCGTTGTCATTGCCGTGAAGGCGCTGATAATTGAAGAAGGGCGTGATGGTCAGCTTGTCATTGGGCGCATAGGTCAGCGCCACGCGCAGCGAGGTATTGTCGGTGCTGTTGATGTTGCTGTTCAAAACCTTGCCGGTCTGGGTGCGCGACATCTGATCGACGAAACCGCCGTCGCGGCGATTGTCGACCGAGACGCGGATGCCCAATTTGTCGGCGATCAGCGGGCCGCCCAGGGCAACGCCGGTTTCATAGCCGATGCCGCCATTGGCGTTGAAGTTGACCTCGCCAACCGCCTTGCCGCTCCACTGGCTCAGGCTGGGCGCGGTGGTGATGAAACGGACCGTGCCGCCTTCCGAGCTGGCGCCGTAAAGCGTGCCCTGCGGGCCGCGCAGCACTTCGACGCGTTCAAGGTCGAACAGGCTGGGGCTGACCGGCTGGGTCCAGTTGTTGGCGCGGCTTTGGGTGGGCACGTCGTCAATATAGATGCCGACCGTGGCCGCGCCTTGCGTGGTGGAAACGCCGCGGATCGAGATATTATTGCCGCCACCGATCGTCGCGCCGGGGCTGACGTGGAAGCCGGGGGTCGCTTTCGACAGTTCCGACACGTCGGTGATGCCGGTCTTTTCCAGATCCTTGCCGCTGAAGGCCGCGATGCTGATGGGAACCTTGGAGAGCGATTCATTGCGGCGCTGGGCGCTGACCACGATTTCGCCGGGGGCCGAGGCAGCCTCAGCGCTTTGCGCATGGGCGCTCATCGGGGCAAGCGCCAGAAGGCTGGCGGAGGTGCAGAGCAGAGCGGTCAGACGCGAGAAAGTGGCAGGTCTCATGTTCCCCCCTTGATGGGTTATGGATTGGTCTGGCCCGGCCCTTTTGGCTGATGGTTTGTGCTGTTGGTCGGCCAATCGGGGTCTTGCCGGGATGTGACGCCATCATTGAATGCAAAATCATATGAAATCAACTGGCGCATGACGCAGCATTTTACCAGCTTGGCAAATTGCCCGGTTTTGCAGGATTGGCGGGCCGGGCAAAGGCGCGCAATTCCGCCATTTAACTTGCATATGACACTATTTTACATCGCCTACGCAATTTTGCCCCTTGCCATGATTTTGGCGGTTTCGCTGCGCCGCAGCATGGAAAAATGGCGGAAAGCCGGGGGTGATAGCGATTCGGACTTGCCGCAAATTGCATCAGGATATATATCCGTTTTCATGTTTTAGACGGAACAACCCCCGACCCGCATCAATCAAGGAAGTCTGCTGTGACCGAGTGCAAAGCCGCTGACACCTGCCCCGCCCGCAAGGCTCATATTGCCAGTCGCAAACCCTATTACCGCGAATTGCGCGCCGGGCAGAAGATCAAATGGTGCGCCTGCGGCCTCTCCAAGCGCCAGCCTTTCTGCGACAGCGTTTCGCACGAGGGCACCGGGTTCGAACCCATCGAATATGTGGCCAAGGAAGCAGAGGAAGTGCTGCTGTGCGGATGCAAGCAGACGAAAACCGGCCCCTTCTGCGATGGCGAACATTCGAACCTGCCTGGCGGATACAAGGACGAGGAAGAGCCGCAGAACACCACGCTGGTCGAGGCCGATGCCGAAGGCTTCGCCCGCCTCAACACGCCCTGCTATGTGGTTTCGCCGCCCGCGATGGGCGATGTTTATGCGCTGGCCCGACTGGTCGCGCCCGACACCGGGGCGCAATATCAGTCGCAATTCTATCTGACGCTGCCCTCCGGTTCCTCGCCGGTGCTCGCCTCGGATGTGGGCGATGTGGTGCTGTGGGTGCGGCATGGCGCGGGCACGGTCGAAATCGAGGGGCGCAGCTTTCCCCTCGATGGCCCCTGCGGCGTCTATATCCGCCGCGGCGAGGGCTTCCGTCTGACCGCCTCCAGCCCACTGGCCGTCTATGTCTCGGAATGCCCCGGCGGCAACAGCCTGTCCGAGCGGGCGGCCATGGGCGACGCCTTTGACGAAACCTGTCCCGAACGCATCGCGCTGATCGACGAAGCCGCGCGGCAGGCCATGGGCCCGCGCTATTTCCAGGTGCTGCTCGACGATCGCCACGGGTTGCGCAACACCGCGCAATTCATCGGCCATATCCCGCGCTCCAAGGCCGAAATGCACCGCCACCTTTACGAGGAAGCGCTTATCATCATCTCGGGCACCGGGGTCATCTGGAACGATGATTTCCGCGCCCCGGTCAAGGGCGGCGATGTCATCTTCTTCCCGCGCAAGATCCGCCATTCGCTGCAATGCACATGCGATGAAGGGCTCGACGTGCTGGGCCTGATCCATCCCGGCACCAATCCGGGCATCAATTACGAATAACTCCGACCGGGTATTCGCAGGAGGAGCAAGGGGAGCGTGACGGCTCCCCTTCTCTTTACGCGCCGATGGCGGCGCGGAGACGCGCCATATCCTCATGCCTGCTGGCAATATCGCCGCGCGGCGCGGCCATGCGCAGATCGCGCAGGATCTCCAGCGAACGCAGCAAAGCCTCCAGCGGCGGCCCGCTGGCGGTGATGCCCTGCATATGGCCCGGCGCCATTGTCTGCGCAGGACCGGCCACGAAACGGCTGACCAACTGATCGTGATGCTGGGCCGCAATCGCGCCAAACGCATCGCACACCCCCAGAAAGGCCCGCACATTGGCCACGAACCAAGGCGCATCGCGGTCTGTCTCCACATGATCGAGCAATTGATCGAGGATCGAGCGGCGGCTCATACACTCACGCAGGCGCAATTGTTCGGCCGGAAGCATATAGGGCAGCTTTTCATGCAGCAATTGCGCGTAATAGGGATCGCTGGCCCGGCACAGGCCCAGCATCAGGTCGATCTCATTGATCCCGGCAAAATCGCCCGCATTGGCCCCGCGATAGACCTGCCGCCCCACGCGATAGGGTTTGTAATAGGGTCGGACGCAATAGAAAAAGCGATCAATGTCAAGCGTTTCAAACAAGCGCGCATTGCACGCCGCCACGCCTTTCAGCGCTCTTTCTGCCTCGGCAAACAGCACATCGGCCACCGGGCTGCTCGCGCCCAGCGGCACCAGACGGGTCAGCGCATAGGCCGCGCTTTGCAGGCCGAAAATGCCGCGCGTGTTTTCATCGATGAACAGGAATTCGTCGTGCAAAGTGGTAAAACTGCGCCGCAATCCGCCCACCGCGCGATTATGCGTGGCCAGATGCGCGGTGGCGAAACGCGGCGCCATACCGATCGACACGCCCACATGCAGCGCCAGCGCGCTGGCCGTGGCAAAGGGCGAGGTAGTCTCGCGGTCCGGGTTGGTCAGTTCGTGGCGGCGCAGCGCCCCCAGATACATGCCCACATCGCCCAGCAATTCGAGCGCGCCGTCAAACCCGTCATGCGTCCGCCCCTCGGCCAGCAGGGGGGCCAGCAATTCCTCGCCCCGGCGCACCAGTTCCTCTTTCAGCTCGCCGCCTATGCCCTCGACCTGCGCGCGGTCGCCTTGCGCGAAATAGAGTTCCTCCAGCGCGGTGTTGATCGCGGCGAAATCGTGGCGGATCCATTGGTTGAGGGCGACATCAGGGGACATGGCGGGGGGCATGGCGCAAAGCTCCGGCAAGAAGTGAACCGCAACATCCTATTCCAGCATATCCGGAAAAGGGTTCCTGATTTCCCGCCACAGCGCCCTTGCGCAAAATAGATCACAACGCCAAAGGGCCACCAAGGAACTCTATTCCGCCGCCGCCATCACCGCGCCCGCCCGCTTGATCCGCTTCATGCCGATGGTGGTGTTGAACCGCTCCACCCCCGGCATCCGGCGCAATTGCCCGCGCAGCAATCCGTCCAGATGGGCCACATCGCGCGCCATCACATGCAGCAGATAATCCGCATCGCCCGCCGTGGTATAACAGGCAATCACACTGGGATGCTCGCAGGCCGCCGCCTCGAACGCGGCATGGTCGGCAAAGCTGACCGACACCTGCACAAAGGCGTCCAGCGTCAGCCCCACCGCTTCCGGCTCGACCATCGCGCGATAACCAAGGATCGCGCCCGACGCCTCCAGCCCCTGCACCCGGTTCCAGCAGGGCGTCTTGGACATGCCCACCTCCTGCGCCAAATCGGCGAAGGACTGGCGGGCATCGCGCTCCAGCGCGCCCAGGATGGCGCGGTCGAACCTGTCCATTTACAGTGTGCTCTTGCCCGATTGCTTCACCACGGCACCGCCCTTCATGACGAAGGAAACCTTTTCCAGCCGCCGCACATCCTGCAACGGATCGCCATCAACCGCCACCAGATCGGCAAAACGCCCCGCCTCAACGCGGCCCACATCCTTGCTGCCCAGCAATTCGGCGGCAACCCCGGTGGCGGCGCGGATCGCGTCCATCGGCTTCATCCCGGCCTCGACCATCAGCGCAAATTCCTGCGCGTTCTCGCCATGGGCCGACATGCCGAAAGTGTCGGTGCCAAAGGCGATCTTCACCCCCGCCAGATAGGCGTCATGAAGGTTCTTGCGTAGCACCGGCGCGACATGCAAAGCCTTGTCGGCGGTCGAGGGATTGAGCTGTTCAGGGTGGGTCTTGGCCCGCTGATAGACCTTGTCGCCCACCAGCATCGTGGGCACCAGATAGGTGCCATATTGCTTGTAGAGCTTATAGCTGCCCGCATCGCCAAACGATCCATGCTCGATCGAATCGACGCCCAACGTAATGGCATGGTCGATCGCCTGCTTGCCATGGGCATGGGCCGCCACCTTCATCCCCAGCGCATGGGCGGTTTCCACCACCGCCTTGATTTCATCGTCGCTCATCAATTGCCAGTCGGGATTGTCGCCAATCGACATCACCCCGCCCGAAGGCATGATCTTGATCAGATCCACCCCTTCGCGATGCAACCGGCGCACGGTGCGGCGCGCATCATCGGCCCCATCGACCAGATTGTCGGCAATATGCGGAATTTCCGCGATTTCCGGGTTCAGCCCGTTGGCCCCGTCGCCATGCCCGCCCGTCGGCCCCAGCGCCGATCCCGCCACCCACAGGCGCGGACCGGGCACGGCGCCTTCGTTGATTCCGCGCTTTAATGCCACGACCACCGCCGTCTCGCCCCCGCAATCGCGCACCGAGGTAAATCCCGCCAGCAAGGTGGCGCGGGCATAGGCGGTCGCGTCGATGGCGTGCTGGAAATCGCTGCGCGTCACGGCGTTGCGGATCGGGTCGCCGGGGTGGAAACCATGGGTGATATGGTCATGCGTGTCGATGAGGCCGGGCAGCACCGTCTTGTCCGACAGATCGACCACCGCCGCGCCGGGACGGGTAATGAAACCCGCCTCGATCCCGGTGATGCGATCATCATGGATCAGGATCGAGACTTTCTCGCGCACCGCATCGCCAGCGCCATCGATCAGCCGCCCGGCATGGACCACCACATCGCCCGCATGGGCCGGGGCAGACATCAGCGCGGATGCCAGAAATGTTGCCGCCAAAGCCCGTCCTGCCACTTTACGCATAAATTCCCTTTCCCCCGGCGGCGATGGCCTGCCCGCATCGTCATGATAGCGCAATTTTGATCGAACGCTATCGCTGAAACTTGCGTCAGCATGAATTATATCATATGATTTTGCATACGTTAAAGAGCGAATTGCTCCAGGCTGCTTTCCGCCCTTCCATCCGCCCACTCCCACCTTATGAGGTCAATCATGCCAAACCTGCTTCGATGGGCTATGCTGTCCGGCCTGCTCTGCGGCGCGGCGATGGCGCCCTATGCGCTGGCCCAAAGCGCCCTGTCGCCCGCCGCGCAGGCCGCTCTGGCCACGCCGGGCGCCCCGGCCCAACCCGAAGCCGAACATAGCCGCCTGCGCCTGCTGCGCGCCGGGGCCTTGCTGGCCGTGCCGGGTGAGGCGGTGCGGGGGCAAAGCACGCTGGTGATAGGCGCGGATGGACGGATTACCGCTATCCACCCCGGATGGCCCGAGGCCGCCACGCTTGGCCTGCCCGCCAATACCGAGGTGATTGATCTCAAGGATCAATTCGTGATGCCCGGCTTCATGGATGTCCATGTCCATCTGACCAGCGGCGGCATCGCCGGGCATATGCCCGATGCTGCCCTGCGTGAAGAGGATGGGTTCTTTGCCCTCAACGGCGCGCGCAATGCGCGGGCAACGCTGATGGCGGGCTTTACCACGGTGCGCGATCTGGGCGCGGCGGATGGGGCGATCTATCCCTTGCGCGATGCGGTGCGGGTCGGGATCGTCGCCGGGCCGCATATCCTGGCCGCAGGCGCCGGGATCAGCCCCACCAACGGCCATGCCGATGTCCATGGCCTGCGCAAGGCTTTGTTGGCGGCGGCCGATCGCGGCAACACCTGCAACGGCGCCGATGATTGCATGCGCGCCACCCGCGAGGCGATCCGCGCGGGGGCCGATGTCATCAAGGTCCATGTGACCGGCGGCGTCACCGACAGTTCGGACACCGGCACCGGCCAGCAATTCACCGATGCCGAATTGCAGGCCATCGCCTGGACCGCGCATTCGATGGGCCGCAAAGTGACCACCCATGCCCATGGCAAGGAAGGCATCGATGCCGCCGTGCGCGCAGGCTATGACAGTATCGAACATGCGATGTGGGCGGATGAGGAAAGCCTCAAGGCGATGAAGGCGCGGGGCACATGGCTGGTGCCCACGGTCTGGCCCATCGACTGGGTGGGCGATACGCCGGACAAGGTGCGCGCTGGCCCGTTCCGCAATCTCAACGAAAACTCGATGGCCAAGATGCTGCTGCTGGGCGATCAGCCCAAGAAGCTGGCGCGCATGGCGGTGCGGCTGGGGGTTCCGATTGCGCTGGGCACGGATTCGGGCATTTCGCCCCATGGCACCAACGGGCGCGAGATGATCGAATATGTCGCGGTCGGGATGAGCCCGATGGAGGCGCTGAAAACCGGCACGGTCAATGCCGCCGCCGCCATGGGCCTGAAGGATCGCGGGCGGATTGCGCCGGGGATGCTGGCCGATGTGATCGCGCTGGGCGGCGATCCGATCCGCGACATTGCGCAGGTTCTCAATGTCCGTTTCGTGATGCGCGACGGCATTATTTTCAAACAATCAGGCATCGCGCAGGGAGAGTGAATATGCGTGCGTTTCTATCCGTCATGGCCATGGCCGCCGCGCTGGCCTCCGCTCCGGCGCGGGCCGAGGATCTGATTATCGACCATGTGACCTTGCTCGACGGCACAGGCACGCCTGCCCGCGCCGATATGAGCGTGGGGATCGACAAGGGCCGCTTTACCTTTATCGCTCCCACCGCCTCGGCCCCGCGCGCATCGGGTCGGCATATGGATGCCAAGGGGCAATTCCTGATCCCCGGCCTGATCGAAACGCATGCTCATATCCGCCTGCCCTCCAACGCCAATCCGGCGGCCGAGGCGCCGCTTGATGAAAACGACCTGCCTATCCAGCCGACCTATTCCGCCGCCGAGCTGGAAAAGGCCCATGAGATGGGCGTGGGCGTGCTGGCGGGCTATCTCTATTCGGGCGTGACGACGCTGTTCGATGCGGGCAATTATGCGCCCTATATCCTGCGCCTGCGCGCCGAGGAACGCGCGGGCAAGATCGCCGCGCCGCATATCATGGCCACCGGCAATCTGGTGACCTATCCGGGCAGCCATGCCGATGCGGTGGCGGTGCGGATCGCCGACTGGCCTGCGGATCGGCCCAAATTCCTCGCCTATCTGCGCGAGCAAAAGCCCGATATCGTCAAGATCACCTATGAGGAACATGGCTGGGGCACGCGCCCGATGGTGTCCCTGATGCCGCTGCCGCTGATGCAGCAGATCATTGTGGAGGCCAATCGCCACGGGGTACGCACGGTGATCCACACCTCCAACGAAATCCGCTCGGTCGAGGCGCTTTCGGTGGGGGCCGATGCCCTGGCCCATCCCGTCATTCAGGCGCCGATCAGCGAAGGTTTTGCCCGAGAAATGGGGGCGAAAAAGACGCCCTTTGCCACCACGCTGACAATTGGCGATGGCTACAGCCGGTTGGTCGAACATCCCGAATATCTCGATCAGCCGCTTTATCAGGCCACACTTTCGCCGCAGGAAATCGAGACCCTGCGCAAGGAAACCCTGCCCGCGTGGAAGGCGCGGGGATGGACATGGTGGATGAAGCTGATGACGCCGGTGGCGGCCGAGAATATTCGCAAGGTCTATGAGGCAGGCGGCGTGGTGGCGATCGGCACCGATCAGTCGCTGGGCCCGGCCGTGCATCGCGAGATGGAACTGCTGCAACAGCAGGGCATAGCACCCGCCGCGATCCTGCGCATGGCCACGCTCAATGGCGCGATGCTGTTGGGCCGGGCGGCGGATCTGGGCAGTATCGAGTGCGGGAAACTGGCCGATGCGGTGTTGCTCTCGGCCGATCCGGCGCGGGACATCAACAATGCCAAGGCCATCGTCGCGGTGATCAAACAGGGCGTGCTGGTCGATGAGGACAAGCTGCCCCTGCCCGGCGGCAGGCGGGGACTGCGGCGCCCCTTGCGGTAAAAAGCGTCAAAGGCGAGCGCCGCCCCGTCGGGCGGCCTCACCGGCGATTACGACGGCTCCTTGCCAAGACGGCACAGGGCGCCGCTGTTCGCCTTGATGGTGCAGACCAGACCCTCGGCCGCGTAATCGAGATCGACATCGGCCTCCAGATCACCCGCCAATGCCCGCTCCAGCATTCTGGTGCCGAATCCATATTTCTCGGGCGGAGAAACCTGTGGACCGCCCGCCTCTGTCCAGACGAAATGCAATTGGCCTCCAATCCATTCCCAGGCGATGGTCACGCTGCCGTTCGGGCGGGAAAGCGCGCCATATTTGATCGCGTTGGTGCAGAGTTCATGCAGGGCCAGAGCAAAAGTGACCGCCGCCCTCGGGTCCAGCAAGACCTGTGGACCGCTGGCCTGCGCCTGATCGGAAACGCCGCAGGATTCGACAGATCCCGCAATAACATCGGCCAGCGTGGCATGTTCCCAATGGGTCTGCGTCAGGGAATCATGCGCGCGGGCCAGCGCGACAAGGCGGCGGCTGAACGTCTCATGCTGGGCGGCTGATGCCGCCTCAAGCCCAAAGGTCTGGCGCGCCAGAGCCTGGACGACCGCCAGCGTGTTTTTCACGCGGTGGTTCAGTTCCTCGATCAGCAATTGCTGGCGGCGCGCACTGTCGGCCAGAGCGCGCGGCGCGAAGTTCGGTTGAATCATAATAATAGCAAATCACGCCCAACTGATCATCCGGCAGGCGCACCCGGTGCAATTCCCACTCATAGCCTTCCACATCATCCACATCGTTCCTGTTCCGCACGAAATTGCGCGAAAGATAGGGTTCGCCCGTTTCCAGCGTATGGCGAAACCGGCCGATGATTTCCTCCGCCGTTTCGGGGGGCCACAGAATATGCATGGCTTCGCGAAAGGGGCGGCCGATCACGGGGCGGACATTGCGGAAGGCGCCGTCTTGCGAACGCTCGTTCATGGCAAGGATGCACATGTTCTCATCAATCACATAGATGCCAAAGGGGCATCGGTTGATAAGTTCGATGAAAATATCGTCCTGGCGGTCGGTATGCTGGATGATCTGCTCCAGCCATTCATCGGGATTGTTGCTCGTAGAAATACGGAGCAATAAGCTGCTGCGCTTAGACAAGCGGCCCGAAATATTTTCAACTTCAAAGCCGGAACGATGCCCCATGACTTTTTCCTTAAGGGGTTTTACATTGGCATGATAACCTAAACATCCTCAGAGAACATGCGATTTTTTGCAAACATATCGCAGCAAATTCATTGCCCGCCCCGCTATTGGCATCAGGATGATTTTCGGCAATAATCAAGGGCAGTCATGGGCGGTGCTGAGAAGCAATCAGCCAGGGCCAAAGTTGCTTGTGCCCAACTCCCACCCGATATTGCGCTCCAGCATTTTGGCCTCTGCCACGGTCAGTTGGCGGCTCTGAAGCAGATCATCGCCAAGCCCGGTCAATATTTTCACCCGCGCCGCGCGGAACGGATCCTCGGGCACGAAGGCATATTCCTTGCGGACGCCCGCCGCATACCATGCATAGACAGCAGGATCGGAATGCCACAGAATGCTCAGATCGGCCTTGAGGAGAAGATTGACCGCTTCATCCTCGACCTTGCGTTCCTGCCGGAAATGGTGGCTCTTGGTTGCCATGATCATCGCTGAAACCAATGATCTGTCGAGCGGCGGCGGTGCGCATTTGTCTGCAACGGACTCGAACAGGGCCAGTGATCTTTCCTCATTGTCGGAGCGGGTCGGGTCATAAATAATGTCATGAAACAGCGCCGCCGCCGCCATTTCGGACGCGAAAGGATGCTCGGCCGGAATCTGGCGCAGCATAAGATCGATATGGCGAAGCGTATGGTAGTAGCGATGCGGTTCGCTATGATGGTCGATGATCAGCGCGCGGATATCGCCGGGAATATTCAGCCGGTCGAAAGCGGCAATCAGCCAAGGATGGTCGGACATGCTCTGGCCTCCGGAGCCCAGACTAGATGGACGGGAATGACAGTGCAACCGCCGGTGATGCCATGAGTGTCTATGTCGACAGCGCCATTCACACCCTGCGCGGGCGGTTGATGTGCCATATGTTCTCGCCGAATCTGGACCAGTTGCACGCCATGGCCGAAAGGATCGGCATCGAGCAACGGTGGTTTCAGGACCCTTTGACCATGCGCGTATCCTGGCCCCATTACGATCTGGATCAGGCGCGCCGCGCCATTGCGATAGATATGGGCGCGGTCATTTGCGACAGGTATCAGACTGTTGCCATGGCCGCGATCATTCAGGGCAGGCCCGACAAGTTGCGGCGCATCCGGGCCCTTGCCGATCCGGGCCGTGGCTTTGCCCCGGCGGTCCACGTTCCGGCATGGCTGGCCGAGCAGGGTTTCCCGCAGGTCTGGGACTGGTAAGCGGGATCTGGGGACACAATGACCCTTATGCGCCAAGACATCGCACGAGCGGGTCGCACGATGCCTTGCCATGGCCTAAAAACCGGCGGAACATTCAGATTGCGGGGAAATCGACCTGCGTTCCGGCCACATTGTTGATCAGGTTGGTGAAGAAATTCTCCGCCACCGTGGCCACGATTTCGATAATCTGCGCCTCGGTGAAACCGGCCGCGCGCAACGGTTCGAGATCGGCCTGCGTCACCTTGCCGCGCGTGTGGGCCACCTGCCGGGCGAAGGCCACAACGGCGGCATCCCTGACTTCCGGCGCATCACCCTGCTTGGCCATGGCGATTTCGTCATGGCTCAGCTTGGCGAAGGTGAAGGCGGTAAAGCTGTGCGCGGCATCGCAATATTCGCAGCCATTGACCGCCGCCACGGCCAGAGCAATCCGCTCGCGCGTCTTGAGATCAAGCGCCTTGCCGAGATTTTGGCTGAGGGCGGCATGGGCAGTGATGACGGCGGGGCTGTTCGACAGGACGCGGAAGAAGTTGGGCACCTGACCCAGCCTGGCCTTGATCGCCTGCAGGGTGGCCTGTGATCCCTCGGGGGCGGCATCCATGGCCGGGGCGCTGATACGTGACATGGGATTATCCTTTCAAATTCAGGGTGTAACTTGCAATGGCGCGGCTCATGCGCCGGTGGGGATGGGATTTTCGGCAAGGCTCTGGTTGAAGGCTTCGAACAGCGTGTGTTCACCCGCCCCCGGATTGTCGCGCAGCGGGCGAACGGCATCGACAATCACTTCGGGATCATCCTTGGCCAATTCGACCAGCGTCTGTTCGATGAAATCGGCCAGCGGCATCGCGCGCGGATCGCCGCTCTTGTAGATCAGGTCCGTATCCACCCAAGGCGGCGCGATTTCCTGTACCCGCACACTGGTGTTCCGCAATTGAAAGCGCTGCGACAGGGCGAAAGAATGGATCGCCGCCTTGGTGGCCGAATAGATCGCATTGCCCGCCAGCGGCACGAAGGCTAGAACGCTGCTGGTATAGAGCACGGTGGCCTCGGGCCTGCTCTTGAGATGCTCGATCAGCGCCGCCGTCACCCGGACAGGGCCGAGCAGGTTGGTGGCAACCAGTTCCTGCGCCACCGCATCGTCGATCGGGCCGGACACATCGTCAAAGGGCATGAAACCGGCATTGTTGAACACGACATTGAGGTCGGGATATTTGGCGATCAATTCTTGCGCGGCGGCCTGGATGCTGTCCAGCCGGGTGACGTCGAGCGTGATAGCCTCCATACCGGGATTGGCCGCGGTCACTTCATCGAGCAGCGCGGCGCGCCGACCCGAAATGATGACCTTGTTGCCAAGTCTGTGAAGCGCCTCGGCCAGACCGCGACCGATGCCGCTGGTGCCGCCGGTGATGAAAATGGTGTTGCCGGTAAGTTTCATGGGATCGGTCCTTTGATCGGGGGACTGGGTTGGCGGGATCAGGCCGCCTGTCCAAAGCGCGGGGCGGAGCGGGTGGCGGAAAGTTGGGGCCCGAGCGCATGGCGGGCCGCTTCAAAAGCGTGCCAGAGCTTCACATCGCGCAAGGCGGGGATGGTGGTGGTCTCGCCCTGATCCAATCCGGCCAGCGCCGCATCGACCATATCGGCTGCGTCCATCACGATCTCGCTGGGGAGATGTTCAACCGGCAGGCCGCCCAGCGCCCAGAAATCGGTGCGCGTGGCGCCCGGCAGCACGGCCTGCGCCCGGATGCCCTTGTCGGCCATTTCGTGGTTCAGCGAAGCGGTGAAGGCATGAACGAAAGCCTTGGTGCCGCCATAGACGCCGTTGAGCAATTCGGGCGCCAGCGCCACGATCGAGGCGATGTTGATCACCACGCCCCCGCCGCGCGCCACAAAGCCGGGGACGGCGGCATAGGTCAGCCGCATCAGCGCGGTGACATTGAGCTGCACCATGGCATCCATCCGCTCGACATCGCTTTCCAGCAGCGGGCTGTGGGTGCCGATCCCCGCATTGTTGACCAGCGCGGTAATGCTGGCATCTTCACGCAGCACTTTTTCGACGCGGGCGAGGTCCGCCCTGTCGCCCAGATCGGCGGCAAGCACTTCGACAGCGCGGCCGGTCCTGTCCGAAATCCGGGCGGCCAGATCCTGCAGCTTGTCCTTGTTGCGGGCCACAAGGATGAGGTCATGGCCGCGGGCCGCAAGGCGGTCGGCATAGATGGCGCCGATACCCGTGGAAGCGCCGGTGATCAGCGCGGTGCCTTGGTGGGATGAGGTGGTGGTCATGGGCCGGGTCCTTTCTGGGGGAGAGCGCCGTCGCTCTCGACAAGGGCCTTATGGACGTGATCCGCCATGTCTGATATGACGTATAAACTACGTTTTTCAGACATTGGTTTTGGAGGCCTCGATGCCGCATGTTTCCATGGTCCTCACCCCCGGCTTCCAGTTTCTGGCGCTGGGCGTGCAGGCAGGCTTTGAACTGGCCAATGCCCAGAAGGGTGAGGAATATTATACGCTTTCCATGGCATCGGTGGAGGGCGGGCCGGTCATATCCTCCAGCGGCTTTGCCGTGCCGACCGTCAGGCTGGACGAGGTGGGGCCGATCGACACTTTGCTGATGATGGCCGGGCTGGAGCCGCCGCCGCAACAGGATGAGGCCACGCTGGACAGGCTGCGCGCAATGGCGCGGGAATCGCGGCGGATCGCGGGCCTGTGCACCGGCGCCTTCCTGCTCGGACAGATGGGGTTGCTCGACGGGCGGCGGGCCACCACCCATTGGGCCTATGCCCGACAGATGCGCGACACTTTTCCCAACGTGCGGGTGGAGGATGACCGCATTTTCATCAACGAAGGCACGGTGTGGACCTCGGCCGGTCTGACTGCCGGTCTCGATCTTGCCGTGGCCCTCATCGAGAAGGACCTTGGGCGCGACCTCGCTTCCTCCGTCGCGCGGCGGCTGGTCATGCATCATCGCCGCGCGGGCGGACAGTCCCAGCATTCCGAGCTGCTCGACCTGGCGCCCAGCAGCGACCGGATCCAGAAAGCGCTGATCCATGCCCGCGCCCATCTGGCCAACCCACTGACCGTGGACGAACTGGCCGAGGTGGCCGCACTCTCGCCCCGCCAGTTTGCCCGCGCCTTTCGCGCGGAAACCGGCCAGACGCCCGCCAAGGCGGTGGAGCAGATCCGCCTTGAAGCGGCCCGCCTGATGATCGAGGAAACTCGCCACCCGATGGACCGGATCGCCCGCGAGTCAGGCTTTGTGGATCTGCGCCGGATGCGCGAGGCCTTCATGCGCCAATACGGCCAGCCACCCCAGACCCTGCGCCGATTGGCAAGGGTCGATTAGAGGCGGCCGATCAGGGACGGCCGATTTGCCGCCTTTGCGCCCCGCCCCGGACGTTTTGATTTGGCTAGGGGAAACTCCTAGGCGCCGGAATTGGACTATATTATTCCGCCTGGGCCAGAAGATGGGCCATCGTGATCAATGGTCGAGATCCCATGTTCAGAAAATCATCCAAGCCATCACTGGAAACGCGCCTGGCCGAAGCCATGTTTGAACAGTCTCCTGATGGTATGCTGCTGATTCAGAATGGCGTGTTCACTGCCTGCAATGCCGCGTCCGAAAAGATCTACGGCTATCCGCGCAGCCGAATCATCGGCGGCACGCCGGTCGACTTTTCCGCGCCGATCCAGACGGATGGCCGCCCGGTTGCCGAATGCGTGAACGAAAGGCTGCATGAAGCCTTCTCCAACGGATCGGCCCGGTTTGAATGGATCAATCTGGACAATGCCGGCGCAACCAAGCGCATTCTGGTGACCCTGCTGCCCACGCGGATCGAGGGCGATCAGGAAGTTCTGGTCATCGTGCAAAGCCTTGCCGAAACAGCGCAGGTCGTCGACCAGCTGCGCGAAGGGCTGGAACAGCTCTCGCGGGGCAATCTGACCTATCAGATCACCACGCCCTTCCGTTCGGATTACGAAGGGCTGCGCACCAGTTTCAACGCGGCGGTCGATGCCATCGGCTCCTCGATGGAGCGGGTCGTAAAAACCGCGCAGATGGTGGCCGCCGGCTCCAGCGAAATCGGCGGGGCGGCGCAGGACCTCTCCTCTCGCACCGAGCAGCAGGCGGTCAAGGTCGAGGCCACCGTCAACGCCTTGCATGAAATTGGCAACACGATGGCGCAGGCCGCGCGTTCGGCCCAGACGGCCAATGCCATGGTCGAGCAAACGCGCAAAAGCGCCGAGCAATCGGGCGATGTCGTGGGGCGCGCGGTCGAAGCGATGGGGGCGCTAGAAGCATCCTCGCGCGAGATTTCGGACATCATCAGCGTGATCGACGCCATTGCGTTTCAGACCAACCTCCTGGCGCTCAACGCCGGGGTGGAGGCCGCGCGCGCGGGCGATGCGGGGCGCGGTTTTGCCGTGGTCGCATCCGAAGTGCGCGCCTTGGCCCAGCGCAGCGCCGATGCCGCCAAGGACATCAAATCGCGCATTCAGGGTTCGGCCGTTCAGGTGGAAAACGGCGTCCGTCTGGTGATGGAAACGGGCAATGCCCTCTCGCGCATTGCATCGGGCGTGGGCGAGATCAGCGGCATGGTCAACGCCATTGCCGCCGACACCAATGAGCAGGCAGGCAAGCTGCAAAGGGCCAATCAGACCGTGGCGGAAATGGGCACCATCGCCCAGAGCAATGCGGCCATGTCGGAAGAGACGTCGGCCGCCGCGCGCGGGCTGAGCGAGCAGTCCGACACGCTGATCCGCGAGTTGCAGCAGTTCCGGACCGGCGGCCCCGCCCATGCCGAAGCGCAGCGCCAAAGGCGGTGGGCGGCCTGATCGCCTGCAGGGATCAAAGCGCGGCCTAATTGACGCTGCGGCTTTGGCCCTGCCAGAACTCGGCGCGCATGGCCTTCTTGTCGAATTTGCCCACCGGGGTGCGCGGCAGGTTTTCACGAAAGAACACATGTTTGGGCGCCTTGACGCTGCCCAGCCGCGCCTTGCAATGGGCCATGATGGCGGCGGCATCGGGCGCCTTCGCCGGATCGGCCACCACCAGCACGCTGACCGCCTCGCCCCATTTTTCATCGGGGATGCCGATGGCGGCGCATTCATGGACACCCGCCATTTCGGACACCACCGCCTCCACCTCGCTGCAAAAGACGTTGAAACCGCCGGTGACGATCATGTCCTTCTTGCGGTCGACGATATAGAAAAAGCCGTGCTCGTCGCGGCGGCCAATGTCGCCGGTGTGATGCCAGCCATGGGTGCGCACCTCGGCGGTGGCTTCCTCCATTTCAAAATAGCCGTCGCAAACGATGCCTCCGCGCCCGACGATCTCGCCCACCTCGCCTACAGGCAATAACGCGCCATCGTCATTCATCAATTCGACGCGCACCGATATGGTGGCCCGCCCGCAACTGGCCAACCGCTCAGGGTGATCGCCGGCAGCGGCGGCGGCCACGATTTCGGGCGGCAGCCATGTGGCGATGAGATGGAATTCGCTCTGTCCATAGGATTGGCACAGGCAAGGGCCAAAGACTTCGACCGCCTGCCGCAGCTTTTCCGGGCTGCAGGCCGAGCCCGCGAGCAGAAAATAGCGCATGCTGGAATAGTCATAGTGGCGCACATCGGGGTGGGCCAGCATCGAGTAAAGCGCCGTGGGCGGCAGAAACATATGGGTTACGCGATGAGTCTGGATCGCCTCCATCACCGCATGAGCGTCAAACGCGGGCAGCATCACAATCGTCGCCCCCATGGCGATCCCCGCCAGCGCGAAAGGTCCTGCCGCATGGGACAAGGGCGCGGTGGCAAGGAACACCGGTATCTCTTCAACCGCCATCAACATGGCGATGCTTTCCAGCATCGTGCCCCAACTGCGGTTCAGCGCGCGCACCCCTTTGGCCGGGCCGGTGGTGCCGCCTGTGGCGATGATCGCGCATAGCTCGCGGTCGCCACCATCCGGGCTGCCCAAATCGGGCATATCCGGCGCATCGGCGGGCAGCATGAAGCCATCGAGGCAAGGATTGCCTGCATCGGGCGCATCAAGGCAGATCAGATGCCGGATCGATGGCACTTGCCGCGCGGCCTCATGCGCCTCGGCAGACAAGCTGGAATGATAAAACAGCCATCCCGCGCGCACATAGCGCAGATAGGCAATCGTATCAGGCAGCGCATTGCGGGTGTTGACCGGGATCCACACCGCCCCTGCGCGCCACAGCGAGAGCATCGCCGTCAGCACGCCCGGATGGTTGGGCGACATGATCGCCACCGCCTCCTGCGGCTGCAGGCCCGCCGCCGCCATGGCGCCCGCCAGACGGTGCGTCATCCGCTGCATCGCGGCATAGGTGATCGCGCCCTGCGCGGTTTTTAGTACAGCACGGTCCGGATAGAGCCCGGCGGATTTGTCGAAATAGTCGATGTTGCGCATGGGCCTGCTATCCAAACGGGTTGATCAGCACCTTGCAGTCATGGGTGCGCCGCCGCAGCGCCTCGAAACGCTCCGGCGTGGCGGCCAAGGCAATCGTGTCGGACACGAGATGGCGCGGCTCGGGCGCCCCGCTGCACAGGGCGTCGAGGGCGGCCTCATATTCCTGTCTGTGGAAAAAGGCCGAGGTGACCAGCCGCACTTCCTTCGACAGCATGGCAAAGGAATTGAACGTGTCGGGCTGGGTGCAGAGGCCCAGCAGCAGGATCGTGCCGCGCGGGCGGATCTGCTCAACCGCCTGCGCGATCAGGCCGGGGCGGCCTACGCATTCGATCACCACATCGGCCTTGCCGCCAAGGGCGCGCTCTGCCGCCCCGACCGGATCGTCGGGTTCGGCGACAAAGCCGGTCGCCCCCATCGCCAGCGCGCGCTCGGCCTGAAACAGGGCCACATCCTGCACCACCACCGCGCCCGCCCCGCGTCGCCGCGCCCAGAAGGCGGCGGCAAGCCCGATCGGCCCGCCGCCCAGCACCAGCACCTTGTCGCCGGTCTTCATCCCCGACAGATTGATGCCATGCAGCGCCACGGCCAATGGCTCGATGATCGCACCATCGGCAAGACTGGCGGTTTTGGGCAGGCGCACGCACTGGTTGGGCCGCGTGACGGCATATTCGGCATAGCCGCCGCCCTGCAGCCCGAAATGCTCGCACCAAGCCACCTCACCCGCCACGCAGGCGGGGCAATGGCCGCAGCTTTTGAGCGGGCTGACCGCGACGAGGTCACCCGTGGCAAAACCCTCGACATCCTTGCCCAGCGCCACGACTTCGCCCGCGAATTCATGGCCCAGAACGCTGCCCGCGGTCATGCCATAGGCAGGGTCCTCCGTCATATGCAGATCCGACCCGCAAATGCCGCAGCGCCCGACCTTGACCACAATCTCGCCAGCATCCGGCGTGGGATCGGGCAAGGTTTCGAGCGCCAGCGGCCTGTGCAGCCCCTGCATCACGACTGCACGCATCAGCCCAGCCCTTTAAACGTAGAGCTTGGGATTGATGGCGATGCCATTGTCCCGGCAATAGGTCTCATAGTGGTTGATGAACCACCACACATCAGCGGTATCGACCAGATTGGCCTGATCGTCGAAGAAGTCGATCGGCCCCTGCATCCAGCCAAACAGCTTGCATCCTTCGGGATGCTCGGTCACCAGCGTATGGCTTTCACCCGGCACTTCGAGGATGAGGCCGCCCGGCGTGGCGGTCCAGTCATATTCCAGATAGCGCACGCTGCCTTCGAGACAGACCATGGTGATCGTGCCGCGATGCAGATGGGTGCCGATCACCCCCGGCCCCTTGACCCACAGGATGTTCGAAAACAGGTTTTGCCGCACGTCAAAGGCCAGATGCTTGATCGCGGCATGTTCGCCAAAGGGCACCCATGGGCTGTCCACATCGGTCTGCGCATCGATATAGCGCCCGCCGGGGCTGAGGCGATCAACCAGGGCCTTGTGCGGGAATTTCACATCGACAATGGCGGCCTTGTTCGAAGGCGGCGCGGTCATAACGGCCATGGCAATTCTCTCCTTTATAATTTTGTCTGTGATACATACTAATGCGCCGTCTGGCCGCCGTCGATCACAAATGTGGCGCCATTGATGAAACTGGCCCCATCGCTGCACAGATGCAGGACGGTGGGGGCGATTTCCTCGGGTTGCGCGGCGCGGCCGGAGATGTTCTGTGCGAAGAACATGTCGGTAAAGGCGTTGCTTTCGGCCCAATGGCGGGTCATCGGCGTGACGACAAAGCCGGGGGCGATGCAATTGGTGCGGATGCCCACCCGCGCATATTCCACCGCCGCCGCCTTGGTCAGGCCCGCCACGGCATGTTTCATCGCGCAATAGGCGCTCATATTAGGGTCCGCGATCAAGGCCCCCACGCTGGCCGTATTGACAATCGCCCCGCCGCCTACGGTCAGAAAGTGCCGGATTTCCGCCTGCATCGCATAGAACACGCCCTTGAAATCAACATCGATGGCCAGATCCAACTCCTCCGGCGTTACCTCATGGATGGGGCGCTGGGGCGGCAAAACGCCCGCATTGTTGAACGCGCAATCCATCCGCCCGAAATGGGACAGGCAAGCCTTGACCAAAGCCTCAACCGCCGCCGGATCGCGCACATCGGTATGGCAAAACTCCGCCTTGCCGCCCGCCGCCGCGATCATTGCGCGGGTTTCCTGCGCGCGCGGGTCGATGTCGCCGATCATCACGCTGGCCCCCTCGGCGGCAAAGGCAAGGGCGGTGGCCCGCCCTATGCCCGTTGCCGCCCCGGTGATCAGCACAGCCTTGCCCTCAAACCGCGCGCCCATCATGCGATCCCCGATTTGCCGGGGGCAAGGATATGGTTGGGGTCAAGCGCCTGTTTGATGGCGGCATTCACCGCGCGATTGGTCTCGCCATATTGCGCCGCCACCAGGTCCATCGCGTGAACCCCGGTACGATAGGAGCACCAGCCGCGATCGCCAAATCCGGTGACGAGTTCGCGATAGCAATCATCGGCGCGCTTTTCCTCGGCCGGGTCGCTCTTGTCATACAGCAGCGCGATGATGTGGTGCAATTCGCGCATGCCCACGGCAAAGGCGGCGGTATAGTCAAAGCCGTGACGCGCGAGGATCTGTTTGGCCAGATCGATCTGCCCCTGCGTCTCGCTGCCCTTGGCCGGGGCCACGGGCGCAAACCAGGCAAGGCCCCCGCCCGCGCCCTTCCACCGCGCAAGGCCCACTTCCTCAAGGCTGAGGCCGCCGCGCATCAGCGTGGCGTGGTGGTGGAACCACGGGTTGTCCTTCATCTGCTCCTGCGTCATCACATCGCCGTCGATGGCGGCAAAGGCGCCCCGGATGATGCGCTCGCTTTCGGCCACCTGCGCGGGCGTGCCGTAAAGCGCGATATAGGTGTTCCACATGCCCAGATCATGCTTTGCGGCGAATTGGGCGATTTCCTCATCGCTGACCTGTGCGGGTTTGGTGGTGACTTCGCCGCGCCGGTGGAACATGGCCAATTGATAGGCCGCCCCCATCATCAGCACCACATTGGGCACAATCCCGGCTATGCGCAAAGGCCGCATGGCATCGGTAATGCGTGCCACATCCTCCATCTTCTTGTGGCGCACCACCAGCGGTTTATAGACCGGCGGCGCGGGCATCAGCCACAGGCCCATTTTCGTCACCACGCCAAAATTCGACTGGGTGAAAATGCCGTCCAGATAAGGGCCATAGCCCCATTTGAACGCCTGCCATGCGCTGGGGTTCTTGGTGCTGCCCATGCCGGTTTTCAAAATGTCGCCATTGGCCATGACGACCTCCATGCCGCATTGCACCATGAAATGCTCACCATAGGGCGTATAGCCCACGCCGCGATCCAGCGTATTGCCGACCGGGCCGACAATCGGGCCAACGGTGGGCACATCGATCCACAGCGGGATATTGTGCTCGTCCAGATAGTCGCGCAGCTGCTGATAGGTGACACCCGGTTCGACCAGCGCGGTGCACAGCTCGGTATCGACCGAAAGGATGCGATTCATGCGCTTGAGATCGAGGACGATCTGGCCCGGCGCGGCGGTGGTGGTGCTGCCATAGCCCATATTCTTGCCGGTGCTGACCGGCCAGAGGGGCTGGCGATATTGGTTGGCGATTTTCAGGATCGCCTGCACCTGCTCGACATTTTCCGGCGCCACCGCGCCCACTGGCGCATGGCGGCCCGTAGGGTCGGGCGTATAGCTTTTCGACCATGGCCGCAGGCTCTCGGCATCGCCCGCCACCCAAGCATCGCCCACCACGGCGCGCATGGCCTTGAGCGCGGCGGCCAGATCAGCCTTGCTGACGCCCGGTGCCAGAACGGCGCCCTGCGCCATCGCCTGTCCGGCAATACCAATGGTCGCCGCCACGCCCGCGCCCAGCAATCCGCGTCTGTCGATGGTCGCCCCGCTCATTGGCCGTGCTCCTTGATGTCTTTGGGGGCCTTGGAAATCCATGCGGCCAGTGCGTCGAGTTCGGCGGGCGAGATTTCGGTCGGGCGCATCGCGGGCATCCCGTTGCGGCCCGCGCGCACCATCGCCTGAATATATTCAACCGGCAGTTTGCGGCCCAAAATGATCGGCCCCACATTGTGGCCGTGGCAATAGGCGCAAATGCTGGCATAGGTCTTGGCCGGGGGCCGCTGCGCCAGCGTCTGGCCCAATGCCTGCCCCGTTTGCGCCGAGGCGGGGGCCGCCAGCAGCATCAGCGGCAACAATGCCCAGCGCCTCATTTAAACCTCCCCAGCATCATGCCGCCATCGATCACCACATGGGCGCCGGTCATGTAATCAGAGGCATCGCTGGCAAGCAGCAGCGCCAGCGGCTTCATCTGCTCGGTTTCGGCCACGCTGCCCAAGGGGACGATGGCGTCCCATGCCGCGCGCACGGTGGGATCTTTCTTCAGCCAACCACCACCGATGTTGGTGACGAAAGGCCCCGGCGCGATGGCGTTGATGCGGATGCCGAACTCGGCAAGCTCCAGCCCCAGCGCGCGCACCATATGCAAAATGCCCGCCTTGGCAGGCATATAGGGCAGGCCGACAATCGGTTCGGTGACGAGGCCCGCATTGGACGCGGTGGCGATGATCGAGCCCCCGGTGCGACCATTGGCCCGACCCGGCTGCTTCATAACCCGCACGGCATTGCTGATCGTATAGAACATGCCGGACAGATTGACCGCGATCGATTTGTCCCAGCGTTTGGGATCATAGGTATCGACCTGCCCATCGGGGTTGCGATGGCCTTCGGGGTTCCAAAAGCCCGCCCCGGTGTCGATCCCGGCATTGGCAAAGCAGATGTCCAACCCGCCGAACACCTTGGCGTGATCGTCGAACACGCGGGCCACGGCATCGCTGTCGGACACATCGAGCGCAACGGCGCGCACTTCATAGCCCGCATCGCGCAGGCGCTGCGCCTCGCGCTCGGCGCCGGCCAAGTCAATGTCGCTCAGCGTCACCGCCGCGCCGCCTTCGGCCATCGCCTCGACATAGGCAAGGCCGAGGCCCGAGGCGCCCCCCGTGACCAGAGCGCTGCGGCCCGCGACCGAAAATCTGTCCAGAATTGCCACTGTGCCTGATCCTTTAAAGATAGAGCGCGGGGTTGATGGGGATGTTGTTTTCGCGGCAATAGGTCTCGTAGTGGTTCATGAACCACCACACATCGAGCGTTTCGACATGCTTGCCATCGGCGTCGTAAAACTCGTTGGCGCCCTGCATCCAGAACAGGGCCTTCATGCCGTCGGGATCATCGGTGACGAGCGTGTGGGCCGTGCCGGGCGTTTCGGTGATGAAATCGCCGGGGCGGCACACCCAGCCATATTCGAGATAGCGGAACGAGCCTTCCAGTCCGATGGCCCAGACCGGCCCGCGATGCTTGTGGGTGCCGATCACGCCGGGGGCCTTGATCCACAGGATGTTGCAATAGATGTTTTGCCGGACGTCAAACGCCAGATGGCGGATCGCCGCGCCCTCGCCAAAAGGCACCCACGGGCTTTCGCTCTCTTCGCGGCCGACATAGGTGCCTTCCACGCCCTTGTTCTTGATAAGATCGGCGTAGAGCTCCTCGACCTGCACGATCTTATAGGCCGAGGACGGCGGTGCTTTCATAGTGCCCATGGGCTGTTCCTCTTGTGGAGATTTATCGGATGAGCGTGTCGACATAGTCGGCGCCGATGCCGTTGCTCGCATAATGGGCGCGGGCCGCGGCGATGTAGTCGAAGACATCATAGTGGCCGGTGGTGTTGCCCGCCTCGTCCAGCCACATCAGCGGGCCGGAGACGACGAAGAACACTTTCATCGGGTCGGCATGTTCATAGCAGACCAGCGTGTGGCTCTCGCCGGGGGTTTCATAGACGAAATCGCCCGCGGTGGCCGTCCACTCATGCTCCAGATAGGCCCATTTGCCGCTGATCGTATAGGCCCAGATCGGGTGCGGATGGTAATGGCGGTTCACCAGCCCGGCCTGTTTGCTCATCAGCACATCGGCCCACATGTTCTTGGACGGGCTGATCCACACCGGTTTGGACGAGACGGTCTCGCTGATCGGCACCCAGTAGCGTTCGTCGCCCTCGGCGATCTTGGGCAAATAGACTTCGGGCAGGCCGCCCTCGCGAAAGACCTTTTCGACCGGCGTGATGTCTTTCCAGAATTCGCTGTGCGCTGTTTCGGGCATGGATGCCTCCTTCAAGGGAAAGGGCGCCGGACGGACGAGGCCCGCCCGGCGCAAGGCAGGGTCTCGATTAGAACTTGATGCCAAGCCGCGCGTACCATTCGGCCGGGCGGCTGTAGGTGCCGTAGATCTGGCCACCGGCATATTGCGCCTGACCCGTGGTCAGATAGCGCTCGTTGGTCAGATTGGTGCCGCCCACGGTCAGATCCCAGAACCCGCTGAGCGGCCTGTAGGTGGCGCTGGCGTTGATGACGGTGGTGGCGGGACGGTCGAGCAGGAAGGTGCCTTCGGTGTCATTCTTCATCTTGTCGGTGAAGGTGACATCGCCCAGCAGCACCAGCTTGCCATGCTTGCCCAGATCAGCCTCGTAACGGGGGCTGATGTTGATCTTGTATTTCGGAGTCTTGGGCAGGCTGGCCCCCGCGAACACGCCCGCCTGCGAGGCAGAGGCGGCCACCTGCGCCGGGCCGTCGACCGAGGTATAGACGGCATCGGTATAGCCCAGCGATCCGGTCAGCGTCAGGCCCTGGGCGGGCGCGGCGGTGAGTTCCAGTTCAAAGCCGCGAATGCGCGCAACGCCCGCGTTCTGGATGGTGGGCGAGACGCCCTGCTGGAAATTGAGCTGGATGCCGGCGTAATCGGTCTGGAACACTGCGCCGTTGATCTGAAGATGGCGATCAAAGAACTGGGTCTTGGCGCCCACTTCATAGGTCGTGGCCTTTTCGGGGCCAAAGCCGGGGGCATAGGGCAGCGGATTGGACAGGCGCGTGGTCCAGCCGCCGGTCTTGTAGCCCTTGGACCAGCTGGCATAGAGCATGATCGCATCGCTGGGGTGATATTGCAGGCCCACCTTGGGCGAGAAATTGTTGAAGCTCTTGTGCTGCTCGCCCGCAATGTAATAGCGCAGGGGCTGGCCCGGATTGGGGAAGTTGTTGTCGATGCGGCACTGGTTCGAGATCGGCGTCAGCGAGGCGCAATTGGGATCGCCGAAGAACTGGGCCAGCTTGTAATTCAAGCCATTATTGTCCGACTGGAACCCTTCGAACGTCTTGCTTTCATGGGTATAGCGCCCGCCCAGGGTGATGCCCAGCTGCTCGGTGAGCTTATAGTCGGCCTGACCATAGAAGGCGAAGTTCTTGGTGGACAGATTGTTCGGCCCGTCCACCTGCAGCAGGCCTTCGGCAAAGGTCACGTAATCATGCAGATTACCGCTTTCGGTGAAGTAATAGGCGCCCAGCACATAGTTGAGCTTCTTGTCCATCGCCTTGCCGGTCAGTTGCAGCTCCTCGCTGAACTGCTTCTGGTTCATTTCAAAGCTGGTGTGCAGGAAATCGAGCGGCGAACCGTCCAGATCCATGCCCGCCTTCCAATGCAGTTCGCGATAGGCGGTCACCGACTTGATCGTCATGTTTTCGGCCAGATCGTAATCGATGGTGGCCGCCCCGCCATAGGACTTCATTTTCGAGAAATTGTTGCCATTGGCATAGCTAGTGTCGATGCTGTTGGTCACAAAACGGTTGTCATAGGGCAGCCGGTTGTTGTTCGGATTGGCATCGGCATTGACGCCGTAAATCGAGGGCAGATCGACCACCGAATTGAGCCCGCCCCGATTGCCGACAAAGGCGCCCGACGGAGGCCCGCCGATAAAGCTGTCGCAAGGGCCGGTCACGCCACCCACGGTCTGGGTGGGATTGCCCGCGATGGCGCAATTATAGGTGCCCGCAAACACCGCCGGAAAGGTGGCGATGAGCTTGTTGGCGATCTGGGATGTGTCGATATTGCTGTAATCGCCGCTCAACGTCACGCGCAGGGCGCCGCCGTCATTGTAACGCAATTTGCCGCGCAGATTGTAATTGTTGTCACCCCCTTCGGTGCCGTAACCGCTGTTGTAATATCCGGCCGCCTTGAACGAGGTGATCGGGTCCTCGGCATAGTTCGAAGCGCCGGGGAACGGGATGCGGTGCATATAGCCGTCGCGGTGCGTCGTTGAAAAGCTGAGCGAGGAGGACAGACTTTCGGTGATCGGCAGATCAACCGTGCCCTTGGCCGAAAACATCCGGAAGCTGCCGGTGGTCACGCTGCCGGTAAAGCGGAATTCCTTGCCCGGATCATGGGTGACGATGCTGATCGCGCCGCCGATCGTGTTACGGCCAAACAGCGTGCCTTGCGGCCCTTTCAGCACCTCGACCCGCTCCACATCGGGCAGATCCTGGTTGGCGCCCACCGAACGGGCCAGATAGACACCGTCCAGATAGATGCCGACGCCCGGATCGATGTTAAAGGCAAAGTCATTGGCGCCAATGCCGCGGATATATGCCGAGAGCACGGCCGAGCTGCCCGAAAAGGGTGTGCCGGCGTCAAGCGTCACGTTGGGCGCGATGGCCGAGAGCGAGGCCACGCTGGTGACCGCGCGCTCCTGCAGCGCATTGGCGGTAAAGGCGCTGATGGCAATCGGCACGTTCTGCACGTTTTCCGACCGCTTTTGCGCGGTGACAACGATGGCCTCAATGCCGCCGTTATCCTTGGCCTTGGCCTCCTCATCGGCGGCAGATGCGGGGGCGGCAAAAGCGGGGGAGGCTGTGATCAGCCCGCACAGCGCCACACCCACGAGCAAAATGCTACGCATAGTTCCGGTTCCTCTCCTGACTGCCGGTCTTTTTACCGGTTCGTCGTTGTGTGAATTTAGCGACTGAAAAACCCTTGGCTTGCACTGTGACGCAAGGGATTGGGACAGAGACGCAAAATCAGGGCCGCAAACCTATTGCATGCCCCGCCATTGCGAAGGTGTGGCGCCATAGGCGGCGCGAAAGCAGCGGGCGAAATAGCCGCTGTCGGAAAAACCAAGGTCGAAGGCGATGGCGGTCACACTCATCGTCGGATTGACGATCAACAATTCGCAGGCGCGCGCCAGACGCCGCGAAAGAATATAGGCCGAAGGGGTCGTGCCCATCGCGGCAAAGGCGTTCTGCACCGTACGCACGCTGACGCCCAGCTCCGCCGCGATTTCGATCGACCCGAATTGCGCGCAGCCCAGATTGGCATCCACCAGCGTCTTGATCTTCTCGCGCAGGGGCCTGCAGGATTGAACAGGATGGTCCGCATCACGCACCGCAAGGCTGAGCAGATCGAGGAAGACGTTGGACACGCCCTGCTCCCATGCCGTATCGCCCCGCCCCTGATCGCCATACCCCTGGTCGCCCTGTTGCCAGAGCGAGAGGATGAAATTGTGCAGCAGGCGGCTGCCCGGTGTGGCCCCGGAAATGCGGCGCGAGAGGGCGGCATCGAGATCGGGCAGGCGCGCCTCCAACCCGGCGCGCGGCATTTCCACCACCAGAAACTCATGCTGACGCAGATCGATGCGATAGGGTTCGTTGGCGCTGGACAGCACGAAATCGCCCACGCCCAGCTCGGCCACCCGCCCGCATTGTTCATGGCGCGACCGGCCCGAATGCTGGACATGCAGCACCACCGCCTCGGGCGCCGATCCGGTCGGGCGACGCTGCACCAGGCTGCCGCAGGATCGCGGGCGGATCATCACCAGATCGCCCAGACTCCACCGCCGCATTTCCGCTTCAAAAGCATCCTTGCGCTGATCGACCAAGGTGCCGGGATAGGTCTCATTGGTCAGCCGGTTCCAGAAATCGAGACGCTCATTGGCGGCGATCCGGGCGGTGGAGAAATGTTCGATCGTGCTCATGTTGCCTACCTTTGCAAGATCAACGTACGCGCCGGGCCAGGACGGCAGGCGCGGATTCCAAAAGCCCCAGCGCCAGCACCGTGGCCGCCAGAGCAAGACCGAGCATGATCCACAGCGGCGCGCCCAGCCCCCAGACATCGGCCGCAGCCCCGGCGACAAAGGGGCTGAGCACACCGCCCAGCACCTCGCCCGCGCCCATCACCATGCCGGTCAGTGTGGCGGCCAGACGCGGATCGACCGATTCCGAAGGGATCGTGGCCATGAACATGGGGAACAGGCCATTGAGCCCCCAGCCGAAGAAGAAAATCGCCGCCAGCCCCCAGCTTCCGCCCGTGTAATAGAGCGCGCCCAGCGGCAGCAGCATCCCCAGCGCCGAAAAGCCGATCATCACCGGCTTGCGCCCGATGGCATCGGATATGGCGGGCACCAGAAAGCTGCCCAGCCCCGCCGAAATGCCCAGCACCGCCATCATCCAGCTCATCGTTTCGGGCGCCATGGCGCGCACCTTGGTCAGATAAAGCGGCATGAAAGCCCAGCACACCACCAGATAGCTGACCAGCAGTACGGCAATCGCGGCGCACAGGATGACATTGCGATTGGCAAAGGCCTCGCGCATCGTCACCTTGGGGCGCTCGGCATGTTCATGGGCTTCCCGGGGCGGTTCGCGCAGGGTGAAAGCGATCAGGGCGGCCGTGACGATGCCGGGCAGCGCAGCCAGATAAAAACCCTCGCGCCAGCCCCATGTGTTGGCGATCCACACCAGCACCAGCGGCGCCACAAAGGAACCCAGCAGGTTCGACCCCAGATTCTGTCCGATGCCCATCGCCATACCGCGCCGCGCGGGCGCCACTTCCTCGACGATCATCGCATGGCTGACCGGCATGATCCCGCCTTCGGCCACGCCCATCAGCAGGCGTGCGGCAAACAGCACCATGAAACTGCCCGCCGCGCCCGATACGAAAGAGCACAGGCAAAAGGCAAGGCTGGCCCAGACGACGACGATCTTTTGCTTGCCCATCCGGTCCGACAGGCCGCCCACCACAAATCCGGCAATCGCCCATGTCAGCGACAGCGCGCTGGAAAGCAGGCCGACGGCCTTGTTGCTGAAACCCAGATCGTGCTGGATAAAAGGCATCAGGAAATTGGGAGCGTTCCGGTCGAAAAAGACGATGCCGAAATTGAGGCTGAGCAGCCCCACCACCCAGATCTGATAGGCCGCGCCGCGCCTTGTGGCGGCATTGGGATCGGGCGCGCTCATGCAAAAGGCCTTACGCGATCAGAGCCATCCCAATTCCGGGCCGCCGCTTGAAAACGGGTAAACGCCTCGTCCATGCCCGATGTGGCGGGGATCAGTTCGAGCATCCCTGGATCATTGCGCCCATCGTCCAGATAGGCCACTGCGCCGCCGGTCGGCACCTGCGCCCGGTAGGCGACCTTATAGCCGCGCGCCTCATATGCGGGGATTTCGGCATCAACATCGCTCACCGCCACGCCGATATGGTGAAAACCATAGCCGCGCCTGTCGATCAGATCCTTGTAAACCGAAGGATTATTATCCAGCGGCTGGATCAATTCGATGCACATCGACCCGGCAAAAGCCATGGCGATGGCGACATCGCCGGTGGCCTGCGCCCCGCGATAGACATGATCGGGCGCCAGAAAATGGTCGAGCAGGAACCACGGCCCCACCCGCGCCTCGTCAATCCACCAGTCAATCGCCTGATGAATATCGCGCACCACATAGGCCGTCTGAATCGTCTGGCCCACGCGGGCGCCAAAGCCCATCGCATGCCCTTTCGGCAATTGCATCGCTCTCTCCTTTACCGGCGCGAGGTCCATGCCCCGCGCTCTGGTTCTTGCGTTTCGCGGCCTAGGTCACAGGCGTATCACCACTTTGCCGAACAGATCGGGCGAGGCCTGATAGGCATAGGCGGCCTTGGCCTCCTCCAGCGTAAACACCTTGTCGATCACCGGCTTGATGCCATGGGCGTCGATAAAAGCGTTGAGCCTCTCGGCCATGCCGCGCGATCCGACGAAAATGCCGCGCAGATTGGCCCCCTTGAACATCAGCCCATGGGGCGAAGTATTGCCCTCACGCGTCAACACCCCGATCAGCGCGATTTCGCCCGCAAAGCCCACCGCCGCGATGGATTGCGCCAGAGTTCCGGCGCCGCCCACCTCGACCACATGCTCGACGCCCGCCTTTCCCGACAGGGCGGCCGCCTTGGCGCCCCAGTCGGGCGTGGTGCGATATTGGATCGTTTCATCCGCGCCCAGCGCCGCCACGCGCACCAGCTTGTCATCCGAACCGCTGGTGGCGATCACCTGCGCGCCCGCCGCCTTGGCGATCTGCAACGCCAGCAGCGACACGCCCCCGGTGCCCAGCACCAGAACATGCTCGCCCGCCGACACCGGATGCGCTCCTTCCATCAAGGCGTTCCATGCCGTCACCCCGGCGCAGGGCAGGCAGGCCGCCTCCTCAAAACTCAGGCTTTGCGCGATCCTGACCACACCGTTTTCGGGCAAGGCAACATATTGCGCCAACATGCCCCTGGCCCCCGCCGCGCCCAGTGCAGGCCCCATCGCGGGATTGGGCGGCCCATCCATCCAGTTCTGGAAAAAGGTCCCCGCCACCCGGTCGCCCACGGCAAAGCGGGACACGCCCTCGCCAACAGCCACAACCTCGCCCGCGCCATCGGAGAGCGGCACGATATCCTGCGTCACCGGCCCGCCCATATACAGGCCGAGCGGGATCATCTGATCGCGGTAATTGAGCGAACAGGCCCGCACCCGGATCAGCACTTCTCCGGCACCGGCCACCGGCGCATCCTGTTCCACAAGCTGCATGGCGTCGAGGCTCGTCGCCCCCTTGCGCAAGATCCAGGCTTTCATCCTATCCCCCGATGGGGCGCTTTGCCGCCCTCTGAAGGCCCGCTTCGTCTTCCGGCGGCCTCTGGTTGCTATAGGTCATCCAATCGGCGCCGCTCCGCAAGCGCTGAAAATTTCATCTGGTGAAACTTCATCCATCAACCAGCCGGCCGATGCGCGCCGCAATGCCCTGAAGGTTGGATAAATGGCGCAGGGCCACTTCCTCGACCACGGCGCGACGGGCAGGCCATGTGATGTTGATGGCCGCAATCGGGCCATTCTCGCCATTGACCGCCACGGCGATCGAATTCTTGCCGTCGCGCAGCACCGTTTGCCGGTCACGGTCCGACCATGGATGATGCGGCAGGCGCGTTGACCATCCCCGCTGCCGGGTCTGGGCAATGATCGCATCGATCTGTTCGCGCTGTTCGCTCGTGGCGCCGGGCGGGGTCAGGCGGGCAATGATCGCGTCGCGCTCGGCATCGGCGCAGGCGGAAAGATAGGCGCGCCCCGTGGCCGTATGCAGATAGGACAGTTTGGCCCCCACCGGCCCCAACGCGGCAAAGTCAAAACGGGCGACCTGACCATTGGTTTCGATGATTTCCATATGGTCGAACCGGGGGATGGCGATCACACTGGGCCAGACCACCTGCGCCGACAATTCGACCAGCAGCGGCGAGGCGATTTCGGCCATGCGGCACACACGATCAGGCGCCGCCGCACCCGCCGCGCCCGGCAACCACAGGCCATCGGCCAGACGCCGCCACACCAGCCGCCGACTGGCCAGCGTTTGCAACAGGCGCAGGAGAGTCGCCTTCGCCAGGCCCAATTGCTGGTGCAGCGCGTTGAGGCTCAGCCCCCCGCCCCCCGCCGCCCTGATGGCCAGCAGCACATCAAGCCCGCGTTCCAGCGCGCGGATTGATTTGACGCCCGATTGCCGGGCCATGTTGTCTTCACCCAAAGCCATGCCGCCCCCCGTTTCACGCTGTGAAATTTACCGCGCGAAATGCATTAGGCAATCCGTGTCGGCCATGAAAATATCGGCGTCAGAAAAAGCCTGCGGCCAATGGACCAGCAAGGCATGAGAGAGGATCCGAACACTATGGGCGATGCGTCGCGCAAGAATGTGATGCTGATCATCACGCAGGATACCAAACAGGAAGAGGCCCGTTTCGTGCGCGAGCATCTCGAAGGCGCCGGGGCCAATGTCGTGCATCTCGACCCCAGCGTCCGGCGTGATCTGGGGGGCGCCGAGATCGGGCCGGATGCCGTGGCTGCGGCGGCCGGATCGACCATTGCCGACATTCTGGCGCTGGGCCATGAAGGCCAGATCCATGAAATGATGATCGCAGGCTCGATCCGCGCCGCGCATGAATTTGCCGCGCATACGCCGATCCATGGCATCCTGTCGGTGGGCGGGTCGATGGGCACCGCACTGGCGGGCGCCTTGATGCAAAGCTTCCCCTATGGCCTGCCCAAGCTGATCGTTTCGACGATGGCGTCGGGTTTCACAAAGCCCTATGTAGGCGTGCGCGACATCGCCATGATGAATGCCGTTACCGATATCGCCGGGATCAACACGATCAGCCGCGATGTCTATCGCAACGCCGCGCTGGCTATTGCGGGCATGGCCAAAGGCTATGACGGTATGCCCGTTTCCGAGCGCCCGCTGGTGTTGATGACCACTCTTGGCACCACTGAGCCGACCACCCGCGCGATCCGCCAGGCGCTGGAGAGCGATGGTTGCGAGGTCATGGTGTTTCACTCCTCGGGCGTGGGTGGGCCGACGCTGGACGCGATTGCCGCCGAGCGCGATGTGGCGCTGGTGCTGGATCTTTCGGTGACCGAGATCATCGACCATATGTTTGGTGGTCTGGCCGATGGCGGCCCCGCGCGCGGCACGGTGGGCATGGCGCGCGGCATTCCCACGATCTGGGCGCCGGGCAATGCCGATTTCATCATCGGCGGCCCGATCGATGCGGCGCAGGTGCAATTCCCCGGCAAGCGCTATCACAAACACAATCCGCATCTGACCGCCGTGCGCACCGATCTGGCTGATCTGGAACGCATTGGCGACAGGCTGATCACGATGATGGGGCAGGCCAAGGGGCCGGTGGCCTTCTTCACCCCGCTGGGCGGTTTTTCCAGCCATGACAGCACGCAGGGCCACCTCTACGACCCCAGCCTGCCGCCGCCCTTCGCCGAGCATATGCGCCGATCCATGCCGCAAAACGCAAAGTTCCATGCCATCGACGCCCATTTCAACGATCCCGCCTTTGCTCAGGCGATCATTGCCCATGCCCGAAGCCTGCTGGGCCAGCCCGCGATGGTGGCGGCATGAGCGCGCCCTTTCTCAGCCCGGAGGATGTCGGCGATGTTGTCGCCATCCTTGACGGCAGCAATTACCGCGAACTCGACATTGCCACCGCGCGCTTTCGCCTGAAAGTGCGGCGTGATGGAGATGGCGGCGGATGGTCGCAGGAATGGCAATGGGCGGCCCAGCACGCGCCCACCCAGACCACCAGCACCGCCGCGCCCGATACGCCCGAGGGCCTTGTCGCCATTCGCGCGCCCCTGCCCGGCACCTTCTATCGCGCGCCCGCGCCCGGCGCCGCGCCCTTTGTCGAACTGGGCAGTCAGGTGCAGGCCGACACAGTGGTGGGCATTGTCGAAACGATGAAACTGATGAACCCGGTCCATGCCGGGGTGAGCGGCGAGGTGGTCGCCTTTGTTGCGGGCAATGCCGAAGCGATCGGCCATGGCGCCGAGCTGATCCACATCCGGCCTGCCGCCTAAAAGGAAAAATCATGATCCGAAGGCTGTTTATCGCCAATCGCGGCGAGATCGCCCTGCGCGTTGCGCGCACGGCGCAAAGACTGGGAATGACCGCAATTCTGGGCGCTTCGCAGGGCGATGCGGCAAGCCTGCCCGCCATGCTGGCCGACGAGGTGGCGCTGGTTGGCCCCGCCCCTTCGGCGCAGAGCTATCTGGATGTGGACGCGGTGATCGCAGCGGCGATGGCCGCGCGGGCCGATGCCATTCACCCCGGCTATGGCTTTCTGTCGGAAAACGCCCGGTTTGCGAAGGCAGCAGCCGATGCCGGCATCATCTTTGTCGGGCCGGACATCTCCAGCCTTGAGGCGATGGGCGATAAGCTGATGGCGCGCGCGGTGGGGCAGGCCGCCGGATTGCCGGTGGTGCCGGGCGGAGAAGCCTCGACCCCGGAAGAAGCCTTGGCCCGCGCCCGTGAAACCGGCTTTCCGGTCCTGCTCAAAGCCGTGGCGGGCGGCGGGGGCAAGGGCATGAAGCGGGTGGAGCGCGAGGAAGACCTGATCCCGATGATCGCCATGGCCATGGCCGAGGCGCAGGCTTCCTTTGGCGACCCGCGCGTCTATGTCGAACGTTTCATCGCCAGCGGCCGCCATGTCGAGGTGCAGGTGCTGGGCGATGGCGAAAGCGCGATCCATCTGGGCACGCGCGATTGCTCGATCCAGCGGCGGTTTCAAAAGCTGGTGGAGGAAGCGCCTGCCCCGATGCTGCCTGATGCCACGCGCAGCGGGCTGGAGCGGGCCGCCGTCGCTCTGGCCAAGAGCCTGCATTACAAGGGCGCGGGCACAGTGGAGTTTCTGGTCGATGCCAAAACGGGCGATTTCTACTTCCTTGAAATGAACGCCCGCATTCAGGTCGAACATCCCGTGACCGAGGCGATCACCGGCGTCGATCTGGTCGAGCAGCAATTGCTGGTGGCGGGCGGCGCGCGGCTCAGCCTGGATCAGGACGCCATCCGCCCGCGCGGCCATGCCATCGAAGTACGCATCAATGCAGAGGACCCCGAGGCCGATTTCCGCCCAAGCCCCGGCACGGTGACGCGCGCGGCATGGCCCGCAGGCCCCGGCATCCGCGTGGACAGCCATATCGCCAGCGGCGGCATGATCCCGCCCTTTTACGACTCGCTGATGGGCAAACTGATCGTGTGGGGCGAGGATCGGCCCGCCGCCGTGGCACGGCTCGCCTGCGCGCTCGATACGCTGAGCATCGAGGGCGTGGCCAGCACCACCTCGCTCCACCGCCGCATTGCCGCCGATCCGCGCTTTATCGCGGGCGGGGTCGACACGCGCTTTCTGGAAGGGCTTTAAACCATGGCCGAAATTTCGCTTGTCGATGTCTCGATCCGCGATGGCAACCAATCTCTGTGGGGCGCGACCGGGCTGAACACGGCCCAGATCCTGCCGATTGCGGGCGCGATGGACCGGGTGGGCTTCAGCGCGATCGACTTCACCTCCTCGACCACCATGGCCGTAGCGGTGCGCTATTTCCGCAATGATCCGTGGGAACGCATCCGCCGGATGCATGCGGCCATGCCCAACACGCCGCTACAATTCATCACCACCGGCCTGCGCTTTATCGCCTGGCAACAGGCCGATCCCGATTTCATGGCGCTGGCCTATCGCCTGTTGCAAAGGGCGGGGATCGGCAAATTCATCATCCTTGATCCGATGCATGACGCCGATGCGGTGATCGAGGCGGCGCGATTGGTCAAACGCGAAGGCGGGGCGCAGGTGATGGGCGCGCTGACCTTCACGCTCTCGGCCATCCACACTGATCAATTCTATGCCGATTTCGCCCGGAGGCTGGCGGCCTGCCCCGATATTGACTGCTTCTATCTCAAAGACCCCGGCGGGTTGATGAGCCCCGAAAGGGTGCGCAGCCTCGCGCCTTTGGTCAAGGCCGCCATCGGCGACAAGCCATTGGAAATTCACGCCCATTGCACCATCGGCTATGGCGGCCTGACCAGCCTTGCCGCGGCCGATCTGGGCATTATCGATGCCGTGCATGTGGGCATTGGGCCTTTGGGAGATGGCTCGTCGCTACCAGAAGCAGGGCGGATGCTGGCCAATCTGCGCGCCGCGGGGCATACCGTGCGCGCCGACGAGGCGATGCTGGCCAAGGTTTCGGACTATTGGTGGCGGCTCGCCCGCGCGCAGGGCCTGCCGGTCGGTACGCCGCAGAGTTTCGACGCCAGTTTCCTGCGCCACCAGATCGCGGGCGGGGTGATGACCACCACCCGCCGCCAATTGGCCGAACTGGGGCTGGAGCATCGCTTTGACGAGGTGGTGCTGGAAACCGAGCGGGTGCGCGCCGAACTGGGCTATCCGATCATGGTCACGCCTTTTCCGCAAATGGTGATGAGCCAGGCGTTGTATAATGTCATCGGCGCGCGCCGTTATGCGCAAGTGTCGGATGAAATCCTGCGCTATGTCATGGGCAAATTCGGTCGCCCGACCAGTCCACTCGACCCGGCGGTGGAGGCCGCGATCCTAGACCGCCCCCGCGCCGCCGAAATCGCCGCCGAACCACCCTTTCCCACGCTGGCCGATTTGCGCCGCAAATGGGGCCATACCATGCCTGACGAAGAATTCTTGCTGCGCGCCGTGATGCCATCGGATCAGATCGACGCGATGATCGCGGCCGGGCCATCGCCTGCGCATTACAACCCCGACGCGGCCGGAATCCTGCAGCTGCTCAAGGAATTGGCCGCGCGCCCCGCCGCGCGCGACATTGTGATCGAGAGCGGCTCCACCCGCCTCGCCCTGCATGGAGGCGCGCATGTTGCCGGATGATTTGGCCGAGAAAATCGCCGGGGCGCGCGGGTTCATCTTCGACATGGACGGCACCATCGCTTTGGGCAATGCGGCCAGCGGCCAGCATGAGGCCCTGCCCGGAGCGATCGAACTGCTGGCCCGCCTGCGGCGGCGCGGCATCCCGTTTCGCGTCTTCACCAATGGCACGGCCAAGCCGCCTGCCGCCTATGCCAGGGGCCTGCGTGCGGCCGGTTTCGATCTGGCCGATGAGGAGATGATGACCCCATCGACCAGCGCGGCGATCTGGCTGGAGCAACGGGGCCTGCGGCGCGTACGGATGCTGGGCGATCCGGGGACGGAAGCCCCGCTGGTCGAACGCGGGATCGAGGTGATCGGGCCGTCGGACAGGGCGCAGGTGGACGCGGTTTATACGTGCTGGTTTCGCGGCTTTACCTTTCCCGATCTGGAGGCCGCCTGCCAAAGCGTGTGGGACGGCGCGCGCCTGACCACGGCCAGCCATGTGCCATTTTTCGCCACCGCCACGGGGCGCGGCATCGGGTCCAGCTTTGCCATCAATCAGATGATCGCCTCGCTGACGGGCAAGCGGGCGCGGGTGCTGGGCAAGCCTTCGCGGGTTGCCCTTGATGTGGCCATGGGCGCGATGGGCCTGCCGCGCAGCGCGGCGGCGCAGATGGTGGTGGTGGGCGACGATCCGGCGCTGGAAATGGCAATGGCGCGCAAGGCGGGCGCCATCGGCATCGGCATGACTACCGGATTGATGCGGCCCGACACGATCCACGCGCTGCCCCCCGGCCAGCAGCCCCATGCCGTGATCGACCGATTGAGCCTGATCACGCAGGCCCTATCGGGCTAGAGGATCTGGCGCCGCCTCGGCTCCTGAAGCCGATCGGCCAGCAAGGCGAGGGTTGCCTCGTCTTGCTGGCCATCGAACCACCGCGCCAGCGCGGAACGAAAGGCGCCTCCGCCCCCGGCTGCGAGGAAGAGCGTCAGGCAGGAGCGCAGCTTCATCGCGTCCACAGGGCCAAAGACCATTTCGGGCGCAGACAGATCCAGCCCATCAAGCGCCGCCACGCAAGCCCGCAACCTTGGCCCCAGCACCGGATGAGCAAGATAGGCCCGCGCCTCATCCAAAGAGCGGATGGCATAATGCCGGGCCATCGCGCTCTCCCCCAAACCGGCCATTTGCGGAAAGATGAACCACATCCAGTGGCCCGTTTTGGCCCCGACGCTGATCTCGGCAAGCGCGCCGTCAAAGGTGTCGGCCTGAGCGGAGACAAAGCGCTGGAGGTCAAAGGGGTCGGTCATGGTTTAGCCCTTCCGGGCCTGCGCCATGAGCGCTTCCTTGCGCGCCGCCATTTGGACGCCCAGATCCTTGAGGTCGACCTTCGTGTCGCGCGCTTCGGGAAACATCTCGGTCTCTTCCTCCTCAACGTGATGGTTCACATATTCGCCCAGAACCGTTACCTTCGCGTCAAACAGGCGGTCGCCGGCCTTCATGGCCTGAATTTCGGCAATCAAATGCTTGGCGCTGGCATGTTCCACCTCCGCTTCGTCCAGCAGGTCATCATCATCGATGGCCTCGCGGATGGCGGGATAGAAAATTTCTTCCTCAATCTGGGTATGCACGGTCAGCGCCAGACAGATCTGATCGGCCAAAGCCTGCTTCTCGCTGTCTTCCTCCAGCGCTTCAAACTGCTTGAACCAGGTCTTGACCTCCTTGTGGTCATCCTTGAGCAGTTTGATCGCGTCGGCCGGTTTTGCGGCGGCGCGTGCGCTTTTGCGCGCGGTTTTGGATCCGGCCCTGGTCTTTACTGAGGCTTTTGCCGTCTTTGTGCTGGTCATCAATCTCTCCATCTTATCGCCCGCATGATTGCTGAGCCTAGACGGACGAAAGAATTGGGCGGGAGCAAGGTGCCGCAGCCGGGAAAATTTTATGACGGGGAGTGTCGAGGCAGGCTGTGATTTTCATTGAAAGGGCCGGACCGATCTCTCAACCTTCAGGACCCGTCCACTCAAAGGAAACTAAAGGTCATGCCGGACAATCTTCTGCAGATCGGGGCACCGATCGATGGCAACGAAACCTTCGAAGACCTGCTCAGCCGCCCCGGCCTGCGGATCGAGCGCATCGTCTCGCGCGGGCATGTGACGCCTGCCGATCGGCCTTACGTGCAGAATTGGGATGAATGGGTGCTGGTCCTGCATGGGAAGGCCCGGCTGTTGATGGAGGGGAGCATTGAGCATGTGCTGGAAACCGGCGCCTGCCTGCTGATCCCCGCCGGTACGCCTCACTGGGTCACCTATACCGCCGATCCGACCATCTGGCTCGCGATCCATATTGAGCAGGGTTGAAGCGGAAGATCTTGGAGCCGGGGGGCGCTTCTTTTTGCCTCCGGCGGGCAAAGGGCGGGGGCCCTTTGCAATCCCGTTACTGGGGGTGGTGCTGGTTGGCTGGGGGTGGTTTGTGGTTCGGGGGTTTGAAGGCCTGCGGCGCGGCGAGCTTATGCCTG